>Ga0181516_10001088_pt1 | contig 21694 bp, 17 predicted proteins | sample PEATcosm2014_Bin_25_FD_121104 | JGI IMG/M metagenome (GOLD analysis project Ga0181516, IMG submission 121104) | Peatland microbial communities from MTU Mesocosm Facility, Houghton, MI, USA - PEATcosm2014_Bin01_10_metaG | ecosystem: Environmental > Terrestrial > Soil > Wetlands > Peat | place... | reverse complement strand
GAGGAGACTCATGCAGGTCAACGTGAGCATCGGACAGAACCATCACTTCGCGCTGCGTGAAGCCCTGCTGATCTATCGGTCGACGGAAAACCAGAACGGGAGTCTTGGAAATACCTTCATCACCCACCACGAAGTGAACGCAGACAATCGAGCCAAGCAACCAACACTCGGTCCGGCAAAGACCCTGACCATTGAGTTCGTTCAATCGCTGGTCCAAGCCTTGGGAGGCCGGGTGCAGGCGGAGTTTCTGCCCGAGAGCGTGCTCGCGCGCACCGAGCGGCTGATTGCCTGGTGGACGCCGCCACAGAAACGCCCGATGTTCTTCGGAACGACGCAGGGCGACATGGCCGGAATGAATGGCGCGATCTTCCCGCAGCCCGCTCTCGTCTGGCTGGCGATGGATCACTCGCTCTCGATCCGGGCTCTCAAGGAGAATCGCCGGCCCGCGGCCGATACCAAGCTTTGTCTGGCTCCCTACTGGAATGTGTACGACACAGGGAGTGTATGCCTGGGATCGATGCGGGCTCCCGAAGCCTCAACCGTCGCTGCTATTCCCCAGTGGGAGCAAAGCTTCTATGAAAGCGAGTTTACGCACGGCAATGTCGGAAGGCTTACGCGCCATCCCGGCGGCTTCGAGGGACTATGGAAGGAACTCGCCGGTAAAGAGGAGTTTCCCACAGAATCACTGATTGAATTGCCGGAGACGGTAGGGGAGTTCTTGTCTGGAAAGAGGCGCGGTCATGATCACTGAACACGCTATCCCGAAACCATTGTGCCGCAGAGGGCAGCCTCTCCGTGTATTGATTGTCGGCGCCGGAGGCAACGGCAGCGCGGTGCTGTTCGGCCTGCCCTATCTCCACCAGGCGATGAAAGTGTGGGGCCATGCCGGAGGTATCCACGTGATGTTGGCGGATGGCGATCTGGTCTCGAAAACGAACTGCATCCGCCAACCGTTTGCCGCGGCCGATGTCGGACTGAACAAGGCAGTCGTCTTGATCAACCGCGTCAATCTCTTCTGGGGCCTGAGGTGGCAGGCGCACCCTGAACACTTTCACAAGGACTCACTGAGAAACAATTCGGCAGGCCCCCACCTGATCATTGGCTGTGTCGATACACGGGCAGCGCGGCAGGTCATCGTCTCCGCTGTGACCAGGGCGAATGACAGCACTGTCTACTGGCTCGACCTCGGCAATAACGCAAGCAGCGGCCAGTATGTGCTCGGTCAGCCGTTGAATGCCGCAAACCGCCGCAACGCGGCCCGGCTGAGAACAGTTGCAGAGCTCTATCCGGAGATTGCGGATGCGAAAGCGGGCGAGGACCCGCTGCCCAGCTGCAGCGCGGCGGAGGCACTCGAACGCCAGGAGCCATTCATTAATCAGGTGTTGGCGACAAGCGCACTCGCAATGCTGGCGAGGCTCTTTCGCTACGGCACTCTCACCCATCACGGCGCCTTTTACAATGCTTCGACGGGTCGCATGAGCGCAGTGCCATGCGATCCCGATCTATGGAAAAAGATCCAGAGGCGCACTCACAGAACTTCATTGGCCGCACCGAAGAAGCTGAGATAATGTCTCACATATAGGTGGACCATGAAGAAAACTTCCGTCGATCCGGTGCTGGCTCTCGAAGCCAAGATGATTGTTGCGCTGGCCTTCCGAAATGGTCCCATTGAGGCTCTGCACACGGGAAATGTCTGTCCGACCTGCAGTGTCGACAACGGCTATTCCCGAATCTCCCAAGAGGAGATGAAGGGGATCATGAAGGCGGCCGTAAACACGGTCTACTCACTGCTGTGGAAGAAAGAGAACGACAGTGAGGCATATGCCAGGTCCCTTGCTCTGGGAGCGAGATACACCCAGCACTGGGACGAACCCGAACGATAACCATCCAAGCCACAGTTGCATTTTCACAGAAAGGTGTATCCATGTTCAAAGAACTGGGTCCGCTGCTTCGGCAGAGGACCGTCGTGATGATCCTTACGCGTTTGGAGGATGACACCATTCGCGTCAACGTCATTCCCCGCAAACTCAACGAAAGCGAAAACGGTGCGCTCACTACTCCCCTTAGCGTGGCAGGCACGGCGGAAGAGTTGGACGCCGAATTGAGTTCCGCGCTGGTCCAGTTTGTCGGTGCCCATCTCGAGCTGAAGAACACGCTCGAATCCGCCATGGAGCAGATGGCTGCTGCTGCCAAGGCCGCGAAGGCGGAGGCCCGTTCGAAGGTGACGCCGCCGAAGACCGCGCCGGTCCCGACCGCACCTGCGGGGGCGGAGACAAAGAAGCCAGCGGATGCGGCTCCCAAGCCTGCCGAGCTCAGGAAACAGGAGCCGGCGCGTAATGCCAGCCTCTTCGACATTGGACCGTCGCAGAAGTCATCTCTCCTGTATGCGTCGGATGAGGACGAGGAAGCGGAGATTCTTGGCGGGCCCGACGAAGACCAGTCAATCGATGAATCCGACGATTTGGACGAGGCCGCGTAAGCGTAAATCCTAATCCGGCTAGTCTTTCGTTCTTCGGCAACTGCTTTCATCGAAGCAACGTTGACGAGCGTCTTGTCGCGTCAATCGCCTACGGTCTGAGAGGTTGAAGTCCCCACCACAAGTTCCGGTTGCGAACGAGCCGATGCAAGTTTTCAATACCGATAGCGCCTGAAATGAATATTGGCGATTCAGAGTGTAGCCAGAATGCCTCTTGGCTACATGGGGGTTTTCAGGGACCAATCCTCGGAATGCCGCTCAACCCTAGGTCGGTGTGCGGGTTGGCCTGAAGTCGCTATTAGGGGATTAATCTCTGAATACAAGTTGACCGACCAAGGCTAATCGACTCGCTTAATTAGTTCGGCAAAACGGAGACCCTTTGGGAGTAACACATACCGATTCTGTACGTCGGCCATTACATTGAGGGTGTTATTTCCAGGGACACTGGTCACGAGACCAAAACTCTCTAGCTTGCTGCATACGCTGTCGATCTCTGGATTCCTGTTCTCGCCCCAACGGCCATTGACCCACAACTGGAAGGCGGTATATCGATCGACACGCCCATTCCTTTTCACCGTCTCGCCGTAGATTCGCACTAGCTCCGTCAAGTAATCGATGTCTTGGTCAGTGAGCTCCCGTGCAATCCGCATCATTTCCTCGATCTCATCTTCATCAGGCAGCTTTTCTTCTGTGACGCCGCGTGCCAGAACGATTCCAATGCGCACCACTCGCGAAATTGATCGAGTACCAGCAACCCTCCGAGCCCCCTCAGCTAAAAGCTTGCAAGTACGTTCTGTTCGTTGAGCCGCTTCAAGGTCGTCAAGTCGGCGATCATGTTGGTCTGTACGTTCTTGGACCGCTTTCACTGTGTCAGCAATGGTTTGAACGTAGACCTTCAATCGGTCGTACCGATCATTTTCGATTTGCTTATCGAGAGCGTCTACCGCTGCACTGAGTGGCCAAGGCAGAGGGAGGAGCTGAAGTTTGGTGAGCAAGGCGCGACCGATATTCGAGCTAGAACTATCCTCGAGCTCTAGCTGCTTTTCGAGTGCTTCAATCGGATCGTCGATGGCCACGACGGAATCATATACGACGGGCAGGTGACTTGGTCACTTGAATGCCGCGAAATATGAATCTCATATCGATCACTCCAGGCGCGAATCCGCCGGGAATGTTTCTCGGTTCATGCCAAATTGCCATAAGCACTCGCCGACGCCGCTGACTCCACAGAAAGTCTTAGTGCAAGTCGGCATGGCGACTGAAATCTCGTGCCCTCCCGCCCGCCTGTCGCCCGAGGAGGCTCCGGGAGCCCGTGGTGTTTATCAGGACCGATTTGCTGGTTGTCCGCTGCAATGCCTTCTTTCCAGCCCATTCACCAATTGAAATCTAGACTAGTTGATTTCGAAGGACCAAGGCAGACGATGCTTTTTTAACATCCCGGGTGCGGAACGTGTGTACAGATGCCCTATGGTAGCCTTACAAGAAATCAAGCAAACCCTTCACAAACCACACCCGAGGCCTGCGATTTAATGGATCCGATAACCTTGACTATCGTCGGAATTGCGGTCTCCGCTTTCATAGGGCTACCCGCGCTTTACTACCAGCGGCGCCAAACTCGCCTAGCCGAGGAAGATCGCGAGGCTAAGAAGCTTCAGGCCCCACAACCTCGGATCGATGTTTTAGCAAGGATCAAGGTAGAGAAGATCGTTCGCGTAGGCATCGTCCACTACCCCCCCTTTGTATCCGTAATGGGAGACGAGGAACCGCGTGGTCTGTACATCGATTTGCTACGTGCCTTTTGCGAAAAAGAGGGAGTGCGCGCAGTTTTCGAGCAGGTCCGTTTCAGCTCTGCGGTGAATGCTGTCCGCGATGGTCTAGTTGACATCGTGCTGTCCGTTTTCCAGACCCCTCGACGCAGCCGAATCGTTGATTTCTGTGCCTTCATGCATTCTGTGTCAGTATCAGGTGTCGTCCGGCGCACCGAAGACAGGATTACTTCGCAGACTGATCTGCTCCAGTACCCGCTTCGGTTTGTGGTCTGTTGTGAGGAAATTGGCCACGAGGTGCTCGAGGATCACTTGAAGATTCCTAGAGCGCGAATGACAATTGTGGACACGAGCAACATTGCAGACATAATCGCAATGGTTGCAACAAAAGTTGCAGATATCGCCGTAGCAGATTCTTTGTCCTGCCAACATGGACTCGCAGCGCGAGGAGCTGAAGGGCCAAAGCTAAAGCCTGTCCTTCGTCGGAGGCCGCTCTACTTCTGTCCGAACGGTCTAATGATCGCTAGAAATCAAGAGCCACTTGCTGATTGGTTGGAAAAGGGCCTTAAACCGCTCCTGGCACGCGACGACTTCCAACGGGCGGAAGCCTCCATCCTTGAGGAATACCATGGCATCATCTCCAAGATTTAATGGAGGCCAAGGTCAAATCCCGGAATGCCGGCCAGCTTTCGGTTATTAGTTGCTAAATAGAAAAGCGGGACTCGACGAGGGACTAAACCGTTTTCGGGATCTATCAGCACGATGCAGGGCCATGGCCAAGAGAGTACAAAGCGCGGAAGAGATACTCCCGCCCACTAGCCGAAGAACTACCAGGTCACTTACACGTCCTCGCAGAACAGGGGAGAAAGCCGTAACGCGTTATCGGATGAGTTCTGATATCTTTGCTTGTATCCACCGGCGCGCGCTGTTGTGTTGATTATCCGCGGACCGATCCTGATCAGTCACCAAAATGAAGCCACTGCTTTCGCTGCAGACAAAGAATCTGTTTACGGTAATGTTTACTGTCCTGACCGCGCTCGGTTCAGGATCCACTGTTCGTGCCTTTTACGATCCCAACGCAAGTCACGCCGGCCCCCTGATGATTCTTGGTGTGGGAGTCATCGGGCAGCTTTTGCTTGTTTCTGTTCCGACCAAAGAAGAGCGCGAGCTTGAGACGCTGCGAGAGATGCGCGATGAGCCACTGAGGCACCAGGTGGCGAAGGGTCGCGCGATAAGCGAACGCATCATACTAGAAATCGAAGCTGGAAATCTCAAGGATGCAGTCAGATGGGACGATTTCGGGAAGAAACTGAAATGACACACTCCATTTATCTGAGCGCTGCCGCCGCAGAAGAACTCGAAACGATGCCTGAAGGAGATCGCCAGGGGATCAGGAGTACGATCCAGCTCCTTGCCGATCAACCTGAGCAGGTTGGCTCCCAGGTCGAATTAATTAGCGGATCACCAGACCAAATGCGTCTAGTTCGTAGTAAGCAATGGCGGATACTATTTCGGCTTCACTATCCCACTGGCCCTGACGAATCAAATCAGGGGCCGATTATCATCGTGACAACAATCTATCGGAAATCTGAGAGCGCATAATACTGCCGTAACTCAGCATCTGGGTTGACGGACAATCACGCGACCTTCGTGTGAGGCAGCTTGGCAACTCGGCCACTGATCACGGTGGCCGCACAATCGCCAGTGCGCTCATCACCCGCAGATTAGTCCTACAAAGTCGGCCAATATACGCCTATCTACCAAGGCATGGCCCTTGTTTAACGATCGCGAGGCGCTCATCTAGCCCATCTGGGGTTCAAATTGCGCGTTCCGGGTGAACCGTCCAGTCCGGAAGCTCACCAAATTCCAGCCCGATATCGTATTTGACTAGAAGTTCACTCCGGCACATTTCCAACCAATCGAGGATTATCCATGAAACCATCAAAACTCTATGAGGCGCTTCATGCGCTTATCGGCGAACGTGTGCCCCTCCACATCTGGGGCGCATGCGGAGTCGGGAAATCGCAGATCGTCTCCCAGGTCGCCAACGATCTCGACTACGACTTTCTTGATGTGCGAGCCGTGCAACTTGACCCGGTCGATCTCCGTGGACTGCCCCGGATCGCCGAAGATCAGACCGAATGGGTCCCGCCGAAGTTCCTGCCCTCCACAGGCAAGGGCATTCTCTTTCTCGATGAATTGACCTCTGCACCGCAGATGACACAGGCGGGCTGCTATCAACTTGTGCTCGATAGGAAACTCGGCGAGTATGTGTTGCCCGATGGCTGGGTTGTCATCGCCGCCGGGAATCCGGCATCGGAACGTGGCGTTCATTTTGCGATGCCCCGACCGCTTCGCAACAGGTTCGTTCATCTGGACCTTGAACCGGATCTCGACGACTGGTGCAGGTGGGCTGTGAAGGCTCAGGTCCGTCCAGAAATCATCGCCTTCCTCCGCTTCAAGCCGGAACTTCTGCACACGGCCGACACCACCTCAGACGCCAACGCCTGGCCTACTCCGCGTTCCTGGGAGATGGCCTCTCAGGTGCTTTGTGGTATCGCCCGTCGTCAGAAGGCGCAGTTTCTCTCGGGGACCAGCGAGTTTGAGGCGCAGCTCCTGGATGGAACGGTGGGGCCGGCAGCGGCTTCGGAACTTGTCGCATTCATTCGGCTGTTTCGCCAGTTGCCTTCGATCGACGAGATCCTTCTGAACCCCACGATGGCACCGCTTCCCACGGAGCCTTCCGCGCAAATCGCCATTGCTACAGCCCTGGGAAGGGCCATGAGCGACACCTCGGTAGGGAGAGCAATCGCGTATCTCGACCGAATGCCAACCGAAATGCGGGTGATGGCAATGCGCGACGCGGCGGCGCGGGACACCGCCATAACCCACACTCCAGAATTCGTTCGCTTCGGAGTGGAATGCCGGGAGGCAATCCAATGATTACAGAAAAGGCAATGCTCGCCGCCGTCCACATCAGCATCTGGACGGCCGTCAAACACGATCGCAAGGTCAGCCGCGATGTCGCGGATCAACATGGCGCGCATCAGGGCGCGGGCCGCTATAACAAGCAGCTTCTGCGCGGAGCGGACAAACTGGAAGAGCTACGCACGCTGGCCGGGCAGATCCGGCAGCACTTCTACAAGATCACGCTGCCCTGGTCGGACGAAGGATTTCGGCTCCTGCCAGCAAACTTCTACTTCGATCTCATGGCACGCATGCGCGAGTTCGAAGCTGGCTTCGAGCAGGGCGTGGAGAGCTTCCTCCGCGTATATCCGCAGTACATCGAGCAGGTGCGGCCGGAGTTGAACGGGCTGTTCCGGGAGGAAGACTATCCCTCCGCGGAAAAGCTGCGTAAGAAGTTCGGCGTCAAACTCGAAGTGCTGCCCATTTCGTCTGGCGCCGACTTCCGCGTCCAGATGTCGGCCGAGGAACAGGCACGGGTCTCGCGCGAGATCGACGCCAACGTCCGCGAATCATTGATGCGCGGAACGGAAGACCTCTGGAAGCGGCTCCGCGAGGTGGTCGCCCATATGGTCGACCGGCTGAACGAGCCGGAGTCGCGCTTCCACGGTTCCTTGGTGACTAATGTTCTGGACTTGGTGGAGATATTGCCGCGGCTCAATGTCAACGGCGACACGGACCTCAACCGCTTTGCGGATCAGGTCAAGGAGCGGCTTTGCAACTACTCCGCCCAGGACCTCAAGAAGCATGACCTGCTGCGCGTTACGACGGCCGCCGACGCCGCCAACATCGTCGCCGAAATGGACGGGCTGTTGCGCAGCCGCGAAGCAGCGGAGACCGCTCAAGGCCCGAGCGCCGACGACATTTTCAACCGCATGTCTGCGTATATGGAGGCGCCCGCGGCAGCATGAGGAATGAGACACCAACCTCTCTGCGTATTCAGAAAGCTCGCACCTCTCTCATCCTTGATCATCCCTTCTTCGGATCGCTCCTGTTCCGCTTGAAGGGGCATGAGTGCCTGTCGATTCAAACGATGGCCACCGATGGTGTGTCGCTTTTCTACAACCCTGATTTTGTCGAAACTCTGAACGTGGCGACTCTGGCCGGAACCTTGGCTCACGAGGTCATGCACCCGGCTCTTCACCACCATGTGCGCCGCTCCGGGCGGGATCCGAAACGGTGGAATGTAGCCTGTGACTTCGCCATCAATTCCTTGCTCGTTGACGCCGGACTCTCGCTGCCCGAAGGCGTGCTCATCGATGACCGCTTCCGCGGGATGAGCGCGGAGCAGATCTACAACCTCCTTGAATCGGAATCGGAGAAAGAGCAAGACTCGGGCTATGAGGATGGAGACGGCGAACCCGGAGGAGAGGAATCGAAGGACGAGACCGCCCCTGGCGGCGATTCAAACGAACCTTCCGCTCCCGTTACCGAAGGCGGAATTGGCCAGGTGCTCGATGCGCCACCGCCAGACGAGGAAACCCCAACCATCGAAGAACAGGCAAGAGAGTGGGATGTGGCGGTCAACCAGGCCAAAACGGTTGCCAGGCAGGCGGGCAAGGTTCCGGCCGGTCTCAATCGGACATTGGAAGGTGCGGCCGAAGCTTCGGTCGACTGGCGTGAGATGCTACGCCGGCTCTGGTCGAATACGATACCGGCTGACTATAGCTGGATGCGCCCTAACCGTCGCCATGTCTGGGCGGGTCTCTACTTGCCGGGAGTGATGCGCGAGGGCGTTGGGGAGATCGCGATAGCCGTCGATTGCTCAGGCTCTGTGAATGCGCGTCAACTGCGTCTCTTTGAGTCCGAGGTTCGTTCGATTCTCGAAGGCCAGCGGCCGCAGCGTGTGCATGTCTTGTACTTTGACGCGACGGTCCACAAGGTAGAGACGTACGAAGCTGGCCAACCGGTCCACCTTAACCCGGTGGGAGGCGGAGGAACCGACTTTGGCCCATGCTTTGATTGGCTTGATGAGCACGGGATTCTGCCGCAGACCCTCGTCTTCCTGACAGATCTGTATGGCTCGTTCCCGCCGTCGCCTCCCGCCTATCCTGTCCTATGGGCTTCGACCGGAAGCCAGAAAGTGCCGTTCGGAGAGGTCATTCCTATGCAGGCTGCCTAGTCCCAGAAGGCCGGGAGCTTGCGGTGTGTTTGCTCTTGTACATGCGGGACTCGATCTCACCCCAGTCGTTCAATGAACGCCCCAAATTGGTTTTCGGGAAGGAGGCTTTCTGTGGATCAGACTTATCGCATTTTCACGGACGGCTCCGCGATCGGCAATCCGGGCCCAGGCGGATGGGGCGTCGTCGTTGTCCAGGGAAAGGAACGTTGGGAGATGTCAGGCGCAGATCACTGGACGACCATCTCCGAGATGGAACTTGTCGCGGCGGTTCAGGCGCTTCAGTCGGTGAAAGGCCGAGCGCGGATCGAGCTTCACTCAGACTCTGAATACCTGATCTATGGGATGCGCGCATTTGTCTCCCGCTGGCAGCGCCAAGGCTGGCGAAACCGGCGCGGAACCCAACTGCAGCACCGCGAATTGTGGGCGGAGCTGATCGAGCTAAACACAAGTCTTACCATCCGATGGAAGTGGATCAAAGGTCACAGCGGGCATCGCGAGCAGAGCCGTGCCGACGAACTGGCGTATGAAGCCGCCCGCTCTCTCTGTGTGCAACAGAAGGTAGCGGCATAATGCCGGCAAAGAATTCAGAACGTCCAGAAGGAGAAACACAGATGACATCGATTGCGGAAGCAAGCTCGCTGTTTGAAATCGACATGGAACTCGATGGGCTCCTCGAAGAGATCGAGGGACAGGTTGAGTCAAATGGTCAGGCCTCGGAAGACCTGGTGGCGCGGTTTCAGAGATTCTGCGAGGCACACCGCGAGAAGGTCGACCGGATCGGCCGCTTCGTGCGCATAATGGAAGCCCGCGAGCAGTATTGCCGGAGCGAGTCCACGCGGCTTACTGACCGAGCCCGGGCCGCAGCAGGCAAGGTGGAGCGAACCAAGAACATGGTCCTCTATTACTTGCTGAGCCGGGACCTCAAGAAGATCGAAGGCCACCAGTTCACATTGCGCGCCCAGAAGAATAGCCAGGACTCGGTGCGAATCAACGACGAGTCAGTGCTGCCGAAGTCATACTGCAGAATTGACGCCCGGATCGACGGGGTCCTGTGGGAAACGGTCCTCGCATTGCTACCCGAAGAGCTAGCGAAGAGCCTGGAGTCGTCGATTCAAGAAACTAAGCCAGACACGGATGCAATCAAGGCGGCAACGCTGCGCCAGGAGCAGGTGCCCGGCTCGGAAGTGCGCCGGGGATGGCATCTAAGAGTTATGTGAGCCTTCATCGTCTTCTCTCGCGCCCGCTTTAAGGGTTCTCCGGGCCCTGCGCCGTTTTGCGGGGAGTAATTCGGCCAATTGCGCGCAACTCTCGCATAATGTGCAGCTAACACTGCGCGAGGAGGGAGTGATTCGGCGGCAGCAGCCTCGGACGATGTTGCTTCTACGGCGTTAGAGAATGGGGTGATCAAGAAGCTCTTTATATTTATCCCGGTAATTTTTGAGGACGCCGGGAACATCCTGAAATCTCTTCTCGCAGTTTTCATCGATCTCAGGGAATTCTTTGGAGACGTTGGACACCGAGAGATACACGAATTTGCCGAGATATTCGTCGAAATTGGCAACTAGGCTTTCGATGCGCGCCGTATTCAGGGTGCCGTAGTAGATTAACGATCCATCGTTGAGAAGTGCAACCGCATCGGTTTTGCCACTGACGCCCGTGATGGTATTTTTGGCGAGGTACATCATTCTGATTCCGCAAAACAGGGCCGTTTCCTTCTGCAGAGTGAGTTGAAAATCGTAAAGCATGGGATGGATCACCAAGTCACCGCACCCAACGACCGAATGATTTGGCGGTGCGATCCATAAGACCTTGTTGAGATAGAGCTTGAAAAGATAGGTGCCCTTTTTCAGGATGTTGACCGCGATCAGCAGCGCGAATTCATGGAGAGGATCGAGTCCAACCTTCTTGTACGTTTTCGTAGTCTCTTTGAATAATTTCTTTGCGAAGACGTTCAGTCCTTCCAGTACCAATTGGAATGTCACTGGAGCATCCGGCGGCGTTCCTGGCATTCCGGCAGCGAAGAACTGCTGAAGGGCCTGATTGGCACAATCGATCAGATGGGCGTCGCCAGCTCCGCCGGTCAGGACATAGCCTGTCGGCGAAGGAAAATGGTAGAGCTTATCGCACGACGATTTGCCTTGGGTGGTCGATTCCTCGGTGTCCGCCATCATCAACACGCCGTCGTGACATGTGAAGCCGATGATCGCTGTCATGTTCTGATCATCACATACTTGGTGGCAGGCTCAAAATGATGGGCAGGTCTCAGGGTATCTATGAAATCCGCCCAGGTCCGAGACCGGCCTTTTCGCCTCGCGTTCCGCGGCTTGAAGAAAAACCACGATCACCTGTGCGCCGCCTTCGCGCTGGTGAACATCTACCAGCACCGCAAACAACTCGCCCGTCCGACGGCCCAGTGTGCCCGGAGACCGCTGAAAACTGGCCTCCGGCAGGAGGAAAACAACCAACAGGCTCAACGGTATCCAAGAAATGCGAAATAGGACTCAGGCCTTTGCGTCGACAATGAAAATAACAACTTGCTCAGAGGTTCCCTAGGGCCGTCTCAAATATAGAACTTGAACGGCAGTCTTGGCTCGCTTTCGATTGGAGCGGCGATCAATACATCACCGACTTCGTTCGCGAACCTGATCGTCACGGGCAAACGGTCATTATTGAGACAGGTATTGAAGTTGATCTTGGTCAGGCCCAGTATGTCATTCAACACAACTTCAATCTCGCATCTGCCCCGCTGCACCTTGACGAGGACGGGATTAGGCGTCTCCGGGCCCATGTAGGTATCGAGACGAGGCACATACCCGGATGTCCAGAGGTAGGCGGAGCGGTCGTCAAGCAGAAGCGCTGTTCCGCGTATCACAGGGTAAGCGCCCGGACGAAAGAGCTTCAAATCATCGTAGGCGTCGCTAATCTGGACGCAAACAATATTGGTCTCCGGCCGACAGGCTGACTGAAAGCCTGTCCATTCCTCATCTGTGAACGACGATGTGGCATGAATGAAAAGCTCCCTCGGCGGCCCTTCGTGTTCCCGCCCGTATTCTTCGATGATCATTTCCACCAGCCGCTGGGCGGCCGGCGCGTCGAGGTGAAATTGGCGGCTATCTGTGTGAAACCAGGGTCCGAGCGCTCCCCGGAACACTACACCTTCTCCATCTGTGAGAAACATTTGGGCGGCGCAACAGGCGTGCCGCTCATCACTTGCGAGATCGCTGCGCTTATAGACGAGGCCGACGTAGCAAACACCGGCGCGCACATTGGCGAGCTGCCAAGGTTTCCCTCCGCCTTTGTAATAGGCTCCCGTAGCCAGCTTCCAGGCGACGATCGACGGGTGCTCAACGCGACGCAGCGGCACACCGCCTTCGGTTATGAATCGGTGCGGCGCCAAGGTCGTCTCTCTGACAATCTGGGTCACGATCCGATCCTTCAATAGGCGGGCCTTCAACTGGCGGCGGAAGTCGATGGCATATTCGTAGACTTGCTGGCCGCGGTCTTCCATACCAAACAGGCGTGGCCGAATCTTCAAGTCCTCCGCCTCCCGCTTGGAAATTGTCACGCTGCCCGCTGTTCGTTCATCTTTGCGAACTTTGGATTTTGGCCTACCGAGTTCATAGACGATCTCCGGGATGATTACAAACCAGAAGCTGGGCGGATTCTCCAACCGGTTGTTTTCGCGGACAAGCCGGGACACATACATGCCCACTGTGTCATGGATGGCCTCGTGGCGATTGCCCATGTGAATGACGCGATCGATTTCAACAGGATCAAGGTCGCTGACGATGGCGGACGGCTCCAATGCCCAGTTGCTTCGAAAAGCTTCAGCGTACCCAGGAAACGGAACATGCTGCGGCTCTACCGTGCGACTCCGCGGGCCTGGTTCAGGCACCGCGACGTAGCCTGTCATTCTGCGCGACCAATCCTCGAAGCAACGGATCCCTTCCGCAGTGCCAACAATGCCAAAGCGTGTCGATCCGAGCCGTTCCGACGAGTCGACTGGACCGAAGAGGAATAAACCATCCCTCGGATAGGTCAATTGCTGCCGATAGCCGAACTCCAGCATCGGTTCCTCAAGATGAATGACCCGGACCCCGGCTCTTTGCTCAGGCTTGGCCCTCGACGGCCGAGGTTTCGGCTTCGCCTTCCTCATCTTCTTCGTCTTCTTCGTTTTCAAGGGGACCCTCCTCCTCATCGATAAACTCGATGTCTGGATCGTCATCCTCTTCGTCCTGCGAACCAATGCCAGGAATCGAAATGGGGCTCTCGAAGGCCATGGGCGGCAGAGAGAGCACCAGATCCTCGTTCGCCCCCATGGGAACATTCAGAATTGTTGTTCCGTCGCCAATCCAATAGAGGAAGGCCAGCATCATGTCCCGCCATCGAGCGTTTCGCCAGCTCTTGGCGAAGGATTTGCGGAGCCGTTGCATTCGCGCCGTGCTCTTGAGAGGCTCTTTCCCGTTCTCGGTGAATAGAAGACGCGATTTAATTCGCACATGAGGGAAGGGCCTTGTTCTGAAAGCCGTCGAAACCCCGAAATGCCAGTCGACCTTTCTTTTTGCGGAGTGGCCCTGCAGCTGGCGACTGCCGTTCCATTCCGGCCAGCGAAAACCGATTCTCCCCTCGGGGCTCCCTTTGCCCAACCACCAATTCGTCTGCCGGTTGGCCATGCCATAGCGATTGAGCCCCTTCATTTCAAAGAGAATCCCCAAGGCTTCATTTGCAAGAGCAGTGAAGCGGCGTCTTGCATCATCGACCTGAATTCCGAGCGCAGGAAAGCCGGATTCGAGAAAATCCCTGGTCGGCAGCGAGATCTGGCCGCTTCGGGGAATCGGTTGTGAAGAAAAGACGCCCTCTCCGAAGTCGATTCTCGGGTACTTGCCAAAGGCACCCAGATGAAATTGAGCAGCGGCGGGGGGAAGGTAGTACACAAAGGCCGGAAGCCGCCGCACTTCGAGCCAGTTCGAGATCAGCGTCTCTGTTCTATCGACCGCCGTCTTGCCGTGGAGAAGCTGGAGACTGGTCCAAGCGTCCAATTGTGTGCCATGACCCTTCGGGGCCTTGTAGGTATCTTCGAGATCTTTGAGCAGCCGCCCCAGCCCCTCGGCCCAACTCGATTCGAAGTCGATGTATTGGGCGTGAGCAATTAGAAATGGCTTGTCGAAGGGCGCCGTCTTGAGAGGAATAATGAATTCCGTGTCTTTGATTTTTCGACCCACATCGCTGGCGATTTGGATCTCATTCCTGACGCCCTGCTTGGCGACTGAGACGGGGTTGGCCACCAGGAGCACCTTGCATGCCCGCTCGCGGATCGCCGATTCGAGCTTCCGCTGCCAATCGTCACCTCCCGAAAGGCGAAGAATGTCGGCCCAAACGTCATATCCCGAAGCTGACAATTTTGCCCCGAGCCAAAGCGTGAACGGATTGTCCTCGGGAGCCGCATGGCTGATAAAGATGATGTCTCGTTTGGGCATAAAGCTCCAATTCGAACTCACAGACCCCTGCGCCCCAGGTCCCCGGTTCAAGACGCATCGAAGACATTTGGCGGTTACTCGAAATTAGTCGCTACTCTCTATGATAAGAGGTTTTTGACCGAGCCGGTCAGGTGTGTTCGGTGGAACCAGTCTGGTATCGATGGGATAGCGGGCTCGACACCATGGGGCTGGATTGGAGGGAGTTGATCTTCATCATGGTCGAGGCGAGGCCCGAAACACGTCAGTTCAGGACCGTGCGACGTGATTGATCGCGTGAAGTGTAATCGACAAACAAGTGATTGACTGGTCATCAGCGGACCCAAGTTGCCACGGCGCGCCCCTCGTTCCTGCAACCCATGCCCAGTGGGCAATGGGTGTGCCGCACCTTCAAAAAGATCACCATGACGCAGCAGACAATCTCGTGGAGAAGAGTCAAGCTTACCTTCGGGCGCAAATATTGATTCCGGACTTGAGCTCAGACTCTAGAGGCTCGGCTCCGGGCAACTTCCCTTCGATGACAAATCAGCCAATTACCGCTCTATGCGAGAATATACGCGTCTTCGAATTCAAATATTGCGGTCGTGTAGTTCCAACGTAGATTCGAATTCGATCTCGCCTAAAGAGGCAGGCTTTACAATCTGACTGCTTTCTGCCAGGCCCGCGACCGAGAATTCTGAATTTGGCGACGCCTCGCATTAAGGAACTTTCCAATGAATGATTCGCCTCATTCCCAATCCGCTGGAGGATTTGCAACCCAAAGAGGCATTACCTATCAGAATCGCGTTGCAGCGGCTTTAGCCGTAGCTTGTGTCTCGCAGGCGCCGTCTGGTATGGGCCTCCCACCCGTTCCGATAAAAACGATCCGTTGTGAGTCGGGAGAACCCATCGGGGACATCCTGTTGGAACTAACGGATGGCGGTTTCCTTTTTCTCGAAGTCAAACGCACCATTCGGTTGCCTGACGACCGATTCGCAAGCCTCGTCGAACAGCTAATCAAGCAGTTTGTGACATGCCAGCAGTCACTAGGTCAGAATTCCAAGCCTTGGAGGCGACCTCTCCGCATCGGAATTGATCGGCTTCAGATCATCACCTCATCAGAAAGTCCTTTGGCAGTCAGAAAGCATCTTGCTGCTTGCCTTGAACGGGTCGGCTCGGCAACAATCCCGACCGATCTTCCGAGCTTGCCAAAGAACCATCCCGAGGAAAGTGCTTTCGCGCTATTCCGGTCTCACTTTACGACGGCGTGGAAGGTGCTACTAGGGGAGGAACCTGGCGCCGACCAATTCATTCAGTTTGCGTCCGTGGTCAGAATCGGAACCGTTGACGCCAATCAAAATGAAGCGGATGAAGCGCACGCTCTTCGGACAATCGGCGAATCGATATTAGAGAAAAGCGATTCTGCGGTGGCCGCTTGGCATTCTCTCATCGAGGTAGTGGCGGAAGGCGCGCAAACCCGAGAACCGCTCAACGCAGACGCCATTCGCACCCAGCTTCAACGGCTTAAGTTCGGTCTCCGGTCTTCACCGAACTATCTCAAGGATATTCACACAATCAAAAAGTACACCCGCCTGACGATCCGATCGATGTCCCACCTTGGCGAGCTATCAGTAAAGGGAGTTCCGATCCGGATCAATCGAGAAGTCACCGATTTCCTTGTCAGCGCTGTGGAGAATCGTTCGCTTCTCATCATTGGGGAACCTGGGGCCGGCAAGTCGGGCGTATTACACGAACTGGCCACAAAACTCGACAACAACTTTGATCTGCTGTTCATCGCAGCTGACCGAATCAGCGGTCCATTGCATAGCGAGCTAGGTCTAGCGAATGACGTCAACGTCTGGGAAGTTCTCCGGAATTGGACCGGTGTCGGCCCTGGTTTCGTAGTCATTGATGCCTTGGACGCAGCCCGCGGAGCTGTCGCGAGTACCGCACTCCGCGGCCTCATGCGCGACATCGCAAAATCTGACGATTCCAGGTGGAGGGTCGTGGCCTCTGTTCGCACCTACGACCTCAGATACGGACAAGAGATACAACAGATCTTTCGAGTTCCATTCGGCGAGGAACGCCTTGACAGATTTCAACATCAAGATTTTCCATTCATTCGGCACGTTTCGGTTCCTCGCTTTGACCCGTCAGAGCTCGCCAAAATCTTTGTTCAGTCCCCGGACATTGAACTTGTCTATCAGGCTGCCAGTGAGGGCCTGAAGGAGCTGCTAACCAGCCCCTTCAATCTGCGCCTCGTCGCTGATCTTCTCTCATCAAACCTCAGCCATGGAGAAATCTCGGCCATTCAAACTCACATGGCACTCCTGGAAGAGTATTGGTTGCACCGAGTGGTCAAGTCTGCGGCAGAGGGCACCGCTCGCGAACTGACTCTCCATGAGTTGCTTGAGGCCATGGTGGCAGACCGGACGCTCACGATCTCGAAGACAACAGCGAAAGATGCTGCGTCGAGGCCGGAATTTCCTTCCCTTTGTCAGGATGGCGTTATCGTTGAGCAAACGGCAAATCTCCATGGCAGAAACATCGTGGGATTCGCTCATCATCTGTTATTTGACTACGCAGCCTCCAGGCTGTTCATAGGTGCAAATCTCGACGGGTTTCTTCAGTTGCTTGCCAGCCAACGAGACCTTGCACTCTTCCTACGCATGAGTATCGAGCTGCTGTTTAAGGAAGCGTGGGTAAATAAGCGGGAAGAATTCTGGCTTATCCTCAAGGATTTTGCATCCCGGCCAACCGTCCCTTCAATTGCCAGAATCATAGGACCCTCGGTAATTCCAGAACTTGCCCAAAAGAGCAAAGATCTGGAGCCTCTTTTCCTCGCTATTCAATCAAATGATCGATCAGCGCGAACCGTCTCCGAGCAGTGGATCGTTCACGTAGTCGGAGCCGTGCTAGCTTCCAGCGGCCCGTTAGATATTATGCTTTGGGCCAAATTTGCAGAACAACTGACAACGTCATTGTTCACACCGGTTCTCTCTGCCGTTGCTCAGTCATTAGTAGATCGCTTAGCCACGCTCATCCACAGCGAATACAGATCGTATGAGGCAGGACCACATCTTAAGCGGGCGTGCATCAACATCCTTAATTTCCTTCTCGAACAGTCCTCTCGGGACACCTGGCTGGTCAACCGCGTGATAACCAATCTGATGGATGTCATGTACGGGGATTCTACCGATGCAATTGCTGTCCTCCGGCGCTTGATCACTCCCCAGGAGATCGTGCTGCACGGCGCCGAACACGGTCCGTGGATCGCGAGGAAGATTCGCAAAGCGCTTACCGCCGATCCGACATTCGTTGCCGACTTTTATATCGCGATTTTCTCTTATGAAGAAACGTCGGACCAACAAACTCCGATGGGCGGAAGCCGTATCCTGGCACTGCACTCAAACCGGGGACAAGACTATCGCCACATCTACTGGGAGCTCTCGCAATTCTTTCCTCAATTCACGGAAAAGTACCCTAGTCTCGCCTGTGATGTAGTTGGGACGGTCATCAACAGTTATGTCGAGCGAGATCATCAGGTGAATGACCCGCCGCAATATATATCTTTCGCCATTGACGGGGCCGAGCACCGCGTAAAGGAAGACCATTCGTCGATCTGGGACGGTGCAACGGTTCGAGATGACGTCCAAACGATTGTTGGAACTTTCTTTCGACGATTGAAGGAATTGGCGAACGAGGTCGAATCAAGGGAGCTTGCCGCAGATCTAGCATTCCGACTTTTTGCGAGCGCGAAATACGCGATGACATTGCGTCGGTTGCTGCTCCTTGCCGCAGAGCAGACTGAAGTCTTCCGTCAGATTGCCTATAGCTTGGCGGTGAGTCCCTCCGCTCTCTTGTCGCTTGACCTTTCTACCCAAATTGGAAACGTGCTTCCGAATTTATTTGCTCTTTTAACCGTTGACGAAAGATCGGCAATTGAAAATGCGATCGAATCGCTGCCATCATTCGGAGATCCGAAATTCCTTGTAGGGCTCACGAGAGTGAGGGACCGACTGTACGGGTGTCTCCCGTTGGACCGAGTGACGCGGCCTGAAATTCGCACACGAATTGAAGAGCTAAGTCGGACAGATGGTGGTTTACCACCCAATGATCCACCTTTCCGAACTAGCGGGGTGTTTACGCGGCCCTATTCAATGGTGGATGAGCAAAGAAGGAGAGGGGTTCCCGTAGATGAGCCTGCAAATATCCGACTCAGAGAATCGGCAGATCCCGTTTCTACTTTCGCCGGACGTTATGTGAACTCCGACCCCACTCTCGAAGAACTTGAGCAGATTTACCGGCCGCTGTTGGACCTTCGCCAAGCGCTCAAGAGCGCTGAAGCTGATGGCGCTCACATTGAAACAAGAAACGATTCTGAGGCAACCCTTATCGCGGGATGTGCTGCCGGCGCGAAGTGTGACGACCTCGATTGCACATCCGAACTAGGTCGTTTCATTAAAGAAGTTCTGCTCGAAGGTCTTCAAAGCCCATTGCCGGAATATAACCCGGAATACGATGAGCAGTTTGATAAGCATCCATCGTGGGGAGGTCCCATACAACGGATCGAGGCGGCAAGTGGAATAGGAGCACTTCTTCGTCATGAGCGGTGCGTCGACAGAGAACTGATGGAAAGTCTCCAAACTATTCGACGCGATCAAGTACCAGCCGTTCGGTATCAGCTCGCCGTAAGGCTGCTTGCACTCCACGAAAATCACATTTCGGAACTCTGGACGATACTGGAGCAGATTGCCTCTGAAGAGAAGATGAACAGCATAATAGGAGCCACCCTATATGCGGCGGTGAATCCTCTCTGTGGCAAGTACAGAGAGGAATCGCTGCAAATCCTCCGAGTCGTTCTGAGTCGCACCGACTTGCCTAACGACGGCGGCGACGCGAGAGAGTGGGCCCTACGAATTGCTTCCGGATTGTGGATATGGCAAGGAGATGAAGCTGCGAAAGAAATAGTGAGTCCCGTGATCGCGGGACCCGGTTTTGATGCGCTCAATGCGTCCCGCTGCTTGCAGGACATCCGCGACCCACTTCATTTCGATTCAAATCCTCCCAAGCCTACCGACGAACTCATACGTCAACGTGCCTTTGCGCTTGTCGAGACAATTGTTAGTTCCGCGTCAACGCGGATCAACCGACTGCTAGAGCGTCCCGAACCCTCCCTGCGCGACAAGGATTGGTCGGACGAGTTTCAAAAACTGGCGAAACTGGTTGACTATGCGGGAAATCAGATATATTTCGCCTCGGACACGTTTACCGAGCCTGGAGTGGGCGAACGGCTCTCCGATGCGGCACGATCGCGTTTCTGGCACGAATCTAAGGCGGCCATCACAGTCCTCACTGAGACTGCTATTCCATCCGTAGCCCATCACCTCATTGAAATCCTGCAGAGCTTCATACACTATGAGCCTACGGAAGTGTTCCATGCGATTGCTGAAGTGGTCCGCTCCGCTAAAGGCTGGGGATACCAGTACGAGTCCCTGGCTGTAGAGCTTCTTGTCAAGGTGATTGAAAACTATCTCGCAGAGTATCCCCAGAACATTCAAGAAGACCCTCGTGCAAGAGAGGAGCTCGTTGACATCCTAGAAGTATTTGTCGACGCCGGCTGGCCTGCTGCGCGAAGACTGAGCTATAGACTTGAGGAGATCTTCCGTTGAGCTATAGCACTCAACTTTCCGCAACCGAATTTCGCAGGCAGTTTCGTGCCATTGCGGAGGATTATCGGAGAAGCTATGGTCCTACTTTGGAAGCCGCGCGCACGGCATTCCTTGAACCCAAGAGTTATAACGATGCTTTAGAAGCTCACGCTCGGGTTTACCGCATAGATCGAATCTTGCGTGCGCTGCGCTGGAACATCGTTTCCCATGCGGATGGCGAGATCACAAATCTAATTCCCGAGCTTCAAATTGATCCCAGAGAAGGAAAGCGACGTTTCTTAGACTACTTCGGATACGAAAGAAACGTGGATCGTCCACTTTTGGTTGTGGAAGCGAAGCGATTGAAGGAGCCAATTCCGATCGATATCGGAGGGTCCACAGATTCGATGTCCGCTGCAATTGCCGGATGGTTAAGAAACCATTTGGATGCCCCTCATCCGTGGAACGAGTGGATGCTAGCTTTGCGGGAATATATGCAGGACGTTTTCCATCGTCTAGGGGCATTTCCGAAGAGAGCAGCAATTACCAATGGGAATTGGCTGGTCGTGTTCGCGAACCCGGAAAATGCTTTTGGTGTCGACGGTAGTCGAGAAGCAGCCTATGTCCACGTGTTTGCCAATCCAGACCAGATAGACGAGCGCTATGAGGGTGTGTACAAACTGTTGGCACAGCGTCAAGTCGCGGAGCGTGCTGATGAAATCGAACCGGGACATCTTCCAGGCATGATCTCTGCTGATAAGGTAGAAAGCCTGACCCATGGTCTAAGGCTGTACTATGCGCCAACTCGTACTGCTCGACAAGAGGCGCCGGTGATCTCCGTCCTCCCGTTGATTCTTCTCAAATCAACTGATAACGCTTGGGTACGAGTAGCGCACACCGGAGATGCGATTCTTCTGCCCGACAAGTATGAAAACCTTGCCGCGCACCTTAACGAGGTACACCAGATCGCTCGACAGCTTCTCGACCGTGTGAATGACCTAGTCGGCAGAGCACTAGTTCCCACTTCAATCGATGCCCATTACTCTGATCGAGCGGCATTTGAAGGAATGAGAGGAATTCAGGAGCTCGAGGGTGATCCGAATCACTACGTCGTAGTCACCGGCTCTATGACCCACTTTCTTCGAGCCGAGCCACAAATACACGATTGCCGGTACCACGATATCGCTCTAGTCCGAGAAGACAGATTAGGCGGCAATCTCCCGGCTGTCTTTGCAAGATCAACTCTTAATCCTCGCGCCTTT
>Ga0181516_10001087_pt1 | contig 21700 bp, 17 predicted proteins | sample PEATcosm2014_Bin_25_FD_121104 | JGI IMG/M metagenome (GOLD analysis project Ga0181516, IMG submission 121104) | Peatland microbial communities from MTU Mesocosm Facility, Houghton, MI, USA - PEATcosm2014_Bin01_10_metaG | ecosystem: Environmental > Terrestrial > Soil > Wetlands > Peat | place... | reverse complement strand
CAGAAACGACCGGGCACGCGGAGTCTGTCGAGGTGGTCTACGATCCTTCAAGAATCAGCTATGGTCAATTGCTTCGCGTGTTCTTTTCGGTTGCGCATGATCCGACTCAGCTGAATCGGCAGGGACCGGACGTTGGCAGCTCGTATCGTTCCGCGATCTTCTACCTCAATGATGAACAGAAGCGCATTGCGACTGCTTATATCGAGCAACTCGACAATGCGAAGGTATTTTCGGGACGGATAGTCACACAGGTCACGCCGCTGAAAGGCTTCTACCCTGCCGAGGACTACCACCAGGACTATGCTCTGCACCACCCTGACAATCCCTACATCCAGGTTTGTGATCGGCCAAAGATCGAAATGTTAAAGCAGCAGTTTCCAGATCTTTTTAGCGAGTATGGTGGAAAGCACTGAGCTGGAAGCTCTCATTCTCGGGATCCTTCTTATCGAGGCGGGAATACAATCGAAATCACAGTCCCTCTACCAAGTTTGCTGCGGACCTGAATTCTCGCCCCGTATTTTTCAAGAATCTGCTTTGAGACCCACAGTCCCAGTCCAGTTCCAACCATTTCCTTTGTCGTGAAGAAAGCCTCAAAGATTTGTTTTAGCCTGTCGCGAGGTATTCCCACGCCGTTATCTGCGATTGTGAAGCGCACTCCCTTTAATCCGTTCAATCCAATTGAAGACGATGTCCGCAGACGTATAACCCCATGCTCAAGAATGGCATCCATGCTGTTTGTGAGCAGGTTTGAAATGACCTGTTGAATCTCGCCGCTGTTTGCGAGGATGAGCCCGACTCCTCCATAGCGCTTCTCAACGTCAATGCCCCTTGCGTTCAATCGCGGGGTGAACAGTTTCAATAAGCCTTCTGTGCATTCGCGCAAGTCGATCGGCGCCGGCTTTTTCTCGGAACGATGGAACGCCAGGGTTTGTCTTGTAATGTGCGTGACGCGATCGAGTTCTTGAGTCGCCAACTCGAGATACGATCTTGCTTCCTCAGAGATACCCTCATTCGTGATTGCCAGAAACACGGCGTTGCCGATGATCTCCAGAGGATTATTGATCTCGTGCGCAATCGAGGACGCCATACGTCCCACGGAAGCCAATTTCTCGCTTTGGATCATGGCCTGTTCCACGCGTTTCCGCTCAGTGATGTCCATCACCGTTCCGAACATCCGCGTTGGCTTTCCGTTATAGGGCCAGGTGCGGCCACAAACCCAGACCCAGCGTACCTCTCCATCTAAACGCCGAATGGGCACTTCAAAATCCAACTTGCCGCCACTCAAACAATTCTCTAGATAGCATTTGAGGTCTTCACGGTGTTCAGGCAAAACATGATCGCAAAACTTTTGGAGGCTCCAATCTCCCGAAGGCATTTCATATCCGAAGATGTGGGCATGGCGTTCCGAATGAGATGCGCTAAGGTCAACTAAATTTACTTCCCACTCACCCAGGCTGGCGACCTCTACAGCTAGTTCCAGTCGCTCTTTGCTCCTTTGCAACTCTTCTTCGGCCCGCTTGCGCTCGGTAATATCTCGATTCGTCTCCAGCACGCGTTTGGTTCCGTCGGCGGCTTCGATAATTTGCTTCCTCGCGGAGACCACGATTTCTCTGCCGTCCCGATCACAATGACGAAGCTCGCCTTCCCAGGAGCCTTTCTGAAACAGTTCTGCCTGTATCTCTTCCCATGGCCGCGGGTGAGCGGTTCTCAGTAGCTCATGTGTGATACATCCCAAGGCCTCGCCCTCGGTGAATCCGTACAGCCGTTGAGCACCGATATTCCAGCTCTCGATACCTCCATCCAGCCGCCAGATAATGATTGCGTCATACGAGAGCTTCAGCAATTCGGCATGTTTTCTGAGGGACTCCTCCGCCGCCAGCAGTTCGCGTTGTCGCTTCTGTTCAGACAGGTCGGTAACAACCATGCAAAGTGCTGCAGGCTCATCACCCTTTAACCTGCCAATCGAAAGGTATACGGGAATGCTGCCGCCCCCTCCCGAATTTAGGTTGCACTCGCACTTCGCGGCTTGGCCGTCCAATGCAGCAGCCAGCATCGCCTCGAACTCTGCTCGGGACTCGTCATCGCGCAGTAGATGCATGGCACGGCCGCCGACGATTCGCTGAATCGGAAGCCCACACAGGTCAGCCAGTCGTTGATTGCTATAAAGAACGGTGCCGTCCGGAGCAAGCGAAGCGGCCCCTTCATTCATTGCCTCTACCAGCGCACGATAGGCGTACTCAGCGCCTTTAAGCGTGAATACCTGCTCCCCTTCCGGCCCGGACACAACAACGGCGTCTACATCGCCCGACTGAATCGCACGGATCACCTCCTGTGCTTCAGCCAATTGGGCGCGGAGAAGTTCAATCTCCTGTGCCATTTCATTGGTTGTACGTGAAGCCGCTTCTGCCATCCTCGACCTCAGTGCTGTAAGTGCAATCCGACCACAATCCGTTCCGTATTGGACATGTCGCCAACAAACCTCTGAGGGGGAAACGGCAGTTCTTTGATTAAGGTGGGAACGGCGACAATCTGTGCCGTCTTGGTCGCCGCAGGTTGCTGATAAACATCGATCACTTCCAGTTCGTAGCGTCCGGGAAGATGCTGCTCACATATGCGCCTTACGTTCGCTACCGCAACTCTCGACCGGGAGGTGTTGCCCGAAACAAATAGCCGGAAGACGTAGTTGGGCGTCGCCAGATCCGAGACTAGCTTTTCGAATTCCTTCAATGTCTCAGCGGCGCCAAGATCCAACTCTTGCTCGTCGCCTTCGCGAGGATCTTCGCTACTTGGTTTGGAACTCATTTAGTCTCCGTGTGGGAAGGTGCCAGCCTGACATCAATTCCCACCAACACACGTTCCTCATCAGCTAGGTCTCCGATGATCTTCTTGATCGGCGCAGGAAGCTGCCTGACCAGAGTGGGAACCGCAATGATTTGATCACCCTTTGCGAGCTTGGGATTCACCAGCAGGTCCACCACCTCAATCTGGTACAGCCCCTTTAGATGCTTCTCACAGATCTTGTGAAGATTGGAAAATGCGGCCACTGACTTCGGGGTCTGTCCCGCCACATATAGCTTCAGCAGCCACCTCTCAGGCTGTCCATGTTCCTGTGCCTGCGGCGGTTCGCCCGATTGGCCAGCCATTATCTGGCACCCTTCGCACTAGATGCGCCTTTCCTAGCCGTGTGCTTCTTGCGACGCGCTCTATCAGTTTCTTGTTCATCTGCGAAGTTTTCGCCAAGCTGAATTCCGTTATCCGTAAGCAGGAATTGCCGCATCTCGTGCGAGTGTGCCATGCCCCTGGATTTCAGCACGTAGAGTGCGCAACTTCTATTCCCTTCATGTTCCACATCGCGCAGCAGCATCCACGAATCCATGATTGACGACACATTTTCGTCCGTGCTTTCCAGTTGTCTGCCTGTCGTCGAAAGATGAGTAAACATGGCGGTGATCTGCTTCATTTTCAAATAGTCGACCAACCGCGTCAGCATCGACTTCACCCCGGACCTGTCACTACCGGCAATCAGGTTCGTGATCGGATCCACCACCACAACCTTTGGATTGACCCGCTTGATGATCTGGTGCATAGAAGCGAGGTGTGCTTCCAATCCCAGGCTGCTGGGGCGGACGTTGTGAAAATGCAAGATGCCCTTGTCTAACCACGGCTTGAGATTCAGCCCGATCGAGGACATATTGCGAACCACCTGGTCTCTCGATTCCTCGAAGCCGAAATACAGCGCCCGCTCGCCACGTTCGCATGCAGCCTTCAGAAAATACAATGCCAAACTGGTCTTCCCTGTTCCTGCCGTACCGGACACCAGGATACTGCTTCCGCGGAAAAATCCTTTTCCGCCCACCATCTTGTCGAGATCAGCAACACCCGACGAGATTCGTTCAGATGGAGCCGTGTGATTCAGGCCGACAGACGTGATGGGCAACACCGAAATTCCATCCTCGCCCATCAGGAACGGATACTCGTCCGTTCCATGCAAACTGCCGCGGTATTTCACGATGCGCAGCCGTCGAGTTGAGAGCTGCTCCGTGACCCGGTGGTCGAGAAGAATAACGCAGTCCGCCACGTATTCTTCCAGCCCATAGCGGGTCAGTTGCCCTTCGCCGCGCTCTCCGGTGAGAATGGCGGTGAGTCCCCTGTCTTTCAGCCAGCGGAAGAGTCGCCGCAACTCGGCCCGAATGATCTGTTGGTTCTTCAGTCCAGCAAACAGGACTTCGATGGTGTCCAGCACTACGCGCTTTGCCCCGATCGCATCCACCGCGCAGCCCAATCGGATGAACAGTCCTTCCAGATCGTACTCACCGGTCTCTTCAATCTCGCTGCGCTCAATGAAAACGTAATCGATCGCAAGCTTGCCTTCTTCCTGCAATTTTTCAAGATCATAGCCAAATGACGCCACGTTCTGGCTAAGATCCTTTTCGGTTTCCTCGAAAGCCATGAAGACGCCAGGCTCGCCATACTCAACGATGCCGTGGACGAGAAACTCCATGCCGAGCACCGTTTTGCCCGATCCAGCGCTGCCGCAGACCAACGTGGTCCGCCCGGTCGGCAGTCCGCCATTAGTGACCTCGTCGAGGCCCTCGATACCTGTTGGAGTCTTTTTGAGAAAGTTCTTAGGTGTCAAACCACGTCTCCGTACAGAGAAGATTCCGCTTTGGACCTTAGTGATTTTGAACGCAAACCGCTAAATTTGCCAGATCAAATCATCCAGAAACTCTCCAATGTACGAATGTCTCCCAAGTCCGCCATTTCTGGCGGACTTGGGATCATGCGTGGTACTCGCCCTTGCGCATCCGCTTACTTTGAAACAACCTCACTTTGTGAAGCTTCACTTGTAGCATTCACACGCAATAGGAGCGCGCTTCCACCGCGCAACTTGAGGCCGCCGGAGCTCGACGCTATCACGATCTTTCCGTCCGAATTTCCCCTGCCAGCGTGCTCGACTCTCGCGTCATACCCGTACACTCCGCACGCATCGTGCGAAAACACCCAGAGTGCCTGTGGCCTGTCATTGCTCGCGACCGTTCCCCTGCACCTTCCTTCTGGATTTGCAGCTACCTGGCTCAAGACGCCCCAATTCCCTGCATAAACAGCGTGTCCAACCGTTTGTCCACCGCTTTCCACCATTCCCTCCTCGCGATACGCCACGTCTCCGCCAACCAGTGTCACCGTTTGAGACCACGGAGGCGTGGAGCCGCGATCATCGCCTGAGATCTGTGTCTGCGCGGCATCAACATCAAGTGGCGAGGCCAGCGCGCGAAGACTGGTTACGACCGGCATCACCTTTCCGGAAATGTTCACCTTATCGAAGCGGAGAGTGACTGTTGCCGGCTGCGAATTCCCTGCCGGCGTTGCCGCCATAACTTCACCGACTACGCGGCTTCCTGCCTTGATCTTCGTGCCGTTGTCCAGCAAGACATCCTGAGCGACTCTTGCCGAAATTGCTTGCCCCGGCTTGCATTTGTTCACGTCCACTGTGGTGTTCAACTCCACTGGAATCACGGTTCCCACAGGAATACTGGATTGCGCAATCATCGTTGCAGAAAGCGCAAATACCCCCAACAACACCGAAATCGTTTTCATGAACCTTCTCCTTTTCCTGAAAACAAGCGCACCCCGCACGGAATCGTGCATAGCAGCGCCTTTGCTCTCTATTTGAACGTGCATACCCTCTATCGATCCAAAGGGGAACGGGCGATTGATTCGCTCACACGCGCGGGGGAGGAGGAAGGTCGGAACAGCGCGCGAAGAAACATTCGCGAGGAAGATCGGGGCATTCCGGGAGAACTGCATCCCCGGACGGCAAAGGTGCCATAGTCGCCTGCGACAGTACAGGCGCAGTCCAACTCACCTCGCTGACTCGGAACTGCCTCTGTTTCGGGTGTGTGGAGGACAACGAGGAGCCGGACTCAAGTCCGGTGTAGAGAGGAGAGGTGCGTATCGTGGTGAACGCCAGCAGCGCGAGAATTACCATGGCGACCGCGGCTTTGGACCTGCGGCTCACCCGCCCGCTGCATTGCCTCGCGCAACCCACTTTGGGCCTCCCCGATCGGGGCGTAGCGTAGCATGGCCCGCAGAAGGTTTCAAGGCCTAAGACCCGCGCGATTTCCGGTTTCATCGGCATCATCCCTGACTCCGCCCCAAACTCCTATATTCGAACTATTGAATTGAGCTCGCAGCAGAGTAAACTGTTGCCTAATATGCCCAAACAATTTTTCTCATCTAAGCGGGGCGCGCGCTGGAGTTGTCTCCTGCTCTTGCTTTTTTGTGGTTTGGCCCTCAGCGCCCAAACTGTTTCTCCGCAGCAACTCTCCGACCTTCAGAAGCAGGTCACCGAGGCCCGTGGCAACGCTGACAACGCGTGGATGCTGATCAGCTCCGCCCTGGTGCTGATGATGACCGGACCTGGTCTGGCGCTCTTCTATGGTGGCCTGGTTCGCAAGAAGAACGTCCTGTCCACGATGATGCAGAGCTTTGCGATGATGGCGGTTGTTACAGTCGTATGGGGAATAGTAGGATTCAGCTTGGCATTTGGATCCGGCAATAGCTTCATAGGAAACTTCCAGCACCTCTTCCTTCATGGAGTGGGTGCAGCTCCGGACTCCGATTATGCCGCCACCATCCCGCTCCAGACATTCATGATTTACCAGTTGATGTTCGCCATCATCACTCCTGCGCTCATCTCGGGTGCTTTCGCCGAGCGCATGAAGTTCAGCGGCATGCTCGTGTTTCTCACCCTCTGGACCCTGGTCATTTACACGCCCATGGCGCATATGGTCTGGGGAAAGGGCGGCCTGCTGAACGCCTCGCTTGGTGGTCGCTTTCCCTGCCTCGATTTTGCTGGAGGCACGGTCGTGCACGTAACCTCTGGCGTCTCAGCCCTGGTCTGTTGCCTGTACCTCGGCAAGCGCAGGGACTACCCACACGAAACGTTTCGTCCGCACAGCGTCGTCCTCGCCTTTATCGGAGCGTGCATGTTGTGGGTTGGCTGGTTTGGATTCAACGCCGGAAGCGCCCTTAGCGCAGGCAGTCTCGCCACCAGCGCTTTCGTCGCAACCCATTTTGCCGCTGCCGCCGCTGCGCTCGGCTGGCTCGCGGCCGAGTGGATCGTCTCAGGACATCCCAGCGCCCTGGGCGGAATTTCAGGCGCGGTTGCAGGTCTCGTCGCCATCACTCCCGCCGCTGGTTTCGTCGATCCCATGTCGGCTCTGCTCATCGGGTTCATCGCCGGACCCTTCTGCTTCTTCATGGTCGCCAAGGTCAAAGCCAGATTCGGATACGACGACTCCCTCGACGCATTTGGCGTGCACGGTGCGGGAGGAACCCTCGGTGCCATCCTCACGGGAGTATTTGCCAGCCGTTACATCAATCCTGTCTTTAAGGACGCCAATGGAAACCTCAGCGGTTCTGGCCTGTTCGATGGCAACGCTCACCAACTGATCAACCAGCTCACGGGAGTTGTGATCGCCTGGGTGCTAGCTGCAGTAGGAACCTTGGTGCTTCTGAAAGTCGTGGACCTCACAATCGGCCTGCGTGTCACCTCCGAACAGGAAGTAACAGGCCTCGACCTCACCCAGCACGGCGAGGAAGGCTATTCGCTGGATTAACTCTCTTGCTTCAGCAAAGAAAAGCCGCCTTTCTGGCGGCTTTTCTATTCGTTCGATCGCTATTTTCAAGCCGCTTTTAGCATCAACGTTCACGCCGCCTCTCGACGTTGCCTATCGTGTTTGCAATCGGGCACTGCTGGCAAATTGGCCGACCACGCCGTAAGGTCTCACTCCGGAACAAGCCGAGATGCAAAACAGGTCGTGTAAGTTGCCCGCCTAGCTCTCCCTCAATTGTGACAATCATCACGCGGGCCGGGCTCTGGAGTCGGTTATAAGAAAGATCAACGTGGGGCTTATGGTGAGAGCGAACGCCATAGCCGCTAATCGCCTCTCCATTCGAAGACATACCAGCAAGTTGATGACTCCTCCGGGGTGACCGTCATGTTGTCGAAATGCTTCAATCCGCACTGTTCAGCGAACTTCCGTTATCTCGGACAGGGTCGTTTGTATCGGATAGACCGCACAAAGACAGCCGCAAGTGCATCGATTGTTCCGGGACTCGAGGCTTGCAAGCCCGGTATTAAGACTCACCCTCTCGAACACTTCTGGCTTTGCGGTAAATGCGCAGCCAGTCTGACGCTTGGTTCAGACGATACCGGCGAAGTGCGATTAGTCCCGCTTAAAGCCATATCTCAGAAGGCGGAGGCTAAAAAGGCGAGTAGATTGCGCGCTTCCTGAGCGACCTGTTTCTCCCAATTGAGAAAGCTCTTCAGCTCTTGTCCAGGTCATGCAATACTGCCATAGCCGCATTGCGGCCGTTGATACCGATCACGCTGCCCCCTGGATGCGTACAGGCTCCACACAGATAAACTCCCGGCATCGGGGTTCGCGTCGAAAGCCGTTTCGACCACATGTACGGCGGCAAGCATTCTCCCTGGAAAATATGTCCGCCTGTCAGTCCAACTTTTCGCTCGATATCAGGTGGCCCCAACACCTGGGCATCCACGACAGCCGTGTCAATATTGGAACAGAAGCGAGCCAGCGAACCCAGTGCTGCCTGCTTGACCTCTTCGCGCCGTTCGTCCCAAGTACCCTCGGCAAAACGATACGGAACATACTGAGCAAACACGCTCATCGTATGCTGCCCAGCCGGTGCCACCGTTCTGTCATGAGCGCTTTGGAAATAAAGTTCGCACCAGAGATGCTCCGGCAGTTCGCCACGCCGCGCCAGCGCGAAGCCTGCTTTCCACTCCTGCTTTGTCAGCGGAGCATTGATCTGTCCGTAGTGGTGCGGTTCATTAGTACCAGGGCGTGAAGTGAAATTTGGCAGTTCGCGGAGCAGAACATTCAGTTTTACCGTGCAGCCTTCAATCGGAATGCTTTCAACGCGCGCTCGCCACGCTGGGTCGGCTTCATCGCCAAGCAGACTTAGCGTCTGCCGCGGATCTGCATTTGAGACGACAACAGGCGCGGTAATTCGCTCGCCGGATTCCAGCATCACCCCTTCCCCTGGAACGATCTGCGCAATAGGCACCCCCGTCGCAACCACTGCACCGGCTTCTCGCGCGGCATCGCAGAAATAGAAGGACACCATGCCCATTCCGCCCCGCACATATCCCCACATTCCTGGCATTCCGCCCAACCGCCCGGAAGCGTGATGGAAGCGAATGGAAGCCGTTCCCGCATCGAAAGGACTCGCATTCGTTCCAATGACGCCCTGGCCTAAGTACGCACACTGCAGGCGTTCGTCCTGCAGATAGCGTTCGACAAACTCTGCCATGGACCAATCAAACAGCAGGTGTTTCGCTTCCGTATCCGTTCCCAGCAGGTTCTCGATCTGTTCTTGTGTGGGCGGCTCTCCAATCCAGACGTCCCCATCACCAGCGGGTCGCAGCTTATCCCTCAACCGCCGGATGACATCGTTCATGGCGCGCCATCCCTCTACATCGCGGGGAGAGAATCTTCGCACTTCTGCTTCGCAGGCGTCCTCATCATCCCAGAGTTGAATGCTCGAACCGTCAAGAAAGGGGACAAATAATCCATTCACTGCCGGAGTCCAATGAAAACCGCGCTTCACTAATTCCAGCTCAGAAATCACCAATGGATGCAGGAGCCCTGCAAGGTACGCGCAGGGAGACATATGGACATTAGGGAATGGCTCTTCGATGGTGCACGCGCCACCGACCCGCTCGCGGCTCTCCAGGACCAACACTCGCTTACCCGCCCGCGCCAGATAAGCGGAACAGGCGAGTCCATTATGTCCCGCCCCCACGACGACTACGTCCCACGAGCGAGCCGCGAGCTCGCGAACGGGCATTGGAAGTCCGAGTTTACCCAGCACGGCGCCAGTCGGTGAGCTCAAGAACACCTCCCATCCTTCAGATGCTCTCAATCTTGCCGGAGTGCAGCAGTTCTGCATCGCGCTTCTAAACGTCAGCATTTAATTGCAACCCCGCAATTCGTTTTATCAATCTCAGAGCAGTTGGAGGCCATATGTTCGAAGGTGGGCTGCTGAAAGGTTGGCCAGTGCTGAAGCAGGTGCGATCGGCCGATTGGCACGCTACGGGTGAAACAGCCTGGAGCCCTCGGACTGAGTCACTGCTGCCACGTCATCATGATGCGGAAGTCACGTCTTCTATTTGCCCGTATTGCGGAGTGGGTTGTGGACAACTTATCTACCACAAGGACAATGAACTCATCAGCATTGAAGGCGATCCTAATTCTCCTATTTCGCGCGGTCACCTATGCCCAAAGGGTGCGAACACACATGAGCTGCACACCCATGCTGGCCGACTGAAGACCGTGAAGTACCGCGCTCCATATGCAACCGAGTGGCAGACGATCCCGCTAGAGCGAGCCATGGATATGGTTGCAGAACGCATGTGGGAAACGCGCGACCGAACCTTCGTCGAAGAGCAGGACGGCCGCTCCGTCATGCACACGCTCGGCATGGCGCACCTCGGCGGGGCCACCCTCGACAACGAAGAAAACTACCTGATAAAGAAATTGTTCGCCGGCGGACTGGGAATGAATTGCATCAGCAACCAGGCCCGAATATGACATAGCTCGACCGTGCCCGGTCTGGGCACATCATTCGGACGCGGTGGCGCAACCACCGCACAGCAGGACCTCGCCAATTCCGATGCAATCCTGATTATGGGATCTTCGATGGCGGAGAATCACCCCGTCGGATTTCAGTGGGTCATAAAGGCTCGGGAGAACGGGGCCAAGATCATTCACGTCGATCCGCGCTTCACTCGGACCAGTGCCATGGCCGACATCTGGGCTCCACTGCGACCCGGGACAGACATCATCTTCCTCGGCGGACTGATCCATTACGTGCTGACCCACGACAAGATGTTCCGCGAGTACGTTGAGCATTACACCAATGCAACGACCATCTTGCGTTCCGACTTCAAGGACACAGAAGAGCTCGGTGGCATATTCTCCGGTTGGGACGCCGAGCAGAAGAAGTACGATTTCACCACCTGGCTTTACGAGGGAGAGCAAAAGAAGAAGGAGCAGCCAGGGCACTCTGAGATCGATGGCGGGCATGGCAAGGACCGGGGTGGCGAAGCCGGCGAGGCAGACATACAAACAGATGATCCGACCATGGAAAACCCTCGCTGTGTCTTTCAGGTGCTCAAAAAGCATTTTGCCCGCTACACCCCGGAGTTTGTGGAAGAACAGTGCGGCACACCGAGAGACGTATTCCTGAAAATTGCTGAAACATTCGCAAATGCAAGCGGGCGCGAGCGCACGGGAGCCATTTGCTACGCCGTCGGATGGACACAACACTCCAAGGGTCCTCAGATTATTCGCTGCGCGGCCATTCTGCAGTTGCTGCTGGGAAATATCGGGAGGCCCGGAGGGGGGATCCTGGCGTTGCGAGGCCACGCCTCCATCCAGGGCTCTACCGACATCCCTACGCTTTATGACATTCTGCCCGGATATTTGCCAATGCCGTTTTTCGAAAGCGGCAGCGCCAATCTTGGCGAATTCATTGACAAGCACCGCTCGCAAACTGGCTGGTGGTACAACTTTGACAAGTACATTGTCAGCCTGCTGAAAGCCTGGTACGGCGACAAGGCGACGCGGGCAAACGAGTTCGGATTCGGCTGGCTGCCGCGTGTTACAGGCGATCACAGCGAATTCGGATATTGGCTCGACATGGCGGACGGCAAAATGGATGGCTTGTTCGTCATGGGACAGAACCCCGCCGTGGGTGCACCGAATGGCCGGCTCGAACGCAAGGCCCTTGCGAAACTGAAATGGTTGGTAGTGCGCGATATGGTGGAGACCGAAACTGCCAGCTTCTGGCGCAACTCGCCCGAGGTCGACCGTGGGGAGATAAAACCAAAGGAGCTCGCGACTGAAGTCTTCCTCTTCCCTGCTGCTGGCCAGGCGGAGAAGAGTGGGACATTCACCAACACGCAACGTCTGGTTCAATTCCACAACCAGGCCATCGATCCGCCCGGTGATGCCCGCAGTGAGAACTGGTTCATCTATCACTTGGGACAACGTCTGAAAGCGAAAGCCGCCGCCGACCTGCGTCCGCGCAACGCCGGATTGAACGCCCTCACTTGGCAATACGCTACTCACGGTGATGACGCAGAGCCGAATCCAGAAGATATTTTGCAGGAGATCAATGGATACACCGTGGCTGATCGGAAGTTGGTGGATGGCTTCAAGAAGCTCGAAGCCGATGGCTCGACCGCGTGCGGATGCTGGATTTACTCCGGGATATTCCCCGAGCCCGGCAAGAACAAAGCAAACATGAGAGAACCGCACAATTATCTCGGCCACGGCTGGGGATATGCATGGCCAGCAGACCGCCGCATTCTATACAACCGCTGCTCAGCTGCGCCCAACGGCGAGCCTTGGTCCGAGCGAAAGAAACTCGTCTGGTGGGACAAAGCGAAACAAGAGTGGACTGGCATCGACGTCCCCGACTGGAATCTCAAGAAGACGCCGGACTACCAACCCGCACCCAACGCCAAGGGCGACGACGGAATTGCCGGGGACAAACCGTTCATCATGCATCCGGACGGTCGCGGATGGATCTACGTCACCAGCGGGCTGAAGGATGGCCCATTGCCCGCGCATTACGAGCCGCTGGAATCGCCGTTCTCCAACGCACTCTATCCGAAATACGACGCCAATCCCGCCGCGAACAGAAAAGAGCGTGTGGACAATCCTTACATCTCCCAAACCGGAGATTCGCGGTTCCCCCACGTGCTTACAACGTATCGCCTAACCGAACACCACACCGCGGGCGGTATGTCCCGTACGCTCGGACACCTCGCCGAATTACAACCGGAGCTGTTCTGCGAAGTCTCGCCGGAGATGGCAGCCGAGGCTGATCTGGAGCACGGTAAGTGGGCGACCATCACGACGCCTCGTGGAATTATTGAGGCGCGCGTCCTGGTGACTTCGCGCATGACTCCGTTGTGGGTGTCCGGAAGGCGGGTGCACACGGTCGGGGTGCCCTATCACTACGGCTACAACGGCACGGTGACCGGCGATGTCGTGAATGACCTGCTCGCAATCAGTGAGGAACCGAACGTGCGCATCATGGAAACCAAGGCGCTCGTATGCGACATTCGTGCTGGCCGCCGCGCAAAGGGCGAAGGTGCGCTAGCCGAACTGAATGACAAGATGAACGAAGCAGCGTGAACCGGGTCAAAGTCCGAGAGATTGTGGAATGGCGGAGATAAACATGGCCTCAACGCCGTTTGAACAAAAGACGACAGCTTTTCTAACCGACTCCACCCTCTGCATCGGCTGCAAGGCTTGTGAAGTCGCATGCAAAGAGTGGAACCAACTCCCGGACGACGGGATGAACTGGTCTGGTCTCTCCTATGACAACACCGGCGCAGTTGGACACTCGTCGTGGCGGCACGTGAAATTCGTCGAAGGCAAGCCCGAACCCGGCTTCGGCGGCAATGCCGCAAAATCGCTTTCGTGGGAGTTTTCGTCAGACGTCTGCAAGCACTGCGAGAATGCCGGCTGCCTGGAAGCATGCCCCACGGGGTCGCTCGTGCGCATGGAGTTTGGCGCGGTGTACCTGCAGCCGGATATCTGTAACGGCTGCTCGTACTGTGTCGTTGCGTGTCCGTTCGGCGTGGTGCAGCGCAACGAGAAAGATGGCCGGGCATTCAAGTGCACATTCTGCTCTGATCGCCAGCGGGTTGGATTGCAACCAGCCTGTGCGAAAGCCTGCCCCACGGAGTCGATCAAGTTCGGTACCCTCGATCAGTTGCGCGTGGATGCCGTGGAACGGGTTGAGCGACTACATTCGCAGGGCATGGAAGACGCACAGCTTTATGATCCGCGGGATACCAGCGTGCAGGGCATCCACTCCATGTTTATCGTTCGCGGTGATCCACGCCAATATAATCTGCCTCCAAAACCTGAGGTGCCGACCATCTACTTGAAGGACGGTTGGCGCGCTTCCGCGCTTGCTGCAGGTCTGTTGGTGGCTGCCACGCTGGCTGCATTCGTTGCGTCACCCAGAAGGCAGGCCCGAAGCATGGCTCGGCGGTAAGACAGACTCGTCGCGTCCGAAAGAGAACATCATGAGCAGTGAGACGAACATCCCAAGACCCGCAACCGAGAGTCGGCTGCTTCAAATCCGCAGTGAAGCCGAACGGCACGGTCGCGTCCAGGCCGCAGGCGTTCAACCCGCCGGCGCGCCTTTTCCCATAGCCTCGCCACAGACCGGGTACTATGGTCTCCCCCTGCTCAAGGAGCCGCAGTGGAGTTGGGAAGTCCCGGTGTACTTCTTCGTCGGTGGCGCAGCCGGATCAGCGGCGGTTATCGGCGCGGTAGCACATTGGACGGGTCGCGACGAACCGCTCGCCCGTGATGCTCGCTTCGTCGCCGCCGGTGGCGCATTGCTCTCAAGCGCCCTGCTCGTCTCCGATCTTGGAAGGCCGGAGCGCTTTCTGAATATGTTGCGTGTGTTCAAGCCGCAGAGCGCAATGTCCGTCGGCGCATGGATATTGGCTAGCTTCGGAACCTTCTCGGGAGCAGCCGCCCTAGCAGAGATCGTGAGTACGCGCATCGATGTTCCGCCCGTCAGAATCCTGGGCGAAGCGGCGCAGGCGCTTTCTGCCATCTTCGGCATGCCGTTCTCGAACTATACCGGGGTGCTCATCGGGGCAACGGCAATTCCCGTCTGGAACCACAACATCAAAACTCTGCCAATTCACTTCGGCATGTCAGGACTGAACTGCGGAGTCAGCATTCTGGAACTCGTGGGACATGAGCGCAGCCGCGCGCTAAACCTGCTCGGTGGCTGTGCTGCCGCAATGGAAACCTACGAAGGCTACCACGTTGAGATGAGGCGCGACCCTGTTATCAATGAACCGTTGAAGCGTGGCGTAAGCGGATGGATCACGCGCACCGGTGGTGTGCTCTCGGGTCCTGTGCCGCTTGCTCTTCGCCTGGCCGCAGCGCTGACTTCAGATAGCACTTCGAGACGGTTACGCCGCATGGCTGCATGGATCAGCATAGCCGGTTCCCTGCTGACCCGCATTGGCTGGATTCGGGCTGGCCATGCATCAGCCCGAGACTGGCGCATTCCGCTCGACATCCCGCGGCCGAGCCGTGGAAGCAGTGAGGTAATCGAACTTCAATCCAAGCCGGAGTTGCCGCAGTTAAAGCGCAATGTGCGCTAGCCCATTCCATCTGAAGCCCACCCGCGCACTCCTGCCGAACCTAACCTTGACATGAGTTTCATCCTGCTGCAATCTTGTTGCGACACCTCAAATCAATCCTCATCAGAACGTCCTCAGGCGTCCGAAGGTGGAACTTACTTATATGAAGCAGATTCCAATCAAGCGGTTCATTGAAAAGGTCCCCGGCGGAATGATGGTGGTTCCTCTCCTCACGGGCGCTCTTATAAACACTTTCTTGCCGAATACGCCGAAGTTCTTCGGCTCTTTCACCGGATACTTATTCAATGGCATGCCGATTCTGGCGGCGTTCTTTGTTTGTATGGGTGCCAGCATCGACGTTCAGGCGACGCCGTACGTGCTAAAGAAGGGCGGTTCGCTATTCCTTACCAAGATCTCCATCGGCGCCATTTTCGGAGTTGTCTTTGGCCATCTTCTCCATGAGGCGCCGATCCATGGCGGAATCTTCATGGGCCTCTCGACCCTGGCGATTGTCGCGGCCATCAATGACACCAACGGCGGCCTCTATTGCGCACTGATGGGAGAATACGGAAGTTCCAAGGATGTAGGTGCCTATTCGGTGATGTCCCTGGAATCTGGCCCGTTCCTGACCATGGTGACGCTGGGCGTGGCTGGCCTGTCGGCCTTCCCGTGGCCTACTATGCTGGGTGCCATTCTGCCGCTTCTGGTCGGTATGCTGCTCGGGAACCTTGACCGAGAGCTTCGCGAGTTCTTCGGCAAAGCCGCCCTCGTGCTGATTCCGTTCTTCGCCTTCGGTCTCGGTGCCGCCCTTGATCTCAGAAAAGTTTGGATGGCAGGTGTGCTCGGCTTGGGCGTGGGTCTGGGCGTAGTAGTGATCACTGGTATCGCATTGTTCTTCGTAGATCGCTTCACTGGCGGAACTGGCGTTGCCGGCGTTGCCGCAGCTTCTACTGCCGGAAATGCAGCGGCGGTTCCGGCCATCATTGCCGGGGCTAATCCGGCTTATGCCGATGCAGCAAAGAGCGCCACCATCCTTGTAGCAGCCTCCGTCGTGATCACCGCAATCCTCGTGCCCTTGGTGACTGCGTTCGTGGCGAAGAAGTTCGGCAGTCCCAAGGAACTTGAGACAACAAATGTGAAGTCGAAGGCTGCGCGTTCGATGGCAGGCGCGTAGTACAAGCTCGCAATGTGAGAGCAGGACAGTATGCCCTTCTCATCACTTTTTGTTCGAATCGAGCGGCTAAGCTTTCAGTGCCGCTCGATTCGTTCTGTTAGAACCTCTGCATTACCAGGGGGAAGCGTGACTTCACGTTGGCTCATCATTGCCGATGACTTAACGGGCGCTGCTGATTGCGCGATCGCCTTTGCAAAGCACGGACTCGAATCCGTCGTTGCATGGGATCAGCATCGCGAGGCGGGAGCGGTCCCTGTGCTGTCGGTCGATGCCGGAACGCGCAGCTTGTCTCCCGAGCGGGCCGCCAAACTGCAGGTAGATGTTCTTGCATCGCACTACCGCCCTGGGCTCCGTCTCTACAAGAAGATTGATTCCACGCTACGCGGTCAGCCCGCTGCGGAATTGGCGGCTCTTTTGGCCTATGTGCCTGCCTATGTCAATGGTCGTCCACGGATCGCGATCGTCGCCCCTGCATTCCCGCTCGCAGGTCGAGTCACTGTGAACGGGAGCATCATTGTGCAGGGGGTCCCGCTGGAACAGACTCCGCTATGGGCGCGTGACCACACTTATACCAGCGCAAACCTCGTGGAGGTACTCAGCAGCGCTGGGCTGAGCGCCGAAGTGCTGTCGCTGGCTACGATCGCACAAGGTGCCGAAGCCGTCAGCGAGAAGTTCGCGTGCGCGCGCCATCGGGGCTTGGCGGCTGTGGTCTGCGATGCAAGAACTGAAGCGGACCTTGCCGTGGCGGCAGAGGCCTCGCACGCGATGGCAGACGAAATCATCTTTGTGGGATCGGCGGGTCTCGCGGCTGAACTTGCAAAGGTGGAGAACTGCGCAACAACACCAGCGCTGCTCTCGCCTCACCCCGACCGGAAGAGCGTGCTGGTTGTTGTCGGCTCGCTGGCTGAGGCTTCTCGCTTGCAGGCTCGAACCCTTGTCCAGTCGGGACTTGTACGTCACGTAGTGATCGCTCCCAGCACGCTTTTCGATGGCCCGTGCACGCAAGCGTGGCAGGAGCGTTCCAAGCAACTTGCTCAATGTCTGGCCGCCAAAGAGGATGTTCTGCTCGAATTGGAACTGACCTCGAATCCTGACCTCGCGTGCGGCACGAAGCTGGCCGCGAGCCTGGCTGAGTTCGTCGCAGGCGCAGGTTCGTTCGGCGCGGTCATCGCCACTGGAGGCGACACGGTTTACGCGCTGCTATCCAAGCTGGGGGTTCACAGCATCCGTCTTATCGATGAAGTGGAACCAGGGATGCCTCTGGGGCAAACCGTCGGTGCTGTATGCATTCCAGTGGTCACAAAGGCCGGGGCGTTTGGCGACGCCCACAGTTTGCGGCGCAGCCTCGAACGCTTGCGCTGCTAAGATTACTTCTATGTCGCGTCCAATCATTGCAATCACAATGGGCGACCCTGCTGGGGTCGGACCCGAGATCATCATGAAGAGCCTTGCTCACGCGGACCTGTATGACCGGTGCCGTCCGCTGGTCATTGGCGACCTCGAACGCCTGCGTCAAGCTGGCGAGATTGTTGGTCTGAGCCTCGCGTTCAACGCCGTCGACAAGCCCTCTGATGGCAAGTACAAGGCGGGAACCGTGGACGTGATTGATCTCGCGGTGGTCCCGGCGGACCTGCCTTTCGGGAAGCTGTCGCCTGCCGCCGGAGAAGCCGCTTTCCGCTTCGTCGAGCGCGCCGCACAACTGGCTATGTCGGGAGAGGCGGACGCTATCTGTACGGCTCCCCTGAACAAGGAAGCGCTGCAATCCGCAGGACACAAATTCCCCGGACACACCGAGATGCTGGCACACCTCACCGGTACGAAAGAAGTTTCCATGCTGTTGTCGGCCCCCAAACTGCGCGTCATCCATGTCACTACGCACCTCGGACTTATCGATGCCATTGCGAAAATCAATCCGGGCTTGGTCGAGCGCACCATTGAGCGGGCTCATGACACGCTGGTGAAAGCCGGAATCACAAATCCGCGGATCGGCGTTTGCGCCATCAACCCGCATGCTGGCGAGCACGGCTTGTTTGGACACGGTGAAGAAGAAGAAAAGATCGAACCGGCAATCCGCAATTGCATAGAACGCAAATGGCAAGTTGAGGGACCTCTGCCCGCCGACACGCTCTTCTACCGCGCCTCTCGCGGAGATTTCGACTGTGTAGTCGCCATGTACCATGACCAGGGCCACGGTCCCGTGAAGGTGCTGGGCATTGAGGCCGGAGTGAACATCACAGTCGGGCTTCCTGTTGTGCGTACCTCGGTTGATCACGGCACTGCTTTTGATATCGCCGGTACGGGCAAGGCCGACGAGCGCAGCATGCTGGAAGCTCTGCGTCAGGGCATTGAACTGGCACCCAAAGCAAGGCCCTGAGCGCGGTCAGAACTGCGCACATCGAGTCCTCAGATGATTGATTGTGTTTACGCACATCTGGCGTGCTTACGCCGGCCTCTCCTTAGCAATTCGAGTGATCGTCTGCTTCAACTCTGCGGCAGTGCGCAGTTTACATATTCATGAGAAGCTGAAACTCATGTCTGCGCTCCCCCGAACGCTCCTGCTGATCACCGCTTCCTCTCCGGAAATGCGGCAGGTGCGGCGGTCCCGGGTTTTGAACTTCCAGCAAGTAACAATGCCCTACTTGGCCGCCTTTGTGCCTCCCCATTGGACGGTGCTCCACGTCGACGAAGCAGTGGAGCCTGTCGACTTCGCGATTTCGGCGGACTTGGTTGCGATTACTTTCCACACCCCGAGTGCGATGCACGCCTACGACGTAGCAGCACGCTTCCGTCAGCGCGGCACCACCGTGGTGATGGGTGGACCGCACGTGACCTTGATGCCAGATGAAGCGCAGAAACACGCGGATGTGATCTTCGTCGGAGAAGCCGAATTCCAATGGCCACGATTTCTGGCGCAGTTTGAGACCGGCAATTATGACGCGCGTTACTGTTGTCTGGAACCGCCTACCCTTGATCACGCCCCAGCCTCGAGGCATGATCTGTTGCAGCGCCGCGACCATACGGCAGGCGCTCTGTTCGCCACGCGAGGTTGCGTTCATCGGTGCGATTTCTGCTCGGTTGCGGTGATGTACAACAGCAACTTGCGCAAACGACCGGTTGAGGCAGTTGCTCGGGAGTATGCTTCCTTTCAAGGCCGAGTCATCATCCTGTGGGACGACAATCTCGCGGGCGACCTTGCCTACGCCAAAGCGTTGTTCCGGGCTCTCGCTCCCCACCGGAAATGGTGGAGCGCCCAGGCGAGCCTCGACGCAGCCGAAGATAAGGAGTTCCTGGAGTTGGCAGCGCGCAGTGGATGTAAGCAACTGTTCATCGGGTTCGAATCCATCACGCAGTCGAGCGTCAACGAAGTCTCGAAGGGGTTTAATCGCGTGACCGAGTACGTTCAGGCAATCGAGCGGATCCATGCGCACGGCATCGCGGTGCAGGCAGGAATTGTCTTCGGGTTCGACCACGACACGGAGACGGTCTTTGAGGAGACGCTGGATTTTCTGGAGAAGTCAGGCGTGCAGAACGCGACCTTCAACATTCTGACTCCCTTTCCCGGGACCCCGCTACACCGACGACTGGAAATGGAAGGCAGAATTCTCACACGCGATTGGAACAAATACAACAGCCGTACCGACGTCGTGTTTCAACCGCGGCTCATGAGTCCAGAGGTACTGCTGGCTGGCTATCGGTACGCGAACGCCCGCTTCTACTCATTGGGCAGTATCTACCGGCGCATTTCTCGTTCTCCGGTCCAGCTTCCATGGACGTTGCCCTTGAACCTGGCCTATGCGTTCGCCCTCCGGTATCGCCGGTAATCCACCGTCGGCAGTAGCCTATTCAGTTCAGCGAATTTGGTCTTTGCTTCATCAAAGCAGGGTCGGAAACCGACACACCGGTTCCAATGCTGTTGCCTTCTAATGATTGCAACTCAACAACTTTCACGATGTTGTTCGGGAGCTTCCACGCCGCTCTGCGCTGTTTTACGATTGCTCCAACTTCATTTTGAAATGTTTCCACACTCTGTTGCGGGGCAGAATTCAACTTTGCCCTCATGTCTTCCACAACGTCGTCGAATGGGGCATTGACAACGAAGCTCACTGAGCCCAGGTGTCCGGCCACGAACTGCGCGGTCCCAGCGCCAAATTCAGAGGCGTACCGCAACTCGACCTCCGTATCTTGACCTGCAAGCGCCGCTCGAATTTTATTGCAGCCTTCCACGTCCATCGTGGCGACCAGCAGTGACTGATCGGCCCAACCCTTCCTCTTCGTTTTTTCAATCGCCTTAATCACCTTCGGGTCTTCCAGATATAAGCGACAGTAATCTTTCGAGAGCGTCCCGCCCTTCTCCGCCATCTTCGCAATCGAAAAGAATTCCTGTGCAGATTCTCCAACTCGGTGCTCCTTGAATGTCGGCTGAGTTTTCTGATATTCGCTATTCGGTTGCTGGGCTTGTAGAAATGTCACACTTCCTAGAACCGCTGCAGAAACAATGAGAAAGCCGCGCAGTGTCATCAATGAGCTCCGGTAACTGGATTCGCACACGTCAGCAGTTTACAGCGATCAACTCACAACTGCTAGAGAAGCCTCCAGTACACGCTCAATGACCGTCGCCGTTCCAGGGGACGCCTCGCCGAATTCTCACCGGAGTCGGAAAGGAAACTTCAAGCGATATCACGCACAGGACGAATGAGTCTCTCGCCCCCTTCCCCAATCTCGTCGAGTATGCGTCCGAATTGTTCAGCCAATTCGAATGTGAGGCTGCCGACCCTTTCTACCTCGCCGTCAAACGTATCGTATGCGCCGCTAAGGATGTGCGCGCGTTTCTGGACAAGCACCTGGTAGATGGTCTCCACATCCCGCTTGAACAGATCAACTTTCCCTCTCGCCAATTTGTCGCCATCGTAGCCGAGCCGTGCCTGCAAGCTCGTCGCATGAGCGACGCCCAGCGCATGGTAGATTTCCGCGCAATCATCTTTGCTCAATATGCAATTCATGGCGATCCCCGCATCGGAACACTTTTCCTCTCATTCTTGAACTCACAACCCGAGGAAAGGTTTTCCGCCGAAACACACTTTCGCGAGAATTAAATGATTTCCGACTACCGGATTCCTCTCTTGCGGGGAAGGACTAAGGCCTTCTCGTGCTTTGAAATCCACGAGACCGGCTCTTCTGGGGACCCGAGCAGCCCCGTCAATCTTCATGGGTCATCCCAGATCCATTCCACGATTGCCCAAGCGAGTCCATTTGGTCCAAAAGCACCAAATCTGTAGAGTGCACCTCCAGTGCTGCACTTTTTCCTT
>Ga0181516_10001085_pt1 | contig 21707 bp, 18 predicted proteins | sample PEATcosm2014_Bin_25_FD_121104 | JGI IMG/M metagenome (GOLD analysis project Ga0181516, IMG submission 121104) | Peatland microbial communities from MTU Mesocosm Facility, Houghton, MI, USA - PEATcosm2014_Bin01_10_metaG | ecosystem: Environmental > Terrestrial > Soil > Wetlands > Peat | place... | reverse complement strand
TTGAGAACCATGACACCATCAACTGTATCGGCGACAAGTATGACAGATCAGTTGCAAAATGACAGGGTCCGAGTCATGAACTAATGTTGCGAGGTCTCAGGGCGAGTGGCGAAATTGGCAGACGCGCAGGCTTCAGGTGCCTGTATTCGAAAGGATGTGGGGGTTCAAGTCCCCCCTCGCCCACCACTGAGCGGCCCACCATGGCACGACCGATGCGTGAGCGTCGCGCCCGGACGCAGCGCCGTGCGACAGCGAGATTCTGCGATGAGAGATGACCAAACGAGGTTCGCCCGTGATTACTCGTTCGCCAGCGCTAACTCCGCTAGGTGTTCCATGGCCACGTCGTTGAACTCCAGGTACCGCCCGATAGCCGATTGCGTCAAGGGATCCTCAAGGTGGTCGAAGAGTCCCCGGGCCACATTGAGTCGCGAGCGATTCATCCATGAAGCGATATCCGGTGTCGCGCCCCACATTGACTCGGCACGTTGCGAGGTGTTCGTCGCGCGTATCCAATCGACCGCCCGCTCCGGATAGGGATTCGGCGGACAGAGCCGGTTCTTCTCCGCGTCGTCGTCCCGGCTCGACTCCACGAATCCGATGAGAGCCGCGTTGAACGTTGGTTGGCACGTCCGTATGGGTTGCAGTGTTATTCGGTCCGACTGGAAAATCGGCCGAGCGGGCCCGCGCGGAAGACCATCCCCTGTGCAATCGACGTGAACTTGTTGGCCACTCGTCGGAATCGAACCGTGCTCCAACTCGATGTGTTCTGCGCCAATGTGCGTCACCCGACCGAGACGAACCAGGTTCTCAATCCTGCGGAGGTTCTCGAGCTCGGATTGGCTCACCGTGGCGCAACGGAACATCGTGGGTGCAATCGTTTCGTCGAGTCGCATCAAGAAGCCGCACGCTTCCAGGCGGGCAAACAGATCATTCACGTCCGTTGCGGTGGCCGCGGCTTCGAGAGAAAGTGAAACACCTTCCATCACCCAGCCGACAAGTTCGAGTGGCTGAAAGAATTGGCGATTGTAGAGCCACGCCTCGCGCGGGCGTATCCACCGGATCGCCGTGGGCGACACTCCGTTATCCAGGAGCCACGTGCACGCGTCCATCGCCGTCTTACCAGCCCCAATGACCGTGTAGCCGTTGTTCGGCCCGACCGAACCTACGAGACCGTTGACGGCTACGAAACGCGCTGCCGGATCCACGCTGAACGATGGACTGTGAGTTGACGGGACCGATGTCTCGAGGTACGTGGCGTCGACGACCTTGCGACGCACCGCCACGGTCGTCGTCTCGCCCGTGAGCAGCGACGTGAATTGGTGCTCGCCTGTTGGCGAAAGCTCGTAGTCACTCATCGCGAAAAATCTCACCCGTCCCGAAGTCAGGAGTACTTCATTGAGCACCCGCTGGAAGTAATCGACGACCTCGGCGGCACTCACCCGTTCGTACCATCCCGCATTTGGTCCATCATTGTCAATGGTGGCGGTGCCGAGCACGCGGGAATTGACGCCGTAGAACGCGGCCGGTTGATGGAGTCGAACGAACGGATAGGCACTGTTCCAATGACCGCCAGGCGAGTGTCGTCGATCAACCATCACTACGTCGACGTCCGACTCCGTTATCAGTGCATCTGTGAACGCCATCGCCGAGGCGCCGGCTCCAATGACGAGGTAGTCCGTCTCGATCGTCCCCACTCACGAAATGATAGTGACGTCCTTAGCCGCAGTCACCTGGTTGGCTTATCTCAAACGAGGGACCGTGCATATATGAAGATGGCGCAACGAACGGGGCCAATGCCAGCGACCCCACTGGTCCTGGGACGTTCCGCGACGGTATGCACGCGGTCTGCGCTCTCAAGGCTGCTGGCTACGCTGCGCAGACGACCAACCACGCTCCTAACTTAAAGGTCTGGGTGACAATTGATGAGAGACGGCGCTTCGATTTGTAGCCCGTGGACCTCGTTGTCGCGAGCGTATGAAGTCACTGGATACCATCAATGGAATGGCAACTCGCCGCGAGGTTCCTAATACCAGCCTTCTTGGCTGCACTCCATGTGGGCCCTTCTTCAGACGAACTTTGTAGCGAGAGATTCATCGGATCAGTGTTGGCTTCACGAGCGACTCTTTCGCTCGCGTTGAAATGAAGCAGGAGCACACGTGAGGCCTTGATGGCGCTTGGGTCCACGTCGCCCGCATGACTCCACGATCCATCGGTCCGTGAACGCGCTTCATTCTCAACTTTCACCTCGCGTTTTCGGCACCAATCGAGCCGATGCCGGGCTCAATCACGATCCGGAAGTTCCATTCCTCATGCAACTCAAAGTGACCAGCCATTCACATCCACTTGATTGACTTCGAAGTTCGGTGAACTCGACGTCAATGCACAAGCGAGCCAGTGTCGATTGATGGGCTACCGAGAAAGGGACAGAAGCTTTACCCATAGATTGAATTTCGCCAACTGCAGAGATTCGCAATACATCTTGTCCCAAAATCAGGGACAGATTTAAACGTCTCTTGACCAAATTGAGAAACTGCAGCGCAATGCACTGCTCTCGTCAGAAACTGGACAATACAATTGGGCATGCATAGAGCCAAAGAGAGTTTCACTTTCTGTAAAACAGCGGCTCCCGATGTACGCCCCCTGGTTGAGAAGGATCAGCCCGTCGAAGTGATTGGCTGTTGATCTCCTCCTTAAGATGCGCGCTGGATGGAACTGAAACGCGTTCGACTCGCCACGATGTAATAGACAACGTGAGCGGAGAGATTTTTTCTGTTTGGTCCTGCCCAACATGTGGAATGGGCACGACTACTCCTGCACCCAAGGACATGGCCCGCTTCTACGCCGATGATTATCACGGCGACCGGCACGGTGTATCTGGGAATTTCGCCAACAGAAGGAGACTCCGCTTCGTGCGACAGTCTGCTGGATCGTCGAGTGGCAGTCGACTTATTGATATTGGATGCGGCAACGGGTCATTTCTTAGAGCTGCCGCCAAAGCCGGTTGGGAGGTCGCCGGGACCGAACTGAATCCTTCCGACCATCACTTGAAGGATCTCCGTGTTGAATCAAGCCTCGAAGGACTTACCGACATATCGCCAGTTCGTGTCGTAACACTTTGGCATAGCCTCGAACACATTCCAGATCCGTTGGCGACTATTCATTCTGTACGGTCAGTATTAATCCCAAATGGCACAGTCGTCATTGCAGTACCGAATTTCGGTTCTCTCCAATCTCGTTTAACCAAGTCCAACTGGCTTCATTTGGACCTGCCGAGACACTTGAATCATTTCACCATCAAATCCATCACCCGATTACTTGAAAACGCGAACTTCGAGGTTTCTCGCGTATGGAATCTGGAGCTTGAGTACGACTTAGTAGGTTGGTCTCAAAGCCTGATGACGCCATTCACTGGAGGTCGAACAATCTTCTTTGACGCGCTCACCAAGCAATCAATTTCTTCTTCGCGAGTTTCGCGACTGGCGAATCTCGCTTGCGGTACCCTCCTCTCGGCGTGCGCCATTCCAATTATTCCGTTTACGTCGTACACGAACAGCGGAGCAGTGCTCGTAGTGGCGGCACGGGCCTCTTCGTGACCTCTGTCGATAGTCGCGTCACCAAGAATGGAAAGCGCACTGAAAGAATTTACGAGACACTCGTACCGTGGTTTCGGTGCGAAGGAGATTCCATCCCCGCAAGAAGAACCTGGTCGAAGTTCCTTCAACGCGTTCACGCCTATGGACTACTCGCGATTGTCATAGGTTTTCTTTGCCTGGCGGATTGGAGTGACTTTCTCGTCCGAAGGTTTTCACTTACACTCGATTACTCTTTTTACGGCCAAGCGTGGTTCTTGATCGCTCACGGCCATCTCGATCCGTATTCCACGACATTTCCTCCCACGTTTTGGCACAACGCCTTTGAATTAGTTATGTGGCCATTAGCAGCTTTATGGTACGTCTGGCCCCACGCAGTAACACTTCTTTGGGTCCAGGACGCTGCTACTGCAGGGTGCGCTGCCGTGATCTTCATTTGGATGTGTGAACTCACCGCTCAGATTGCAAAGTCAAAGAACCTTGGTGCCTGGACTGCCCTGTTTCCGCTCTGCGGACTCATTCTCCTCCTGGCAAACCCCTGGACCATTTGGATTGACTCGTTTGATTTCCACCCGCAGGCCATTGATCTATTCTTCGCCTTGCTTGCCGCTCACTTCTTCTGGCGGGGCAGTGCTCGTCGGGGTTGGGTGGCTGCATTGCTCGCCCTTGCTTGCGGCGCAATCGGAGCAACTTATGTCGCCGGCGTGGGTCTGTCGTCAATGTTGGCCGGACGACGATGGCGACGTCTTGGCGCGATGCTTCTTACTCTTGGAATTTTGTGGCTTTTGTTGATATCTCACATTGGTGGCGACAGGGCGAGTGGGGTGTACTCAAATCTCACGCAGGGAGCACATTCCACGTCGATCACCACGTATCAACTCATCCAAGCAATTTTTGAGCATCCAAGCCGAGCCTTTTCATCAGTCTGGTCAGTTCGCAAAGACATGTTTGCTGACATTGTCCCGGGAGGCGTCATTGGCTTCTTCAGTCCGTGGTCGTTTGGAATATCATTCCTAGTCCTCGTTGAAGGCTCTCTCACGGGCAGCGCAGGATTCATTGAACCTTACGTACAAAACAGCCTTCCCTTCATCTTTCTTATTCCACTTGGGACCATCGCTTTTTGTGTCACCCTCGCCAGCACTCGTCAAAGGTGGAAGAGAATCCTTAGTTTCTTCCTGGCGACGCTGACCATAATAAACATAGGAGGATGGAGCATCACGTGGTTCCATCGAACCGAGTCACAGTGGGTCTCAGTTTCATCTTCAACTGCTACAACTCTTAGCCGGGCTCTCGCTATGATCCACCCCGGTGACGAGGTCATCGCTTCCCAGGGGATCATGGGACCGTTCGCATTTCGCCAGTGGATTTATCCTCTTGTCGGTGGCCCAGTCGCCAGCTTTCCAATACGAAGCAGAACTGTATGGTTTGTCATGTCTCCCGGCAGTGGCATCGAAACCGAGACGACAATAGAAGCGGAGTCACAAATTGGCCAAATAGCGGTCCAATTACATGCGCGACTCATCATCGATTCAAATGGGATCTTTGTGTTCAAGTGGCGCCCGCGGCCGCATCAAAGGTCAGTACATTTCACCAACGTCATCTCCGTGCCGGCGTGGTCGCTGTATTCATTTCCATCAGTGACTGTGACGAAGGGTCCAGCCAAGCTTTGGCATGTCAAACAAAGTGGGTCGTCCGGATACATCGTCTCGGGTGATTACTGGCGTCTTCAAAACGGCACGTACACCGCCAGTGTCAAGCTTTCGTCGAGTGGAAAGGTCGAAGTGGCTCTCTTAGATACGTCAACCCACACTGTTCTAAAGAAGGAGATCTTTGGTTCGACGGCAGGGTCAATCACAACGAAGTCGTTCACTGGGAACGTGGTCAATCTTCGAAGTCCTGAGGCTTACCCGGGCTATGGGTTCTTCAGCGTGAAACCTGTCGAGCCTCCCCCTAATGACATTCTCGAATTAATACTCCTAGTCCCCCGTTTAACCCATGCCTCAATCTATTCAATCGGAGTTTCGAATCAGGCTTCAGAAAACTGAGTCATTTATATTGAATGTAGTCCGCAGTTCGGGGTCGGGACATACCATTAAGCAATTCACTCCAAATCGATTCGAAGCGCTGACGCTCGAAGTGAATCTGACCGGAAAGACGTGACTCTGTGAAGAGATTTCAATAATGATGAATGGCAAACGAATCACCGTAGTGCTGCCCGCTTACAACGCTGCGCTCACCCTTGGTATGACGGTCGATGGACTTGATCGCGACATTATCGATGACTTGTTACTAGTCGATGACGCGTCAGATGACGACACCGTCGAAGTCGCCCAATCAATGGGAGTTGCGACAATACGGCATCAAAAGAACCGCGGCTATGGTGGTAACCAGAAGACTTGTTATGAAACTGCGCTCAGCCATGGTGCCGACATCGTCGTCATGCTCCATCCTGACTACCAATACTCCCCGCAACTAGTTGTTCCGCTCGCTGCGATGATTGCCTATGGCGAGTACGACATGGCACTTGGCTCGAGAATCCTTGCCCAGAATGCTGTTGAGCGAGGCATGCCTCGATATAAGTTCGTAGCCAATCGAGTGCTCACTTTGATTGAAAACTACCTTCTGGGTATGAAATTGTCCGAGTACCACACCGGACTTCGCGCGTACAGCAAGGAGCTTCTAAACTTAATCCCCCTCGAACACAATTCGGACGACTTCGTGTTTGATAATCAATTGATCGTTCAAGCCCTTCAGGCTGGGGCCAGAATCGGAGAAATCTCCTGTCCGACGAGATACAGCGCCGAGTCTTCGTCCATTAATTTCAGGCGTAGCGTCAAATACGGAATTGGCGTTTTGCACACGTCACTTCAATATCGCTTGCAGCGCATGAACGCGAGAAGCTATCCGTTTCTTAGTACCGGCGCTTTCAATCGTGAGTCACAACGAGGGACTTAATTTACCCTGCGACGCAATCACAATTCTTGCGGAGCAATTGTCGGTGGCTAACTGACAGCAATACCTCAGAGGACTGCTCAACCACGACGAGTCGAGCGGATGTTCAGTGTGCGAAGAAGTGGTGAAGGGGTAATCGCTCAACCAAACTAGACAGTTCCAGGGCCAGCTTCACCCAGCGACGACAATTAAGACAGTGACATCACGAAGTAGGGGTCTTCACATCATCCGAACGATTGTCTCCGATTTCCCCCTCATCGTTCATCCCGAAAATCCTGTTGAAGATGAAGTATTTCAACACCCAAAAGATACCGGCACTCAATACGTTGGCGAAGTCAACGATGCTTGTATTGAGCAGGTGATTCCATGAATGTGTATGAACCAGATGTCTCGCGTAGGCTGCGCCAATAATCGAGAACGCGATTCCGGACAGGGCCAGTGTCCAGAATGGTATGACTTCTTTGGTTAAGTGACTACGTCCAGTCTTTCCCCAGGTCCATCGTCGATTCAACGAATAGGAAGGGTACGCACCCACCAAATTCCCTACGAGTGTTGCATCGATCTCGTTTTGAATGAACTTGAAGCCGTAGACGATTGCTATGACAATGAACGAGACGGCAGTCGAGATTACCGAGACGGTAAGAAATCGGATGATCTTTCGGCTTCGTCGACTTTCGAAAAGTGAGGCCACCCACGACACTTGGGCTCTCATCGTCATTTTCCTTTCCATCGCAACATCACGACTTCATCGAAGAATAGGTCGGCAGCTTGCAGTTAAACGCGATGAGACTATTCGATGAAGTCAGGAGCACGTCACGCAGTACTCTCAAATCGTGCACAAATCATCGGACGTGACAGGACTTCAGTAGATGGATACTTCATGTGAGGAAGTCTTCCGTTCACTGGGCCGCACAGAGATTGAGATCCTTTCCGTTGAAGACGGTCATTCGCTCGGAAGGGTTAGCATCGTCCACGGCGCCACCGCCGAAGTTATCTGGTGTGCCAACGAAGGCAACGAGTCCACCTCCCTCTGTACTTTTGGTGCCACACTAAACGAGCGTCTCGTTGCAGGTGATTGGGTTGAGCTCGACGGCGAACACATCATCCGAGTATTGCCACGACGTAACGCTCTGCGTCGCCCCGATCCCCATGGGACTGCCATCCAAGTGCTTGCCTCAAATCTTGATCTGGTACTACTTGTCGTTCCCATTGACCGAGGACTCAACGTACGGATGCTTGAACGATTCGCGATCATGGCTTATGACAGTGGTGCTCAGCCATTCGTGATCCTCACCAAGTCCGACCAGAGCGAGGACCTCGACGAGGTTGTTCGTGCGACGACTCTGGCACTGCCCGGCGTAGAGATTCTCACAACAAGTTCACTAAGCGGCGAAGGCATCGAGAATTTGCGTGGGCAGTTGCATGATGGTGTCACTGCCGTCATGTTGGGTCCTTCAGGGGCGGGCAAGACGTCGCTTCTCAATGCACTCGAGGGCAGTGATGAATTGACTCGTGCCGTCTCGCGAGGTGGCGAGGGGCGCCATGCGACGACCACACGTCGGCTCTATCGGCTCTCCAGCGGCGGTGTTCTTTTGGACATACCCGGAATTCGACTCGTGGACCTTCTCGTAGGTCAGGAGGGCCTCGACGAAACGTTCCCGGACATCGTTGCCTTGGCAGAACACTGTCGGTTCCGCGACTGCCAGCACGACGGCGACCTCGGCTGCGCAGTCCGAGCAGCCGTCGTTTCGGGTGAATTGTCCCTCGAGCGCTACAGCAACTGGAAGATCGTACACAGCGAGCTCGCACACCAGGAGCATCGGCGAAAGATCAGCCGGACCGCCACCCCGCGACGGCGAAGAAACGGACGCTCGGGGTCTGAGCAATGAACCATCTGCCTAGGCGAGGCCCAGCACTGCAATCCTGGACGAAGTGCTTCAGAGCTTGTAGTTCTCGAAGAAGGACCACATCACCGAGTTCGCGTCTAGTGCAGTTGATTGCGGTCCAAGTACCGAGGTGAGGGCGGCCGGCAGTGGCGGACCGCCAGGCCACTCGTGACCTTCACCCTTGATTTCGTACAACTTGACCGTTGCCCCATTCGCGCACGCACCGTACACCGTGAGTTTCACGTTCTTAGATGGTGATGAAGTTTTCGCGCTCTGACAATCGTCTTGCGATGCCCAGTCCTTTGCTCCAGTTGCAACCGAATAGGTCCAGTACTTCTGGCCATGACCGTTAAACGGATCGACCGGATCGGCTGAACCGTGAAACGAGAGCACCGGCACGGCTCGCTTCGTGGCGCAGGGCAAGGGTCGACGAATTCCGCTCACCGGAGCCACGGCGGCGAACAATGTTGAGTCGTCGCACGCGAGCTGACTCACTTCACGGGCACCTCCCGAGAATCCAGTCGCGTACACGCGTGCTGGATCAATGCAATATTTGTTTTCGAGGATCTTTACCAACGACGTCAAGAACGTAATGTCATTGGCGGCGTGAGCCGGAACCGTACGTCCTCCGACGAGCGGCACGTTCGGCACGTTCCAATCGAAACCGCTGCCGTCTGGAATGAGCGCCTGAGGATAGGCCACGATGAATCCGTCCACGTTGGCAGTGGAGTTCATATCGGTGAACTCCTCTTGTTCTAGGGCGGTACTTCCACTCCCGTGCAAGTTGAGCACCAATGACAAGGGCGTCGAATCAAGGCTCTTGGGTCGGTGGACGATTACCGTCCTAGTGAATCCCCCAACAGACAGTGAGAGCGTTGCGTTGCGCAGCGTCGTCGTGGCGCAGCCGGCACTCGACATTGGCGGCGCCGCTCCCGCTGGTGACACCGGCCCAGTCGTCGCTACACCGATCAATGGCGCCACGATGAACGCCGCCATCACACCAGACCAGTATCGGCGGCTTCGAATTCTCCTCAGCCTCGTCACGTCCCCTCCTTGAACTCGATGGTCGAAACCCTACCATTTAGGCAACCAAGTTGCATACATGCTAGGCTACTCACGTGCTCGAAGCAACGGATGAAATGCTGGGGTTCGGCGATTCGCTCGCCCTCGCGCGACGTGCTTGGATCCTTGAGGCCGGTTCCCGCCTTCAGCGAGAGGGTTTCGCCGGTTACCGGCGCAGCGACGCGTTCATAATGCGCCGGCTGCAACGCGCTCCCTCGACCCTTGGGGCCTTGGGAGACGACCTTGCCATGACCCGCCAGGGAGCCCGAAAGATCGTCGACACGCTGCTCGAACGCCGCTACGCCATCCTCGAGCCAGACCCCTCAGACGCGCGAAAATCGCAAGTGGTGTTGACGAAACGGGGCGCCAGCTACGCACGCGCCATCGCGAACGTGATCGCCGCGATGAACGCCGAGTTGCGCGAGAGCGTAGGCGAACGCGCACTCGACAGTGCCACTCAGGTACTACGACAGATTCGTCACGACTTCGGTGATTGGCGTCTCGATCCATGATCCGAGGGGAACCGGCTACCGCCGCTCTATCAGGTCCATGTAGTCGTCACGCCAAAGGTCGAAGTACTCCTCGGGCAGGAGAACCGCGTGGGTTGGCTTCAACATCTCGACGAACTGGCGCTCGTGACTCACCGCGACGATCGTCCCCTTCCACTGGTGCATCATCAAGCCCAGGGCCTCGACACTCGCGGGGTCCAGATTGTTCGTCGGCTCGTCGAGCAGTAAGAGGTTCGCGTCGGACGCCGCGAGAATGGCAATCGCGAGTTTCGCGCGCTCACCACCGGACAACGTTCCTGGCAGTTGATGCGCGGCCGAACCCTTGAGCCCGAAGGCGCCCAGGAGCGATCGTCGTTGGACCTCGGTCTGCACGGTGGCGTTCTCCAAATGGTCAAGGACACTACGAGAAAAGTCGAGTTGCTCGTGCTCCTGGGCGAAGTAACCCACCTTCACGTTGGCACCAAATCGTACGTCACCCGTCTGCACTAACTGGGTGCCCGCGAGACAGCGAAGCAGGGACGATTTTCCCGCACCATTCTTGCCCACGATGACGATGCGGTCTCCCCTTCGAGTTATGAAATTCACATCCCGCAGCACTTCTTGGGTGCCGTAGCGAACAGCCACGTGCTCCACGGTCATCGGCACGTCACCGCTGCGGGGAGGAATAGGGAGTTTGAAGCTCACCTTCTTTTCCTTCTTGGTGACCACGACTCGATTGTCGACCAACTTCTCGACCTTGCGGTCGAGGACCTTGGCGAGTCGCGCCCGTGACTCGGTTTGGCCCCGCATGGAGTCGGCCAGGGTCTTCATCCGTCCAATTTGCTCGTCCTGATGGGCCGCAAGCTTCTCCTCGCTGAGGCGACGCGTCTCTTCCTGTTCGAGGTACTTGGTGTAATTCCCCTTGTATTCGCGAAGTTGACCTTCGCGAAGCGCGAGCACGCGGTCAATGGACTTGTCCAACAGGGGCAGGTCGTGACTGATCACTAGCACCGTGCCGCGAAATCTCTCTAATTCGTCGAAGAGCCAGCGCTTGGCCGCCCGATCCAGGTGGTTCGTCGGTTCGTCGAGCACCATCGTCTCGGGCTGTTCGTAGAGCACGCGCATCAGGTCAACGCGTCGTCGCTGGCCTCCCGAGAGCGAGTCGAGGTCCTCGAGCAGCAAGTCCTCCGCGAGACCGAGACCCGCAGCGAGTCTCGCGACCTCGGACTCGGCCTCGTAACCGCCTCGTTCACGAAACGTCTCTTCGAGTCGCGTGAAACGCTCAATCGTCTCCTCGGTCGGATCCGCCGCCAGTTCGTGTCGGGCGTGCTGCATGTTGGCGTCCAGGGCGTCCAGGCCGCGCGCCGAAAGGACGTGCGAAAGACCGATGGGTTCCACGCCGAGTCCGTGCGACACCGGCTCCTGGGGCAGGTGACTGACCGTTCCCTGGTGCTGAACCGACCCGGTAATGCGTAGGTGTTCGGGGGTCTGTCCGAGCAGCACCGCGAGCAACGTTGACTTTCCCGCGCCGTTGCGTCCGACCAATCCGACCTTCTCGCCGTTACCGACCGTGAAGGATACCGGCTCGAGAATACGGCGCGCGCCAATCTCTATTCCCAATTCTCGAACTATGAGCACTTAACGACCCAGTAGCTCGGCGGCGTCAGCTAGCTCATCTCGAAACTGTGGGTGCGCGATGGACACCATCGCCTGAGCCCGTTCTTTCACGCTGAGCCCTCGCAGGTCCGCGAAACCGTGTTCGGTCACGATCACTCCCGTCAAATGACGTGGTGTGGTGACTACGGAATGGGGAGACATGTCTCCAATGATACGGCTCTTGCGAACACCTTCGACCACGGCGGTCGACTGCAGGCAGATTAACGACGTGTGTTCTAGTGACAGGCTCGTGCCTTCGACAAAGTCCATGTGACCCCCGACGCCCGAGAACTGTCGCGCCCCGATCGTGTCCGCGACAATCTGCCCGTGCAGATCGACCTCGAGTGCGGAGTTGATGGAAACCATTCGATGATTCCTCGCAATGACCGCCGGATCGTTCACGTAGGACACCGGAGCCAGTCGAACGCTCTCGTTCTTGTGAAGAAAGTCATACATCTCCTGAGAACCGAGGGCGAACGTGATCACCGAAACACCCCGGTGGATTGGCTTGCACTCGTTCGTCACCTTTCCCGAGGCACAGAGTTGGTAGAGGCCATCGGTGAACATCTCGGAATGGACGCCGTAGTCGCCCCCGTCGCGCTTCACCAACGCTTCGGCGACGAGATTGGGTACGGCGCCGATCCCCGTTTGCAGCGTGCAGCCGTCGCGAATGAACGACGCCGCGTAGTCGGCGATAGCGATGTCGTGCGGTGAACCCTCCTCCTTCGCAAGCACCGTCGGGTGCTCGTCGGTGTAGACCACGACGTCGATGTCATCCAGCGAGATCTCGTTGCTGAACCCTTCGAGGGCCAGTGTCCGGGGAAAATGGGGCGAACACTCCACGATCAGCACGCGGTTGGGATCGCGACCAGCGGCGAGAAACTCGGCGAGGTGCGCGCCGTTGTAGAGCGAAAGACTGACGTTGCCCCGTGTGTCGGGCATCGCACCCTGCATCATCATGACCCGAGGAGCCAGATGCTGGATGAGGAGGCCATAGTGACGAAAGAAGGAGGGGATGAACTGTATGTCCGCGCCCTGGGACTGGTAGTAGCGCTCGCCGCCACCAAAGAAGCTCGAGCGATAGTGCACGTTCGGATGCATGAAAACGTCAAAGACACCCAGGATCAAGCCGCCACTGAAGGTGAGATCCTCCCAGTCCTGACGCCGGGAGAGCTCTCTCAACAGTCCCACCGGTGTTGACGTCACGAGACCGAGCCCGACCGCGTCGACGGGTCGAACCATCGCCACTGCGTCCTCGGCACTCAGTTCACGCGCGACCACGGACTCATTCTGCCCCACCAAAGTTCGTGTGAGAAGATTGGCACATGAGCGACTACTTATTTATCGACGTCTGGAGCGACGTCGTGTGTCCCTTCTGCTACCTCGGTTCGCGTCATCTCTCGGACGCCCTCGAACGCTTCGATCACCGCGAGAGCGTGGTTATTCGACACCGCGCCTTTGAGCTCGATCCTTCCGCGCCGCACGATTACGAATTCTCACTACCAGTACTGCTCGCCAAGAAATATTCGATGCCCGTTGAGCGCGCGCAAGCGCTGAACGACCGGCTCGAGGGTGAAGCGAACGCGCTCGGACTCTCCTGGTCGATGAGGGACGCGCGGCCCTCGAACACCTTTGACGCCCACCGACTCATCGCCCTCGCCGCCAGCCAAGGCATGGGCGCTGCCATGAGTGAGCGGCTCTTTCGCGCGTACTTCAGCGATGGCATGCTCGTCAGTGACCAATCGACGCTTGCGTCACTCGCCCACGAGGTTGGAGTGCGCGACGTGGCGAACCTGTGGTCGACTGGCCTCTACGCCGACGAAGTGCGCTCCGACGAAGCCGCCGCTATGGAGTTGGGCATCACTGGGGTCCCCTCGATGCTGATCGACGAGAAATTCATGGTCGTCGGCGCTCAGGGCAGCGACCATATTCTTGGCGTGCTCTCTCGCGCCTGGTCGCGCCGTGCAGGCGCCTACTCGTCTTCGGCGGGCACAACTGCGGCCGTCGCGACCGAATGACCCTCGTCAAGGTTCATCACTCGCACACCGGTGGCGTCACGACCCTGTGAGGACACTTCACGCACGGGCGTGCGAATGAGGACACCGCCGCTCGACGCGAGCAGGACTTCGTCATCGAGCCCCGCCATGAAGGCGGCCACCACGAATCCCCGAGCCGCCGTCAAACGAATAGCGCGCACGCCCTGACCGCCCCGACCCTGTTGGTTGAACCGGTCGGTCTTAACGCGCTTTCCAAATCCGGTGTCGGTGACGAGGAACAAGTCGGCGTCACTGCGCACCACGTCAAGGGAAATCGCCTTGTCGTCATCCTTCAGTTTGATGCCGCGCACGCCCGTTGAGTCCCGACCGACCTCACGCACCTCGGCCTCGTTGAATCGAATCGACATTCCCCGGTAGGTGACGACCATCAGATCGTCGCTTCCACCAGTGGGGACCACGCGAACAACCTCGTCACCATCACGCAGCTTGATCGCGATCCAGCCTTCGCGGCGCGACTTGTCGTACTCGCTGAAAGCGGTCTTCTTCACCGTGCCATCGGCGGTCGCGAACACCAGGAACTTGTCCTTGGGGAAGTCGAGCGTTGAGACAATGGCTTGAATCTTCTCGCCCGGGTGGAGATTGAGAAGGTTGACGATGGCCGTCCCTCTCGCGGTTCGCTCCTTGATGGGTATCTCATGTCCTCGAAGCCGGAACACGCGCCCCTTGTTGGAGAACAACAAGAGGAACGCGTGCGTGCTGGTGTGGATGATCTGCTCGACGAAATCCTCGTCGCGCAACTTCGCCCCCTGCACACCGCGCCCTCCTCGAGCTTGGACTTTGAACGAGTCGGCGGCGACGGACTTGATGTAGCCGGCCTGGGTCATCGTGATGACGATTTCCGCATCATCAATGAGGTCTTCCAGTCCCATCTCACCCGGATCGTTCACAATCCGAGTCACTCGGTCATCGGCGTACTTGTCACGGATGGCGACGAGCTCGTCTGCGATGACACTGCGCAACTTCACGTCGCTGTCAAGGATCGACTTCAGTTCGGCGATGGTCTCACGGAGCTTGGCCATCTCTTCTTCTAGTTCGGTGCGACCCAGTTTGGTGAGACGACCCAGGGTCATGTCGAGGATGTGATTCGCCTGGTCCTCGGAGAACGCAAACGGGGCGGCCATCAATTTCGTGCGCGCGTCACCGCGGTCCTCGGATCCACGAATCGTGGCGATGACTTGATCGAGCATGTCGATGGCCTTCAGCAGGCCTTCGACGATGTGGGCACGAGCCTCCGCTTTACGAAGCCGGAATTGGGTCCGGCGCGTCACGACTTCGACCTGGTGCAGGATGTAGTGAATCAGGGCCTGGGCGAGATTCAGCGTCCGGGGAACTCCGTCGACCAGAGCCAGCATGTTCACCGCGAAGGTTGTTTGGAGGGACGTGTTTTTGAAGAGTTTGTTCAGCACGACATTGGCATTCGCGTCGCGCTTCAGCTTGATGACCAGGCGCGAACGACGCCCGGCGGAGTCGTTCTGCATCGCGGCGATGCCGTCGATCTCTCCGCTCTTCACGAGTTCGTAGATCTTCTCCTCGATTGACTCAACGGACACCTCGTAGGGGAACTCAGTCACCACGATGCGCGTATCGCGACCTGTCTCCTCGACCTCGGCGACCGCCCGCATCTTGATCGATCCTCGACCAGTGCGATACGCGTCGAGTATTCCCTGTCGCCCGAGGATCTGGGCTCCGGTGGGGAAGTCCGGGCCCTTCACGAACGCCATCAGGTCGTCGGGCGTGGCCTCGGGGTTCGCGAGGAGGTGCAGGGTCGCGTCGATGACCTCACCCAAATTGTGGGGTGGAATCTTGGTCGCCATGCCCACGGCGATGCCCTGGGATCCGTTGACCAGAAGGTTGGGGAATCGTGAGGGCAAGACGATCGGCTGCTGCGTCGAGTTGTCGTAGTTCGGCTCGAAGTCCACCGTCTCTTCATCGATGGAATCGAGCATCTCCAACGCGATGGGCGCCAAACGACACTCCGTGTAGCGCATGGCAGCGGCGCCCTCGTCAGGTCCCGTGCCACCGAAGTTACCGTGTCCGCTGATGAGGGGGTGACGCATCGAAAAGTCCTGGACCATGCGAACCAGCGCGTCGTAGATCGCGCTGTCGCCATGTGGGTGATAGGTACCCATGACCTCGCCAACGACTTTGGCGCACTTGGCGTACGGACGGTCGGGACGCAGACCTTGATCGAACATCGAGTAGAGGATGCGTCGATGCACTGGTTTGAGACCGTCGCGCACGTCGGGCAGCGCCCGCGAGACGATGACCGACATCGAGTACTCGAGGAACGAACGTTCCATCTCCAGATTGATCTCAATGGGCTCGATATAGCCCAGTACCACTTCCTCGCCTGGGGTTTCAGCACCAGAATTAGGAGTCTTCTTGGCCATGGTTCCTTCTTCCTAGATGTCTAGGAATCGAACGTCTTTCGCGTTGGTCTGGATGAAATGACGACGTTGCGGCACGTCGTCTCCCATCAGGATCGAGCAGACCTCGTCGGCGAGTGCGGCTTGCTCCACGGTGATTTGCAGTAGCGCGCGTTTGGTCGGGTCCATGGTGGTATCGCGTAGCTCGTCGAAGTCCATCTCACCGAGGCCCTTCAATCGCTGGAAGTCGTTCTTGTGGGTCGGATTCTCTTCGAGGAACTTGGCTTTGGCGAGATCGTCACGCAGGTAGACCTTGTCCTTTCCCACCAGCGTTGAATAGAGCGGGGGCTGGGCGACGTACACGTGGCCATTGTTCACCATCTCAGTCATCTGTCGAAAAAAGAACGTCAACAGGAGGGTGCGGATATGACTGCCGTCGACGTCAGCATCGGCCAGCAAGATGATCTTGTCGTAGCGAACCTTGGTGACGTCAAAGTCCGCCTCCACTCCCGCGCCGATCGCGGAGATCAACGCCTGTATCTCGGTGTTGCGAAGAATTTTGTCCGAGCGCGCCTTTTCGACGTTGAGGATCTTTCCGCGAATTGGCAGAATCGCCTGGTTTCGTGGATTTCGAGCATCCTTCGCGGACCCGCCCGCGGAGTTGCCTTCGACGATGAAGAGTTCACACTCGCGTGGATTGTTCGACGAACAATCCACGAGCTTTCCAGGAAGTCCCGCGCCGTCGAGCGCGCTCTTGCGCCTCGTGAGATCACGAGCCTGGCGGGCGGCCATTCGCGCGCGCGAGGCCTGCACGGCCTTAGAAACAATCTGGCCGCCCTCACGCGGATTCTCCTCGAGCCAGTCGGCGAGCTTCTCGTTCGTCGCTCGCTCGACCAGGGAACGAATCGAGACGTTGCCGAGCTTCCCTTTGGTCTGGCCCTCAAACTGGGGCTCGGCGAGCCTGACCGACACGATGGCCGTCAGTCCTTCACGAATGTCTTCACCCTGAAGATTCTCGTCCTTCTCCTTCAGGAGATTTCGCTTCCGCGCGTAGCGGTTGACGACGTTGGTGATGGCCTTTCGAAAACCTTCTTCGTGCATGCCGCCTTCGATAGTGGCGATGCCGTTCGCAAACGAATGGATGCTTTCGTAGTAGCCGGTATTCCACTGAAACGCGACTTCGACTTCCTGACCCTCTTCGGACTGATCATACGAACCAACCTTGCGAAAGAGTGATTCCTTGGAGTTGTTCAGATGGCGGACGTAGTCGACGATGCCGCCGTTGTACTTGAACGTCTCCTTCGCCTCTCGTCCCTTGCGTTGATCCTCGAAACGTATTTCGAGTCCGCGATTCAAGAAGGCCATTATCTGAAGTCGCTCGAGGATCGTCTGGGCTCGGAACTCGACCTCTTCGAAGATCGTGGGATCGGGAGTGAATGTGACGGTGGTGCCGGTTCGCCCGCGTGGCGCGGTTCCCGTCACCTTCAATTTTCCAACCGGCTTGCCGCCGTTCTTGAACGTCAGCATGTGATGGTTGCCCTTTTGATCGATCTCGAGGATCAATTCCGTCGAGAGCGCATTGACAACCGACACACCGACACCGTGTAGGCCACCGGACACCTTGTACGCGCCGCCGCCAAATTTCCCTCCCGCGTGCAGCATCGTGAGTACGACCTCGGCGGCCGACTTGCCCGGATAATGAGGGTGAATATCGACCGGAATCCCCCGGCCGTCGTCCGCCACTCGGCAGCTTCCATTGGCGAGAATGGTGACATCGATCCGAGTGCAGAAGCCGGCCATCGCTTCGTCGACCGAGTTATCCACCACTTCCCAGACCAGGTGGTGCAGACCCGCCGGTCCCGTGGAACCGATGTACATGCCTGGGCGCACCCGAACCGGTTCGAGACCCTCGAGGACAGTGATGTCACTCGCTCCGTAGCTAGTGGATCCCTTGGTCTTCTGGGCCACGGAGAAATCCTTTCGGTAACAAGTTTCGGCGCTCAGCGCTCGGTCGATTACAACTTTTCGGCTGCATCATCCTACCCGCTTTAGCCTTACTTGAAATCCCCAACGGTCTTGGTTGTCGACCTGGAGGCACCGAATTCACGTCTCGGACAACATTGTTCGAATCGACGTGGGTGCTCGATCACCGAGCGAAGAAAACCCGCGCAAAATCGTCTCGCGTTCGGTGTTGATTCTCTGCGCGAAGGCGCCCGATGGCACGCGAATCAACAAGACGCCATTTTTCACGAATTCGGGTTCGCACCTTTCGGCCAGAATTGGGTCCACTATTTCGGGCCAGAGTCGGCGAATCTCGTCGATCACACGTAGGTCAACTTTTCGCAACCGGCCCGCGACAACATTGAGGATCTCACCGAGTGGTCGGGGTTGCTCGTTGTTGGCGTTCATCAGGATACCTTCGACAGATCGACGATGGCGGCGGGGTTCATTCCACTAGGTAGTGGCGAAGCGGTCGTCACGAGGGTCTGTCCGGCCGGGAGCAGTTGAAGAAGTCGGTCACTTCGTGAGGGATCAAGTTCGCTGAAGACGTCGTCGAGCAGGAGTAGTGGATCAAGCCCACGCTGCTGACGGACCAATTCGTGACCCGCGAGCCTCAGAGCGAGGGCGAGTGAACGCTGCTCACCCTGGGACGCTTGTCGACGAGCATCACGTCCGTCCAGCGACAACACGATGTCGTCTCGTTGTGGTCCGATGGTCGAATGCCCGCGATACACATCGTCCTTGAAGACAACGTGAAGGGCCGCTGCAAGATCACCATCCCACGATCGTTCATAGTGCGCGCTGACCGATCGATCATTCTGTGCGATCGCTTGGTAGTACTTGGCGATCAACGGTTCGAGTTGGCTGAGGAGTTGGAAGCGGACCTCGATGAGCCGCTCGCTGGCCGCACAAAACTCATCGTCCCATACGTTGAGTTCGTCGCGCTGCGTCGTCGTTGGCAACTCGCCTTGTAGTGAGCGAAGAACGGCGTTACGTTGACTCAGAACCCGAGTAAAGCGTTCAATGATGTCACCCGTTGAAAGGTCAACGTCAGTAAGAAGATTTGTCAAATACGTTCGTCGTTGTTCTGGACCTTGTCGAACGATGTCCACACCTTCGGGTGTGAAGACGGTCAGAGGTAATACTTCTGAGACCGATGCTCGCGAGTGTGGTCGTTGACCATTGACCAGCATCCTTTTCGTGGTGTTGCGCGCGCCACGTGTCAGGGTGAGATCGATCTGTATCCGTCGTTCCTGTTGAAAGAGGATTCCGTGCACCTCGGCGAGGTGTTCGCTTCCGCGGATCATGTCACTCGCCGCACTGGTGCGAAAGGAGGATGCGGTCGTCAACGCGTAGACGGCCTCCAGTACCGATGTTTTGCCCGTTCCGTTGGGGCTCAGTAAGACCGTGATCGCCTTGGGGTCGGGTTCGAACACCAGCTCTGAGAATGAGCGAAAGTTACGGAGCGTGAGTTCGTGGAGACCCACGCCGAACGCTCCCTTACTGGACGCGAACGGGCATTAAGAGGTAGCGAAACCTCGTGTCGTCCACTCCATGGACCATCGCCGGTCGCACCGAATCCGAGACCTCGAGGACCACCTCATCACCAGGAACGGCCTCGATGCCGTCGATGAGAAAACTTGGGTTGAAGGCGATGGTGATCTCTTCTCCGTTGTAGTCGGCATCGACGTTGTCTTCGACGTCACCCGCGTCGTGACTCTGAGTTCGAATCTCAACATTCTTGTCCCTCATCGTCAGTCGCACCGAGGAGGTCGAATCCTTCGCGAGGAGTTTCGCCCGTCGAAGGGACGTGAGAAGTGTGTCCTTAGCAATACGAAGTTGATTGGGGTAACTGGCGGGAATCAATTGAAGCACTGATGGATAGTTACCGTCGATGAGCCGTGAGGCGATGGTCGTCGTGCCCACCACAAAGCAGATCTCAGCGTCGGTCAATGTCACTCCGATCTCGGCGTCCGCAGCTAACGACGCTGCCGCTCGTTGGAGTTCTTGGAGCGCTCGAGCCGGTACAAGCAGATCTTGGGAGCCCGCGAGTCCTTCGACACCAGGAACGTCGCGAACCGCCAGTCGATACGAGTCCGTGGCAATTAGGCGAAGCGATCCTTCGTCGGTGGTGAACAAAACGCCGGTCAGAAGTGGTCGGGCGTCATCGTTTGCTGCCGCTCGTACGACTTGATTGAGGCCTTGAATGAGGTCCAGGGCAGCGACCGTGTGTACGGCGCCGGTGATCGGAGGAAGGTTTGGGTAGTCCATGACCGAGAACGTACGAAGTGAGAATTTCGCTCGGCCTAACGAAATCTCGACGGTTTCGTCGTTGCTCGACACGGTCACCGCTCCGGCTTCGAGTGAGCGAACCGCATCGACGATCAAACGGGCGGGGACCACCGTTGAGCCGTCTTCGTGACCAATGACGTCGACCGTGGTGCGAACAGTGATATCGAGGTCTGTGCCGGTAACGGTGAGTTGATTGGCCGTGAGTGAAAGGAGTATTCCTGAGGAGGCCCCAATGAGCCGTGTGGCGACCACGCGGCTCGCAGCGCTCAGCGCTTCAACCAAGATGTCGCGCTCTGATTTGAACTTCATGGCACTGCCTTTCTTTCCTACTGAGGTTACGGTGCGTTGTGTATAGAGAGAACTGTTAGTAGTAGTAGGTCTGTGGATTTGTGGATTACTAACTAAGAACCCTGATCAAGCGGTTGATAATTACGATTCGTTGGACACACCCTTGTGACTAACTGTTTCAACCCTCCAAACTCAACCCTGAAGTCATGTGCGTCGATCAAGGATTTCCAACTTCGAATCCACAATGCAATCCAAAAGTTGCGCACAAACTATTCTCTACCATCCCCCTGTAAGCGGCGCTTCAATTGATTTATCTGTGCGAGCAGTTCGCTGTTTACCGCGAGCTGGTCCTTGATTTTCTCCACCCCACTGATGACCGTCGTGTGGTTACGGCCGTCGAAGATCCTCGCGATCATCGGATAGGAGTAGTTGTCCAAGAGATCACGAATCAAATACATCGCGACGTGGCGAGCGTGGACCAGAGGTCGCAGACGCTTCGAGCCGCGGACGTCCTCGACCGATAGTCCGTAGAAGTCCGAAACCACCGCGAGAATGGTTTCGGGTTTCAAGACGATTTGCTCCTGGCCGAGATTCGTCAAGTGGTTCTTCGCCAACTCGAGGGAGATTGGTTCCTGGCGAAGATTGGCGAATGCTCGCAGCATCGTGATGGACCCTTCAAGTTCACGAATGTTGTCACGCACGCGTTGGGCTATCCACTCAGCGACGTCGCCGGGAAGGTCGATACCCTCTCGCTCAGCCTTGGAGCGAAGGATGGCGATCCGCGTCTCCAAGTCTGGTTGGTCAATCTCGGTGACGAGACCCTGGAGTAGACGACTGCGGAACCGTTCCTGGAGTCCCGCCAGGTCTCGCGGCGACCGGTCCGAGGTGAGAACAATCTGCTTACCTTCGCCGTGCAGCGCGTTATAGGTGTGAAAGATCTCCTCGTGAAATGTCTCGCCGCGGGTCTCCATGAATTGGATGTCGTCGATCAAGAGCACATCATTTTCACGATAGCGATCATGCAAGGCCAGCTGGGTGCGAGTCTGGATGGCCCGGATGAAGTCGTTCA
>Ga0181516_10001084_pt1 | contig 21716 bp, 18 predicted proteins | sample PEATcosm2014_Bin_25_FD_121104 | JGI IMG/M metagenome (GOLD analysis project Ga0181516, IMG submission 121104) | Peatland microbial communities from MTU Mesocosm Facility, Houghton, MI, USA - PEATcosm2014_Bin01_10_metaG | ecosystem: Environmental > Terrestrial > Soil > Wetlands > Peat | place... | reverse complement strand
GCCTCGCATCGATAAATCTTTGACCTTGCGGACCTCCGGGCGTAGGCTTCCGCCAACTCACGGTCACCGGGCCATGATCGCCGCGATTCTGGGGGTTCATGCGCTCTGTGCCTTCAGCCACCGCGAGAGAAAATCGCGCAGATCCTTGGGCGGCCTGAGCCACACATCCGCGTCCGTCTTGCGCCAGGCACGCCGCATCAGTACGCTCAAGTGCGGCGCCTTTGCAGCGTTCACCGCGCGAAAGGCCGATTCGTCCGTGAGGTCGTCGCCGAGATAAGTCACAGGCGCGCACGGATCGGATTCGCCCACAATCTCCTCGACCGCGCCGCCTTTGTCGCGACCCGCACGCAGTTCGAGACCCGCTTCAAATTCCAGCAGGCGAAGCCCATCGAAATTCGACAGTGGCTCAAACAGGGCGCGCGTTCTGCGCTCGATCTCCCGTGCCGCATGAGGCGGCTTTCCTCGCCAGTGCATCACCGTTGCGTTCGGCTTGTCTTCAAACAACCCGCCCAGCGAGTCGTGCCTTAATTGCCGCCGCAATTCGTCAAGAGCCAGCCGCGCCGCGGGCGCCTGCTCCTCCATCTCGCGCCGTCCATCGGGATAGAGGCGCTCCGCTCCATGCAGGCCCCACACCTCGACTGGCGCGTCGAGCGCCAGCATCATTGGAATCTCGCCGGCCGGCCTTCCCGTCACCACCGCGATGCGCGTTTTGTTCTCGCTTTGAATCCGCTGCAGCAGCTCGCGAATCTGCGCCCATGGCCGCGCCTTGAACCGATCCACGCGAAATCGGGCCAGCGTTCCATCGTAGTCCAACAGCAAAAGTGAAAGGCGCGCCTCCGCCACAGCGCGAAAAAACACGTCCAGCTTTTTTGCCGTCTGGTCTGTCAAGATCGGGTCTCTATGCCAGTTTACGTTGCCCCGCCTCGACCGCTCCCACGCCCACCGATGCAGGCGCAATCGTGTCGAGCGATCCGTTATTATCCAGCCGAATCTCCCGCAGCGCGCCGAGCACATTCGCGGCCCAGCGGTAAATATTGTGCTCCATCACCTGGCGGCGCATATGTTGCATGCGGTCCCGCCGCTCCGAGCGGCTCATTTCGAGGCCGCGATGCATAGCCTCTGCTACTTCGGCAGTGTCATAAGGATTCACAATCAGCGCGTCGCGCAATTCCACCGCAGCGCCGGTAAATTTGCTGAGAATCAGCACGCCATCTTCATCGTCGCGGGCGGCCACAAATTCCTTAGCCACAAGATTCATTCCATCGTGCAGCGAAGTCACCAGGCACAGATCCGCGGCGCGATACCATCGATCCACCTCGCTGTGGCTGCATTGCCGCTCGATCAGGATGATCGGCTTCCAGCGCGGCGTTTGAAAGCGCTGGTTGATGCGCTCTACCGCTTCATTCACATGGCGATGCAATTCTTCATACGCAGGAATGCGCGTGCGGCTCGGCGCGGCGATCTGCACAAACGTCAACCGCTCCCGATGCCAGGGATGCTCCTCAATCAAGTTCTCGTAGGCCAGCAGCCGCTCCACGATTCCCTTGGTGTAGTCCATTCGATCTACGCCAACGGCTAACGACTTGGCGTGTACGCCAAATTCGCGCAACAGCTCTTCGCGTGCAAATTCCCGTTCATGCTCATTCTCTGATCCGTCGAGATCGCCCGTCGCCGCACCCTCCGCCGGTCCCTCAAAAGCCACGCTCACGGGGAACGGCCGGACCGACGTCACATGCCCGTGCCGGCTCACCGTCATGTGTTCGCGATCGGTGCGCGACTCAATGACCCGATCCACTGTCGAAAGAAAATTATTGCAGTGCAGCGGAATATGAAAACCAATCAGGTCCGCGCCCAGCAAGCCGTCAAGCAGCTCAGCCTGCCACGGGCATATGCCAAAGGCCTCCGGATTGGGCCAGGGAATGTGCCAGAAAATCGCCACCCGCGCATCCGGCCGCGCCGCTTTCACCAGCGCAGGCAACAAGGCAAAGTGGTAGTCCTGCACAAACACCACCGGATCGACGCTGCCCTCCATCTCCTCCAGCACCGCTCGCGCAAATCTCTCGTTGATACGCTGATAGCATTCCCAGTCCGTCGCGCGAAAGATCGGACGCGTATGCGCGATGTGGCACAGCGGCCAGATTCCTTCATTGGCAAAGCCGTCGTAGTAGCGCGATTCCTCTTCTGCCGAGAGCCACACGCGCCGCAGCGTATAGCGCGGATCGTCGGGCGGTACGCGCAGCCGGTCAAACTCATCCACCGTCGCCGCGTCGGCATTGCCGCTGCCGCTCGCCACCCAGACTCCGTCGCACGCGCGCAGCACCGGCTCAATCGCCGTGACCAGCCCGCTCGGCGGCACCACGCAAACCGTTTCGCGTCCCTGCCGCACATGCATGTAGGGTTCCCGGTTCGACACGACGAAGATGCGGCTCGACCCCGTGCGCTCTCGCATCTGCACGGCCAGCCGCTCCGCTGTCCACAGGTTTTCGCCCGCGGCGCGCAGTCGTGCCTCCGCCCCGGCTGCGGCGCGCGCGGCAATCAGGCTCTCCGCCAGCGTTTCCATTTCGCGCGCCAGGGGCGTAAACATGCTGATCTCATTTGCGCCGGCGTCCGCCGGCCCATCTGCATTCCCCGTGCGCAGGCGGCGCAGGCGTTCCGCGACGCGCGTCATCGGCCGCAACAAGAACCAGCGCACCATCGCAAACGTGATGCCCGCAATCAACACCACCAGCGCGACAATGTGCCAGAAACTCCGGCGCCACAGATCGTAGCTTTCGTTGCGGATATAAGTCGCATCCGCGATCAGAACCAGCGCTCCCTCAAGCTGGTTGCCGTTATGCAGCGGAAACGATTCTTCCAGCCATTGCACGTCGCCCGTATGCCCAAAAGCATTTACTTCAGCGCCCTTGCGCAGCGATTTGTCAACGGGCCCGTGGGCCAGCGTCTGCACCAGGTCAGAGGGAGTCGATGTCGCCATCAGGCGCCCTTGAGCATCGAACACCGCCAGCCCAAGCACTCCGGTGCGCGTCTTCGCATCGTCTAGAAACGCAGGCAGCAGGTCCGTATACCGATCCGCAAACGCCTGCTCCACCAGCGGCTGCAGACTGCCGCCGGTCCACGTCGATCGGTGTTCCAGTTCCCCACGCAGAAGGTGCTTGTGTGCAAGTACTTCAAAATAAGTCGAGGCGACCGAAACTGCAGTCACACTTGCCACCAACGCGAGGATCAGGCGCAGGCGAAACGAATGCATGCCAGATCTCCTCTTTCAGTTGTTAGATGCACATTCAGGTCTGCACAGTTCGTTTGCACGTGGAATTCCAATCACTATCCGGTCTTTCTTCAATGAGATGCCGCGGCAACAATCTTCCGATGCTCCTTTTTTTCGACATGCAACCGCGCATTTTCTGCATACCTCTGCGCGCCAAGGGCTCTTGCGATACCGCGCGCGCCCGATGCGCTATTCTGTCAGTGTCAGGATCCGAGGCCCCTTTCGCCCTGCATCTCATTGTCCGGTAAATAAATGGCGCTAGAGACGATCGACAAGACCGCCAAGCAGATGGTGCTCACGGTGCAGGACTACTCCGTGTTTGCCTATCGCGCCCTGACCGACATTTTTCGCCCGCCCGTTTATTGGACTGATTTCCTCATCCAGTCCGACGTCGTCGGCGTTGGCTCGCTCTCCATCGTGGTGCTGGCCGGCCTGTCCACCGGCGGCGTGCTCGCGCTTCAGTCCGCTGCCACGCTGTCTTCCTTCGGCGCGACTGCCGTCACCGGCCAATTCGTCAGCCTCACCATGATTCGCGAACTCGGCCCCGTGCTCACCGGCGTCATGGTCTCGGGCCGCAACGCTTCCTCCATGGCCAGCGAACTCGGTTCCATGGTCGTCACCGAGCAGATTGACGCCATGCGCGCCCTCGGCGTCGATCCCATTCGCAAGCTCGTCACTCCACGCATTTTCGCCACCATCATGATGCTCGTCTTTCTCACCGTCATCTCTGACGCGTTCGGCATCCTCGGCGGCGGCCTGGTCACCGTCCTCATGAACCATCAGGACGGCACTCAATACTTTTCGATGGCGTGGGAGCACCTCCGCTTCCCCGATGTCATCCAGGGCCTGGTCAAGCCTCTCTTCTTCGGATATGTCCTCTCTTCCATCGGCTGTTTCTACGGCATGCGCACCACCGGCGGAACCCAGGGCGTCGGCCGCTCCACCATTCAGGCCGTCGTTGTCGCCTCCATCATCATCATCTTTGTCGACTTCCTCATCACCCACATCCTGTTGTCTGTCTTCGCATCATGGATGTAACACCTCCGCGTTCCCAATCCGCGCTGGCAGACGCTCCCCCGCCGTCGGCCAGTCCCGTTCTCGCCTTTCGCCATGTCTCGCTTTCTTTTGCTGGACCACCCGTCCTCAAAGACATCAGCTTCACCGTTTCTCCCTTAGAGACTCGCATTCTGCTTGGCCCCGCGGGCGTGGGCAAAAGCGTGCTTCTCAAGCTCTCCAACGGCCTGTTGCATCCCGATGAGGGCAGCGTGCTTCTGTTTGGCGAAGACATCTCCCACATGAGCGAAGATAAGCTCTTTCCTCTGCGCGCCCGCACCGGCATGGTCTTTCAAGAGGGCGCGCTCTTCGATTCGCTTACCGTCCGCGACAACGTCGCCTATCAACTCATTCAAGAGCGCGTTCCCGACGCTGAAATCGATGCCCAGGTCCACGAAGCGCTCCGCTTCGTCGAGCTCGACGACACCTTCAGTCTCTTTCCCGATAGCTTGTCGGGCGGCATGCGGCGGCGCGTGGCCATTGCCCGCGCCCTCATTCACAAGCCTGAACTCCTGCTCTACGATTCCCCCACCGGCGGCCTCGACCCCGTCACTTCCACCACCATCATCTCGCTGATCGTGAAACAGCGCGACGTGTATCGCACTCCCTCCATCATGGTGACCCATCGCCTGCAAGATGCCCTCACCATGTGCAGCCACCGCTTCGATCCCGCCCTGGGCCGCATGGTCAAGCTGCCCGACGACGAGAGAGATGCCAACACAACTTTCCTCATGCTCTCAGAGGGACGCATCATCTTCGACGGCACGCTCCATCAACTGGTCACAAGCCAGGACCCATTTGTTCGCGAATTCCTCGAATAGTCAAACGGCTCGGCGCACTCCTGCATCTCATCTTTATATTGCCTTGATCCCTCTTTGAATCGGCTCGATCTCAGGATGACGATGAGCGTGGAACGATTGCGAACGGCGCTTCTGCTGGTGCTTATGCTGGCCATGCCATGGCACCGCCAGGCCGCTGCGTATTCTCTTCTCACCCACGAGCAGCTCATCGACCTCGCCTGGCAGGGCTCCATCGTCCCTCTGCTGCTGAGCCGCTACCCCAACCTCACCGCCGCCCAGCTCGACGAGGCCCGCGCCTACGCCTACGGTGGCTGCGTCATACAAGACATCGGTTACTATCCCTTCGGCGACCAATCGTTTTCTGACCTCACCCACTACGTCCGCTCCGGCGACTTTGTCGTGGGTCTCTTTCGCAATGCAAAGAGCGCCGACGAACTGGCCTTCGCTGTCGGCGCCCTCTCCCATTACATTGGCGACTCTATCGGCCACCCACTCGCCACTAACCGCGCCGTCGCCATCGAGTTTCCCAAGCTCGGCCAAAAATACGGCCCGGTGGTGAACTACGCCGAGGGCCAGCATCCCCACGTGCAAACTGAATTCGCCTTCGATGTCGACGAAATTGCGCATCACCGCATGGCCCCGCTCCGCTTCCTGCGCCACATCGGACTTCAGGTTCCCGTCCAGCAGCTTGCCCTCGCCTATTACCAGACCTACGGGCTCAGCGAAGATTTCTCCACGAGGCGCGGCCGCCGCTTTAACGTGCGCGCCTATCGCTTCGCGGTTCACACCTTCATTCCCCGCATCGCTTACGCCGTCACGCTGCTGCACCGCAGCCATGAGCCGGCAGACCCAACCACGCCTGCCGCCATCGCAATTCATAACGAAGCTGCGGCCGCCGCAAAGGAATACAACTGGGATCGGTACCGCCATAAAGCGGGATTTGGAACCTATGCCCTCGCCGGGCTGTTGTTCATCCTGCCCAAGTTCGGCCCCCTCAAGTTAGTCGCCATCAAAGGCCCCACCGAAGCCACCGAGGCGGACTACGCCTTGAGCGTCGATCTCTCCGTAGCAATCCTTCGCCGCACCCTGGCGCGATTCACGCCGCCCCCACCCGGCAGCACACCAAGCGGGCTTCCCACTCCACCGCCCGACGACTTGTTCAGGGAGAGCACCCGTCTCGATCCTGACGCGCTGATGCGTTCCAGCGATCCGCGTCACCCGCTGCCCAATCGCGATCTTGACACCGGCCACGTAGTTGTACCGGGCGGCTATTCACTGACGGACTACACCTACGCACTCTTGCTCCATCGCATCGCGCAGCAGCCCGCGCGGCCCATCCCCCCCGGCATCAAAGAAGAAATCCTGGCCTATTACGCCAATCCCGCTGCGCCCATCATTACGAAAAAAGATCCAGCCAAATGGGCCCAGGTGCAAGCTGATCTGGTGACACTCGCCGCCATGCCCACCAGCACCGAGCCGCAACCCTACCCCACCTACGGCGACGACGCCGCAAGCAGTGAATGATAGGTAACGAGAAAGCAGCCTCGCCGTCTGCCCGCAATCGAAACCTAGACTCATCCATCGCACCAGCTAAGAGCTAACGGCTAGTAGCTGATTTCCTCGCCCGTCTGCTACCCTTGCTGTTCGAATCCTCAAGAACGGCGGGTGCAATCATGGCTTTCAAATTTAAAGGCTTCGATTTTCTTCATCTCGATTCCAGCTTCAGCGAAGACGAACTCCTCGTTCGCCGCACCACGCGCAACTTCGTCGACGACCATCTCATCCCCATCATCGAGGAGTGTTTCCGCACCGGCCGCTTCCCCCGCGAACTGGTTCCAATCATGGGCGAACTCGGTTTCTTCGGAGCCAGCCTCGAGGGCTACGGTTGCGCCGGCATGTCCAATGTGGAGTACGGCCTCGTGATGCAGGAGCTCGAACGCGGCGACTCGGGAATTCGCAGCTTCGTCAGCGTGCAGTCGGCGCTGGTCATGTATCCGATCTATACCTTCGGCTCCGACGCGCAGAAAAACACCTGGCTCCCCGCCCTCGCTCGCGGAGAAAAACTCGGCTGCTTCGGCCTCACCGAGCCCGGCTTTGGCTCCAACCCCGGAGGCATGACCACCACCGCACGCAAGTCCGGCGATGAGTACATCCTCAACGGCGAAAAAATGTGGATCACCTCCGGCAACATCGCCGACGTCGCCGTGATCTGGGCCAAGGTTCAAGACGAAGACAATCGCGTGCGCGGCTTCCTCGTCGAAACCAACCGTCCCGGCTTTCGCGCCGATGAGGTGCACGGAAAATGGTCTCTACGCGCCTCGGTCACCAGCGGCCTCTCGCTACAGGATGTGCACATCCCCGCCGCCAACCTGTTGCCCGGTTCAGGCGGCCTCAAAAGTCCATTGATGTGTTTGAATCAGGCTCGCTACGGTATTGGCTGGGGAGCGATTGGCGCCGCCATGGCCTGCTACGACGCGGCCCTGCAGTATGCCGGCGTGAGAAAGCAATTCCACGGGCAGCCGATCTCGAGCCATCAACTGGTGCAGGAAAAACTGGTCTGGATGGCCACCGAAATCTCCAAGGCGCAGTTACTGTCGCTTCATGTCGGCCGTCTCAAAGATGCGGGCGCCGTCGGTCACGAACATATCTCCATGGCCAAACGCAACAACGTCTGGATGGCGTTGGAGTCTGCGCGCATGGCCCGCGACATTCTCGGCGCCAACGGTATCACCGAGGACTATCCGATCATGCGCCACATGATGAACCTCGAGTCAGTCAAGACCTACGAGGGCACCCACGACATCCACACACTCATCCTCGGCCAGCATCTCACCGGCATCGCCGCCTACTGAGCGCGCCGATCGCGAAATCGCACGTGAGTCTGACCCGGCTGAAAGCTCTCAGCCCTGGTGATGTTCGTGGTATTCGTGGTGTTCCTGGTGCTGCTCGTTGTGCTGTTCCTGGTGCGCCGGCTCGGCCGCCTCAACCGCCTTGGGGCTGGTTACAAAGGGCGCCAGGCACTCTAGAAGCTTGTCCAGCAATTCACCGCGGCTGAGCAATCTTTCAATCTCCAGGCGGATTTCGGCACGTTCGTTGGTCGCCTGATCAAATGCACTATCATAGCCATTAAGAGACATTTGTCATATCCTCGCGGCAATACTAACACGCAAATATCTGCACATAGATTGACTTACAAACCTATCTGTGAATAACTCGGCGCTAACTTAACTTTATGGCCTTCAATCAGGCCTTCTTCGCTTCATTTCATTGCGTATGCTAACTCAGGAATTTGCCCGGCTGCGCGCGCGAAGACAAGTAACATCGCAACTAACATCCTAAGTAACCAGAGTCGAAATAATCGGTAACTCATCGCAGCGGTGACCAAATCAATTGTGATTCGTCCGCGCCGAGTTCACCCGGTACCACTCCTCTTCGGTCATGTCTCCAATAGATCTCGCACTGCTGGATTTGTGAGGGCCGCCATCAGCGCCGCAACGTCTCCTATCCGCGACCCCAGCATCGACGGCACAAGTTCACATGCGGTCGCGGCCTGGGGCAAAGCTTCCTCGGCAATCACCTTGCGCGCCGGCTCGAGAATTCTCTCGCCCAGCACCACACCGAGCGATCCGAAAACAATAACCTGCGGATTCAACGCATCGATCAGCAGCGCCAGCCCGCGCCCCATCCACTTACCCGCAACTGCCGCAACCCTTAACGCTTCGGCATCATCCGTCAGCATCGCCTCCACAAGAGCCCGAATCGGCGTGTCGCTGCTCCATCGCGACGGAAACATTTGCGCCGCCAACTCAATCAAGCCTGCGCCCGACGCAAACGACTCCCACGATCCGCGCTTGCCAAACCCCAATGGCCCATCTTCGGCGAGCCGCCAGTGGCCCACCTCGCCCGCTGTGTCGGTCGCCCCTCGCACGATCTGACCGTTCACGATGAACCCAGCTCCGATCCCTGTTCCAAAAGTCAAAAATATAAGATGCCGTAAATCCCGCCGGCCCTTCCCCACTCCAAAATGAAACTCGGCCAGCGCTCCGGCATTTCCATCGTGCTCCACCAGAACCGGAAGCCCGGGAAACGCTTCGCTCAACTTCGCCTTTAGCGGCGTCTGTTGCCAACCCGGCAGATGGGGCGGGTTCAGCAGAAACCCTTCGTCAATCCTCAGCGGTCCCCCTACCGACACGCTGATCGCAACAATCGTTCGCTTCGCGCGGTGTGCAGTCTCGATCAGCGACCTTCCGTGCATGACCATCTCAGGAAAAGTCTCAGCAAACGGCTGCGCCGCATGAGTTGGCACTTCAATTCTTTGCAGGGTGCGGCCGTCACTCGTTCCTTCAACGCAGGCGGTCTTGGTGCCGCCAAAGTCGAAACCGAGAATCGTGCGTGCGCTGTCGGCCATCGCTTCCACCCCAATCCTATTCGCCGTTGCCCTTACCGCTTTGTCCCTTGCATCTCGCCGGGATTCTGTCACCGCCTCAAATCATCGAATCCATACAGGCGCGGCGCATTCAGCCTCGCACGCGCAGCCGCCCAATGCGAGGGCAAAATGCTTGACCCGGTCTCCCACCCCAAATTAGGATGAGCGCATGCGTGGCTTTCGTCCCCTGCCACGTCGTGCTCGCCCTTGAATCGCCTGAAAGCTGTGCAATGCGCGGTTCCCCTTCATTCACCGTGCGCCGGCAAGTCCCGAAACTATGAATGCTTTGATCCAGCGATTCAGTGTGGTCACAGGCTTCTCGCTGCTGATCGCCCTCCTCATTGGCAACGCCATCGTCACGAGGCGTCAGCTCGGCGAACAGGTTCATGACCAGGGCTGGGTCACGCATACTCTGCAGGTTCGATTTGAACTGGCGCAGATTGAGCTGCTGCTCGCGGACGCTGAGACCGGGCAGAGAGGTTACCTCTACACAGGCCAACCTGAATATCTCCTTCCCTACACCGATGCCGTCGCCGGCCTTGAAAGTCACATCCAGAATCTTGACCGATTGACAGCCGACAATCCTCGCCAGCAAAAAGAACTGGGCGCCTTGCGCGAGCTGGCCAACCTCAAACTTCAGGAGCTCGCTGAAACCATCTCGCTCTATCGCGCCGGCAAGCCTGACGATGCCCGAGCGATCGTGTTGTCCGATCGAGGGCTCATGCTCATGACTGATTTCCGCCATGAGATTGATCTTATGCAACAGCAAGAGGCGGCGCTCGAAGCCTCCCGCATCGCCGTTTACCAGCGCAGTCTGCAGTTCCTGATTGCCTGCATCTACCTGGCCACCGCTGTGGCTGCGGCAGGCCTCATAGTGCTTGCCTTTTTCATCCTTCGCGAGAGAGGCACGCGCGAGCGTCATGCCCGCGATTTGCAGGAGCGCGAAGAGTGGTTCCGCGTCACGCTCTCCAGCATCGGCGACGCGGTCATCGCCACCGATGCTCACGGCGTCGTTACATTTCTCAATTCCACTGCCGAGTCGCTGACCGGCGTCCCGATCGCGGACGCGCGCGGCAAAAAGATCGAAGACGTGTTTCCCATCTTTAACGAAGTCACCGGCAACGTCACCGAGAATCCCGTCTTAAAGGTGATGAGCCTCGGCAAAGTCATCGGCCTCGCCAACCACACCGTCCTTAGAAATCGCAACGGCCATCTCATCCCGATTGAAGATAGCGCCGCGCCCATCCGCGATGATCGAGGCCACATCATTGGCGTGGTGCTCGTCTTTCACGATGTCACTGCGGAACGCAAATCCCAGGAAGTCCTGCGAAAAACCGAGAAGCTGGCCGCTGCCGCGCGTCTCTCCGCCACCGTTGCTCACGAAATCAACAACCCTCTCGAAGCCGTCATCAATCTAGTCTTTCTCGCCAAGGCTTCGCCCGAGGCCACGCCGGCGCTCCAGCAGCATCTCATCCTGGCAGAGCAGGAACTGGAGCGCGTCGCTCATCTCACTCGCCAGACGCTTGGCTTCTATCACGACTCCAATGAGCCTGAGCTGGTCAAAATCAGCTCTGTCGTCGAATCGGTGCTCAAGCTTTATTCCAACAAAATTGCAACCAGGAACATTCGCATTCAACTCGACTTTCATGAGTGCCCTCCGATCCTGGGCGTCGCCGGAGAGCTGCGCCAGGTGATTTCAAATCTTCTCTCCAATGCACTGGACGCTGTCTCCGTTGGCGGCCAGATCACAATTCGTTGCGCCCGGTTTGAAACCGCGGACGGACATAAAGCAGAGTTGATCATCGAAGACGACGGTCCGGGCGTCGCCGTCGATCTCGTTGACCGCATCTTCGATCCCTTCTTCACTACAAAAAAAGATGTTGGCACCGGATTGGGCCTATGGGTCGCGCGCGAAATCGTTGACCGCCATGGCGGCAACATTGAATTGCGATCAGCCTCTTCCGCCAACGGCTCGCACGGTGCAGCCTTCATCGTGCGTCTGCCCGGCTCCAGCGACGGAGACACCTCAGAATCGCCTCTTCAAAATTCGACTGCGGAGACCCATTCAAATCCCCCATCGACAAGCTGACGCCGGTGCGCGATAGTCGTATTCATGCGGAAACAGTCCGATCGATCCCCAGTCTCTTGCCTCTGCTGCACCTTTGCTTTGCTGCTCCTCTGCGTGCCCGGCGCTTGCTCGGTCGTCGCTCAGCAGCCGGCCAGCGCGCCCATCGTCCTCCACGCCGCACGCCTGCTTCAGATCGATACCGGCGTGCTTCTCGAGCCCGGCGAAATCCTCGTGGTGGGCGATCGCATTCGCGCTGTCGGCACTTCTGTCGATCACCCGCAGGGCGCGCGCATCCTCGATCTCGGTGACACGACTCTGCTGCCCGGCCTCATCGATGCTCATGTGCATCTCTTCCTGCATCCCGGCGCTGAAGATCTGCAGACCGTCGAAGAGGCGATTCCCTGGCGCGTGATTCTCGCCGAGCAAGCAGCCAAGGCCGACCTGCTCGCCGGCTATACTGCAGAGCGCGACATGGGCACAGAGGGCGCCGGTTCCGCCGACACAGCCATTCGCGACGCCATCAATCAGGGACTCATTCCTGGGCCCCGCTTGCGCATCTCTGGCAATGCAATCGACCTTCTCGGCGGCCATGAGGACGCAATCGGATTCAACCCCGCGCAGCACGTTCTCTCCAACGCCGACTACGCCAACTCCGCCGACGAGATTGTCGCGGTCATGCGCCAACAGCACAAAGAGGGTTCCGACTTCGCCAAGATTTACCAGACCGGTCCCGACAAGATGATCGACGGCGTGCTGCATACGCCTTACCAATACACAGCGGCACAACTCACCGCCGCCGTAGAGGAGGCTCATCGCCTCGGCACCAATGTCGGCGTCCATGCCATGGGCGAACCCGGCACACTCTATGCCGCGCAGGCCGGCGTCGCCTCCATCGATCACGCCACGCAACTCAGCGACGAAACCATGCGCCTGATGAAAGAGAAAGGCATCTTTGCCGTGCCCACGTTCACCATCTTTGACTACTTCGCGCATCACCGCGAGTCGCAAGACCAGGCAGCAGCCGAGGCCGAAATGCTCGACTACAAGATTCGCGAATTCAAAAGGCAGACTGCAGCCGGCATCCCTTTCGCCGTCGGCTCCGACGTTGGTCCGTTCCCGCACGGCACGCAGGCTCGCGAACTCACGCTCATGGTCCAGTACGGCATGAAGCCGCTGGCGGCGCTGCAAGCCGACATGATCAATGGTGCGAAATTGCTGCGCTGGGATGGCCAGATCGGCGAATTGAAGCCCGGCTACTTCGCTGACATCGTCGCCGTCCCTGGCAATCCGCTCCAGGACATCAGCGTCTGCGAGCACGTCAGCTTTGTCATGAAAGGCGGCGCAGTCGTGCGCCAGTAGCCAGCCTTACTTCGTTTCGGCCGCCTCAGCCGCCCGCCTCGCCAGAACCTTCTTCAGCGTTTCATTCCAACGCTTCGACTTTTCCGGTGCAAGCGAGTCCGCAACAGCCTTGCGATATCCACCCAGATAGATCGAATAGAGAATCGCCAGCGAGCATCCGATTCCCCACAGGAATCCAATACACAATCCGATCAGTCCGAACAAACTGAAATCAGCCATGGCAAGCGTCTTCCCCTATGCACTCCTTTATACCGGAATCACTAGATCCGAATACTTCGTCAGCCTTGCATCCGCCGTGAGCAGCCGCATCGTCTCCGCCTGCGCCTGCGCCACCAGCAGCCTGTCAAACGGATCGCCATGGATCGCCGGCAACTGGGCAACCAGCCATGCATGCCGCGCGAACACCGGCAACTCTTCAAAATCGTTCGCCGCGATTTCCGCAATGACCTTATCGACGTCGGCTTTCAACTTGCCCAGCCGCACCTTGATTGCAATCTCCCAGATCGTCGCGGCGGAAACATACACCCGCTCAGCTTGCCCGATGGTCACGCGCGCCTTCATCCGCAGCCGCGGACTGCCGCCGATCAACCAGAGAAAGACATGCGTATCGAGAAGGAGGCGCACATCATTTCCCGGGCCGGATCAGGAAGTCATCCGGCAATGGATCGTCAAAATCGTCCGCAATCCAGACCTCGCCCTTCATGGCCCCGAACCGGATCGGTTTCTTCCGCTTTACCGGCTCGAGTTGCGTAAGCCGCGCTACCGGCTTGCCGGCGCGCGCGATCACAACCTCGTGTCCTTGCTCGACCATTTCGATGAGCTTGGAAAGATTGGTTTTAGCTTCAAATATATTGACTTGGGTTGCCATGGCGGCGCCTCGCCTCTAGCTTAGCTAAGTCTAGCTTAGCACAACGAGCCCTACACCGCCACTGTAAAGCTGTCTTCACTCCGCGTCACCGCGTGATAAAGCGTGTCGCGCTCCACCGGCACCCGGCCAGCCTCCGTGATCAATCGGCACAGTTCCTTGCGCGTCATGCCCTGCGGCGTAGTCGCTCCGGCATCGTGATAAATCTTCTCCTCGATCACCGTGCCGTCCAGATCATCGGCGCCAAAGCGCAGCGCGATCTGCGCAATCTTCGGCGTCATCATCTGCCAATACGCCTTGATGTGAGGAAAATTGTCGAGCATCAATCGGCTCACCGCGATCTGTCGAATGTCCGTCAGCCCCGTCGTCACCGGTAGATGATCGAGCGGCGTGTTTTCAGGATGAAATGCCAGCGGAATAAATGTTTGGAATCCGCCTGTCTCGTCCTGCAGCGCGCGCAGCTTCAGCAGGTGATCCACGCGGTCTTCGTCGTTCTCGATGTGCCCGTAGAGCATCGTCGCGTTCGATTTGAATCCCAGTTTGTGCGCCAGCCGCGCCGTCTCCAGCCACTCGTCGCCATCGATCTTGTGGTCGCAGATGATCGACCGCACCCGCGCCGCAAAAATCTCCGCTCCGCCGCCCGGCATGGAGTCCACGCCCGCCTCGCGCAGCTTCACCAGCGTCTGCTCAATCGTCAGCTTGGCCCGCCGCGCCAGGTACGCCACCTCCACCATCGTGAAGGCCTTGATGTGCACCTTGGGAAAACGCACCTTCAACCCGCGCACCAGGTCGAGAAAATATTCAAGTGGCAGATCGGGATGCAGCCCGCCAACTATATGAAACTCGGTTACCGCTTCGGAGTATCCCGACGCCGCTGTATCCCACGCCTCTTCGAGAGCCATCGTGTAGCCGGCCGGGTCGCCCTTCTTGCGTCCAAACGCGCACAGCTTGCAGGCCGCCACGCACACATTGGTCGGGTTGATGTGGCGATTTACGTTGAAGTAGGTCACGTCCCCGTGCATCCGCTCGCGCACATGATTCGCCAGCCAGCCCACCGCCAGCATGTCCGGCGAGCCGTAGAGCGCGAGGCCCTCGTTAAAGTCGAGCCTCTCCCCGGCCATCACCTTGGCCGCGATCGGTTCGAGCTTCGCGTCATACGTCCTGAATCCGGATGGGGTGCGGGGAACGCCCGTCTCAGCCTGCATATCTAAATGATACCGAAAGACCGCAATCTCCGGCGCGCCCCTCACCGCTTCCCCACCTCAGCCTGGCCGCCCTCCGGCTCAACCAGCACGCCATCATCCACCGACGCCGCCAGCAGCCGTCCGCCCGCCGCACGCACCGCGCTCAGCCGGTAGCCCGTCTGCCACCACTTCCAGTCCAGCGTCTTCGCGTCAATAGCGTAGACAAAATCGCTGCCCCGCGAACTCACCAGCACCCGCCCAAGCTGCGCGTCATAGTAGAGATCGTCCAGGTCGACCAACGGCAGCCGGCGCACCCACATCCAGCTCTTGTCCTTGTCGCGCGAAAAATAAACTCCCTCGCGCGCCCCGATCCAAAGCGTTCCATCCGGCGAAAACGCGATGCGATGAATGCGCGTCAGCATCGTCGGAATCCCCAGCGGCCACCACGTCGCGCCCCCGTCGTGCGAAAACACAATCGAGTCCGGCCGCGCCGCCGCCATCAGGTCGCCATCCGTCGCCACCGACAGGTAGCCCGTCACGCCCATCACCGGCCCGCCCTGCCACGTCGCGCCTTTGTCCCGGCTCGTGTAAACTCCTCCGGTCGTCGACGCCAGCCACACATCGCTCGACAGGTCAATCGCAAACACGCGCCCATCGATCACGTGCGGCTGATCCTTCACCCGCTTCTCGATATTCACTTTTGTCCCGCGCACTGTCTCGGTCTCGGTCTTCATCACCGTGTTTGCTACCGCATTGCGCGCCTGCCACGCAGTCGCTCCCGCATCGAGCGCAAAAATCCCGCTGTTCGTCCCGGCAAGAATCGTTCCGTCCTGCGCCTCGGCCAGCGCGAACACATCGCGCCCCTCCAGCCCATCGGCAATCTGCTTCCAGCGCGCTCCGCCATTCTCCGTCACAAACACGCTGCCGTACGCCTTGTCGTTCACTACTCCGGCAAAAATGCGCGCCGCATTGTCGTGATCCACCAGCAGCGCCTCCACCTTGCGCTCCGAGATGCCTTCGTTCGACTGCACAAACGTCACCGCCGCGTCCTCGCTCACCAGCACACCGCCGCGATCGGTCGCCATCAGCACGCGCTGTGGATTCGCAGGATCGACAAACACGTCGTTCACAATCACGTCTGGCCCCGTCATTCGCTTGAACGTCCTGCCCGCGTCCGTCGTTTTGTAAAGTCCCTCGGTCGTTCCCGCATACACCGTGTCGCGATGCACCGGGTCCTGCCGCAGCACGCGCGTTCTGCGCGCGGTCGCGGGAATCCCCTCAATCTTGCGAAACAGTTCGCCGCCGCTTTCGCTTTTGTAGATGCCGCTACACGCGCTTGCATACACAATGCGCGGCTTCTCCGGGTCGATGATGATCGAGAACACGTCCGAATCATCGATCACGCCCTTCTTGATGTTGTGCCAGTTCTGGCCGCCGTCCTCGGTCTTCCACGGCAGGTGCCACGTGCCCGCATACACGATCTCCGGGTTCGTCGGATCGACAGCCAGCGATTCAATCTCGTGAATCTCGTGGCTGTCCTTCGGGCTGATCTGCTTCCACGTCGCCCCGCCGTCCTCGCTGCGAAACACTCCTTCGAGCGTCCCTGCAAAAAGCATCGCCGCATTCGACTGCGACTGCACAAATGCGCGAATCGACTGCCCATGCAACCCCGCCGCTTCCTTCCAGCTCCGCCCGCCGTCGCGGCTCACCCACAATCCGCCGCCCGCGTGCGCCAGCGACCACGCCGCCGCATACAAGGCCTGATGATTCGCCTCATCCACAACGATATGATCCACGACCAGCGTGTCGTCCGAGTCCAGCTTCGCCAGCCGATGCCAACTGGCTCCGCCATCCTCGGTCTCATAGATCCAGCTCGTCGTCGTGCCCAGATAAAGATGATTCGGATCGCCGGGAACCGCCGCAATCGAGCGCGCATCGCCCCCTTCAGGCCCCACCGCGCTCCACGGGCCCTGCCCGCAAAATCCGAGTGAAACCCCGACCACTAGCACCGCACTCAATCCGCAAAAACACCGCGCTCCGCGGCCCATGAATTCAAGACACATCCGCACTGAACCAATCTGCAAGGCAGCTCCGATAATTAAAAAGGCTCTACTAAATGAAAGAGGCTGACCGGTGTTCCGGTCAACCTCTAAGAGTGATAAAGGAATTTGTCTCGCCATCCGCCGGCCCCTTGTCCCTTCAAATCGGGACATCAAGAGCCGGCATCCGGCATGTTTTTTGCTCGCGCCTACTTGGCCGCGGCCGCTTTCTTGTGATGATGCCGCTCTGCCAGAGGCTTGCGCACCTGCGGCTTCACAGCGGACTCATCCACCGGTGTGGTTCCCTGCACGTCAGCCGTGAAGTTCGCTCCGGCCGGCACCAGGTAGTCTTCCACCTTCTGTCCGTCCTCGGCGCTCGTCGCTACGCTGATGCGCGAGGCGTCAATGCCCTTCTCGCCCACCAGGTATGCCTTCGTGTTCACAGCGCGCTGCGCGGCAGAGTCGATCACCACCGCACGTTTGTGCTTGGCCGCGTACTTCTCTTCCTTCGCCGTCGCTGCCTTTTCCTTCTCGTTCGACAGACCAACCAGCACGGCCTTCGCGTCAGACTGCTGTTGCAGGTCGAGCGCGACCTCGTCCAGGCAAGCCTTGGCTTCGTTGTCAACGCGCGTCGGGCGTTTCTTGTCGGTCTCAAACGAGATCGAGCAAAGCGCCTGTGCGTGCGGCTGCGGAGGCGGCGCAGGTGCCACAATCGTCACCGTCGTCGTCGACGTTGCCGTGTGTCCCTTGTCGTCTGCCACGTTGCAGGTGATGTCGACCGATCCGGTCGGCGCGCCCGCGGAGTTAAACGTTGCCGTTGTGCCCGTGCCGCTCACCGTGCCTGCCGGCACCGAGTAGCTGTAGGTCAGCGGACGATTCTGCGGGCTCACGCCTGTCGCCGTAATCGTCGACGTGTCGCCTGGCTTCAGTGTGGTCGGGCTGGCCGAGCAGCTGACCGTCGGCGGCTCAAACTCCTTCACTGTATAGGTCGTTGAAGCGTCCGCAACTTCCCACGGCTTCAAGCCTTCCTTGCCCGGCTTGCCTTCCTTCACTCCGCACTTCACGGTATAAGTTCCAGGCGCCTGGTTGCCGGTCGCGACTGTCGCCGTGGTGCCGTTGCCGGTCACGCCGTCGCCGCTCCAGTAGTAGATTGCATTCTGCTTGGGATTCAATCCGCTCGCGGTCGCCGTCACCGTCACCGGCTCTCCGGGGAACACGGCCGACGGGCTGGCCGAGCACGAGATCGTCGGCGGAGCAGGCGGCGCGATCGTTCCCACATGGAAGACCATGCCTGCGCTCAGGGTCGCCGCATTGATGTTGGCGCGGCCGCCGTTCGGAACCTGTCCGAAATCCACGTGCATATAGCTGTAGTCGGCCTGGAAAAGCCGAATCGCAAAATGATGATGCAGCAGCGGTGTTTCATAGTCCAGTCCGCCGCCGAGCGTCAAATCCGGGCCCCACTTGTTGGGATTGAAATAGGGGCCGCCCACGCGGGCGCCTCCCACCAGCGCGTGAATAAACGGCGTGATGTCGCGGGTCGGGTAGCGGAAGATCAGGCCGCCAGAAATGGTCTGAAACCCGTCATCATTGCCCTCGGTCCCGATGTTGCTTCCGCAGCAGCTCTGCGTGCCCCACTCGTGGAAGCCGTACTCCCCTTGCGCGCCAACGTACTTGTTAAAGTAGTAGGCGCCGCTGAACAAACCACCGAGATTGACCGCATCATACGAGTAGGGGGTCGTCGGGTAGCCCTGAAGCGGAACCTGTACCGTTCCATGCGGGGCTAAATAGCTGTACCCGGCGAAGATATCCCACCGCGATGCATAGTCATCCGGATCCACTTTGGAAGAGTGCTTTGCAGAATCCTGGGCGGCCAGTGCGACCGGCGCCAATACTACCGACGCCAGAGTAAACACCCGGCACAAAGACTTCATAGTTTGCAGAAACATGTCTGTAAATCCTCCACAGTCAAACTGTTCGTTCATTTGGAAGCGATATATCGAAATGGAATCGCTTTCCGGTTGAATCTTAGGGGGGCTTGGTCCAAATCACCTGGCGATGCGGACTCAACACCATTAAACTTAACACATTACAAGATGACGAGCACCATTTTTTGAGCGATTTGCCCCCGCAAATCTCCCCTGAAATAGGGATGGACAAGCTTCAGTTGCGCTGCAATTACCGTGGAAATGAAAAGAAACCAGCCTGTTCAACCCGCGTTTAAGGTCTTCAGCAGGCTCCGTGGTTCTCGTTGGATCTTCTCTTGTAGAAGCGTAATTGCGTACAAGAGTTGCTCGGGGCGGGGTGGACAGCCGGGAACATATACATCCACAGGTATCACCTGGTTCACGCCCTGCAGCACCGCGTAGTTGTTGAAAACCCCGCCCGAGGTGGCGCAGGCCCCCATCGAGATCACCCATTTCGGCTCCGGCATCTGGTCATAAAGCCGGCGAATCACGGGCGCCATCTTCTGGCAGACACGCCCCGCAACGATCATCAGATCGGCCTGCCGGGGCGACGGCCTGAACACTTCCGCGCCGAATCGCGCGATGTCAAACCGCGAAGCTCCCATCGACATCATCTCGATCGCACAGCACGCCAGGCCAAATGTCACCGGCCACACCGAGCTCTTCCGCACCCAGTTCACCGCAAAATCCAGCGACGTCAGCAGAACACCCTCAGGCTGCTCGTAGCCGTAGCTCACTTCCTTGAGCTTGGCGCGATTCATCGCAAAGCTTTCAAGGTTCCCAAAGACGTAGCGGTCCCGCTCCTGCGCTGCTGCCATGCTGCGAGTATAAACCGATTCACGCTCATTCCCGCGCCAAACACAACCGAATCAGTCCTGAAATAGGCCCCGCGCAAATATGCCTTCTTCATGCGCAGCAAAGGACCATGCTGTATCCTTCAATGTTCACCAAACAGGCTCGAACTCCTCAGCGCTGTCACACCCAGCGCCGCTCGCAGTGCATCAACTGGGTTCAGCTACGCCGTGAACACTCCAATTTGCAGTTGCTCTCCCGGCCGCGTCTGATCGGTCGGCACACTTTTCGGAGCGAATTCAAAATGCGTAGTCGCTGTTGCACGTTGCTGTTCTTCTCTGCCCTTTTCATCCTTCCCGTCGCAGCCCTGGCTCAATCTTCGGCCTCAGCCCCAGCAACTCAAGCCCCCGCAACTCAAGCCCAGATCGCCGCCCTTCAGCAAGCCGTCGCGCAGGCGCAGTCGAACGCCGACAACGCCTGGATGCTCGTCTCCGCGGCCCTCGTGCTGCTCATGACCGGTCCCGGCCTCGCTCTCTTCTACGGCGGCCTGGTCCGCCGCAAAAATATCCTCGCCACCATGATGCAGTCCTTCGCAATGATGGGCCTCGTCACCATCCTCTGGGCCGTCGTGGGATACTCGCTCGCCTTCGGTCATGGCAACGCCTTCATCGGCGGCTTCGAACACATCTTTCTCCGCGGCGTCGGCCTCGCCCCTAACCCTGACTACGCGCCCACCATCCCCGAACAGACCTACATGGTCTACCAGCTCATGTTCGCCATCATCACCCCCGCGCTCATCACCGGCGCCTTCGCCGAGCGCATGAAATTCAGCGCCATGGCCGTCTTCCTCTCCCTCTGGTCCCTGCTCGTCTACAGCCCCATGGCCCACATGGTCTGGGGAGTGGGCGGCCTCCTCAATGCCTCCGGCGGCCGCATCCCCTCGCTCGACTTCGCCGGCGGCACCGTCGTCCACATCACCTCCGGAGTCTCCGCGCTCATCACCGCCATCTACCTCGGCAAGCGCCTCGGCTATCCCCACACCAACATGCCGCCCCACTCCATGGTGCTCAGCTTCATCGGCGCCTGCCTGCTCTGGGTGGGCTGGTTCGGATTCAATGCCGGCTCTGCGCTCGGCTCCGGCTCGCTCGCCACCAGCGCCTTCGTCAACACCCACTTCGCCGCAGCCGCTGCTGCCCTCGGCTGGACGGCAGCCGAGTGGATCCACAACGGCAAACCCACTGCCCTCGGAGCCATCTCCGGCGCGGTCGCTGGATTAGTCGCCATCACCCCCGCTTCCGGCTTCGTGCAGCCGTTTTCCGCCCTCTTCATCGGCCTCGTTGCCGGCGTCTTCTGTTCCTTCATGGTCTTTGAAGTCAAAAGCCGTCTCGGCTACGACGATTCGCTCGATGCCTTCGGCGTGCACGGCATGGGCGGAACCCTCGGCGCTCTGCTCACAGGCCTCTTCGCCACCAGCGCCATCAACGCTGCCTTCGGCAAAGGCGTGCCCACCGGCGCCATCGACGGCCACTGGGGTCAGGTGCTCAACCAGGCCGCCGGAGTCGGCATCTCCTGGTCCATCTCCATCGTCGGCACACTGGTCCTGCTCGTTCTCGTCGACAAAACCATCGGCCTCCGCGTCTCCGCTGAAGATGAGAACGAGGGCCTCGATCTCTCCCAGCACGGCGAAGAAGGCTACGACCTCAATGGCTAACCCGCCATCGACATGTCGCATTCGCGCCAATCCACACGAACGCGGGTGCAGTCCCCCAGTCCCTAGGTGTGAGGTTTCAATAGATTGTCCATCTGATCGGGACCTGTAAAGCTGGGTTTGCGACGACTCAGGAATGCAGGAGACCAGATGGACTATCACAAGAATGCCCGAATGACGGTGTGGAGTCGAG
>Ga0181516_10001083_pt1 | contig 21735 bp, 20 predicted proteins | sample PEATcosm2014_Bin_25_FD_121104 | JGI IMG/M metagenome (GOLD analysis project Ga0181516, IMG submission 121104) | Peatland microbial communities from MTU Mesocosm Facility, Houghton, MI, USA - PEATcosm2014_Bin01_10_metaG | ecosystem: Environmental > Terrestrial > Soil > Wetlands > Peat | place... | reverse complement strand
TTGAACATCTGCTTCAAAGCGCGTTTGCGGCCGCCAAGAAAGCGCGCTCCGAGACCGGCATTGGCTCCAATCATGTCTCCATCGCATCGGTTGCCGTTGACATGGCGCGCAAGATCTTCGGTTCTTTGCAGGGGCGCACGGTCTTCCTGGTTGGTGCGGGCAAGATGAGTGAACTGGCTGCCCGTCATCTTGTGCAGCAGGGAGCCGGAGCCATTCTGGTTACCAACCGCACCCACGAGCGCGCGCGCCGCATGGCCGAAGAGTTTGAAGGACACGTGATTCCCCAGGTAGTGCCGTTTGAGAATCTCTATGAGGCGGCCAGCAACGCCGACATCGTGATCAGCTCCACGGGCGCTCCGCACCACATCTTCCGCCGTGAGCATGGACAGGCCTTTATGCATCGCCGCCGCAACCGCCCCATGTTCTTCATCGACATTGCCGTTCCCCGCGATGTGGATCCAGCGATGAATAAGCTGGACGGGATCTTTGTCTACGATATTGACGACCTGCAGCAGGTGGCCGCGGCGCACATGGAGGAGCGGAATCGGGAGGCCGGCGATGCCGAAGCGCTGATTGCCGGCGAGGTGGAACGCTTCCATCAGCGGCAGCGCACGGTTAATCTGGCGCCGGCAATCGTGGCCCTGCAACGCAAGGCCGAAGAGATTCGGCAGGCCGAGCTGCATCGCATGCAGTCGCGGTTGGGGGCGCTGACCGCCGAACAGGCAGCTGCTGTGGAAGCGCTCACGCGAGGTCTGGTGAACAAGTTCCTCCATCCGCCCATGCAGGCTATCAAACAGGCCGCGCGCGAGGGAGATTCGGTGCGTCTTGAAGCGCTCTGCGAGGCCTGGTCGGTATCGACTGAAGCAAGGCCCGAAGGCGAGCTTCCGGTTCAAAAGCAAGGAACCAATCCGGCAACTTCAGAGCAAGCGAAGGCGGAACGAACAAAATCAAGTGAACCAGGTGTGGAGATTCGCCGATGAACCTGCGCATCGGCAGCCGTGGCTCTCAACTGGCGCTTTGGCAGGCCAATCACATCGCTGGCCTCCTCCGCAGCCAGGGACATATCGTCGAGATAGAGATCATCAAGACCACAGGCGATCGCCTTCAGGAGGTCACCTTTGCCCAGGTCGGCTCCAAGGGTATGTTCACCAAGGAAATCGAGGAAGCACTCGCCGACGGGCGCGTCGACCTTGCTGTCCATTCGCTGAAAGACTTGCCAACCGAGCTGCCCGAGGGATTCGCATTGGCTGCGACACCTCCACGCGTCGATCCCAGGGATGCCTTTGTTTCGGTGAACCACTCAAGTCTTGCCGCCTTGCCGCAGGGCTCGAAGGTTGGGACCAGCAGCCAGCGGCGGCGCGCGCAGTTGAGAGCGCTGCGGCCCGACGTGGATGCAATCGAATTTCGCGGCAATGTCGATACGCGGCTGCGCAAACTCGCCGAAGGACAGGTGGAGGCGATTCTGCTGGCTGCTGCCGGCCTTGAGCGGTTGGGGAAGACCGACTGGGTACGCGAAAAACTCGATCCGAAGAACTTCTGTCCCGCCGCGGGGCAGGGGTCGCTGGGCATCGAAACCCGCAAGGACGACGATGCGACAATCGAAGCAGTTGCTTTTCTTGACCATGCACCGACGCGTTTTGCGGTCACAGCGGAACGGGCCGCACTGGCTGCTCTGGGCGGTGGCTGCCAGGTGCCAATCGGCATCTATTGCAGGGAAGGCATTGCGGCAAGCGGAGCCGGGCCTGCAGATGAGATATTCGCGGTCGTCGCCGATCCGGAGACAGGAGCGGCAGTGCGCGCGCATCATTCCGCGACCCGCGCCAACGGCGATCCTGCTACGCTTGGAAGGCTGGTGGCGAAGATGCTGATTGACGCAGGAGCTGGGCCGTTGCTTCAGTCTCAGGGCGGAGTGGCGCAATGAGTTCGCTGCCACTTTCAGGCCGGCGCGTGCTTGTGACAAGAGCCGCGCACCAGATTGGCAAGCTCAGCGAGGGGCTCTGTGCACTGGGCGCCGAGGCAGTTGAGGTGCCTGTTCTTGAGATTCGTCCGCCGGCCAGCCTGGGGCCGCTCGACAGGGCGCTGCGCCAACTCGATAGCTACCATTGGCTGCTTTTGACCAGCGCGAATACTATTCGTGCAATGGGCGAACGGGCGGTTGAGCTTGGCATTCGGCTTGAGCCTCCTTTCACGCTGAAGGTTGCCGCGGTCGGGGACGCAACAGCGGCGGCTGCGCGCAAGGCCGGGTTTGCTGTGACGCTGGTCCCTGAATCCTATGTGGCTGAAAGTTTGCTGAAGGGATTGACCAGCCTGGTCGCGGGACGGCGTGTTCTGCTGGCACGCGCGGCGATCGCAAGAGACCTGGTTCCCAATGTGCTTCGGCAAGCGGGCGCTGAGGTCACGGTGGTTGATGCTTACGAGAATGCAATGCCGGTAGAAGCGCCGGAGCAGCTTCGCATGGCACTTGCCGCGGGGATCGATGCCGCGACCTTCACCAGTTCGTCAAGCGTAAGCCATCTTGCCGATGCGGCACGGGCGGCAGCGATCAAGTTTCCTTTCAAGGGCGTTCCTGCAGTTTCCATTGGACCGATTACCAGCAAGACGCTGCGCGGTCTTGGCTGGGAGCCCGCGGGTGAAGCCAGTGTTTCGGATATTCCAGGTCTGATCGAAGCAGTGGTTCTTGTGTTCCAGCACCAGGTGAAAGCGCAGCGCTAGCCATCGAGTGCGCCTTCAGGAAGAACCCCGCAGGCAGTTTCAAAGTATTTGCGTGGTTTTTCGACCCTTTGTGCAATCCGTAATCCATTGAGAAGGGTTGAGCTGGAATGACGCTATCGGTTCGAATTGTGCGCCAAAGCGAAGCATGATCTTGCAAAGTGCTCTCACGATTCCCAGGTCTTGTCTTTGGAATTGCATACCTGTTCGAGGTTACATAGGCCGCATTGGGGTTTGCGGGCGTTGCAGACCTGGCGGCCGTGATGGATGAGCTGGTGGGAGAAGGCGATCCAGCGATCCTCTGGAATGATTTGCATCAGCTCCTGCTCGACTTTTTCGGCGGTGTCGCTTTTAGTGAGGCCGAGGCGGCGGGCGATGCGGAAGACGTGCGTGTCGACCACTACGCCTTCGGCCTTGCCGAAGCAGACTCCTAAAACTACGTTGGCGGTCTTGCGGGCTGCTCCGGGGACGGTGATGAGCTCGGCGAGAGTCTGCGGTACCTGACCACCGAACTCTTCGACGATCTTGCGGGCGGCACCATGGATGGATTTGGCCTTATTGCGGAAGAAGCCTGTGGTGCGGATGAGGTCTTCCAATTCGGGCAGCGTTGCTTTGGTCATCGCCTGCGGGGTGGGGAAGCGGCGGAAGAGTTCGGGGGTGACCATGTTGACGCGGACATCGGTGCATTGGGCGGAGAGGATGGTGGCGACGAGCAGCTCCCAGGGAGAGCGGTGCGTGAGGGCGCAGACCGCCTCAGGATAGGCTTCGTCGAGGGCCTTGAGGATGGCGGCGACGCGGTCGTGGGCGAGGTAGCCGCGGGGGGGCTTCTTATGTGATCTCTTCGGAGACGATTTTGTGGTGGGCATCGATGATGAACTCTGGTTGGGGACGTACCTTGAGGGGTACCCCCCCCCTTGCGTTCTGAAAACAAATTCCTTTAATTCATGGAGTTACGGGATACGCCCCGCGCTGATTCAAACACAACAAAGGAGTTAACCTCAGAAACAACAAAAGAAAGGAGTTAACAGGGACAATTCACAGTGAACAGTGAACTCTGGTCCTGGATTCGCTTCGCACGTGCTGTGGAGAGCGGTCATGAAATGATTGTGCGCCAATGATAGGTAATTCTGCGCAAAAGTTCGACAGGAAAAACGGGCGGCCATGGTTGCAGGACCGGATGTGGTCATAATGATCGGGCCGGTTGGGGTTCATCGAGGGCTTTGAGGATGGCGGCGATGCGGTCAGGGCCTGGTCGCCAAGATTTTTATTGAGCTTCCGGACGGGCATGAATACGAGAGTATTTCGCGGAAGGGGCGGAGTTCGAGTCCCAGGTCTCAAAATCGAGACCTGGGGCACCCGGCACCCGGCGTCCGGCAAGAGCAACCGCAGATCCTTCGACTTCGTCCACCGCGGCGGACTCCGCTCAGGATGACAAGTCTATCTTAGAGCAGTTCTCAAGACGAAATAGAGATGTGGAAACATTCCCTCAGGGACTAGAGCGGTTTCGATTCAAGTGTTGCCATCTTAAGGTCATGCGAGGTGGCATTTTCTTGAGAAAAATGCCACTTGGCGTCTGCGTTTCTGTAAACAGCAGAATCGAAACCGCTGTAATGCCCGGTGCATCTCGGCCCATTTCGGCACGACTAAAGTCGTGCTCTTTCAAGGCTACGGAATCATGGAGCGAACTACTGAGACACCAGGCCAGCGGCAAAGACAACGTCTTAACGAGGGTGAGGCATGGTGAATTGACTGTGGAGTTTACTGTGGAATAGAGTCAACATATGGAAACGATCCAGGTGGTGCTCGACAAGGAGCTATTGCGCGCAGCTGACCGGGCCGCCCGCAAGATGAAAGCGAATCGCTCAGCCTTGGTGCGCGATGCGCTGAGGGAGCATCTGCGGCGATTAGAGATCCGAACCAAGGAAGATCGGGACCGCGAAGGGTACGGGAGGAAGCCGCAGATTGGCGATGATATGAGCGCGTGGGAGGCGGAGGCAGCGTGGCCGGAAAAATAGCGCGCGGGGAGATTCGCCTCTATCGGTTCGCTCCGCCGGACAAGGAGCGACCGGTGGTTGTGCTCACGCGCGACAGCGCCATCGCCTACCTTGCTGCTGTTACGGTTGCGCCTATCACGTCAACGATTCGCGGCGTGCCATCGGAAGTCGTCTTGAATGTTGAGGACGGGGTGAAGTTGCCGTGCGCGGTGAACCTGCATAACGCGGTGACCGTGTCGAAGGAACGGCTGGGTAAGCGCGTGGCGCAGTTGCAGGCTTCTCGGATGAAGGAGATTTGTGCCGCGCTGCGGTTCTCACTCGGGTGCGACGGCGGGTGATGAGAAGGTCGGCTTAAGAGAGCAGGCGTGTTTTGCGGCCTTGGGAGCGGAGGAGAGAAACGGCCTGCTTGTCGAAGCTGAGCAATTCTTCGGCGCCAAGCCATTGGCCTTCGTAGGCGATGGCGCCATCGGCAAAGTCGCCGCCACTATCGAGGACTGCCAGTCCTGCCTCAACGGCTGGAAGGTTTGTCGCCACGTTGGGGCTGGCAATCAGCGAACGAATCGAGCGCGCAACCTCTGGATTGGGCCATTTATACGCGCTCCTCGTAACCCAGGCAAATTCGCAGAGTGCTGCAACGGGAACAGCGACCAGAGCGGCGGTGCGAAGCGCATGAGCGGCGGAGATGGCTTGTTTTGGGTCGTCACGCACCGCAGCGCGCAGCAAAACGTTCGTGTCCGCGGTGATCCTCATCGCTTACCTGCCCAGGCTTCTTCGGTGATCTTTTTGATTTGAGCGATGGTGAGCCTAGGGCCGCCCTTTCGTTCGAGGCTGCCGATGAAATTGTCGATTGAGCCGGTCTGCGCGGCGGGCTGCACCACGAGCCGACCGTTCGGCAGCTTGTCGACCTGAACCTTCTGGCCGGGAGAGACGTTCAGATGCCGGAGCAGTTCCTGCTTCAGAGTGATCTGACCTTTGGCGGTAATTGTGAGCGTTGCCATGCGTGTTCCTCAAGATCCATTGTAAGGCAAAACGTCATTACCGTCCAAGGGGCTTTCGGAGCTGGCGGCAATTCGGTGAGTACAAGATCAGAAGCAACCGCAGATCCTTCGACTCCCTGCGTCCGCCGCGGCGGACTGCGGTTGCTCAGGATGACATTTTTAGCGGAGCGAAGTGTCCTGGCCCAGCGAACTACAGTTTGCCGCTGAGCCAGTTGGCGAGATTTTCGATGGGCAGGCGGACGCCGATGTAGAACTGGCCGAAGAGGGCATAGATGGCGCTGACTTCGTCGAAGCGCATTTCGTAGATGAGCTTTTTGAAGACGACGGGGTCTTCGGCGAAGAGGTCGACGCCCCACTCCCAATCATCCATGCCGATGGAGCCGGAGATGATCTGCTTGACCTGGTCGGCGTAGCGGCGGCCGATCATGCCGTGTTCGTGCATCATGCGCTGACGCTCGGCGAAAGGCACCATGTACCAGTTGACCTGTTCGCCGCGTTTGCGGTCCATGGGATAGAAGCAGATGTATTTTGCGTCGGGGACGGCAGGGAAGAGACGCGGAGCCATGGCTGCGGCTCCTCGCTCAAGCGAAGCGGCGATTTCGGCGTTCCACTCCGGGGTGTGCTGCTCGAATCCCTTGGCCGCCGCGGCCTCGTAGGTTTTGCGGGTGGACTCGTAGAGGCCGAGTTCGACGACTGAGACGTAGGAGTGTGTCGGGGTGAGGTAGTCGTAGAGCTGAGTCTGGGCGAGCTCGAGCTCGACCTGGTTGAGAGCTTCAAGCGAATCGCGGAAGTGAACGAGGATCAGATCGCCCTTGTGGCCCAGTTCGGAGAAGAGAGCTGACTGAATGGGGTCGTCGGGCTTGGCGCGTTCGAGACCTTTGAGTGCTTTGATTGCACTGGCGACGATCTGCTTGCGTTCGCCGTCCGCGCAGGACCGCCAGGCCTTCCAATCGAAGCGAAAGAACTGGTGGAGGAGGCTGGAACCATCAAGAGTGAGCGGGACAGGGGGAAAATCGGACAACGGAACCACCTCGAGCCTTGCTTGTATTCAACTTTATCGTAGCAAAGAGCCACTGCATACGTGTGCATTTATCCTTTCCGATCGAATCGCGGCAAAGGGCCGCCAACTGCGCATCGTGGGCTTATATACTGGGAACGCTGATGAGCGAAAGAATTATTACCCTCCTGGTTCAATTCATCACCCATGTCATCGATGCAGGCGGGTATGCGGCCATTGTTGCGTTGATGGGACTCAATTCGTCCGGCATTCCGATTCCATCAGAACTCATCATGCCGTTTTCCGGCTACCTGGTTTACCTGGGGCGCTTCAATCTGCTTCTGGTGACGTTGGCCGGAGCAGTGGGCTGCAATCTTGGTTCGGCGGTTGCGTATTGGATCGGCGCCAAAGGCGGGCGTCCCCTGGTTGAACGCTACGGCAAATGGGTGCTGATGAGCCACCACGATCTGGATCGGATGACGTGGTTTTTTGAGAAGTACGGATCGATCACGATATTTCTGGGGCGCATGTTGCCGGTGGTGCAGACTTTTGTTGCATTCCCGGCAGGCATCGCCCGGATGGGGCGGCTGCGATTTCACATCTACACTTCGCTGGGGTCATGCGTCTGGTATTTCTGCCTGGCCTATGTGGGCATGAAGCTTGGCGAGAAGTGGCACACCGACCCCAGGCTCTACGAGGCATTCCACCGTTTTCATCTTGTGGTTGAGATTGGACTGCTGTTGGGAATCGTATGGTTTCTCTGGTCGCACATCAGCCGCGGACGCGCTGCGAAAGCGGCCTGAAGCAACGGACCAGCGCAAAGATTGTTTTGAAAGCGTACGCTGTTCCGTTTGCGGAACTTAAATCTAAACCGATGCAAAGCCGTCGGTAAAACAAAGGATGGTTAGGAGAAACGATGTCCACTAAGGGAGAACGCGGCCACGAGACCGCCACAAGCAAGGTAGCACCAGCTACGGGAAAACTGGGAGTGATGGTCGTAGGCCTGGGCGCAGTGGCCACCACGATGATCGCCGGCGTAGAAGCCGTTCGCCGCGGACTGGCAAAACCGATCGGTTCGCTCACACAGATGGGCACGATCCGGCTGGGCAAGCGGACTGAGAACAGGGTTCCATTGGTGAAGGACTTTGTGCCTCTAGCCGATTTGAACGATCTGGTCTTTACTGGATGGGACATCTTCGAGGACAACGTCTATGAGTCGGCCGCGCACGCGAAGGTGTTGGACAAAGAAACGCTGGGGCAGTTGAGGCCGTATCTGGAAAAGATCAAGCCGATGCCGGCGGTGTTTGACCAGTACTATGTGAAGCGGCTGCACGGCACGCACGTGAAGAAGGGCAAGAGCAAGCGCGACCTGGCGGACCAGCTGATTTCCGATATCCAGAACTTCAAGAAGACGGTGGATCGCGTGGTGATGATCTGGTGCGGCTCGACGGAGATTTTCCTTGAGCCGACGGCGGTTCACGAGTCCATTGAGACCTTCGAGAAGGGCCTGGAGGCAAGCGACATCGGGATTGCGCCTTCGCAGATTTATGCTTACGCGGCGTTGAAGGAAGGCGTGCCGTTTGCCAACGGAGCGCCGAACCTGACCGTGGATACTAAGGCGCTGATCGAGTTGTCGAAGCGCAATGCGGCGCCGATCTGCGGCAAGGATTTCAAGACCGGGCAGACGTTTATGAAGACGGTGCTGGCGCCGGCGTTTAAGGCGCGGCATCTGGGTGTGAGGGGCTGGTTCTCGACCAATATCCTGGGCAACCGGGACGGCGAGGTTCTGGACGATCCGCAATCGTTCAAGACGAAGGAAGAGTCGAAGCTGGGATCGCTGGAGTACATCTTCCAGCCGGAGCTTTATCCCGACCTTTACAAGGACCTGTACCACAAGATTCGCATCAACTACTACCCGCCACGCGGTGACGAGAAGGAAGCATGGGACAACATCGACATCTTCGGGTGGCTGGGCTATCCGATGCAGATCAAGGTGAACTTCCTGTGCCGCGATTCGATATTGGCTGCTCCGATCGCGCTCGACCTTGTACTGTTTCTCGATTTGGCCAAGAGGACGCCGGAGTTGCGCTCGATCGGCATTCAGGAGTGGCTTAGCTTCTACCTGAAGGCGCCGCAGACAGCCGAGGGGCTCTATCCCGAGCACGATCTCTTTATCCAGTCGATGAAATTGAAGAACACGCTGCGCCACATCATGGGCGAATCGCTGATTACGCATCTTGGGCTTGAGTACTACGATTGACCGCTTGTGGGGAGGCGGACGTATCTCGCTGGCGTGCAGGAGCAAAAGCTGAGCCCCATCCGCGAGGATGGGGCTCAGGTTTTGGAAAGCGCGCGAGGCCTATGCCAGCGCGGGCTCGGGCGCCAGAACCGGAATCGCGGAGGGGGCTACGGGCGCGGCCGGCTGGACCGGGGCGGAATGCGTTTGCGCATGGGCCGAACGGGTAAGGCGGTGGACGAAGTGATATGGCGGCCACGGTCCCGATAGCTGGAGCTGGCATTCGCGCATCATGGCGCTGGTGGTGGCGAACTTGTTCTGGTAGCGCTCTACATACTTGCGATCGATGAGATGGGCAATATCGAGCACCATCTTGCCGCTTTCCGTGAGCCGGCAGCTAACCTCTTCATCAAGAGGCATAAAGAGACGGTGCATCTGGAAGCTGACTGCGCGCGCACGGGTCTGGCGCTCCCTGGTGCGGGTGGCGTTCTCACGCAGATTGGTCAGATACTCGCGACCGACGCCTTCGGCGTGCGAATGCTTCTCAATGTCCTTGCTGCAGCAGTCGTCAACGAAGATCTTGAGGTGCATTTCGGTTTTGCCGCGCAGTTTGTCGATGTTGCCGAGGAACTGACGCTGGTTGGAGCGGATGGATTTACGCAGGATTTCATCGTCGTTGAAGACGGTTCCGAACCGGAAGGGAAGCACGGTGGAATGCTGGAAGCAGTCCGCAATGACCCGGGCGTGGTCAACGCCGGCCTTCTGGTTGAGGGCTTCCTGAGGGTTGTGTTCACTGACGACGACCGCGAGGTCGCTGGCGGGATAAAGGAAAACCTGATTGCCGCTTACACCAAGGACAGATTCTAACGGAACAGGTTTACGATGACGGGCCAATTCAGGAAAAGCTTGTTTCTCACTGATGCAGTAGGCATACCATGCCATGACGAGTCACTCCGTTCGCGTGCGCAGCAATGCGCCGCCGGTTGGTAAAGCTCATTGAACTTGGGAAAAACTGCATAGCGGATCATATCTCCGGGTCAGCGAAAGAAACCCGGCTCAACTAGGGGGAATACTAGCCCCGCGAAAATACGACTGGCAATATCCGGCATCACAAAGTTCGCTAAAGTGAGCAATATTGAGCGTAATCGTATTCATATAAACAACGAGCTATTTGATAGGAAGAAACTTCTTGCCATTTTGGAAATGAGGACCGTTTGAAGGCTAATGCTGATCAAATTGCAGGAAGATCTCCAGGCGGGTCAGTTCGATCGACGCGCTCTGCTGCCGGGAGGGCCCGGCCGAACGAAGCCCAGGCTGCACGGCGTCAAGGAAGAACGCGCTGAATGTGCATGTAAAGAAGCAGATTGAGCAGGACGGAGATGGCCAGAAGCCCAATTGCGATGACCGCAACAAGATTGACCTTGCTGCCCACGGATTTTAGATCCTCGAGTAATTCCTGCTGTTCCAGCGTGTTGCGATCCGTGGCTTCGCGAACCATTTCCAAGTGGTCTTCAACGCGCTTGAGAGAGGCATTCTGTTCGAGAACCTGTTCGCGCAATTCGCGGTGGTGCATCTGGAGCTCGGCCAGTCCATTCTGAACGGGCGCGAGGTCTACCGGTGCCGGCGGGGGTTGGGGCGGCTGTGGCGGAGAGAGGATATTGGAAACAGTGGTAGCAAAATTGCCATCCAAAAGGGGCAACATGCGCTGCACAAAGGGCAATGCCACACGAACTGCATTGACGGCGCGCTGCAGGCCCGAGGGTTGTCCAGAGGGGACAGCCGGGGCCGGGCGGTTGGTGAGCGAACGTCCCGGTGGTGGGGCAGGCTGCAGGCGCTTCGGTTCTCCCTGTCCATGGGGAAGCGATCCATTGGTCCCGCCGCCGACAGGCAACGGGGAGCCAACGACACGAGATTGCTGCAGGTCGGTGGTTTCGAACTCCTCTGTCCTTTGCGGCGGGACTTCACGCTCCCGTTCGGCCAAACTTTCGGTCACGGTTCCCTGACTTTCAAAACCAACTGCAATTGACTGTTCCATTCGCATCCTTCTTTCACAACAAGAAGATACAGTCCCCATATATAACCGATTTTGCGCGTTCTGGAAACACCGAACAGCACCTACGGGGCCAAAACGCACAAAAAAGGCGGGTTCGCGGCCGGGGGCGAGCTCGCGACCCCGACCCCAGGTTCGCGTATCCTCTTAGCAGGAAGACGCGTGGGAGAGGCTTGTGAAACCGGTTGTTACCCGTACATTGCGCAGTCTGCAAAACAATATTCTGGCGGGAATCCTCACCATTGGGCCGTTGTTTGTCACCTACCTGATCTTCAGCTTCCTGTTCAATACGCTTGCACAGGCAGGACTGCCGGCAGTCAAGCTTTTTACCGCCCTCTTTCCCGAGTCCTGGCTGAGTCAGCCATGGCTGCAATCGTTTCTCGCGATTTTGCTTACCCTGGTTGTGCTTTATGTGGCAGGGCGCCTCACCTCAGTGGTTATCGGGCGTCAGGTTTTTAATCTGTTCGAAGCTTCGCTGGAGCGATTGCCCTTTGTCGCCAAAGTCTACACGTCCGTACGTCAGCTTCTGGACACGATGATGGCCAAGAAAGAGAGCAGCCAACGGGTGGTTTTGGTGGACTTTCCGATTCCGGGCCAGAAGAGCATCGGGTTCCTGACGCGCACGCTCACCGATTCGACCAGCGGCGCGCCGCTGGCGGCGGTGCTGCTGCCCAACGCCATCAACCCCACATCGGCCTTCTTGCAGATTCTTCCCCTGGAGCGCGTAATCGAGACCAACCTGACGATGGAGCAGGCCATGAGCATGCTGATGACCGGCGGCGCGGTGGGGCCGGAGACGATCCAATACACGCTCCCAGCCAGACCGTCAGAGATGAAGAAGCCTCCGGCTGCATGACTCGTGTTGCGCCCTGAATGTGTGTGCGGAGACACACAAAATCCGGCGATTTTGGACACGAAGCATGTTTTTGACGATTTCCGCATGGTTTTTTGCGTTGTGGATGGCCGTAAGTTACTGATTTCAGGTCGAGGCACCGGGCGGGAAGCTGCGTTTTTCCGCGCAAATCATGCTGGTGCAAGTGTTGTGCATTCAGCAGGTTATGGCGGAGTTTAGACACTGCGCGCGCGGCAAATGTCGGCTTTCGGTATTACTGGTGATTTTCACGCCAATAAGTGAACTGCGCGACTTCATCGTTCGGCGTTTGTCCAAGCAAAACAGACAGATTGAAGAGGGCCCCGGCGGCGTCCGATTCGCAGTGGCGGTAAACGAGCTTGCGGGGTATCCCCGTGTTTCGCAGAATTCGCCGGACGCACAACCTGCTAGTTTTCAGGGCAGGCGGTCGTACATTCCCTTGGCATGCGAGGCCACGTTTTAGAGCAGATTCGGAAATGGTGTCGACCGTAGGGCTTTCCCTCAGGGGCTAAAGCCCATTGATTTCATTGGAGCTTTGCGGCACGGCTAAACAGGCTGCGGAAAAAGGCCTGGATTCGAATGAAAGGGGCAGAAGAGCAAACCTCAGGGCCTGAAGGCCCCATTGATTCCGTGCGACTTATACCGGGGTTAAAACCCCGGCCTACCACCCGAGCGAGTTTTTCCGCAGCCTGTAAAGCCGTGCCCTTTCAAAACTGGTCTAGGGTAAAACCAAAAGTGCCCTAGAGGACGGTGAGCGCGGATGATGCACCGGCAAGGAGTTCGAGAATGCCACGCCTGGAAATTGGTTTCACTTTCCTGCCGGGGCCGCCTTCTTGTGCTCCGTGAAAATGTGTGCTTGATGACAGCTCACACACGTCTTGCCCGTCATGAATGGATCAGACTTCAGTTGTGCCACCTGATCGCTGTGACAGGCTTCGCATGTGCTTAACGCCGGCGTGCCCGCGAAGTCCTTTGCTGTTGTCTCGCCATGGCACACGGTGCATTCCACACCGTTGGCGGCATGCGGGCTGGCTTTCCATTGGTCGTAGATCGCCTTGTGGCAGCTGGCACAGGTATCCCCGGCTGGAATCAGCCGATGGTAAATATGCTTGGCTTGATCCAGCTGAGCAATTGCAGGTTGGACGGCAGCAGCCAAAACGAGAAGAACGAAAAAGGCGGAACTGAACAAACGCACACGGAAACTGTTCACTGGCAAATCTCCTGAGTAGATGTCGAAGTATCGGCCCGGCGATGGCTGCCGATCTGTGATCCCGATCACATCTCACCGGTTTGCGATCTGCGCACTGGCCGCGAGGCCTTCTGCCAAAGGGATGTTCACAAACCTCGCTTGATTCCGCCGTCTGTCGCTGCGGTCCTGCGGATTCATGCGCTACGGTGCGCCCTTTCGCAACCGCCTCGTCTGAGGCGTCGCTGTCAGCAGAGTCGGCCAACCGTAAAACTGGCAGCGGCCGAGCCGTTGAGAAACCCGGAGCGCGCCCTGGTTCTGCTCATCCGCAACGAATCAGCCCATTGGGAAGCGAGGATTCATCGGGTTCGTCGAAGTCGGGTCGCCAGCGGGCCGGTGTCCCTCAGGGGTTAAAACCCAGGTGCTTATTGGTTTTGCGGCCCGGCTGAAGCCGTGCCCTTGTTACAAAGCCTTGTGGTATTGTGCTTAAACAGTTTTGCCTTGTGGTATGTGCTTAAACAGTTTTCTCTTCTGCCAGACCTGCGCCGGCTTGCTCGCTTTCGACCGTTACCTTGCGCAGGTTGACGTGGTCCATGCGAGCCCATATAAGGCCGACGGGCACGATGGCAAGAAAAGAAACGAAAAGGATGGTCGCTGCGCAGGCGACGGCCGGCTCCCATGCCACACCGAGGAAGTTGAACAGCGCCCCGCTTACGATACCTATCTGCGTGAACCATCCGATGATGGGCAATTGGAGAACGCTTGCCGTGCCACTGACGGCGAGAAGCAAGACACACCTGGCCAGAGACATTGAAGCCAATTGCGGGCTGGCAACGAAGGCGCGCGCGGTTTCAAAATAGGCAAGGGTAATAAGCATCCACATGCCGATGGAGAGGGCCGACGTAATGCCAAAGTCGGATAGGGAGCGCAGGGTGTCGAGGCCCTGTTGAAAGCTGCGGATCTTATCTCCGACTGCATGCGCGAGACGAGCGGACAGCACACCGAGCGCTTTCTGGAGGAAAGAGGCTACGACGCCTCCAGCCAATCGCACGACCACGAGAAAGAGCGCGCCCAAGGCTGTGGCGGCGAGCCCGAATTTTGCAGCAGACTTCACCAGCTCCTGATGGGGCAGAGTTTCACTCGACTGGAACCAGGTAGTAACCAGAATCACGGAGGAGAAGATCAGCGCCATCGATCCGGCGTCGAAGAGCCGCTCGACAACGTAAACAGCAAACTGGTTTGTGAGTGGGAGTCCCGTCTTTTTGGCAACCAGGTAGGGTCTTACCGGGTCGGCCACGCGCCCAATGAGCGCGACCGCCGTAAAGCCGATGACCTGCGTTCCCAGGAGTGAAAAGAGAGGGACCTTCTTGTTGTGCCTGAGGAGCAAAGCCCAGCGAACGGCGCGGAATACATAGGCCAGGTAGATGCAGCCGGTGGCTATGCCGATTTTTGCCCAGTTGGCCAGCGAGAGTTGGGCACGAAAGAGGCCGAAATCGAAGTGAATCCTGTCGCGGCCCCAGACCAAAAGCGCCACAAGAGCCAGGAGCACTACAAGACCCAGGATCAATTGATTTTTCTTCAAGCGTTCTCCGTTCGGCGGCTATGTTTATGAGTCTATTTCATGCTCCAGGCCGAGAACAGGAGGGAAAGGCGCGGCGGGTATTCAATGCGCCAAGGGAGCGGAGACGGACGCCGTCGCGTGGCGTAGCTGGGCCTCGCGCACCAGGACGCGGCGATTGAACTCGTGAATCACGCGCGCTACATAGGCTTGGGTTTCATGGTACGGGGGAATTCCATGGTACTTCTGAACCGCAGCGGGGCCCGCATTGTAGGCCGCCAGGGCGAGAGCCAGGTTGTCGTGATACCTGGTCAGCAGACCGTCCAAATAGGCGGAGCCGCCGCGGACATTTTGATCCGGTTTATAGCTGTCCTGAACGCCAAGGTCGTTGGCTGTGCCGGGCATCAATTGCATCAGGCCGCGAGCGCCGGCACGGCTCAGGGCGCGGGAGTTACCGCCGCTTTCCGCTTTGACAACGCTGGCCAGCAGGTCCACATCCAGGTTGTGCTCCTTGCCCGCCTGGTTCAGTATCTCGCCGAGGTCTGCGTGACTGAGCCTGGCGTTCTGGCTGGAGGCCGTGGCGGCATTGGGGGCGATTTGCACGGGATCCGACGACGGTGGCGGATCGGGGAAATGTTCAACCCTGGCCAGGTCCTGCGAGGGAATTTCGATGTAGTTGTCTTCGCCGGCGCTGAGGTAGAGGCGCAAGCGGCTTTCGACCTGGGCGTGATGGTCACAGGTCACCTCAAATCCATTGCGCAGGGAGACACGCTCGGCCGCCCTGGCTGAGGAAGCCAGCAGCGCCAGCGCCGTGATCGTGAGAAGAACTCTTGCGCGCATCCATTGCACCTTACGGGACTTTGCTTGCTCGTTCTTTGCGCTATCCCATTTTAGCCGCAAAAAAGTCGCCGGTATGGGGTACCCTGTCTCAGCTCAATCCAGAGAACACCGGCTCGAATCCCGGCGATCTTAGACAATTTGAAAAAACTGCTCTGAACCCGCATTGATCCAGCTACTCTTTGCATGCATCGAGCTTTTTCAAGGCGGCTTCCAGGACAACCGCCACGCCATCCTCGTCGTTGGGCGGAGCTTGCTTCCATCCGCGCGTCTTCGCCATGGCACGCAACTCCATGGCCGCATTGCCCATCATGACTCCCTGTCCGGCCCACTCCAGCATATGGACGTCGTTCCAGTTGTCGCCGATGGCCATGGTCTGACTGCGGCTGACGCCCAGCCGCCCCGCGAGGTCTTCCAATGCCCAGCCCTTGGAGACACCGCGAGGCAACAAATCCAGAATTGACACGTCGCGGGCGGGGTATTCAGTCCGGACACATTCGCAACTGGTGGCCCACTCGCTTGCCTTGAGCGCCAGTTCGGCTTCCTTCATCCGGCTCACGTAGCCGGCAACCATACCCTGAATGGGATCCTCGCCGTCGATCAAGGCCAGTTCCAGCGGCTTGATGATTTCAATGGCGTTGCGGTTGGTCTCAACCCAAAGCGCAATTCGCCCGTGGACCTGCACCAGGTCTTCCAGAACCAACTCGGCTCGTCCCGGCCGATCAAAGGTGAAAACGACGGCGCCAAACGGCCTGAGCAGCGTACAAAGACCTCGCGCGATCCGCGCTTCCATGTGGGCACGGTCGATAAGCTGACCGTCCAGAGTCCGTATCACTGCACCATTGGACGTGATGAGGGGCGTATCCGCTCGCAGGCCAAGGCCCTCCAGCAGCGGCACGGTGTAAGCCATGCGCCTGCCGGTAGCGATGGCGACTGTGATGCCGGCCTGTTGCGCGGCCCGGAGCGCCTGGGCATTGCGCCCGCTCATGGACTGCTCGTAGCTCGGCAACAGGGTGCCGTCCATGTCGATTGCCACCAGGCGAACGGGAGGGTGCATACTCTTAGTGTATCGGGCTTGAAGCGGATCCCAAACGACTACCCCCCTCCCCCGGTATCTGGACGGAAATTCGTCATTCTAAATGAATTGCAGTTATCGCGTACCTGTAATATATTGATTCTGCATGACTTATACTGCAGAATCGTAAAAACAAGGGCGTTACGGCGCTTCTCCAGGGTCCGGGCAGCCTTTCAGGATCCGGCGGAAGACAATTCGGTCCCAGTCCCCCACTTAAGATTGTGCGGGAGCTGAAAGTAATTCTCTGCAAGAAAGCTGGAGAAAAACTCACTGCATTTTCCTGGGCGGAGGCTGAAGGGTATTCCTTGCCGGGACGCGCCCACGCGGAGGTAGCGGTGACGCCGGAGAGGGCGGAGGGCGGCAACAGCTTCTCTGGTTTCGGAATAGATCGCGATTTCCAACTCTGAGGTTTGTGGTTTCCCACCCATTCGCTAGCAAAGAGCGAATGGATGGAGCACAGAAGTGACTGGGGCCGATCGGGGCTGATTAGGGTTCACTCTGTCCGGGACCTCAATCAGTTACTCTGTCGATATGGAGCGAGTTTGCAGCCAATGCCACGCTCTGCTTGGGGAAGAGACGCTGGGGGACTGGTGTCCGGCTTGCGGCGGGGCGGTGATTGAGCGCGTGTGTCTTGCTGCAGCCGAACCGGCGGGTGCGCCTGTGGCCGATGTGGATCACCGCGGCATCGTGCTGCCTCGGCGGCATGCGCTGGGGGGGATAATTACGCCGCAGTAAGTGGGTAGAATTGCCGGGGCGCGGCGGCTTACTTATTCGCGTAATTCGGCTCTGTCGTCCGCAATGGATCATGCTCAGGAACTCGGCAACCTGGCGGAACGATGCACCCAATCACAGTCTTGCGGCTCCGCAGTTCCACAGCCTCGCCTCTTTGAATCCAGGGGAGCCAATTCTTTTTGTCGCGAAGCTGGGTGAGCGTGATGGAGTACATGAGTCAATCATCGGCCACTTTGCGATTCGTAACATCGATTGCGAGCGGGTCTTGAAAAGGCCGTTCCGAAAGATCCTGGGAATTGCGGCGTTGCCCGGCCGATGCAAGTTTGGCGGCGATTCCAGGTCCCGGGATCGGGACCTGGGGCACCCGGCCAGTTGCTCAAGCCATTGACTCCTTCACTCATACCTAAGCGCTTCAGCCGGAAGAACGCTGGCGGCTGCTGAGGATGGGTAAAGCGTAGCCAGCAGGGACATCCCGATGGAGACGGCGGCGACGATGACTCCATCCAGCGGGCGCGGGGCGAATGGGAGCGTGTCGATGGAGTAGACCTCGGCGGATAGGTGAATGAAGTGGTAATGGCCGCCGGCCCAGGCGGCAAAGTAGCCGAGCGCGAGGCCGAGGGCTGTACCGACCAGACTGATCAACAGGCCTTGCATCAGGAAGATGCGGCGCACCTGGCCGGGCTCGACGCCGAAGCTCATCATGACGGCGATGTCGCGCGTCTTCTCCATCACCATCATGGTGAGGGCGATGAGAATGTTGAGGGCGGCGACGATGACAATGAGCGCGATGACGATGAAGGTAACCACCTGTTCGAGCTTGAGGGCGCGGAAGAGTTCGCGGTTCTGCTCCATCCAGTTGGTGGTCATAAAGCCCTTGCCGGCGGCCTGCTCGAGGTTGTGGCCGATCTCGGGGGCGCGGTTGAGATTGTCGACCTTGAAGCTGATGACGGAGAGCAGGTCGGGCTCATCGAAGAGGCGCTGTGCGTCGGCAAGGCGCATGAAGCCCCAGCTTGAGTCGTAGGTGTAAAAGCCGGAATGGAAGATGCCGGTCACGCGGAAGGACTGGAACTTGGGAACCAGGCCTATGACGGGATTCAGTTCGCCTTGAGGACTGGTGACTACGACCTGGTCGCCTACCTGGACGCCGATCTGCCCGGCAAGATCGCTCCCCAACACCAGAGAGGGGAGAGCGGCGGTGGAAGAGGCTGTGCCTGCGTCCGGATCGAGGCCAGCGGCTGAGCCGGAGGTGACGGTATCGAGGAGATTGCTGACGGTGCGCTCTTCCGTTGGGATAATGCCCTTGACCAGGGCAAAGCCGGCGCGCGGGCCGTGTGAGACCATGACTTCCTCGAAGATGCCGGGGGCGGCGGCGGTGACGTGGGGTACGTTGCGCAGGCGGTCGAGCAGCGGACGCCAGTCGCGGATGCCATCCGCTTCGACGCGCATCAGTTCAACGTGCGCCGATGAGCCGAGGAGGCGGTCCTGCAGGTCGCGGCGCATGCCGTTGGTGATGGCCAGAGCAATAATCAAGGCGGCTACGCCGGCCGCCACGCCGGCAACGGAGATGGCGGTGACGACGCCCACAACGGCTTGACGGCGCTTGGCCTTGAGGTAGCGCGAAGCCAAAAAGAATTCGAATCGCATGGCTCGTCTTCCTGGTCCGGGTCTCTGACCGGGGGAATTTCTACTTTGAGTTGATGGTTTCCCAGGTCCCAAAATCGGGGCCTGGGGCACCCACAGTTGGTACAAAACCAGGCGGTCAGAAAGCTAGCCTCTCTGGTCTATTTGTCCTGGGCAGGGATGACGGTTTTGGCAACGCCCACGTTGTCGTAGCGGTCGTAGGCGCGGACGGTAATGAGGTGTTCGGTGGACGCATCGGCTTTTGCGTCCAGTTCGACGCTGAAGCTGTATTGCTCGGTTCGGGAGTCGGAGATTTTTTCAACAGGCTCGAGATACTGCCATGGTCCCGCGTCGAGCGAGTATTCGGCGCGAGCGATGGGCGAGAAGGCATCCACTGCATTGAACGATACAGAAATCTTGTTGAAGCACGGCACGCCGCCGCAAGTGGCTCCGCGGGCGGCCTTGAGTTCCGAGATCTCCGGAGGCGTGGTGTCTACTTCAAAGCGGTCGCTTGCCTTCTCGCCGGCGAGGGCGTCGGCGGGAGTGTGCGATGGGGCGTCGGATGCAACGATCTTGACCTGGTAGCCGCCGTCGGGAATGAGCGCGGCGTCGAAACTGTAGGCTTTTTCAGTGAGCTTGTCCTTGAGGAGACGCCACACGGTTTCGCCATCGCCGCGGAGATAGAGAGAGTAGATTAGATCGTCGCCATTGTCGTCGTGGGCTGACCAGCGCACGGTAACGGATGTGCGGTCTTTCGCGGCGGTTAGCGGCATGCCGGCGTTGGAATCAGGGGTGGCGCCGTCAGCGGACGCGGGCGAAGAACCGAATGCGATATTGACCGTCTGCGGCTGGCCTGTTCCCGGACTCTGCGGGCTTACGCGCGCGCCGGTGGCAACCACCAGGTCGTCGACAACGGGAGCCGCGTTTACGGGGAGATAATTCACGGCTACACTGCCCACGATTCCGTCCGCGTGCAGCGCGGCCTTCCACTGGAGGAAGCGGCCAGCGGGTGAAGCGACCGCGCCCTCCTTGAGTGGCTGCCAATCGGTCCAGCCGCGGACGGGCTGCTCCACATTTCCGGAGCGGGTCCAGATCTCGTAGCCGGAAGATCCGGGCTCGATCTCGACGTGCCCAAAGCGGGCAAGGGCTCCGGCATCCAACACGCTGCTGGCGTACTCGTGCTTTTCCGCAGCGCCCAGCAGAAACAGCTTCCCGGTGTTGCCGGCGCCGACAAGGATGGCGTTTGACCCATTCGTATTTTGCTCGACGGCGAGGCTGAGGCCCTGTTCCGCTTGAAGGTGCGCAATATCGGCGTAGCTACCGTCGTCCTGAATGCGATAGATGCGTCCGCGGTTGCCGGTGAGCGCGAGCAGGCCGTCAGCACGCGCGGCCAGGGCATAGACAATATCGTCTTTGCTGGACCAGAGTTTGCGTGGCGCCTGGCCTTCGGTGAGCGCGTAGATCTCAGTTCCCTCGGGCAGGGAGGTGCTTGTATTAACCGCCTGCAGCGATGCAGGCTGCACGATGGTGATGGTGGCGGTGCCGACGCCTTGCACAGGGAGCGGGGGAAGGGGATTGTGGGTCTTGTCTCCCACACAGGCCGCATCGATGGTTCCGTTTGCGCTGACGGCTACTGCGGTGACTTCGCGCCTGGGGGCTTCAAAAAGTACATAACCCTTGCCTTCGGGACTAATGCGGTAGACCAGGCCTGAGCCATCCGAGCCCGCGATCAGATTGCTTTTCGCATCCCAGGCAAGGGAACGGATGTGGGCTTCGTCGGACTTGAAGAACTGCTCGGGTTTGGAGGTGGGCTTGGCTGGATCGACGCGATACACGGCTCCCGGGCCGCCTGTTGCAATATAGAGCTTTCCGGATGTGTCGAAGGTCAGGTCCCAGATGTAGTGCGCAGTTGAACCTGCCTTATCGCCGGCTGATTTTCCGTCGGCAGCGTTTCCGCCGTCGAATTGCGCGGCGTCGAATACCATCGTGGCGGTACTGTCGTCTTTTTTTTCCGTCGCGTCGGGCTTTAACTTAAAGACCTTGCCACCCGGGAGGGTCGCAGCGTAGAGGTATCCGTCAGGACCCATGCGGACTACTTGCACACTCACGTCTTTTGTTTCGAAGAGCGTGAAGGACTTGCCGTCCCGATCGACGTGGAGAACGGTGGCGGGTGAGCCGGTTCCGAGGTAGGCGACGCCGTTCTTGTCTACGGCTACGGACCAGACGAAGGTTGCGGGCGTGGTGAGGATGTCGGCGAGGCCCGGGCCCTGGCGCAGGTGGCCGTCGCTGTGAAGAGCAACTCCCTGGGGAGTGCCCTTCTCAAATTCTTCCAGCTTTGACTGGGTCCAGAGGTGAGTGCCTTGCGCCTGGGCCAGCATCGGGGCAATAAGCAGGGCTGCCTGGACGGCAGTGAGGGCAGAGGCAAGGGAGTTTCGGCGGATCATATGCGAGGAAGCGGACATGCTGCGGTTAAGTCTACTAAAGTTTGGTGGTGGCACAGGCCGCGGAAAAAGGCACGAGTTTGATTTTGGCGCGAGGCTTCCGGCCCGGCTGAAGCCGTGCCCTTGTTACAAAGGCTTCGGGAATTGTGCCGACATCGAGTTTTTCCGCAGCCTTTTGCATCCCGCCGAGCGCGGTCGAACTTCACGAATGGAGCAGCGAAGGCGTCAAAGCTCCAACACGTTATCTTCGATGGCCAAGCGTACATTGCCGTCGGACTTGGCGAGGCGGCGGACGGCTTCGGGCTTGTCGACCTTGGCCTTGAGCATGACGAGGGCAACCGGCACGCTTCGCCCTGCGCTCTTGATGGTGTTGACCGCGGTCTGGCGGTCGATTTTGCAGGCGCCCATGAGGATGCGGATTCCGCGCTCGA
>Ga0181516_10001082_pt1 | contig 21735 bp, 18 predicted proteins | sample PEATcosm2014_Bin_25_FD_121104 | JGI IMG/M metagenome (GOLD analysis project Ga0181516, IMG submission 121104) | Peatland microbial communities from MTU Mesocosm Facility, Houghton, MI, USA - PEATcosm2014_Bin01_10_metaG | ecosystem: Environmental > Terrestrial > Soil > Wetlands > Peat | place... | reverse complement strand
GGAGGGATTGAAGCCAAATTTGACCTGGAAAAACGCGAGGAGGCTGCCGGCGAGCATGGCGGAGTTTTCAAAACCATTTTGGGTGGCGATGGTTTTGCCGAGTTTGTCCTTGCGGGATTCGGCCTGCAACGCGGCGTTGAGGGGAATCAAAAAGAGGCCGGCAGCGAAACCGGTGAGCATCAGTATGGACGCTGACAATCCTCTTGGATAATCCAGCCCGTGTCCCATCAGCCAGCCGAGGCTGCCGAGCGCGGCGATGGTCCCCGCCAAAAGCCACCCGTAACGGCGAGTGTGGCGCAATTCGCCCACGGGATAGAGTTGTCCGGCGGCGACGCTGCCCAGCATGAGTCCGATGCTTAACCACAGACCGAGCAGGTTGATTTGGGTCATGGTGATGAGTTTCAGCACTTGTTGTCCCCAAGGCTGGAAGTTCATTTTCAGGATCGCGCCGCAAATCCAGAACATCGCCGTGCCCATCAGGATGCGCGCCAGCCGCTTTTGGGAGAACAGATCCCCGGCGTTGCGAAAGAACCCGCTCAAACTGTCGCGCAGGAGGACTTCGGGATAGGAAGGGGTCCGCGACATGAAGAGATTCAGCGCGAGGGACAGAGCGTAAATACCCGCAACCAAGACGTAACCGGTGACCAATGAGGCATGATCGAAGGCCAATGCGCCGCTGATGCTGCCGCCAAGGATGGCGACCAGGGTTAGGAACTCCATTATGCCATTGGCTTTGACCAGTCGTTCGTTGGGGAGGATTTCAGGCAGAATGCCATACTTGGCCGGCGAATAAACGCACGCCCCAATGCCGACCACGAAATACCCGACCGCCTGCCACATGGGAGCGCCAGTGAGACCGAGAGCGGTGATGCAAGTCCCGATTAATTTGATGAGGTTCCCGCCGAGCAGCCAGCGGTTTTTGGCAAAGCGGTCATTGAGATAACCCGCCACCGGGGCCAGCAGGACGTAGGGGATAAATAAAAGACTGGTGTAATAAATGTTGTCAAGGCTCTGGGTTTGGGCGGAGATTTTGCCGTCCTTGAACTGATTCATGATCGGGCCAAGGATCACGACGAGGATAAAGTTGTCGCCAAATGCGCTCCAAAACTGGCTGGCGAGGAGAAGGGGATAGTTGCGCGCGGACTTCATTTGAATAGTGAAACCCGAATAATTTTCAAAGTGCTTGCGGACTCACCCAAATGGTGGGCCGGATACCCGGCATATGCACGCCCAGAATCAGACACGCCGTGCGGTGCAACTGGGGCGGAGGTCAGAAAGTCTTCCGCCGGAATATATCCTGTGGTGGCGTAACCGACCGGCTCTATAAGACTGACAATGCCTTCGACTACGGATTGATCGTCGTCAATCACGGAAACAAGTTGAATTTTGGATGCGTTCAATTTCGCCGCCCATCATCAAAGTGAACGCTATGGTTGCCGCCGCCACGGCGCAGCCGGAAATGCCACTTCAACGAGCCATGTTTCATTGTCTATGACCGTGAGTATTACCCGGCAACCCTGCGTCCACCATGGGGTGTTCACCCCATGGAAACCCTGTTCCGTTATTATATGCAGCGGCATCCGGTGAATGTGGTTTCCAAAATGGTCCGGGTGGTCGCTGATGAATTGATTGAATCGAAGCGCGTGGACAAGTTGAGCGACCGTTACATCTTGCAACTGACGTATGACATGAAACGGTTCTGCGGCCGGTTTTGCGGCGAGTTGGGAACGGTGCGCGGGGTGGACGTGGACACATGGCTGCGGGATTTGAAAGTCGGGCGGCGCACGCGGAACAACCTGCGCGCCTCCGTCCAAGTGCTGTTCAATTACGGCATTGCGCGGAAGTATCTGCCGAAAGATCACGACGAAATTGATTCCGTGCCGCTGGCGAAAGACAAAGGCGGCGAGATTGAAATTTTCACGCCAAAGGAACTGGCGGAACTGCTGGCGGTGGCCTCGGCGGAACAACTTCCCTTCATGGCCGTCAGCGCGTTCGCCGGGGTGCGGCACGCCGAAATTCAACGGCTGGATTGGGCGAACGTGAACAAAGCGGCGGGCATCATCGAGATCAAGGCGGGCGCGGCCAAGACTGCGAGCCGGCGGGTGATTCCGATTCTGCCGAATCTGGCGGCGTGGCTCAAACCGCACTGGAAAGAGGCCGGGCCGGTCTGCTCCTTCACGAACATGGTGGATCAATTCCGGGACATGACGCGAGCCGTGAACCAAGCGCGGCGGGCGGCCTGGGCGAAAGCAAAAGGCATCAGCGCGGAAGCATTGAAGCAGGCCGACGAACGGGCGGCAACGCGGCGGGCCGATGAGCGCAAAAAGAAAACCGTGCGGCGGGCGCGCGGCTCGGTCCTGCCGTTGGGGTCGGAAACGGCGGCGGAAGAGGGTTGGGCACCGTTCGCATGGAAACACAATGCGCTGCGCCATTCCTTCATTTCCTACCGCGTGGCGGAGACACAGGATGTCGCCAAAGTTTCGCTGGAGGCGGGCAACTCGCCGCAGATGATTTTCAAGCATTACCGCGAGCTGGTGCGGCCGAAAGAGGCGAAAGCGTGGTTCGCAATCGTGCCGAATAAATGAGCCGTCCGGCGTAGGGGTAATGCGGGGAAAATAAATATAAAAAATCCGGTTGGACAGGCGTTTTCCGCGTGGTTTGATATTTCAATGTGTTCGCGATATTCATACACAAAGGACGAAGCCAAGCTGCGACTGCGGGACAAGATTTTGGTGTATGGCGCGGTGCCGCGTGCCAACATCCGCCCGACTGACCTTGGCCCGGTCATCCTGCCGGAATATGACGGTTTTGCCTGCCGGGAAATGCGCTGGGGCTGGGGCGTGCCGTGGGACAAAAGCCCGCTCATCAATGCCAGGAGTGAAACCATTTCCACGCTGAAAACTTTTCAACCGCACCTGGACAACCGCTGCTTGCTGCTGGCGGATGGATTTTACGAGAAGGGCGTTTTGTTCCGGCAACCGAACGGTAGCCCGTTCTGCCTTGCTGGATTGTGGCGCGAAGAATCCGGCGTGCCGAAATACACCATGCTCACCACCACGCCGAACGAGTCCGTGGCGAAGTATCACCACCGGATGCCGTTCATTTTGAAACCGGAGCAATTTGATTTGTGGCTGGGCGAACACTGGCAGCAAATCCTGTCCGCGCCGGATCGCGCCCCACTGGAAAAATTCCAGAAGCAACCGGAATTGTTTTAGCCGGGACTGCCGTTGTCCAACCCCTCGTGCCAAAATGCGGGCATGAATGCCGCGCGATATTTCATGCGCCGGGAAGATTACCAGCCGCGCCAGTCGCCCGCTGGCAGTCCCTTCCGCCAGTTTGACGTGTCCTGTCTCAAATGCGGGTCGTATCACTTGCGGCTGGCGGCACAGATGGACGAGGAATCGGGTGAAATGGCTCTGCTGCTGGTCTGCAACAAATGCCGGCAACGGGAAATCCTGCACGTCCGGTGATCGCTTTTTTCGGTCTTCAGTCAATTGGAGATTCGTGACATGATGCGGACATGGCAACGAAATCAAAATCGAAAAAGAATCCGGAGGCGGTGGCGCTGGGGCGGCTGGGCGGATTACGCGGCGGCCCTGCACTGGCGGCGAAACTGACACCGGCACAACGCACGGCGAGCGCACGGAAAGCGGCGCTGGCGCGATGGTCAAAAAAGTCGAAAAAGCCTTAAAATGTTGTTGATTATGCGTGAGCGGTCGCGCATAATACTTGCATGAGTTTGAGCTACCATTTTACTTTTTCCGCACCGGCGACGACGACGGCGGATGAACTTCTGGAATTTCTTGAATCGGTGGAATCGGACGCAAAGGGTATGGGATTCAATCCGACGATGGTGCTGGAGGCGGTATTTGACACGCCGGAGCGTCGGGAGTTTGCGCGGCGTGTCGTGCGTGCAATCCACATCGAGAATGAGCGGTTGCAAGGAGTGGTGCTGCCGGTGCCGGAACAGGTCCGCGATTTCAGCCCGAACACCGGTCACTGCCGGCTGGAGCCGGAGCGGGCGTTGATTCTCGTGGTGACGGATGAGCGCCGTCGCGAAACAGTGTTCGGTTTTGCCCATTACCCGGAAACCCTGAAAGACATCCACGGTCGCGTGTTGCTGAAAACCCAGGTGGGCGACAAGTGGCTTTGGCAGGACTTTGTGGACAGTGGCGATCCGCGATTCCGAAGGATAGTAAAGCGGTTCGCCGAGTCCGGCTATTTGCAGGCGGAACACGATGAGTTCGTAGCGGTCTGAATCTTCTGAACACACGCCTCGCCCCGCTTGGCGAGATCGTGTTCCCAAATCCGCACGACCCGCCAGCCAAGTTTGTGCAACTCGCGGTTCACCCGGCGGTCACGCGCCTTGTTCGCGGCGAACTTCTTTTTCCAGAATCTACGGTTGCCGGCAGGAATTTTACAATGCTTGGGGCAACCGTGCCAGAAACACCCGTCCACAAACAGTGCCAGCCGGTTCCGCCTAAAAAGAAAATCCGGTTTGCCGAATACCTTTTGATTCCTGCGCCAGCCGGTGATGCCATGCTGACGCAATAATTTCATCAAGGCGAGTTCGGTGTCCTTGTTGCCGCGTCCGCGAATCCGGGACATGACGGCGGAGCGTTTCGCCTTGGTGAAGACGTCAGCCATGCGCGCATTCCAATGAAAGTTCCGCCAATTCTCGCCGCCGGTTGCTTTCTTCGGGCGTGGGATTTTTTATCTGGTCACAAAGACCGGACCATTGCGCATCGGACGCATAAAGTTCCGCGTCACCGAGTTGGCCGGCTTCCGCGCGCCGCCACGCTTCGGCGGCAAATCGGCGCAAGGCGCGCGGCCAACCGCTGTCGGCGTCTTCAAAGCCGTCGGGATGCAGGCCGGGAAAAAGATAGGCGATGGATGACCATGCACGGATGAAATCCGGCTTTGGCAAAGTTTCCAATGGGCGTGTAAGGGCTAAACGCAATTGGGCGGCGGCGGTTCTGGTTGAATCCGGGATGTAGTGGAATGTTTTCATTTTTTCCAGGCTACCAGGTTGCGTGCGTTACGCCAGGGTAAAATCACCTACTTTTCTTCCCAATAATGGCCTTCGGACTATAAACACCGCCTATGGTCCGATATGTAATAAACCGGGTCTATTGGCGTATGTGTTTAACCACATTGTAAGGTCAATCAATGTTAGGGTCCGCATTCGAAAAGTGGGGATTAGTTTTGTGGCATACTTGTTCTCAACGCTGACTAAATAATGTGCATTAAGCACGAGTTGATAAACACCTCCCAACTGTGGGTTCGAGGCATTACTTAAAAATAAGGGTCCAAGTATGCGTATATGTGCGTCTGTTTTTAGTGGAGCAGTAGACGCTTCTGGCATCACAAATCCAACAATAAAACGGGGCAACTTTGATTTTGATTGAGCAAAATCACAAACGGGTGAAATTTCCATTACAAAAGGGAAGTGGTTTTCAGGCAATCGTCCATTCGCTTTGAAAAAGGTGTCATCAATAGCATTTTCCACATTTACGAAACCTTTTATTAAATCCCGGTTGGGGGATTTAAATGCCGTAAAACAGACAATTCCAGGAGACACTTCACCTGATGTCACTATCTGTGAAATGTGCAGCATCGAATTCAAGGCAGCACGCAAGTTTGAAGTCAATAACGACTTAGGCTCGGGTGCAATTTTGGGCAGGCTTGTGAGCTTTACTGCGTCTACTTCTGCTGTAAAGTTCTCTTGGACAAATCTGGTTCCTAGCTCCCGGAAATTATACGCTTGTGAAGCCAACCGGCCTTTATTCCATTGTTCAATTTCTACTTTGGCGGTTTCCAAAAGAATTTTTCCGGCTTCTGTAGCCTCTGCATCCGTTGGCAGAACAGCGTGATCAAGTCTGTCGTTAAGTAGCGGATTTAAGGCATCAAACAATGCTTTTAGTCCTTGTAATTCCGTCTCGCCAGCGAGTCGGGTGCCTCGTTCCGCAAGAGCAAGTGCTGCGCAGATTCTATAGCCGCAGTCATTCCAAGTAACAGTTTCGGGATTGCGGAATTCCTTTATTAAACGTGTGATCTCACCTGTCGTTTGCGAAGTTGCATCGTGAACCATTTGCTCCCATCGAAAAAGTATGTTTACCGGATTCTGCTTTAACACGGCCTTGGAAATCAGTGCACTTAGATTAGCCAAATCTTCAGGGCGCTCATAATCTGATTTTGCAGCCAATAGAATATCGTCAATTTTGGCTTTCGGAAATGCAGCCTTAAGGGCAGGTGTGAATTCTTCGACCATCCCGCCGTGCCCGGTCCAGCAAATGACTATAAATGGATCATTTGAATCCTCAATAAGACGTTGGAGAGCTTCAACAACCATTCTTACACAGGTCGCAGGATCGTTCGCATCCGCACCGTGTTCTGCTAGAACCATATCAACAAACACAACACGAACACCCGTAAGTTTACGCGAATATGAATTATCTGGTGATCCGTCATTATAAATGGCTGCCATGCCTAAGCATCCAAGCGCTTTTATTACTGGCATTGCATCCAATAACTGATCATCAAGAACAAGAACACGGGCTGTTTTGAATCCTTCCATAAGTTACTCCTTATCCTTGAATTGAAGGCCAACAATTGCACCCGAATATTTCTCGTCCAATCCCAAATCCTCCCAAGTGGGAAAGACTAATTTACCATCATGCACCTTCATAACTTCACTTGCTATATGGAGACCTAGTCCCATTCCTTCTGGCTTTCTGCTCATAAATGGCTGAACTAAAATGTCAGGTGAGTCTTGGAACCCAGGTCCGTTATCCGCTACGAATAAAACTGGCCCTCCAGGCAAGTCAACTGACGATCCAATGTATAGAGATTTATCGGCTGATCCTTTTGTTGAAAGCCAATAAATTGAATTATCTATAAGATTCATAAGCGTTGCGATTATGAGTCTTCTAGTGCATCGGACTGTCCTGTCCGGATTGCCTTGTTCAATTCCATTTACAACGGAAATTGCATGAGCTTTCGTTCGGTAATTAGTATTGAATAGAGTTTGACGGATCAAATTTGAGAACGGCTCGTTTCTTCGACCCGACTTACGTGTTAGATAAGTCAGGCCCTCAATTAATTCGTTTAGATGTGTGGCAAGATTCCTAAGTTCTGCTACTGGTGTATTGCGGTCAACGGCTACTGCTAGGCTCTTAATAGCCTTTTCAACCTCATGAATAACAACTGATAGTGTTAATCCCGTGCCTGCCGCTGTTAACAAGCGGTCTCGCATCTCTCGATACTGCTGTTCAACTCCGTCAATCAAAGGTGTAAGTGCTGTCGAAATCTGAGGGAAACTTTGAATTTTCTCCCGCAGTTCAGTCAATTCAGAAAGCACTGGTTCTTTTAGCGTTTTTTTAGCGTATATCGTTCGCAATCTCTCTTTGTCAGAGTTGCGTTCAAAGACAACCTGCCGCAACGCAAACTGAATAATATCTTTGAACAGGAAAAACGTGGAATCTTCGATGAAGCCTTCTCTGTTTGTCTTTTCAACCAACCCGCTGCTTGTCATTCCCTCAAGATGCACTGCCCCGACTATCTGATTATTGCTCACTCGACCTGTTGGCTCATTAACTCGGCTACCACCTAAATCTAGCCAATCGTTGCCTTGTTCACCATAGTCATAGACTCTGACTCCATCTCGATAAACCCTGACACCTCCGTTGTTTTTTAAAAATTCTTTGAATCCCTTTTTGTCTGATACGGAATATTCTAATGTCTGGGCATCAAGATCGTAGATTCTAAACTCCAGTAATAGCCTTCCGATTTTCTTTGGGAAATCCGCCTTGGCAAAAAGGTCAAGTGCTGGGATGCTCATCTTTCTTTCGCGGACCTGTCTTCCTGTAATCCGCTCCAGCCCTGGAGGGGGAACAAATTCATAATCATAGGTGAGCTGACTATCCTCCACCCAACATGTGGCTCGATACGGTGCTAACTCCAGAACTTTCTCAATCCTGAGTAAACCAACCAAAGTATTATCGGGTGGTTCTATTGTCATTTCCGCTCTAAATTCAGTTGGCTCGCTAAAAGGTGAACACACAGAATTTACTGCCCGGTGGATTTGACGAACCATCCCCCGTGTGAGTTCGGTATTTAAATCAGAAACTTCAATCCTTGTGCCGGTTCGTTTCTCTACAAAATGTTCGGGTGCTCGCTCTGAAACCCTAACATGGGCATCAGATAGATAGCGTTCAGTGGTAAATGTGTTCCAATCAATTTCAACGACTACTTCAGGAAAGTCTGCTTTTCGCGTTATCAAACGAATCTTCCGTCCAAGTTTGTGTGCAGCAAATCTACCAACCCCCTTTTCGCCAAGTGGCAATCGGTTAAACTTTGGGGTCCGTAATCCGGCAAATTTTTGCTGCTGGCGATAGTCCGTGCCTGGTTCAAGCCAGACGTTCACAATTTGTTCCCATTCCATTCCGCAACCATCATCTTCAACGATCACTCTGCCATTGGATCGATCAGCGACATTTGAAAGTGCTACTTCAACACGGGTGGCATCGGCGTCATAGGCATTTTTAACCAATTCAAAAACGGCTATGCCTGCGTCACGAATGAGTTGGTCACCCAAAAGGACAAGCATCCGCGCTCGTGGTTTGAACGGCAGAGACTCTGCGCGGAATTTGTCCTCGGTCGGCATTGTGTTAATTCATTTTATCGATTTATTCCAGATCAGCACCATAAAATTCGCATTCACACCTCCACAACTTTTACAGTTTCGTAAAGTGCTTTGATGTTGCGCGACGCGACGCGGAACTGGCTTCGGTTTTTCTTTTTTGGATTTGTGGATGCGTTTTCCAGCTTGATTCCCGGATCGTAATACACTTCGCCGCAAGCGAAAGCTGCGAGCAATTTCAAAGAATCCGTTTTCTCAGCGAGACGCACTTTGTGCCCGTAGGAATACTGCCGCTGCGGTTCTATCCGGCACAACGAGGGCACATAAACCGCTCTGGTGTGTTTGTGCGACCAATGTTCAAGGATTTTTTCAAAGGACCACGCCGCCGCTATTTCACCTGAGTCGCTTACGAGGGCGATTTCTCCGCTGGCATCGGTGATCTTGCTGGTTGCCTTGTCATACCCTGTCAGACGCATGGTGAGTCCGGTCGGCGGACAACGCCGCCCGACAAAATGCCTGCCGCCGAAATTTAGGCGGTCAGCGCGGCCTTTCTTGTCGGCATACCCAAATTTTCGGATGAACGCCTCGGTGCTTACGTCCTTGTAAAAACCACCATCCGGCTCCGGTGTCATCAGCGTGATTGGTTTGGATGATTCAATCCGTTCAAAATCCCCGACGGCATACTGCTTCACCTCCCAGCCGAGAAAATCAGGTTCGGTGTCGCTGTTTTTCGGAATCCCCAACTCGGCTTCCAACGTGAATCCGCCGCACTGCGACGCGTTGCAAGGTTTCAAAACGCCACTGGAATCAAGCTGTTTGGAATCAATCCAGCCTTTTTGATTTATCCGATGCAACTCGCCCAATAATTTATCCCGCGAATCTGCGCCGCTGGGAATACTGGGCAGTGCCAGTTCCGTGAAAACCCCGTCCGTTGGTTCAAGGTTCATCGCACGAAATTCACCGGCAATTTCGGATTTGGCCCCAACGACGAATCCGATGACGCCACGGGACGAGGTCACACCGAGAAATAAAATCCGGTCGGCCATGCGCCCGGCCATCAATTCGGAAGGAGCGGACGCGCAACCCTTCAGGAATCCGGAAAACCGCACTTCTGGGTATTGTGGGTAAAGAATCAGTTGCGCATTCGGCGCTTCTGTCACCTGACCGTTTGGCAACATCCAACCGAACTGGAGCCGGGCCTTGAAAATGGGGTTTTTCGGGCTGCTATCAGCGAAGATGCCGGTGTTCGGAAAAAGATTCAGCGCGTTGAAGCCCGGGCCGAAATACACCTGGTTCTTGGAATTGTCGTTCGCAGCCAAGGGCTTTACATAAAGCTTTGTGCAACCATCTGCGACAAACATTCCCTTGAGCTGCGTGAGATTCATTTGTGGGCCTTTATCTGAATCTTGGTTTTACGGTAACTCACTGGTTTTGCTTTCCGCCCAGCGGATTCGGCATTGGCTTTTTCTTGTGCAACCAGCACAAGATCCGTCCGACTCTCGACTGGACGCCGCAGGGTGGCCACGACGGATTTGGCAATCCGCTCGACGACCGGCACGACGACCGAGTTTCCAAACTGCCGGTATGCCTGCGTGTCGGAGACGGGAATCTTGAAATCTTTCGGATACCCCATGAGCCTGGCGCATTCGCGCGGCGTCAATCGCCGTGGGTTTTTATCAGGCCCCTGCGAAATCAATATTTCGGATCCGTCTTTGTAGTAGCGTGCGCTCAACGTCCGCGTCGTATCTTTGCCGGTGACCAACCCGAAGCCAAATCCGTTGCCCGCCGCTTTGTGCTTGGCCGCGTAATCCTGAAGATATTTCCAGAGATGATCGGTCAGGGTGTATTTGTCCGGGACATTTGTTTCGAGGATGGATTCGAGTTTCGGCCCTTCCGGCGGGAATGCCGGGAATTCAAAATAGCGCGGTTGCCTGAAACCAACGAGAAAGATGCGTTCGCGGTGCTGGGGCACGACGCTTTGCGCGTCGATGATCTTGTGATAGACAGTGTAGCCGAGAATTTCGGTCAGCGTTTCGTAGATGACGCGGAAGGTGTTGCCCTTGTCATGGCCCTTGAGATTCTTCACGTTTTCCAGCACGAACGCGTCAGGCTGGTGATCTTTGATAATGTCCGCGAGGGTGAAGAACAGGTTGCCCTGTTCAAGGTCCTCAAACCCGTGTTTTTTTCCAAGGCTCAGTTTCTTGGAAACGCCCGCGATGCTGAATGGTTGGCACGGAAACCCGGCACACAGGATTTCGTGATCCGGGATTTTATCCAGCACGGTATGAATGTCGCCGTGGGGTTTTTCGCCGTGGTTTGCGGCGTAGGTTTCCTGCGCTTTTTCATTCCAGTCCGATGAAAACACACACTCGCAACCGGCGCGTTCAAACGCATACCGGAAACCACCGATGCCGCAGAATAAATCTATGAACTTCAATTTGGCGTGAGAACGATTGCCGTTGCCATTCATGTGATATGGCACCTCATCCTCGTCGTGCAACGCAGCCACGGCTGGCATTTTTATCGCCGACGATCGTTTCTGTGATTTCGACATCTGGCCGGAGGATATAGCGAAGTTTGTGGAATGCGAAAGGTCAAACGCGGGAATCAATTTACAACTGTTCTTCATTTTCGAGTTCCGGCAATTCTTCATTCAGTGCGGTTGCAAGTTTGACCCAGATCAGGTTTTGCAAATCTTCGTCAGGCATAGCGTCAAGTAAAACGACGGCACCATGCAGCCGAATGAGCCGCGCCCACTTCTGAATTACTTTGCCCTGATTTTCCGGGGTGTCAGCCTGATCCATGCGATGTTTCCACAGACGCAGCGCCGTGTGCAATATGCGTCGGGACCGGCCAATTGTCCTTTCCAGAAACGCAACCTGGATGTCTTGCAGTGACAGCAGCACGTCGGCCAGTTCGTAATGGTCGGGGCGGGTGGCATCGAATGTCAGGTGGCCGAACCACCATAACCGGGCGATGGAATTGCGGGTGATGGAAGCCAAACCTTCGCCTTCGACAAAATAGCGTTCCCGTATGCGGCGCAGCACTTCGGTATCCGCAGCAATGGGCCAGCGGGCGGCGGTGTAGGCGGTGTAAACGGAATGAGTAAGATAGGTCCACAGGCGCGCATCGGAAGCTTGCACTGGCGTCAGATGGGCAAGCCAAGCATGAACAAGGCGGACATTTTCGCTGTCCCGTTTCCCGTTGGCATCGGGTATTTGGAGAACCGGTGGTTCGCCGCCCTGGATACGGGATACATGAACCGCAGCCTTTCCCAGAGTCGTCAACAATTTGTCAGCCTGGCCACTGAGGTAGGCGGATTGGTTGGCAGAGATGCCCTCGCGCAGCGCGGTGTGCGCGCCGGTGGAAAGGTAACGAACACTCACGAGCCACCTCCGGTGAACTGCTGAAGCAGGTCATTTATGCCGCTGATTCCGTGCCGAACGGGATCCTTCAGAATCTGCTGCACGGCCGCAAAAACGGCTTCCGGCGCAGCATCAGGTTGAGTTTTTTCCTGCTGAAGCCGGGCGGCAAGGCAGCGGCACCAGCGGCGATTATCTTTGGCCTCCTGCAATTCCCCGGGGCTTAACCGTGCGAGGTGATTGACCGCCTGCAGGACGGCGGGGAAAACGACATTAGCGGAAAGCTGACCGCGCACTTCCGGAACCTGTCGCAACTCGACGTAACGCTGATAATCCTCCCGGGCAAGTTCGACCTCGATATGGTCACCATTGAAATCAATCTGCGCCGGGCCGGTGGCACGGTCTTCCGAGCGTTTAATGTCGAGAATGGAGGAAATTTTCCGGATCGGGTCGAGGTCAATGTAGGCATTGAACTCGACTTCGGGAGCGACGGCCAGCAGATCGCCAGTGCTGATTTCAAAGGTGGTGCCGCCATAATCCGCGTGCTGGCCCGTCAGCGAGTAGGCCGGCATGTCCCGATTGGCGATGCACATGGCGAGCAATTCCACTCTGCCTCGCACGGCATTGGCCGGCAGATTTACCTTCACTTCCGGTCCGTCCTGACGAAACCAAGCACGATAAAAAGTGCGAGAACATTCAACGTGCAGGCCGAACACGGCCGAGCCGGCGGCGACGTGCGCGTCAAGGTCGGGACATTCGTGGCGAATGTGACCGCTGATTACAAATGAATCGCGGTCGGTCGTAATGTTGATTTTTTCATTACAATCAAATTCAAATTTATTCGGCGAAACGTCCGTGGAATACGGCGAGATTAACGGGTGCGGCAGTGTGCGGTTGCGGTTATTTTTCATAACGTGGTGGCACGGAGGGCGACACGGGCCGGGTGCAAAAGAACGATGCGCAACCGCAACGGCTCATTGGCGGCAAGGGTAAGGCCGGCAATTTTATTGTCGGCCACCGCGAGCGGGTTGCCAGCATCGTCAAAGGCGGCGGCCAACGGACAAGACACCTTGCTGCCATCTTCGGTGACGGCATCAATGCGAAGATCCCCCGCATGATTTTGATCAGAACGGGCAATCAATTGGTAGGACCCGTCGCCTTCATGACTTCGATAGCTGCGTAAATCAATCCGGGGACGCGGCGTGCCGGCACCACCACCCGGTGGAGTTGCTCCACCGGTGCGGTCAGGGCGTCCACCGGTGGATTTACCGTCGCCTTTTTTGGGGTCGGTGGTGTCGCCCTTGCCGCCGCCAACTTTGGTCTCGTCCTGCCCTCGACTGCTTTCGCCAACTTCCGTTGTGGTTATGAGCGGGACAGGCGAGTCGGGCCGATCAAGTTCATTCGGAGCCACCGGTTTGCCGCCGAGGTCGGTATCATCACCTGTTGCATCGGACGGGCCGGGCACATCGTCGGGAAGCAACTCGGCGATGGTGTCCTCATTTATGCTGGTGCTTTCCAAATCGGGAATCATTCCTCTGAGGGAATCACGAATCCAGTTTTTGATGATTTTCAGGGCGTCTTTCTGCGGCCGGGTTTCCGCCCGGTCTGAATCCCATTTATCATGGGAGGGCGGTTCCAAAGTTTTTAGCAGCCGGTTCCCGCGCGAATCTTCACAACAAAAAAGAGCGGAAAAGGGAACGCGGATTTCGCGCGGCGGATGAAAATAGATGACCATGCCGGTTCTCCGGGTCATGCAAACCCTGCGGGGTAGTTGGTGGCCGCCTATAAAAACATACAGACGGCAATTGCCAACGACGGGCAAATCATCCCCAACCGTTCGGAAGCCTTCGGCGGTGACTGCCTGATAATACGGAAACGAATCAGCGACGGATTCCTGACCGCGCAAGTCATTCATCAATACGGGAAGCGTTTGATGATTGATTTCATAATTGCCGATGCGCAGGGTCAAATGCTGAAAATGAATGGCCGGCCAGAAATTACGCAAGGCGGCGGCGACAAAAGGGATTTCCCAATCATCCGTTATATTCCGAAACCCCACCACCCAGACATCGAGACCGGGAACCTCACGGCGAAATTTTGGCGGAATTTCCGACGGTGTCCGGATGGCCCGAAAAATTCCGGCGGCGGAATCGAAGCGGCCAATGAATCCCGTGCCCTGGGTTTCACCTTCGGCATTCTTATGCGTGGCCAAGCGGCAAATACCCTGAAACGCCACTTCATCTTTCGCGGTGCGGGATGAATAGAGCACAGTCCGCACGGCGGAAGCGGCAAGAGGCGCGTCTTTGCCAATGCCGAAGGCACCTCCACTGTCTTCATCGGCCTTGATGGACACGCCGCGCGAGCGGACCAGTCCGAACCACGGCTGATTTTTGTCTTCATCACTGCCCGGAACGCCAGTAGTGCCGGAGTCGGAAATTTTCAGCAGATAAAAGTTGGCGGAAGTGGCGTAATTCCCTGCCCTACGGAAAAAATCGCGGGGCTTCTGATGGTCACACCAATAGGACTCGCACTGCTCCAACGATTCGCGGAGATCGGGGATAAACGGTAAATCGGCGGGTGCCATTTCATGCAGGGTAATTTCCACACGGACGGGAGCCAAATGGCTGGCGGCGGCATCGAGGGAGTTTTGGGTGCATTCGCGAACAACATAGTGGGCGTAGTCGCCCTCAAAAGTTTCGATGCCGGCATCGTTCAACCCCTGGCTGACGCCACCGGAGAGCGGAGGAAATTTTAGGTTCATTTTTCTAAAACCTTTTGGAGCGGTTCCATGAACTGCTCGTGATGACGGGAAGTCTGCATGAAAAAGAGAAAAACTGAATAGAAATATTTTACGCGGCGAACACGATGGCAGAATTACGCCAAGTTACGCCGCAAAAAGGCCGAGTCAATATTTGCGTAGCAAATGACAACGGATGGCTTGCGAAAATCCGGGCGTTTTTGGTTTTCTGGTGGGTCAAAAAACCCGCGAAGCAACCTGCCGGGGAAATTAAATCATGAAATTCAGAAAATTTACCAAACCGCAATTTTTGAAAAACATCGGGCGGACGCTGCTGGACAAGCTGTTCGGCAAGTATGCGGGTGAACTGGTGGCGGCGGGCAAAGAGCTTCCGGCGCCAGATGCGAACGATGACGCCTATTTCAAATCGCTGTCGGGCGTGGCGATGATGGGAGATGGACTGCCGGATGATCTTTTTGAGGCGATGTATGCCATCGAGGAGATGGCCAACGAGGAGGGCCAGGAGCGCTTGGAAAATGCGCCGGAACTGGCGGCGCTGGGACTCAAGTTTGACGAAAAATCATCGCGCGGGGACATCGCCCTGCAAGTTTTTCTGGCCGCGCCGGAATTGCTGGCGAAGAAACACAATGAAATGCGATTGAGCCGGCTGGCCTCGTTTGAATACCACGGCTGCAAAACCTCGCAGGATCGGAGCGCGTCATTCAAAGCGCCGACGAAACAAGTTCTCGAACTGCTGACGGCGGACCTGGACGAATGGTTCAAGCTGCATCATCGCGGCGAAAAGTCCGCGAACATTGATCCTTATGAGCTGGAAGGTGAGTTCTGGTTTTTGGTGCGGCACGGTGACGCGCTGGCGCGGATGGCAAAGCTGGACAAAGGCAAATTGAAGATGCTGCACTTTCGCCCGGCCAAAGATGACGTGGTGGTGTATTCGCCGCAACGCGACGAAATCCGCATTCACGCGGGCACGAAAGGCGAAAAGGAACTTTACCGGACGGCGTTCGGGTGGCGTTTGCAAGGCAGCCCCGATTATTTTTCCGAGCGCAAGGCTTACACGCTTGACCCATTGCGGACGGACGGGCCGGATGCACTGTCCGTGGACGGGGTGCCGGAAATTGAAAAAATCGTTTTGACAGAGTTTGAATTGCAATGGCGAGGCGGCTTAAACGACTCGCTCGTGAAAAAGTCGAACGACATTTTTGCGTCGGCGAAAGCCAGAGAAAAGAAAGCAATTCCTGACTCTGGCAATCTGGTGCGGGCGGGGTTTGATTTTTATTTCGAGGGCGTGAAGAAACCGCGCAAGGTGCAAATCCGTCCTTGGAACACTTTGAAGCTGGGCCGGCACTGCGACGCGCGCCCGGTGCATGAATGGCTTTCCAAGCGGGGTTTCCGAACCACAATGGACGGAAATAAATCAGCCTCGGCCACTGTCAAAGCCGGACTTACCACCACAAGCGGTGACGGAACTAAAAATCATGCCGAAGTTTTGGCAATGTCTTGACGAGATTCGCGGGCTGGTCGCCGTGCCGGCGGAATGGCGGGCATGGCTCGGCACAGATTTCGATGCGGTCAAGGCGGCATTCCTGCGGAAAAGGCCCGACCGGGCCGATTCGATTCCGTGTCCGCGTGAACTTGGCGGCACGCACGGCGTCGTTCCGCACGGCGAAAAATTTGTGGCGGTGTGTGAGTGTGGTTGTCCCGACACGCCGCTAATGCCCGCTGACGTGGAAATGTGGGAATTGAATCCGTCCAAGCTGGGCCGGGCGATCTGCAAGGCTTTTGATTGCGATGCCAGGGCGACGGAATTGCAACTGCCGCTGACATGGCAGGTCGGCGTGAAGTTTTCCAATGCGGTGCCGGTGGTGCTGACGATTCAAAACGACCGGGATGATTTCCGCAACGTGGTTGCGGAATTGGTGGCGCGCTGGCGACAGCCTTTCATCCTTTTCGCGCCGACGAGCCGGTTTGTGGATGGCGTCGGCACGGAACTTCTGGCCGGGTCACGGGCCGGGTTCTTCGACCTGGAATCGCATTTGAACATTTCCGAAAACTGGAATCTCTCGCCGAAATCGCCGCCGGGAAAATTATTTCAGGCGTTTGCGCCGGACGCAACCGAGCCGGATGGCGACGATGTTGTTCGTCAGGCGTGGGGATTGCTTGAACGGCTGGATGATGGCAAGGAGCCGTCAATGGTGCGGGTTTTCAAGCTCTATGGGAAACAGGAAAAGACGGCAGAACAAGTTGCCGTGGCCTGCGGCTGCTCGAAAGGCACTGTCATCAACCGGCTGGCGGCGATCACCAAGAAAACCGGATTGAAACCGGCGGACTTGCGCCGGTTGTCGGCCCATATCGGCAAGGTTGAATCGGAACTGGAATCCTCCCCGGCCAAGCATATCCACCGCAGGGCGCTGGTTCACGACAACAAGGAGCAGGACGACGAATCTGGATGAAGTGAAATTGACCGCACTTTGACCCGGTCAAATTGACAAAAACGTCCGTAACCACGGGCGTTTTTCGTTTTATGGGGCATGGCTGTTTGACTCCGCCGCTGTTTTCAGAGGTTTGCGCGTTGGTCGTGTAGCTGACGCGAGCAAGCCCGTAACAAAACAACTGAAAAAATTATGGCTGAAACAGCACAAGCAATCACAACGGGCCAGCCTCCGGCGACGCCGGAAGGTTTCATTGGCAAAACCGAAGTCGCCCGGCGACTCAACAAAACCCTGCGGACAGTGGACAACTGGATGCAACTCGGCCTCCTGCCGTATTACAAAATCGGGCGGAGTGTCGTTTTCAAATGGAGCGATGTGGAAACGCACCTCGCGCAAACTTGCCGCGTGGCCCGCCGGTGAAAAAAGGGAACGCCATGCAAAACGTGATTGAACGCGCCCGGCGCTACATCGCCAAGTGTCCATCAGCAATCAGCGGACAGCGCGGGCATGATGCGACATATCATGTCGCGGCGGTGCTGGTGCATGGGTTCGCGCTGGGCGAACCGGACGCGCTGGCGCTGCTGCGGGAATGGAACGGGTCGTGTGTTCCGCCGTGGAACGAATCCGACTTGGTCCACAAAATCAAATCGGCGGCGAACACGGTTCACACCTTGCCGCGTGGTCATTTGCTGGGCGACGGGGCGGCGGGAAATTTCGGCGGGTCGCCGAAATTAACAGGCGGGTCGCCTGTGCTACCCAAGCCGCCGAAACCAAAATTTCAAAAGACGGTGCTGGCGCGGATCGCCAACAAGGTCGCGGACATCAAGGACGTGACCGGTTTTCTCGCGGAACGGTCGCCGGTGCCGGTTGGCGGGCAGGATTCCGCGAGTGTGCTGCGGCATCTCTATCCACGCGCGGCGGGAGAAAAAGTAATTCTGTTCAACGTCATGGAGTCGCAAGGTCAGTTTCTTTGGGACGCGAAACGCAGCGACGATATTCAGCAGCGGCATTTGCCGGCGGGCAATGATGGCGTGTGGTTTCTGCCGCAACCGGTGTCCGGTGAATTTCTACCGAATCCACGCCTCGACGGGAAATTGTCCCGGCGGTCGGAAGAAGCGATTACAGCATGGCGTTACGCCGTGCTGGAAAGTGATGAGGCGGATGCCAACGATTGGCTGCGGTGTCTGGTGCAAATGCCGTTTCGCATCGCCTCAATCTGCGAGTCCGGCGGTCGGTCAATTCATGCGTTGGTGCGTTTGGACGCGGCGAGCAAGGCGGATTGGGACCGCCTGATGCTGCCGGTGAAACCGATGCTTATCACCCTCGGCGCTGACCGGGGCGCATTGACCGCCGTGCGTCTGTCGCGGCTGCCGCAAGCGATGCGCGGCGAACGCTGCCAGCGGTTGTTATACCTGAATCCGCAACCGAGCGGCGTGCCGATTTTCCAGCAACCAATTCCACCGGCCTTTTACTCCCAAAAATCAGAGGCGATAAAAACATGAGCGATCAAATTGCAGACATGGAGGAGTGGGGTAAAAAGCATGAGGCGAACGGCCTGCCGTTGCTCGTGCTGCCGGGCGGAGAGGTCAGCATCACCGAGAGCGCCGGAAATCTTTTCAAGCTGATTGCGCCCACGAAACGGATGTTTGTCCGGGGCGGCGTCGTGGTGAATCTGGTCAAGCGCGACGATGGGCTGCTGGCTTTGGAAATCCTGCGGCCGTCGGCGGCGCGCTCATTTTTCGAGAAGTTCGCGCGGCTCATGGCCTGGCGGCAGGGCGAGAATAATGAGGCGGTGCTGAAACCGGTGAACTGCCCGCAAGAAATGGCGGATGCCCTTTTGCACAGTGAAGAGGCGTTGACGGTGCTGCCGCGAGTGCAAGGTTTGATCAACTGCCCGGTGGTTCGTGAGGTCAACGGGCAACCGGCGGTAGCCGGGCGCGGCTATGACGAAGACACGCGGCTGTTGATTACGGGTGGCGAACTGCCGCCGGTGGTGGAATTGAAAGAAGCGGTTGCGGCATTGCTGGAATTGCTGGCGGAATTTGAATTTCAATCCGAGGGCGACAAGGCGCGGGCCGTCGCCAGCATTATCACGCCCGCCTTGAAAGCCGGTGATTTCCTGAAAGGCCGGGTGCCGGCGGATGTGGCGGAAGCGGATCAATCGCAATCGGGCAAAACTTACCGGCAAAAAATTATTGCCGCGCTCTACAACGAACGGGTTTCACTGGTGACGAGCCGACAGGGTGGCGTCGGTTCGATTGATGAAAGCCTGAATCAAGCGCTCGTGGCGGGCCGGCCTTTCATTCAATTCGACAATTTCCGGGGGCGATTCGACAGCGCGCATTTGGAAGCCTTCCTGACGGCAGAGGGTTCGTTTCCGTGCCGCGTCCCGCATCGTGGCGAAGTCACCGTTCCGCCGGAGCATTATTTTGTTTTCCTGACATCGAACGGCGTGGACACGACGCGGGATTTAGCCAACCGGAGCAACATCATTCGGATTCGTAAAAAACCGCCGGGATTTGTGTTCACAAAATACCCGGAAGGCGACTTGCTCGCCCGCGTGCGGAAGTGGCAGGCGTATTACCTCGGCTGCGTGGTGGCGGTGATTCGCGAGTGGCACGCGCAAGGCAAACCCGTCACCGATGAAACCCGGCATGATTTTCGCGAGTGGGTGCAAATGGTGGACTGGATTGGCCGCAACATCTTCGGCACGGTGCCGGTCATGGAGGGACACCAGCAGGCACAGGAACGGGTGAGCAATCCCGCGCTGGTCTGGCTGCGTAACCTGGTGCTGGCAATCAACGAAGCCGGCGACCTCGACCGGGCGCTGACGGCGACGGACATCAACACCATCTGCGACAGCGCCGACATCGCGATTCCCGGCCTGCGATCCGGCGCGGATGAGGACAAGGCCAAAAAGGTCATCGGCACGGTGATGGCGAAACTGTTCCGGGAACGGGATTCGCTGGAAGCCGACGGCTTTGTCGTCACCCGCGAAGAAAAATACGTCAGCCGCGACAATTCATCCGACGGGGGCAGTTTCAAATCAAAAACCTACACCGTAACCAAGCCATGAAACACCAACATTCCGCAGCAACGCAGCCACCGCAGCAAGGGTTACAAGACTCTGAAAAACGGGGGGTATTTTTCAAGGAGTATGCGGGGTTACTGCGGTAGCTGCGGACAAGGATTTAAGAACATGAATCACGCATTTGAACAATTACCGAAGGAAAGCGCGAAAGCGTTCGCCGCATTCAGCCTTTACCTGAATCTGGGCGCGGAGCGGTCATTGGCAGCGGTAGCCCAAAAGTTGTCCAAGAGTGAACAGCTTTTGAAACGGTGGTCGGCCAAATTTGACTGGCCGGCGCGGGTGGCCGCGCACGCGGCACACCTGGCCGTCGTCGAGCGCGGGGCGATTGAAGCGACGGCACGCGGCAAGGCGGCGGAATGGGAGAAACGCGAAACGCAGTTGCGCGAAACCGAATGGTCAATGCACGAACGGGCAATCGCCGCCGCGAAACGCGGGCTGGATGCCTACATGGACAAGGACAAGGTTTATGCCAACCTCGCGGACATTGCCCGGATGCTGGAAATCGCCAGCAAACTTGGTCGGCTGGCGACGGGGCTGGATAAATCCAACGGCGAGCAACGCGATGGCGACGATCTGCCGGGTTTGCGCGTCGAGGTCACGGTCGCGCTGGAAAAGATTTACGGGGGCGAGATTGTGGACGCCGAAGTCGTCGCCGCGCCGTCGCCGCCACAACTCCCCGCAAAAATATGACGCCTTGGGAACGCTATTTTCTGGCCGGTCGCCGCGCTGGCTGTCCGATGGGACAGATGGACAAATTCGCCAGCGCCGACGTGGTTTTGCAGGAACGGCAACTGGCCGCGTCTGCGGCGGCGCGACGGTGTGATGCACCGGACGGGCCGATGGCAATTGGCTACGGCGGCGCTCGCGGTGGCGGGAAAAGTCACTGGTTGCTGGCGCAAATGGGCGCAGACGATTGCCAGCGCGTGCCGGGGCTGAAATGTCTGCTGCTCCGCAAGGTCGGCAAGGCAAACTTGGAACACTTTGAAGATTTGCGCCGCCGGTTGTTCGGACGGTTGAACCATGAATTTTCCGCGTTTCGCGGGATTCTGTCGTTTGCCAATGGCTCGCGTATCATCGCCGGTCATTTTCAGAATGAAAAAGACATTGATGCCTACCTCGGCTTGGAATACGACGTGATTGGCATCGAGGAGGCAACCACGCTCACCGCCAGAAAATACCAGGACATTTCAACGTGCTGCCGCACGTCGAAATCGAACTGGCGTCCACGCATTTATTCGACCACGAATCCCGGCGGCGTGGGTCACAATTGGTATCGGGCAAAATTCATCGTGCCGTTTCAGGAAAAACATGAGACGGAAACGCGCTTCATTCCGGCGCGGGTCACGGATAACCGCTGGAACAATCCCGAATATGTCCGCGTGCTGGAAAATCTCACCGGCTGGCAAAAACGGGCGTGGCTGGACGGCGATTGGGACATTGCCGCCGGGCAGTAT
>Ga0181516_10001079_pt1 | contig 21769 bp, 17 predicted proteins | sample PEATcosm2014_Bin_25_FD_121104 | JGI IMG/M metagenome (GOLD analysis project Ga0181516, IMG submission 121104) | Peatland microbial communities from MTU Mesocosm Facility, Houghton, MI, USA - PEATcosm2014_Bin01_10_metaG | ecosystem: Environmental > Terrestrial > Soil > Wetlands > Peat | place... | reverse complement strand
TCCTGAGCAGCCGACTCGCCGCGTCGAGTTACGGCTGAAATGAACAATGGGCGGAACCCGCAAAGGCCGCCAACTCGCCAACTTGCTATCGCGGCGAAGCCGCGGCCAACTTGCTGATTCTATTTAACCCTATTTTTTGTTCATAGGGAGCAACCCCGAGCGTAGCGAATGGGGAGTCGAAGAACCTGCGTCTCGCTCCTTTGCGGCTAGGGTTTGGGGTCAACCCACCTTGCGGTGCCCGCTCAATCGTTCCCAGCCGCGATCTTCTGCCCGAATGCCAGCAGGTTCCCGTCAGGCGCCAGGACCAGCAGTTCCCGCTGCCCGTAGCTCTGGTTCACCGGCCCGTACACATCCCCTTTGGGCAACAAATCCAGCTTCAGCTTCAGTTCCGCGTAAACCAGATCCACGTCCCGCACATCGATGTAATAGGCAAAGCGACGATTCCCCGGCGGAGCGCCTTCCGGCCCCCGCACCCCGAGAATCCGGAATCCAACCTCTTCGCGCTCCACATATGCGTAATCATCGAACCGGAGAAGAACCTCGAACCCCAGAATCTCCGTAAAGAAGCGTACCGCGCCCTCCAGTTCGCTCACCGTCATGAACGGCGTCACCTGAATGAAATTGGCCATTACCTCGCTCCTGATCTTTGTAACCCTCGCGGGTATCCTGCGGACCGATTTTCACCCGCAGGGTGGAGTTCCCACTTTTGGGGCCGGGGAAATCGATCAACAATATAACACCAGCTTCACCCCTGCTTCGCATACCGCTTCTGATGCCAAACCCAGGCCGTCCGCAAAATCTCATCCAGTTCGGTGTATTTCGGCTGCCAGCCCAACTCCCGAATCGCCTTCGCGGAGCTGGCCACCAGCACGGCCGGATCGCCGGCACGCCGGGGATGGACTTCCGCCGGAATCGGGTGCCCGGTCACGCGCCGCGCCGACTCGATCACCTCGCGCACGCTGAAGCCACGTCCGTTGCCCAGGTTATAGATCAGCTTGTCCTGCTTATCCAGGGCTGCAAAGGCCAGCAGGTGCGCGTCGGCCAGGTCGGCCACATGGATATAGTCCCGCACGCAAGTTCCGTCCGGCGTCGGATAGTCGTCGCCATACATGCGGATCGACGCGCGCCGCCCAAGCGCCACATCCAGAACCAGCGGTATCAGGTGAGACTCGGGCTCGTGCGCCTCGCCCCGCGTAATGCCGTTCGGACCCTCCGGCGCTCCTGCAACGTTGAAATAGCGCAGCGAGGCGTAATGCAATCCGTGAATGCGGTTGAACCAGCCCAGCAAATGCTCCACCAGAAGCTTCGACTCCCCATATGCGTTGGTCGGCTGCAGCTTGGCATCTTCTTTGATCGGTACCGTCTCCGGCTCGCCATACACGGCTGCCGTCGACGAGAAGACGATCTTCTTCGGCCCTTCCGCCAGAACCGCTTCCAGCAGAGACAGAGTGGAGGCGGTATTGTTGCGGAAGAAGATCTCGGGCTTCACCATCGACTCGCCGGCTTCGATCAGGGCAGCGAAATGCAGCACGCCGTCAAAGGGTGTTCCCGCTTTCCGTGCGGAAATGAAAAGGTTTTCAATTCCAGGCCGGTCCGCCAATTCCCCTTGCACAAATTCCACCCCAGAAGGCAGCAATTCAATCTTCCCGTGGCTCAGGTTGTCGAAGACCACAGCCTGATGGCCATTCTCGGCCAGCAATCCTGCAACCGTTCCTCCGATATAACCCGCCCCACCTGTAACCAGGATCTTCATAATAAAATTCGCCCTCCCATGAGCACCTTGGTATTTAAGTTGAGTCTATTACACAGGAAGTGTGAAAATGGCGCGGGCGGAATGGCTTGCTCGCCTTTTTCGCTCCTTTGTCTGGATGTGCGCTCCAAACCTGTGGCATCATGGGAGCACCAGGTCCGAACGCCAACTCGCACGGAATCAGACCTGCATCGGATTCCTGTTCTCGGCCAGGGAGTTGCGTATATTGCTTTTGATTGCCTTGAACGGAAACTTGAGAGTCTGCATGTTCAGGGTCAAAGAGTCATACGATTCCAGCGATCGGGAAAAGGCAGTTGGCGGCTTGTTTCCGTTAAAGATACTTCGCCCAACTCGCAAGTTAAGGAAGATTCATCAAATGCACCATCCTTCTCTGCATCGGGATCGATGGGGAAAAGATAGATTGAAAAGGAGGCCGTTGAATCACGGCCTGGAATGGCGCGCAAGCAGCCGCTTTCGTTCCGAATCGGGAATCCTCAGACGGCTCGAGGCTCTTGGATGCTGTGAGGATTTCGGCTGTTGCCGATGGTTCGATCAAGCTTCCCTGTTTCCCGCGCGTAACGCAGACGGCGTAGAGTCATTTCGTCGCGCTTGCGCATCCCTAAGAGTGCCTTCAAGTTGCCTGAGCCTGCCGTTCAGCGGCCTTGCAAGAGGAGTAAAAGAATGCCGGTGAATCCAGAGCCAGGAAACCTCAGTCTGGGGCTTCTACCTGAACCAGGGGGCAGATCGGCGTCCTTCGTCACCAGCATGGTGATTAACGTCTCGACTCTCATTCTTGTCCTGGTGCTCGGGGTCCTGATCAAGCCCAAGTTGGTGCACCAGACATTCGAAGAGACCACGCTGGTTGTCCCCAATACTGCCCCCCCGCCTCCTAAAGTGAGGATTGAGACCCCAAAACTTCCGCCTCCACCGGAAATGCCTGTGGTCAAGCTGGAAGAGCCCAAAATCGTCATGCCGAGGCCAGAACCGAAGCCCGACAAGCCCATCCAGATGGAAGCCAAGCTCAAGATTCCGACCGTGAAGCAGCCGACGGTCATCCTCCCGCCGCAGCCGAAGGCCGCGTTGGCCGCAGCCGCGCCTGCCCAGGTGCAGCAAGCCAGGCCCTCCACGGCGCCTGTCCATCTCGGCGAAACCTTTGGGGTCGCCCCCAATCCCAATGCCACCCGCCCGGCCACCGTCGCTGCCATCGGCAATCCCTACGGCGGCATGACTGGCGCAGCCGTCGCGCCGCGTGGAGTCGTCGGATCGACGGGGTTTGGGAACGGGACCAGGTCCGGGTCGAATTCCGGTGTGGTCGGCAAAGTCGCTTCGGCCGGCATTCCCGGAGCCGCAGTCGCATCTAACACAAATATGGGCAGGGTCAACTCCGTTGGCATTCCCGGCATGACTGCTGCCGCTGTGGCGACTCCGAGGACGGTCGGCCCTGCGGACACATCTGTCGAGGTCCTTTCCAAGCCGCAAAGCCAGTACACCGCGGAGGCGCGCCAGTTGAGAATCCAGGGCGACGTCGTCCTGCGGGTTACATTCGCCGCCTCTGGACAGATCTTTATTCAGAGTGTGGTTAACGGCCTAGGCCACGGCCTCGACGAGGAGGCGCGTCGCGTCGCGCAGCAGATCCGTTTTAGACCTGCGACCCATTTGGGACAACCTGTCGATCTCACAACCAACATTCGCATTACCTTCCAGCTTGCATAATATGATTACTGCGAAGCTTTGATGTGGGCTCGGCTCAGCTGCGATTTGCCGAAACAGTGCAGGCGGCCTGTGGAAGACAAGAAGATCTCAACCTGGGAGCTTTGAATGACGTTTCGGAATTTCTCGCTTTACCTCCTCATGATCACCCTGGGTGCGTCCGCGGCTCATGCGCGAAAACAGCCCAAGTACGAAATCGGACATCAGCTCACTCCCGAGCAGGCCGCCTTGGTCGAAAAAGCCATCGCACGCGAAAAGGTCCTCATCCGGGATATCCAGCAGCGCACTCCCCTGGTGGAAACCTACATCCAGAACACCAAGCCCGATGTGAAGCTGTACCAGGTTCCCATCCAGGACGAGTACATGCTCAGCCGCATCGACTTCGGCAAGGGCTTCTTCGACAAGACCTACAATCCGCGCGTCCAGGCAAAGCACGGTTTCTTCAAAGGCTCTTTTTCCGCGATAACGGGCTTGGGCAAATCCCTGGGGCTCGACAAGCACATCAGTTACAACCCCCTCGGTTTTACAGAGATGATGTTTCTTGACCCGCGCAGCTTCGATACGCAGCATTACGTTTTCAGCTTCGTGCGGCCCGAGTTCCTAGGTTCCGTCCGCACATGGGTCTACGACGTCCATCCGGCAACGAGGGTCAAGGAATCTGGCCGCTTCCTGGGCCGCATCTGGATCGAGGACCGGGACGGCAACATTGTCCGCTTCAACGGAACCTTCACCCGTCCCAGCCAGGAAGACACCTCCAGGCTCTTCTTCCACTTCGATAGCTGGCGCATGAACGTGCAGCCTGGAATCTGGCTGCCGGTCGCCGTCTATGTCGAAGAGACGGAACGCGTTGAAGGCAACAAGTCGGTCGGCCTCAAGGCCCAGACGCACTTTTGGGGATATGCGCTCAAGCTGCCTACCCGCGAGAGCGAAAACGTGAGCGTACAGGTCGACGATGCCGTCGACAAGAGCGAAGACTCCCAGGATGTCGCTCCCCTGCAGGCCACCCGTGCCTGGATTACCCAGGCGGAGAACAATGTCATTGACCGCCTCGTCGAAGCAGGCCTGGTGGCGCCACTCAATGCCGACGGATACGAGACAACCGTCCTCGACCAGATCGTCGTCAATCTTGCGGTTCCGAACAATCTGGCCTTCACCGATCCAGTCCACTGCCGTGTTCTGCTGACCACCACGGTGGAAGCCACCACCGTTGGCAACACCATCCTCATCAGCAAGGGTCTCATCGATACCCTCCCCAACGAGGAGGCCATCGCCTCGGTCGTGGCCATGGAGCTGGCGCATATCGCCATGGGACACCATATCGACACGCGCTACGCTTTTAACGACCGTCTACTCTTCCCCGACGAGTCCACCTTCCAGCGCATCGACATGTACCACTCCGACCACGACAACGCCGAGGCCGCCACCAGGGCCCAGCAATACCTCCTGGCATCCATGTACAAGGACCGGTTGCCCACCGCGGCTCTCTACTGGACCCAACTGGCGGAGCGCGGCAAGGTTCTTCACGCTCTCAACACCCCCAAGCTGGGCGATTCGCTGCTCAAGGCCGACGGCACACCCTGGATGGCCGAGCTCGCAAGGAGCGCTCCCAGAATCAACTGGGACGACCTCGCTCAGACGCCGGCTCTGCCTTTAGGAAGCTGGCTCAAGACCGACCCATGGGACGACAAGGTGCATATGCTCAACGCCAAGCGCTATGCCCCCATGAACCCCCGCGACAAGATGCCGCTCGAGGTGACCCCGGTCTACTTCAAACTGCAGCGCTACGAAGCCCCCAAGCCAGCCCAGCCGGTCGCTCCTGCTCCTGCTGCAACCCAACCTGCCGCTAATCCCCCGGCGGCTCAGCCTGCCAGCCCTCCGGCGCCAGTCGATTCAGGTCCTCAGCAACCGGCCGCCGGCACGGGCTTCTCGCAGTAGAAAGAACCGGATGCCGCGGACATCTCATGGGTCCCTCCGCGGCATCGCAGCGAATCCGAAGCACGCATTGGCGCCCATTGACCACGGATTCTCAGGGAGAGCGTATATATCATGCATATGAAACGAATACTTGCCGCACTGCTCTTGCTCGCTGGTGCGGGACTCGCGAATTCTTCACTTCACGCGCAGGCAGTCCCCTCGGCCACAGCACGGCAGTTTTCCTTGACCGCTGGCGGGACATTTTCGCTTTTCCAGCCCGATTTCGTCGGCGGAACTTCCGCTCAGACCAACGGCCAGAGCCTCTTCTACGGAATTGACGGACCCGCGGTTTTCGTCGACGTCCGCTTCCGGCGCTGGGTCCAGTTCGAGGCCGAAGGCCGCTGGATGCGGTTCAACGTTCGCAGCACATCGACCGTCTCGGGGTCGCTCAATGTCAATGCAGTCCCCGAAGATAACTACCTGGTCGGCCCTCGAATCCCTTTCCGCGTAGGACGCTTCACTCCGTACGCCAAGATCCTCGGTGGTTACGGTGTCACGAACTTGCTGAACGTCAACCAAGTGGCGGGCAACTCTCTCAGCGGATACATGCTCGCTTACGGCGGAGGGACAGACTACCGTCTCACGAAACACCTCAGTGTCCGTCTCATCGACTTCGAATACCAGCAATGGTTCCTCACTGCGCCCGCCACCAGCACCAGCTTCACCATCCAGCCGTACGGAGCAAGCGCCGGCATCAGCTACAAGATCTTCTGAGTAGCAAACTCGAAACTGCTTTTCATGGTTTACGGGTGTGGCAAGCCACGCAAAAAGGGCCGCTCCCTAAGGAACGACCCTTCGCTGAATTGCTGACCCGGTGACTCGCTAACTCCGCTAACTCCGCGAGCTCCGCTGACTTGCAGTTCCGTTTACGCCGGCGAGGGAGAGCCTTCTGGGTAGCTCGGACCGCCGCGGCTCTCCGGCTTCAGCACCTGCTGTGCAGGGCCATCGCCGGTGTCGGTGGGTGAAGCAAGAATCGAACGCATCGGGGGCAATGTCTTCCCCTCGATCAGCAATCTCACCTCTTCGGCATCGATCGTCTCGCGTTCCAGCAGCGCGCCCGCGATCCGGTGCATCGCGTCCTGATTCGCCTCCAGAATGCCGTGTGCCGACTGGTAGGCCTCGTCGATCAAGCGGCGCACCTCCAGATCGATCTGCCTTGCTGTCTCTTCTGAAAAGTCGCGATGTTGCGCAATCTCGCGGCCCAGGAAGATCTGCTCTTCCTTCTTGCCGAAGGTCAGAGGCCCCAGCCGGCTCATGCCATACTCGCAAACCATGCGCCGCGCCAGATCGGTAGCCGTTTCAATATCGCTGCCAGCGCCCGTGGACATCTGGTTGAGGAAAATCTCCTCCGCCACGCGTCCGCCATAAGCCGTCGCCAGCCGCGTCTCCAGGTACTCGAGCGTATAGTTGTGCCGGTCGCCAGGAAGATAAACCGTCACGCCCAAGGCCATTCCGCGCGGAATAATCGTCACCTTGTGAATCGGGTCTGAGTGCTCCTGCATGAACGAAACCAGCGCGTGGCCCGCCTCGTGGTAGGCCGTCACCTTCTTCTCGTCGTCGGTCAGCAGCATCGACTTGCGCTCGGCGCCCATCAGCACCTTGTCCTTGGCCACTTCGCAGTCATACATGGTGACCTGCTTGCGATTCATGCGCGCCGCACTCAGAGCGGCCTCGTTCACCATGTTGGCCAGATCTGCTCCGCTGAATCCCGGTGTGCCCCGAGCTAGAACATTCAAATTCACATCGTCGGAAACAGGAACCTTTTTCACGTGAACGCGAAGGATCTCTTCGCGGCCGCGGATATCCGGCAATCCAACCACCACCCGCCGGTCAAAGCGGCCCGGCCGCAGAAGCGCCGGATCCAGCACGTCCGGGCGGTTGGTCGCCGCCACCAGGATCACGCCGTCGTTCGACTCGAAGCCGTCCATTTCGACCAGCAACTGGTTCAGCGTCTGTTCGCGCTCGTCGTGTCCGCCGCCCAAGCCTGCACCGCGATGGCGGCCCACTGCGTCGATTTCATCGATAAAAATAATGCAAGGCGCGTTTTTCTTGCCCTGTTCGAACAAGTCGCGCACCCGGCTCGCGCCTACGCCCACAAACATTTCCACAAAATCGGAGCCTGAAATCGAGAAGAACGGTACGTTTGCCTCGCCGGCCACCGCGCGGGCCAGCAGCGTCTTGCCCGTTCCCGGAGGTCCAACTAGCAGCACGCCCTTGGGAATGCGGCCACCGAGTTTTTGAAACTTCTGCGGCTCGCGCAGATACTCGATGATCTCCTTCAGCTCTTCCTTGGCTTCGTCTACGCCTGCCACATCCTTGAAGGTGACTTTCTTTTGCTGCATCGAAAGCAGCCGCGCCCGGCTCTTGCCGAACGAAAGCGCCTTGTTCCCGCCCGATTGCATCTGCCGCAGCATGAAGAACCAGATCGCGCCCAGCAGAATGAATGGACCCACATTGAACAGAATCGGAAGCAGCATGTTGGTCTGGATCTCTTTGATGCCAAAGCTCACGCCCGCCGCGCGCATCGCCTTGTCAAGATCCCCATAGTCCGCCGGAAGCGTCGTATGAAACTGATCCTTGGAGCCTTTCAGGTGCCCATGCAACTCGTTGCCTTGGATTGTCGCGTCCTGCACCTGGTTGTTTTGCACCTTGCTGAACAGGTCGGAGTAAGGGACCTCCTGGTCCTTGCCGCTGCCTTGGTTCTTCGTCACCACATTCAATAGCAACAACAGGCAGACGAGTATGAACACCCAGAACATGACGGTCTTAACGGTCGAATTCACCAGAATCCCTCTTTTCCCGCGGGCGGAGAAGCCGCTCAAATCACTTGCAATGCTGCCCGTTTCATCCTTAGACGTTCGAGCTTCTCATGAAGTTACAGAAAGTACACCCCAACTAGCCGGCAGGCACACCCTCTCTGCCGCCTTGGATGAGCAGTAAAGATGATTGTACTCTCAACTCGCGATCGAAGACTTGGGCCGCTCCCAGCACCCCATGCATCTGCTTCTGCCATTAGCCACCGGCGGCTTGCAGTCGCACGCCGCCTCATTGCTGCTCCTGCAGCGCGGTCGCCACCACGGTGATTCCGGCTTCCGGTTCCAATTCCGCGCCTTGCATCCACACAATGCGCCCTTCCACCTCAAGAACAGGCCACAGCGCGCGGCCAGATCCGCTCACCCGCAAACGGTCCAGCACTTCCTTCACTTTGTGCGACCCGCCTGAGTGACGCAGCCGGACCCTGTCACCTGACCGCCAACTGCGCAACCATCCTACGCTTCTGGAAGCCGGCTCCCCGGTGTCCTGTTTCTTTTCCACATCCACCCGAACGCGCAGGCCAAAGGCCCCTGCCTCGATCTCTCCCGGAATCAGAATCTGATACTCAAAAATCGTCTCCTCGGCATCCGCCGCATTGTTGCCGGCCCCCAGCGTCAACTGCACTTCGCGGTGCGTCCGCTCACCGCGCAGCCCTTGCGCCAATTCGCGCTTTTCCCCCGCGCGGCCGCTCAGAGCAAGCGCACGCAGTGACTCGGTGGCTGCAAACCCAAGCGAAACTCCTAGTTGTGCCGCCGCATGGCGCAGCAGTCGTCGCTGCATCGCCGGAGCCTGCGCCGCCAAGCGCGTCGCGTCCACCGCGAGCCCCGGTTCGGCTGCGCGCCCTCCGCCTCTGACGGGCGTCCCCGGCATCAACACCTGGGGCCCCAGCCAGCGCAGTTGCCCGTCCCACCAGGACTCTTCCTCGCGCGCCAGATCCGCCATTTGCGTCAAATGTTCGCGAATTTGCGGATTCCAGCTCTCCAGCAGCGGCAGCAGTTCCTTCCGCACCCGATTGCGCGTATACACGGTTTCCGCATTCGACGAGTCTTCCCGCCAGGCCTGATTCCGGCTCTGAAGGTAGGCCTCTACCGCGGTCCGCGTGGTGCCCAGCAGCGGCCGAATGACCCGCCCTTCTGGAAAGACAAGCACTGGGTGGATCCCACTCAACCCTTCCGTCCACGCTCCGCGCAAGAACTTGGCCAGCACCGTTTCTGCCTGATCGTCTCGCGTGTGCGCGGTCGCTACTGCATCCACTTCGCCCATAGCCAGCAGATGCCGAAACCAGTTGTAGCGCAGCCGTCGTGCCGCCTCCTCGATCGACTCCGCCGGCTTCTGCGAGCCTGGGTTTGCCTTCGCGGCCGAGGCCACATCCACCTGATCGCAATGAAATGTGAGTCCCAGCTCGGTGGCCAGAGCACGCACAAACTCCAGGTCGCCGTCCGCCTCCGACCCGCGCAGCCCGTGGTGCAGATGGGCCACATGCAGCACCAGGCCCAGTTCCTTGCTCCGCTCGGCCAGCGCGCGAAGCAGAGCAACGGAATCCGCTCCCCCCGACACGCCCACCGCGAGCCGCATGCCTGGCTTCAGCAGAGAAGCGTCGATAGGCAGCGTGGAGCATTGGGAAATGGTTTCGGCCTGCATCCATTCATCATACCGTGATGTGGGAGCAGCCATTCGATGCAGGAAATCTCAAAAGTTACCCGTGCGGGTACTTTGAGCATTGCGTCCCAATCCGGCACCGGAGCTTCCTTCCCGCGCCGGCGTCCCGGCCCCGCCAGGCTCTCCGACCGCAACGCGGTCCACAACCCAAGCCCAACCGTTGTATACTCCACGAATTATGCAGGTATTTGCAATTCTTCCCGCAGCAGGCCTGGGAACCCGGATGGCCGGGCCACAGCCTAAGCAGTTTCTCGCCCTCGACGGCATTCCCATCCTCATTCACTCGCTGCGCGCTTTCGCCTCCGTGCCCCGCGTCAACGCCATCTACGTAGCCGTCCGCAAATCGGAGATCGAGCGAGTCGAGGCCCAGGTGGAAGAGTTCGGCTTCACCCATCGCGTGCATGTCGTGGAAGGCGGAGAGAATCGGCAGGAATCAGTGGCCAACGCTCTTGCCGCCCTGTCCGCCCAGCCCGATGACATCGTCCTGGTACACGATGCGGTCCGCCCGCTCATCGACGCGGCAACCATCGAGCGCACCATCGACGCCGTCGCCTTGCACGGAGCGGCCATCGTCGGCATGCCCGCCATCGACACCATCAAACAGGTCGAACGCACTGCCCACGGCGCTTTGGTCACCAGCACCATCCCCCGCGAGTTCATCGTTCTGGCCCAAACCCCGCAGGGCTTCCGCTACGGAATCCTGCAAAGCGCATTCGCCGAAGCCACCCAGGACGGCTTCGTCGGCACCGATGAGGCCTCCGTCGTTGAACGCGCCGGACATCAGGTAGCCGTTGTACCCGGTTCTCAGGTTAATCTGAAGATTACCCAGCCCGGCGATCTGGCGCTGGCGGAGTTCTATATCCATTCGCGCATCAGGTAACGACCGTTCGCTCGAACCGCCTCTGGAATTGCGTCTTCAAAGGAATAGGCACGGGACACATGGATACACGTATTGGATTTGGCTATGATTCGCACGTCTTCAAATCAGGCGTGCCCCTGCGCATTGGCGGACTCGCCTTCGACCATCCGGAGGGCCTTGCCGGCCACTCCGACGGCGACGTCCTTCTCCACGCCATCACCGACGCCCTGCTGGGCGCCATCGCGGCTGGCGACATCGGCACCTTTTTTCCTCCCGGCGACCAGCGCTGGAAGGATGCGGATTCCGCCATCTTCCTCAACCTGGCGCTCGAGGAGTTGCAGCACGCCGGCTATCGCATCGTGAACGTCGACACCACCTTGATCCTCGCCGCTCCCAAAATCTCCCCCGTGGCGCCCGATATGCGGGCCCGCGTCGCCGACCTCCTCAACATCGACATCGACCAGGTAAGCATCAAGGCCAAAACCCCTGAGGGTCTCAACCTTGACCATGTGGCCCAGTGCCACGCGGTCGCACTGGTGGAACGCGTTCAGGAACGCGAGGAACTGAAGAGCATGACCGCAGTCATCGAGAGCCAGCGCCAGTTGGAAGATGTTGTCGAGGACCTGCTCGCCAGTGTCCACGGTGTTCCGAAGAAGCGCGGCGTCGACCCGATGTACGACACAGACGACATCACGTAAATCAGGGAACAGGGAACAGGGAACAGGAATCAGGGATCAGAAGCCGGGTGCCTCTGGTCCCTCGCTTTTGGCAGCCATGGAAGGCACGAATCTTGCACCCTCCAATGATATTCGCAAACATTCGATACCAAGCGCCAATAAAGCTTGGGTAAGGTGGACCGTCTCTGGTGAAGACAGAGACGGTCCCCCCTGGAGTCACGGCTGATTTGCAGCCGAACTAGGACCGTGATTCCGTGAAGCAGATCTCGGCAGAAAAATCACGAGGTCGGTTCGCAGATCATTTCCGCAAAGTTGCAGCAAGGTGGCCGAACATCTGCATCCGCTTATCGAGCCAAGCTTGGCGATAGCGGAATTCGTTGAACCGCGCGTAACGCGAGGATCATTTATGGCGCGTCACGGGATCCTTTCGCGCCGTTGCCAGGCCCCCGGGCCACCAGTTCCAATCGCCAGCAATGCGAAGGAGCGCGGGGCCAATCACAATGCGCACCAGCGTTGCGTCAATGAACACGGCGACCGCCAGCGTAAATCCGATCATCTTGACTACCAGAAAACTGCCGAAGGTGAATGCGGCAAATACGACGATCATGATCGCGGCGGCGCTGGTGATCAGGCCTGCGGTTCTTGCCATGCCCTCCGGGATGGCGTCCACTTCACTCAGTCCGGATCTGCGGGCCTCGAGAACCCGAGCCACCAAAAACACTTCGTAATCCATGCTTAGCCCGAAGACGATGGCAAAGGTGACGATAGGTACAAGGGGGAAAACGCTGCCCGTCCCCCCGGGAACTCCCAGCAGGCTGCTTCCATATCCGTCCTGAAAAACCAAAATCAACGCTCCGAAGGAAGCCGCCACTGAGACCAGATTCAGCACGATTGCCTTCACGGCGACGAAGAGTGAACGGAACCCTCCCAGAAGCGCCATCAACGTCCCCACCACCACCAGGGTCGTTACCGGCACAAAGCGATCGATGACAATCGTCTGATAGTCCGCATTGAGTGCCGGAATACCCCCAACGAGAAGCGTGGCGCCGGGTACTCCTGTGAGAGCTGTCGCGCCGGTCTTCCGGAGTTCCCGTACCCAGTTAACCTGTTCGCGCAGGGAGACCGAAGACGCTGGCAACACCTCAAGCAATGCCGCGCGTCCGTCACTGCTTAGAAAAGTTCGTCGCGTCTCCCGCGAAAGATTGGTGAGGAACGACCGGTTGCTCTCCGCAAGCGTGGTGATAGAAATAACCCGGAAGCAACGAGGGTCGCTCGCGAGCCGTTTTGAGACGCGGTCAATTGAGTTCCACCCCGCGTCGGTTTGTGCAATGGAGTCTGTCGGCAGTTCCACAATCACGCGCATGGATTCAACGACGCCGGACCGATCCATTTGTTCCAGGGTGTGAAGAGCGTGGACCGATTCTGCCGCTTGCGGGAGCCAATCGCCCCGAGGGACACTGGTATCCAGTCGAGCGGCTTGACCGGCGAGCAGAAGCAGGGGAACGCCTGCCAGAAAGAGAGCAAGCCAAGGATGGGCGACAATCAAATTTCCCCAGTGCCTCCAGCGATCTCCTGTGCGTGTCGCTCGATCCGCATTAAACCGCGGAGTGAAGGGTAGCCGGCCAGCATCAATCCGCGAGCCGAGCAACCCCAGCACTGCCGGGACAAGAGTATTTGCCAGCAACACGCTGATTCCTGCGATAAGAATCCCAGCGATCCCGATGGAACGGATCTCGCTGATGGGAACCATCAACAGGGCAAGAAACCCGATGGCTACCGTTGCGGCTGAGACCAAAAGTGTGCGACCGGCTTGACGCGCCGCAATGCCCGAGGCTGCGCGTCCGTCGTACCCTTCGGAGATCACTTCCCGATAGCGGCTGACCATGAGCAGGGCGTAATCGATTCCCAAACCCAACCCGAGCATGGTGGCGAGATTCTGAACCAGAATGGACAAGTGGAAACGCTCAGCCAGGAATCCGGCAATCGCCAGCGTGGTCGCGATGGCTAACTGGCTGACGGCCAAAGGAATCAGGGCCGCTACCAGGCTTCCAAAAGCCAGGAACAAAAGCGCGAGGGTCGCGGGAATCACCAGACTCTCGCCGTGTCGCACGTCCTGGGCGCTGGCTTTTCGTATATCGAAATTCAGTGGGATCTCGCCCGTTAGCTCGAGCTTCACAGCCGGAAAACGGTTCCGCAACTCCTCTTCAAGAGCATGGGTGCGCTGGTGAAGCTTGGGAACGAGCGACTCAACTGATCCGTCGTTGGGGGCCTCGGCCGACGAGAGCCCCACCAGAACAAATGTCTCACCGCTCTTTCCCAGGAATATCGAATCGCTCAACTCGATGTGGGATACGACGCCTGATACACCGGGTTCGTCTTTCAGTCCAGCCACTATGACTGCTAACGCTTGCTCGCCTTGGTCCGAATCCGCGGGCGGGAGTCCTTGAACCACAAGGACCACGCGGTCAACGAAAGGAGAGCGAAAGCGGCTGGCCAATTCCTGCCGGACTGCTTCTGCATCGCTCCCTTCGACGCGGGTTGCCGTCTCCAGATGGCGTTCCGCATGAAACGAGAATGGAAGAAGCGCGAGGACGCCGGCAAGGACTACGCCTGCCACCCAGAGACGCCGCACATACATCAGACTCATGATGTCCTGCAAAACCGTCGCCTGTTAAATTAAGGTTCAGCTTCGACGCCTGAACGGAAGAACTTCAGGCGCCAGCCCGGATGCCAAAACACGGTTGGTTCGTCTATCGGTTAGGATGCAAATGAGCGGACCTCACTTAGCCAGCTTATCTGAAACTGCAGCAATGCTTTCCCGTCAGGCATTGAGGAGGACTTATTCTCAAACTTGCTATGCTCGGACTTCTCGCCGTTCTTCAACTTGGAGCCCCTGCTCGCCTTCGAGCCTTGGATCCCCGCATTGGCTCCTGGTCGCTCGTCTCCGCTCAATCTGCGCTGGATCCCCCTAACAAGCTTTCCATCACCTCTGGCCATAATGGAGTGCACGTCGTCATGTCCGGCGAAACACGCCTCGATTTTACAGCGAAAAAGGACGGACACGAAACCGCCGTTCCAGACAATCCGGCGTTCAATCAAGTCGAGGTGCACAGAATCGGCAAGATGCAGGCCGAGGTCAAAGAGCAAAAGAATGGGGTTCTCGTTGCGACGATTCGCGAACAACTTTCAAAGAATCGGAACGAGCTCACAGTCACGACTGTGAGCAAAGGGCATGCCGACAAGATCACAGTTTGGACGCGAAGCGGAGGAACAAAAGTCGCCGCTGACCCAATGGCCGGCGAGTGGACTCAGGATCTCAGCAAGACTCGTATGCGGCAAGGGTTGCTGCTCAAGATAGAGGCGGTGGCCAATGATGGAGTTCGCTTTTCAGGAGAGTTCAGCTACACCGCGCGTTTTGACGGGAAGCAATACGATCTGAAAGACTCCCGCAACGATACTGTTACACTCGAATGGATCGATGCGCATACAGTAGATTCAATTTACCGGCGCGACAACCAACCGGCAGAGAAGGATAGGTGGGTGGTTTCCGCCGATGGCCAGCAGATGACGCTCACCACCTCGGGCGGCTTGGAAACCGGCCAGCACATATCCGAAAAACTGACATTCAAGAAGCAATAGCCATTATGCATCCGTGCAGGCCAGACGCGCGTCGGGCGGTGACACAACGCTCTGGTCCCGAGGCGCAACCGAAATGATTCCCTTGCGATGCATGAATTTCAAAATGCCATTGACCGTATCCTCGAGCGACGGATCCGCGATGCCCCACTCCGAGGCATCCCGTGCCGCTTGATAAGAGGAACTGTCGTATCGTTTGAACTCCATCGCAGTAATGTTATCCACGGAGCCTACCAGAAAATCGAGCAATGGAAAGAGCAGGTCTTCCTTCCTGCATCTCCGGATAAGCTCGGGAACGAAATCGGAGACGCTGAATATTTCGAATTGCCGCCCGGTCGACTGAGTGATGAGCCTGGTGATATCGAGCATGTTCGCGCAATCGTCTCGCACTACATGGTAGGTTTTGTTCTCAGTGCCGGGAGTGGTGGAAATTGAAACGATATTATTTGCCGCAATGTCCGCGGGAACGAAGCTAACCTGATTCAACGCATCGACTCCGATGCCGTGATTCACCATGAACGCAACCAGGCGCACGGCGATATCGAAGTTGTTGCCTCCACCCGTGATCGAGGGACTGACCAGGGCGGGCCGGAAGATCCGCGTGCAAAGACCCAGTCGGCGCGCGTCCGCAACTACTTGTTCCGCCACCCACTTCGATTGGCTGTAGCCGAAGTCGAGAAGCTCCATGTTCTTGTTGAAGTCCGTCTCATACAGGACGCTCTTGACTGCCCAGCCAAACACGAAAGTCGTCGAGACATAATTCAGGCTCTTGGGCCGTCCTTCGAAGGCCAGTCTCAAGACCTCGTTCGTTCCGAGAACGTTTGCTTCGCGCATTCGATCGTAGTTGAACAGGTAGTTTACGGTTGCGCCGTTGTGGAACACCGTATCGATTTCATTCATGAGAAAATCCCAGACATCCTGCGTGAGGCCCAGTCTCGGCTGACCCAGATCGCCACAAACGGGAATTACACGAGCATCGAACATCTGCATCAGACCTGCGCCACACGGTCCCATCGATTCCATCGCCGCTCTCAGTCGCTGCATGCCTTGACCTTCGTTGGAAGCTCTGACCAGAACATGGATCTTCGCGCGCGTCTGTTCCAGCAGGCTCTTCATGAGGAATGGCCCGATGAAGCCAGTGCCGCCAGTGAGCAGGACATGATTCAGGACCGGTATCGCGGGCATCGAGGCAGGCTTCGGAGGCGCGAAAATGAGCTTCCTGTCGCTGCTCATCATTTGTTTTTCCGCTTCGCGCTGCTCCTCCCGGAAAGCCGCCAGGGAATGGCGCAGTATCAGCAATGCTTCTTCCGGAGCACGCTCCAACTGTTCGGCCAGTCGAAACAGATCGGCTACGCTGACACGCTGGATGACCCCAATATCTACCTGCCTCGCCAGCATGTCGGCGCCCTTGTCCTTGAGAAGCTCCTTCAGTTCATGCATGAACACGACAAGATCCAACGAATCCAGCCCAGCTTCGACAAGGTTATACGATTCCATCCCGGTCAGGTTGTATCTTGCTTTCAACTCGTCGAACGAAGACTGGATGTCAGCACCGGACTCGGATGCTCCGGCGTCCTTCTCCCGCGAAAACTCGGAGAGAACGGCAAATTGGCCTTCCAGCCACATCTGCTTGGTTTTATGGCGCATGATCTTGCCTGAGCTCGTTCTCGGTATCGAACGCGGCGCTATGAGCGAGATCAATGCAACTTCCGCGTTGAGATAACTCCGCACCGCCGCAGCAATCTTGCGCGCATCTGGAAGCGCTTTGGGATTCTTCACTTCAGCTACGATCGCCAGCGCAGGTTCGGCCTCTTCGTGGATCTGAAACGCGGCGACGCAATTGCTTCGGATCAGTCCCGAAGTTCGCTCCACAACGTTTTCGATATCCTGCGGGTAATAATTCTGCCCCCGCAGGATGATCATGTCCTTGATACGCCCGCATACGTAGAGTTCGCCGCTATGGAAGAATCCCATATCGCCAGTCCGCAAGTAGCCATCGTCATAGGGGCTATCGTCCACCAGCCGCGCACGGAATTGCTTCAACGTCAGTTCCGGATTATTCCAGTAACCAAGGCACTTTCCGCTTCCGGCGACCCAGATTTCGCCGACCTGGCCTGGCTTCAAAGCAAAGTGCATTTCCGGATCAACGATCTTGACGTCGACGCTCGGCAGCGGGCTCCCACAACTTACAATCTGCGTGGCAGCATCGATTTCGGAAACCTCGGTAGTCATGCGGGCTTTTCCCAATGCGAGGGCGCGCTTGTTCACCGAAACGATACTGCGTCCACCAATCGAGACTGCCAGCGTGTTCTCGGCAAGCCCAAAGGCCGCATAGTAGCTTTCCGACTTCAGTCCATAAGGCTGAAACGCCTCAAGGAACCGTGTGTACGTGTCTGCCTTCACCGGCTCTGCTGCGACCATCAGCACCTGCAGTGAACTCAGATCGCAACCTTCCAGACTCTCCTTGGAAAGCCGCCCGGCACGCAGGCAATAGTCATACGCGAAGTTGGGAGCAGCCGTGGCTGTGGCCCGATAGGTTTGGATCGCGTTGAACCAGAGGATCGGCCGCTGAATGAAGTCCATGGAAGCGAAGCCGTAGGTCGTGCCGCCTCTCAGCGCAGGGTAAAGATAGCATCCGATCAGCCCCATATCGTGATACTGCGGAAGCCAGGAAACGACGATTGGATTGGCATGGTCGATCACCAGCGGGCAGGTGTGCAGGATGTTTTCGTGCGTCACCATCACACCCTTTGGCTCCATCGTCGACCCCGATGTGTATTGCAAAAACAGAATCTTCGATGTTGTGAAAAATGGCTCGCTCGAAGTGGTGTCTACGAAGTCTTCTGTGACGATCCACGGAAGGCCGGAAATGTAGTCGACATCGACGCCGGACGCCGAAACTCCACTGCGGGTGAGATTTGTTTTCAGGGACGCGTGGTAGTCCCTGCTCGTCAGGATCCCGGCGGCCTGGCAATCCTTGGCGATGTGGACCATTTTGTAGAGGGCGCTCTGGAAGCCACGAGAACTGGGGGGATAGACGGGCACCGGGATCAATCCAGCGCGCACGCAAGCAAAAAACGCGCAGATCATTTCCAGCCCCGGGGGATAGGCGAGCAGAAGCCTGTCCTCCGAAGCGAATCGACCCTCCTTGAGCAGGTGTCCGGCGATTGCCTTGGTTCGTTCGGTAAACGACGCGTAAGAGTAGCCATCGACTGGAATGCCGTTCACGTCGATAAACGAATAGAGGAGTTTGTGCGGGTGCAAGTCCGCCAGTTTATCCAGTTGGTTCAAAATCGATGTCTTCACAGGTTAGCGAATCCCCTCGATGTGGAATAGGAAAGCCGCGTACATACGAATCACGAAATGTCTTGTTGCTCCCCGTGAGATGCTGAGGGGGAAAACCGACTGGGAGTCGGCCCGGGGACTTATAGTGTAGGTCAGTGTAAGCCGATATTCATAAAAAGCATAGAGGCTTCGGCTCATGTGCTCTCGGCCCGGTCCCGGGGGGAGCGTCGATCCAAGCACCTGAACGCACCCGGCGAGGCAGTCATGCGCTGTTTCACCGGGCATCCATCCTGCCGTTCAAAGCATATTATCATATTGAAAATAAATTACTTATGTTTTCCAAGCCAGGAAACAACCTCGTCCATCCTCGTTTCGGGGAACAAGGCGTCCGCGGCTCGCCGCGTGCGATCCGAATTTTCCTTGATTCGACCCGAAACTTCGCGCTAGTATCAGCCATGACGATGCCATGACGCTTCCGAAGGCGGGGTAACAGATCCGCTCGCGCTCTGGGAAACCAAAGCTAAAGACCGGGCCGCGCAATGCCGGCCGAACAGAAATGTGGAGGCGCCGGTGACTTCCGAGAATGAAGCGGTGATCGCCCTCGAGCCGAACTTCAAGCCAGATTTAGATGACTTGGTGCTATCCGGGTCCTCGTCGCGGCAGTCCGTCGATGATCCGGTAGTTGCGTCTTCTTTCCCTAAGGTCTTGCGCCGCCGCCTTGACAGGTTTTTTACCGACCGGAATCTTTCTCCCAAAGCCGACCGCGCGATGTGGATTAAGATCGGCACGGGGCTTGTTGTGCTGGCGGGCAGTTGGACCACCCTTTACGCGCTCAAGCCGGATGCCTGGAAGTTTGTTGCCCTCTATGTATTGGGCGGCATCGCCCAAACATTTCTTTTGTTGAATATCGCCCACGACAGCAATCACAATGCGATCTCGTCTGTGCCGTTCGTAAACAAGCTCCTGAATTATGTATTCGATCTTTGCGGAATCAATTCGTACATGTGGCGTATCCTCCACCATCGGGGTCACCACTCCTGCATCAATCTACAAGGCGAGGACGACGCGCTTACCGGACGAGGCATCTTTCGCTTTTCGCCCCACGAACCCCGCGCGCGCCTGCACCGATTCCAGCACATTTACGCGCTTTTCTTTTATGCAATGTTCTCTCTCGACTACGTCTTCCTTAGAGATGTGGAGTGCTTTTTTCGCCCGTCCCACGAATACCTGAGGCGCGTCAGGCATCCGAAGCGCGAATACATCATTCTCTTTGCAGGGAAGGGATTCTACCTCACCTACATGCTGGTTTTGCCGGTGGTGGTATTGGGAGAATCTCCCTTGTTAGTCGCGGCGGCGTTCGTGCTGGTCCATTTGATCACCGGTCTGAGTGTATCGCTGATATTCCAGACAACACACACGATCGACAGCACGTACTTTCCCGCGGACCGCAACGAATTCGAGAATGGCGTTTATCATATTTTCGCCACAACTGCCGACTATGCAACAGAAAATCCGATGGTTGGCTGGCTCGCTGGAGGGCTCAACCACCACATCGCCCACCATCTGTGTCCTTTCGTGTGCCACACCCACTATGCTCCACTCACCCGGATCGTGAAGCAGACCGCCAGAGAGTTTGGCGTTTCCTATCGGCAGCATCCTACGATGACACAGGCGATCCGACATCATTTGATTCTCTTGAAACAACTGGGAAACCAGGACTGACTTTGATTGTGTTCTCCCCTTCCTATGGTTAAGCAACCGATTCAGGCAGGTTATATGAAGATCGCTACGAATCTATCCAAGCATGCGGGCAAGGAGGTGTAACGTTGCCCGCAACCATTTCCGTTGTTTCCCGGTTGCGCTCCTTTGCGGATTCGCGCGCCATGGCGGCCAACCCAGTGCAAGTGTTGGCCAAATACACTAAGCTTTATGGCGACACATTCCGGTTCTATCTGGGTGGCCTTAAAGAGGCCATCGTGACGACCGATCCCGCCGTCATCCAGCACGTGTTGAAGACCAATGCGGAAAACTACCAAAAGTCTGACATTCAAGTGAAACGAATGGGACACTTCCTTGGTAAAGGTCTTCTTACCACCCACGGGGAAGCCTGGCGCACACAGCGGCGTCTCATCCAAAAGGGCTTCGATCGAAAGGAACTTGAGGCGCTCTCCTCGATCATGCAGGACTCGCTTGCCGAGTCGCTCCGGGAGTTTGACAGACAAGTCAAGGACGGCCCCGTCGATATTTACCCTCAACTGATGAAGATGACCTTCGCGATGGTCGCCCGATCGCTATTTGGCGCTCGACTTAAAGACGAGGAAATCGACCTTATCAGCCACACCATCCTGACCGTGCAGGAATTCATTGTTCGGCAAACGCTTCAGCCCTACCTGAATCCATGGTTTGCCGTCTCGGGGGAATTGCGCAGACACGAAGACCTGCGCGCCCGCGCAGACGGCATTCTGCTCGAATACATCGGCAAACGCCGTCATGAAGCGCCAGGCCACGATCTTCTGCAGACCTTGATGGATGCCCGTTACAGCGATGGCGAAGGCATGAGCGATGAGTTGGTCCTGAGCGAGAGCATGCAACTGCTGGTTGCCGGGCATGAAACATCGTCGAATGCCCTATCGTGGCTTCTCTACCTGCTAAGTTCGCACCCGGATTGCCTCGAAAGAATAAGGCAAGAGTTCGATTCAGTTTTGGGTGAAGCGCCTCTGAGTTATTGCCACGTTCCCAGGTTTGAGTTTGCCTCTCAGGTCATTCAGGAGGCGCTTCGCCTTTATCCGCCGTTCTGGATGATCGACCGCATGGCTGTCGCTGACGACCGAGCAGGGGACATGATGATTCCACGAGGATCGACAGTCATAGTCTTTGTCCATGGAGTGCACCATGCGTCGCGCTATTGGCAGGATCCGGAGCGCTTCGATCCCGAGCGTTTCACGAAAACGAGCGAGAAGTCGCACACGCCCTTTACCTATCTTCCTTTCGGAGGCGGGCCGCGGGGATGTATCGGCGGTAACTACGCAATGCTGCAGATCCTCATGATCCTGAGCGCACTTGTAAGAAGATATGATTTCCAGCTATCTCCGGGCCAGACGATCGAAGCGCGCCCGATGGTGATTCTGCGACCGAAGTACGGAATCCGCATGACCTTCACGGAGGCAGTCACACTCGGCCAGCCTGCAATCATTGAAGAATAGGCCATCGAGTCCGAAGTGGATTGCTGCCGTAGTCAGCAGCTTTGGCCGCCTGCACGGCGACCTTTGAACAGAGCCGGACAGAGCCGGTCTCGCAAATTCGGACAAGGGTTTAAGTGGGAGTTCTGTTCTTCCCCAGCCTAAAATGGCTGGGATGAGGAGAGCAGATGACCAGACGTCCGCGTCGGAACCACACAGCGGCTTT
>Ga0181516_10001078_pt1 | contig 21780 bp, 15 predicted proteins | sample PEATcosm2014_Bin_25_FD_121104 | JGI IMG/M metagenome (GOLD analysis project Ga0181516, IMG submission 121104) | Peatland microbial communities from MTU Mesocosm Facility, Houghton, MI, USA - PEATcosm2014_Bin01_10_metaG | ecosystem: Environmental > Terrestrial > Soil > Wetlands > Peat | place... | reverse complement strand
GTGCAAAGCAGTGTTCGACGCCATTGCCAGGCAGGTGATGACGGCGAGTCACGAGTATATGATCCAGACCGAGGGACCCGACAAGGCCAAAAGGGAGCAGCGGGAAGTCATCAACACCGGCACGGCGCAGTATTTCCTGGTGGGCGGGGAATGGCACACCATGAAAGAGACGCCCAAAGAGACGCTGCAGCGGGAGCGCGACAACGAGGCCAATTCCAATGTGAGCTGCCGCTACCTTCGCGACGAGAGCGTCGAAGGCGTCAATGCGGCGGTGTTCAGCGAACACAGCAAGACCGATACGGGCGAAAGCAATGCCCTGATCTGGATCGCCAAGGGCAATGCCATGCCGGTGCGCGAAGAGGTGGATATGGATCCGGGAAATCCGGGCGCACGGCACCTGGAAGTTCGTATTGTGTATTCGAACGTACAGGCACCAAGCGGTGTAAAGCCCTGAGCTGCCCCTTTCGATGGTCACCCTTACCGTCAATGGCGCCGCGCAGAGCGTCGATGCCGATGGCGACACGCCATTGCTGTGGGTGTTGCGCGATCATTTGAAACTGACCGGAACCAAGTACGGGTGCGGCATGGCGCTCTGCGGCGCCTGCACGGTGCATCTCGATGGTGTGGCGGTGCGCTCGTGCATCCTGCCTTTGAAATCGCTGCAGGGCAAAGCCGTGACGACCATCGAGGGCCTGTCGAGGGACAGGAGCCATGCGGCGCAGCGGGCCTGGATCGAACTCGATGTGCCGCAATGCGGTTACTGCCAGTCCGGGCAGATCATGGCCGCCGCCTCGCTGCTGCAATCCAACCCCTCGCCCAGTGATGCCGACATCGATGCGGCCCTGGCGGGGAACATCTGTCGTTGCGGCACCTACTCACGTATCCGCAAGGCCATTCATCGTGCGGCCGAGCTTTTGCGCGGGAACACATCGCCGTGAGCGGTCTCGACCCGGGACGTCGCGTCTTCCTGCAGCGCGCGGCTTATCTCGGCGGCGGCCTGGTGATCGCCACGGCGCTGCCGGCTTTCCGGAGCGGTCCGCGTGCGGCGCAGGCCTCGAGCAGCCAGCTCAATGCGTGGCTTCGGATTGGAACGGATGATTCCATCAGTATCCTGGTCGATCGCTCGGAGATGGGCCAGGGCGTGTACACCGCCTTGCCGGCGCTGATCGCCGAGGAACTCGAAGTCGATCTGTCACGCATCACGATCCATGCGGCGCCTGTCGGCGATGCCTATGTCAACGTCCTCAATGGAGGCCAGGTCACGGGCACCAGCAACAGCGTGCCGGAGGCCTGGGACAAGTTGCGTAAGGCAGGGGCACAGGCGCGGATGATGCTGATTGCGGCGGCAGCGCAACGCTGGCGCATCGATCCTGCCGCCTGTCGTGCGGAAAACGGCAAGGTGACCGGCACCCAGGGCAGGAGCGCGAGCTACGGTCAACTCGCGGACGCGGCCGCCAAGTTGCCGGTTCCCAAGGATGTATCCCTCAAGGACGCCAAGGACTTCCGTCTCATCGGCAAGCCGCTGCCGCGCCTGGATACACCGGGCAAAGTGGACGGCAGTGCCGAATTTGGTTTGGACGTCCAGTTACCCGGGATGCTCTACGCCGCCATTGCCCTGTCTCCCACCTTGGGCGGCAGGCTGAGTTCGCTCGACTCGACCGCAGCGTCGGCTCTCCCGGGTGTGCGGCGGGTGCTGCCCACTGCCAGCGGAGTCGTGGTCGTAGCGGAACACTTCTGGCAGGCCAAGAAGGCTCGCGATGCATTGCGAATCGAGTGGGAGCCGGGCCCCAATTCGGGTCTCGATAATGCGGCGATGTGGTCGCAGCTCAACCACGCCGCCGCGGCCAGCCCCGGCGTTTCAGCGCTGGGCAGTGACGATGTCATTGCCGCGCTCAAAGGCGGCAATGCGCTCGAGGCGATGAAGACGGCGGCCAGGACCTTTTCCGCGGTCTACGAGCTGCCGCTGGTGGCGCATGCGACCATGGAACCGATGAATTGCACCGCCGATGTCAGGGCGGACCGCTGCGATGTGTACGTCGGTACCCAGGTGCAGCAGCTGACGCAGACGGCCGCGGCCGGCGCGGCCGGGTTGCCGCCCGAGCGGGTCAATGTTCATACCACCTTGCTGGGCGGCGGCTTCGGCCGGCGCCTCGAAGTGGACTTTGTGCCCGCTGCCGTCGAAGCGTCCAAGGCAGTAGGCGCGCCGGTGAAACTGATCTGGACCCGCGAAGATGACATGACGCACGACCTGTACAGGCCGCCCGCACGCGAGCAGGTCACGGCCGGTCTGGATGAGAAGGGCAAACTCGTCGCCTGGGACTTGCACATCACCAGCCCATCGATCACTGCGCGCTTTGATCCCACCAACAAGGATCCCTTCGATTCGGTGATCGAGTATGTGCAGAACTTTCCCTACGCGGTACCGAATTTCGATTTGAGATATACCCGCCATGAGATCGGTATCGATGTGGGCTATCTGCGCTCGGTGAGCCATTCGCCCAATTGCTTTGCAGTCGAAAGCTCCATCGACGAGCTGGCGGCGGCAATATCGAAAGATCCACTGCAGTTCCGGCTGGAACTGCTGGCCGGGAAGCCGCGCCACCGCCAGGTGCTGCAGCTGATCGCCGAGCGCTCGGCATGGGGCCATCCCGTTACGGGACGCCACCAGGGGCTCGCCTTCATGGAGGGCTACGCCGCCTGCATCGCCCAGGTGGCGGAAATCTCCATCCAGGGCGGCCGGCTCAAGATTCACCGTATCAGCTGTGTCATCGATTGCGGACAGTCCGTCAATCCGCGCATCGTCGAGTCGCAGCTCGAGAGCGCCATCGTTTATGGGCTATCCGCAGCCTTGTGGGGCGATGTCACGCTGCAGGGCGGCCGCGTCCGGCAGACCAACTTCAACGACTACCGCGTGCTGCGCCTGAATGAGCTGCCCGAGCTTGATATCCATATCATTCCCAGCAGCGGCACGCCGGCTGGCATCGGCGAGACCGGTGTGCCGCCGGTGGCGCCGGCGGTTTGCAACGCGATCTTCGCGGCAACGGGCCAGCGACTGCGATCGCTGCCGATCAGCGCGCACAAGTTCGGCTGAGCTCGCGCGCGGGATGTAGCTGGCGCAGGCGCGCGGTGCCACTCACGATCAGCCCCCGGGAATCGGCAACACCGGCATGACCTCGACCGCCTCGCCCGGGAAGATCGCAAAATGCGGATGATTGTCGAACATTTCGGCGGCGGCCTGGTGCGAATCCGCTCGTACGACGGTGAAGGCACCCATGTGATTGCTGACATCGGAGATACCGCCCTGCGAGACTTTCTTGGTCTTGCCCAGGGGGCCACCCATGGTCACGATCGCGGCCTGGTGCTTCGCCACCCAGCCTTTCCAGGAAACGATCCCTTGCTGTTCCTTCGCGCGCCGCTCGGCATCGCTTAGGGCATTCCACGCGGTCCAGCGGGGACTATTTTTGCTCCCGAGGAAAACCGCAAGATATATATTGTTCGTGCTCAAGGGATCTCCTTTTGATTCCGTGCTCTTGCAGGTACGACGATCCAACATCGCCGAAATCGACACCCAGAACGACATTCAATGACACACCAAACGAATCTTTCGCTGCGAACGCTCATCCTGTCCGCCAGTTTGCTGCTGCTCGGGTCTGCCCTGGCCAGCGCCCGGGAGCGGACCGGCCAAGCGCTCGCGTTTACCCATGTGACCGTGATCGATGTCACCGGGGGGCCGGCCCTGCCGGATATGACCGTAGTGGTCAGGAATCAGCATATCGTCGCGCTCGGCAACAGCCGCCGGGTTCGCCCGCCGCGCGGCGCGCATGTCATCGAGGCGCGAAGTAAATATCTCATTCCCGGTCTGTGGGATATGCACGTGCACACGGTGTTCGGCGACTGGCTGCCGGCCAACGAGCAGGTAACCCTGCCGCTGTTCGTGGCCAACGGCATCACGGGCGTGCGCGATATGGGAGGTGACCTCGAGGTATTGAAGTGGTGGCGGTCACGCATCGCCGCGGGTCGCCTGCTGGGGCCGCGCATGATCATTGCCGGCCCCATGCTCGATGGCCCGATTCCGCGCTTTCCGAGTTCTGCACCCATCGCCGACGCCGCGGACGGTCGGCGCACCGTGGATGAACTGCACGCGCAGGGAGTCGATTTCATCAAGATCCAGTCGCTGATCCCGCGGGACGGCTATTTCGCCGCGGCCGACGAGGCGAAGCGGCTCGGGATCACTTTCGTTGGACACGTACCGGACGCCGTGCGTGCCTCGGAGGCCTCCAATGCGGGGCAGAAGAGCATCGAGCACTTTACGGGAATCTTCGAAGGCTGCTCGCCCCTCGAGGACCAGTTGATTCAGGGCCCCAAGACGCTGGGCCGTTACGCGACCACGTACGATCCCGAGCGCGCGCAGCGCCTGATCGAACTCATGGCTCGCAATCAGACCTGGCAGGTGCCGACACTGGTGTGGGAGCGCGGTCAGTGGCTCGTCGATGATATCGATCTCAGCCACGATACGCTGATCAAGTACGCGCCGGCGGCGTGGAAGGACCGGACCTGGCCGATGTTCGTGAAGGCCATCCTCTCCGACATGGACACCGACCCGTTGCCGGTGCGGCAGCACTTTGTGCAGATGGAACTCGACATGACCCTGGCGATGTTCCGGGCGGGCGTGCCATTCCTGGCAGGCACCGACACGGCCGCCGGTGTGCACGTGTTCCCCGGTTTCAGCCTGCACCAGGAACTGGCGCTATTCGTCCGCGCGGGACTGACGCCCCTGCAGGCCTTGCAGACGGCGACCCTCAATCCGGCGCGGTTCATGGGACGCCTCGCGGACCTCGGCACTGTGGAGAAGGGCAAGCTGGCCGACCTGGTGCTGCTGGACGCGAATCCGCTCGATGACATCGGCAACACTCGACGCATTCGTGCCGTGGTGCTGGCGGGTCGGTACTTCGATCGAGCGGAGCTGGACCACATGCTCGAGGGCGTGGCCACGGCCGCGGCCAAGTCGCCATGAAGCGGCTGCTGTTTGCGCTGGCCCTGGCAGCTGCCGCCACCGCCGTGGCTAAGCCGGTGACCGTGGCGGACCTGCTGGCGAATTCACCCGCGCAGGATTGGCGCTCGCCGGATCCCGGCAACACGCTGTACCTCGACCTCCCGGGCGGGCGCGTCATCATCGAGCTGGCGCCGCGGATGGCACCGCTGCATGTGGCGAATATCACCCTGCTGGCGCGGGCGCATTATTTCGATGGCCTGTCGGTGCTGCGTGTTCAGGATAACTACGTCGTGCAATGGGCCGATCCGGCGCATCAGCGGGCCATTCCCGACGGTGTCCACATGGTGGCGCCGGAGTTCACCGCCGACCGCGGCGCCGGCCGGCATTTCGAGCCGCTGGCGGAACGCGATGTCTACGCGCCGCAGGTCGGATTCCTCGATGGCTTTCCGGCCGGACGGGACCCGCGTTCAGGCCAGGTCTGGCTTGCCCATTGCTATGGCATGGTCGGCGTTGGCCGTGATGATCCGCCCGAAAGCGACGGCACGGAAATGTATGCCGTGATCGGTCACTCCCCGCGGCAGCTCGATCGCAACGTCACGCTGGTCGGCCGTGTGCTCAAAGGCATTGAACTGTTATCGAGCCTGCCGCGCGGCAGCGGCGAGATGGGCTTCTACCTGCCTTCCGAGCCGCCGGCACCCATCGTCTCGATGCGTATCGCCGCGGATTTGCCGGTAGCCGAACGCACACCCATCGAGGTGTTGCGCACCGACAGCGCCACCTTTCGCACGGTGCTCGAGCAACGCCGCAACCGTCGCGAGGCCTGGTTCAAATACAACCCGGGCCATATAGAGCTGTGCAACGTGCCGCTGCCGGCACGCACGCCGATCAGTCACGAGTGACGATGGTAAGCGCCGCGATCAGTGTCCGAAGCGATAGTTCAGGTCGATGCCCACGGTGCGCGGCTGACTGACCGCGATGCGGTTGAAGGTGGGCAGATTCACGGCATCCTGCGTGATGTTATTCAGCAGCGCCCGCTTGTCGGTCAGATTGTTGACGAAGAGAACCGCCGTCCAGCGATCCCCCTCCACCCCGGTGCGGAAATTGGTCAGGTCATAGGACGGCAGCGTGTTGATCGAGTAGGTTTCGTCGGTGCGGCTGCCAGTGTAGGTGTTGTCGGCGCGCGCGGTGAACGCAACCGCGTCCGTCAGACTGTGCCGATAGGCGATCGAGGCGGATGAAGTCCAGTGCGGCACCTGCTGGATCGGGGTGCCCGGATCGAAGCCCGCATCGATCAGTTCCGAACTCACCAGCGCGGCGTGGGAATACGAGGCATTGGCCGACACGATCAGATCGCGGATGACCACCGCCTTGATCTCCAGTTCGCCGCCATACACGTGTGCGTCGCCCGCGTTGGCCGTGTAGACGTAGCCGCAAGGGGACAGCGCATTGGTTTGCTGCACGCCGTTCCAACGTTCGTAGTAGGCGGCCGCGTTGACGGTCACGCGGTTATCGAGCGCGCGCAGCTTCTCGCCCAGTTCGTAACTCCAGACGTTGTCCGATTTGAACGAGATCGGTCCCGCCACGAACCCCGTGCTGCCGTACTCGGTTTGCAGCTCGGTCTCGCACGACAGCGGCCCCGAGGTCGGTACCGGTCCGGTGCCGCCGCCGGGACGGAAGCCCTGTGCCATCGTTCCATAGAGCAGCAGCTGCTTGTTCAAGTCGTAGGAGAGCGACACTTTCGGCGTGACGCCCTCATCCTTTTCCGAGGTCGAGTTCACCACCGGCGATGCCAGTGCGCCGTTCTGCACGACATGGACTGGCGCGTCATAGTGATAGCGGCGCAGCCCCACCGTTACCGCGAAGGGTTCGGTGATGTTGTAGGTCAGCTCGCCGAATACCGACTGTTGCAGGATCTTGTTCGGGCTGTAGTAATTGAACAGGGCATTCGAGCCGAAGATAGGGGCGCCGTCGGCTGAGGGAAACGTGATGTTCCAATCCGATTCGAAGTCCTGGTAGAAGTAGCCGACCAGCCATTTCAGGCGCGAGTTGGAGCTGTCGGCCGAGCCAACGCGAACCTCTTCGGTGGTCTGGTGGGAGATATTGTCCTCGAAGGCGTAGGCGGCGCCGATTCCGCCGTCCGCCGGCTCATAGCCTGGCAATCCGAGCCCGGTTGCCCATGACTCCGAAGTGTCCTGGGTCAGCGGTTCGTGCCGGGTCCAGAACGAGGTTGTCGAAGAGGCCTCAAACGCGTCGGTCTGATACTTGATGTTCAGGCTGCCGAGCAGGAACTTATCGAACGATGTTTCGGCAACATCAAATGGCTGGTAATGCGCATCGGTGCCCGGATCACTGTCGATGTAGGGCAAGCCGCCCGAGCCGAGTCTCTGATAGAGAAACGACGGCGTGATGCTCAGGCCCTCCAGCGGCTTGACCAGCAAGCTGGCGCGCATCGTGTTGGTTTCCGTGTAATTGACATCGTGATAGTCGACGGCCACGGGCGCTGCCAGCACATTGCCGCGCACCGTTCCATTCGCAACGGGAAATTCCCCAGGCTCGATGACGATGCGATCGATCCAGCCGGCGTCGCGCGAAAAGGAGCCGACCAGTCGAAGCGCCGCGATGCCCTGGATCAACGGCAGGTTGATCATGGCATTCTGGGCGTTATTGAACCCGCCATGATCGGTCTGGCTGATGGTGCCTTCCGCCGACGCGTCGAATGCATCCGGATTGGGCGCGTTCGGCACGATCTTGATGGTGCCGCCCATGGAACCCGACCCGTATAGCGTGCCCTGCGGTCCGCGCAGCACCTCGACACGATTGAGGTCGTATAGAGAAGGGGAGATGACGATCTTGCCTTCGTTGGTGGCGGCGGAGGCCGTCAGCGGCGTGTCATCGAAGTAGAAGCCGACCGTGGGCGAGTTGCCGCCCGTGGAGGCGACGCCGCGCATCTCGAACTCCGTCATGCCCGGCCCGCTGGTGCGGATCGATACGCCCGGGACCGACTCCATCAGCGTGGCCAGGTCGGTGGCGCCGCGATCCTGGATGTCGGCACCCGACACGGCGGTCAGGCTGATGGGCGTATCTTCCGCCGTGGTCTCACGCTTCTCCGCGGTGACGACGATCTCTTCGAGTTGTGTTGAGTCGGAACGGGTTTGCTGACCTATGGCGGACTGCGTCCACCCGAAAAGACATGACACCGAACAGCAGACCGCAATAAAACGAATCTTCGCCTGAAACATGACGCTCCCGTTATCACTCCCCACGCCGAGCATCAGTATAGCGTGCCCGATGCGCCGACAGGGCGCCCAGGCGTTGCGCGTGCGACTCCGCAGGGTGCTGCGTTCGAGTGCACGCGCGTCGGGAACGGCACGGTTTCGGTGCGCAAGCAAGTCTGCAGCGGTATAGTGGGCGGCAACACGTCGCCAGCCAGATCCCAGCGATGGCAACCATTTTCGACAAAATGAACCTCAAGGGGCAGCAGGAAATCCTGGTGCTCAACGCGCCGGATTCGTTCGAGAAGGAAATCAAGGCGCTCGCGGGTGTGCGCGTGCGCCGTCGCGTCGAGGAAGTGAAGAGCCTGTCCTTCGCACTGGCATTTGTGACGGAGCGGGCCGAGCTCGCGCGACTCTCCAGAACACTCGCCGCAAAGGCGGTCGGCGATGCTCTGCTGTGGTTCGCGTACCCGAAGGGCACCTCAAAAAAATACAGCTGCGATTTCAATCGGGACGATGGCTGGGATGCACTGCGTCAGGCGGGTTTCGACAGCGTCCGGCAAGTGGCGGTCGACCAGGACTGGTCGGCGCTGCGCTTTCGCCGCATTGAATACATCCAACGGCCTAAGCCATAGCCGCCGGAGCTTCGAGCAGCCCGGTCAATAAAGCTCGAACTGCCGCGCGTCGCCGATGACCCGCTCGAAGTTCAGTCCGAGCGTCTCCAGCACCGGTTCGGCCACCGGCTTCACCTGCTTTAGGATGTAGTGCTCGCGATCGAGCGGGTGCCGCAGATTGTCGAGCGGCTCGGCGCCGGCGGTGGTGACTACGTAGCGGATCGAGCGACCTGGCGGCTGGCTGGATTTTCGGGCGGCCGCAACATGCGGCGGGGTGGTGGCGGTGTATTCCCGGGTCTGCTTGCGAAGGTTCTTGAAATAGACCAGTTCCTCGTCGAGTTCGCCCCGTCGTACACGGCCGACGATCTCAGCAAGGTAGGCATCGACGGGCTGATCGGTGAACAGGCGCTGATAGAGCTCCCGCTGCACGCGCTTGGCAAGCGCGGTCCAGTCCCGGCGCACGACTTCCATGCCCACAAACTCCACCGCTCCGCTGCCGCCATCGTGTATCAGCCCCGCGTAACGCTTGCTGGCACCGCGCGTGCTATTGCGGGCGTGCGCCAGGAACAGTCGCAGATAAAGTTTTTCAAACTCGAGCTCGAGCCGGCTTGGCACGCGCCAGCGAGTTTCGATATGGCGCCCGAGGGCATCGTTCAGGGCTGCGGCAAGCCGACGCGCTTCTTCAGCGGCGCGCGCGGGGTCCTGCTCGCGCGCACGCACGAACAGGCTGTCGGTGTCGCCATAGAGCACCTGGAACCCCTGAGCCTCGAACCAGCGCTTGGTCCAGAGCAGGACTTCCTTGCCCATGCCGGTAATGGCGTTGGCCAGTGCCGGGTTGAAGAAACGGCACGCCGATGTGCCCAGCACGCCATAAAAGGAGTTCATCAGTATCTTGATGGCGTGCGATGCCACCTCGTCGTGTGCCTTCTTGGCCGCTTCGCGCCGCGGAAACAATTCATCCAGCAGGCGCGGCAGAATCGCCGGGGCACGGCTGAAGGACGCACTGGGCGTGACGATCAGGTCGGCGTCCGGCGCCGGGTGGGGCACAAAGCTCAGTGGATCGATGTTGAAGGTGCGAATCAGGCTGGGGTAGAGGCTCTTGAAATCGAACACCCAGACATTGCGATGCACGCCGGTGATCGGTTCAAGCACGTGCCCGCCCTGCTGTGCGACATGCACGCGCGAGTCGTTGCCGCGGACGCTCGGGGCGACGACGTGCACGCGCTGCAGCTCCTCGAGATACAGAAAATCGAAGGAAGCGATGCTGGCGGCCACGCGGTCCGGTGACATGCCTGTCAGCTGGCTGCGTGCAAACGACAGCGGCACCAGGTTCAGTGTTTCGACAATCTGATAGGCAAGGCGCGCATCGGTGCGCGCGTAGAGTGCAAAGGCCGGCAGATCGTGGCGGTAGTTGTGTGTGATCTCCGCAATGCGGTCGCGCACGTCGCCTGCAACCGCCTTGCCTTCGCCGAGCACCTCGCGCGCTACCGCATCGAGCGAGTAGTCATCCATGCGCACGAACGCACCCCGCAGCAGATCAATGCCATCGAGTACCACGCGCCCGGGAATGGTGGCCTGGCCGCTGCCGAAGTAGCCCTCAGCCTTGCGGATGCGCAGCTCCCCCGATCCACGCCCCAGGTTGAAAGGGCGATGCAGGCGGGCAGCGATTTTCTGCAGCACGCTCAGATCGAAATCGATGATGTTCCAGCCCGTCAGCACATCCGGGTCGATCGATCCGACACGCGCACAGAACTGATCCAGCGCCGCAGCCTCATTGACACAGCGCGTGGCGCGCTCGGGCATGGGTCGTGCGCTGCCATCGACGATGAGCACTTCATCGATGCCCGGTGCGTAGAGGGATATCGCCAGCAACCGCTCGCCCTTGCCGTCGGTTTCAATATCAAAGGACAGAACCCGCGGTTCGACCGTCACGGTCGCGGGTCGGACCGTCGGATTGTCGAAGACCCAGGTGATCCCGCCGGTCCCCGCTGTGGCGTTACCTTCGATTTCGCAGCCTCCCTTGATGCCGCGTTCGATCAGGTAATGCGCGGCAAAACGTACATCGGCCTCAAAGGTGTCGATGCCGGCCGCGTGCAGGCGATCGCGCAGCGGCGGCACATCGGCGGGGACTTCGACCTCGATCCGGCACACTGCCGCGCCGTCGAAGGTGCGCTGCTGCACCGGCCGTGGTTGCGGTGCGCCCAATGCCCGGCAGCGCTCGGCATCGACAGCACGGACATAGAACTCCGGGCGCTGACGATCATCGCGAATCAGGAAATTCCCGCCGTGCTCCAACTGACCGTACAGGTACACGACGGGGACCCGCCTGCCGTTGCCGGCGGCAACGACGCGGTAGCTTGATTGGAGAATAAATCCGCGGACGGCGGCCACATAGTTATTCTACAGGGCTATTCCGGGGAACGAGATTCAGCGTCGCTGCGTCCGCGGCGCCCGAGCTTCAAACGCCGAGGTTGGCCTGCAGCGAGTTGATCGCCGCGGCAGGCAGAGGTGCGCCGCTCTGTTGGGCCGCATACAGCGCCGCGCCCGCTACAGGAGAAAGACGGGGCGCCGCCAGCCGGTAGCGACGGTTCCCGGTTGCCAGCTGGGCCTGCAGCTGCGGCAATAACAGATCGCGCTGCTGAAACAGGCCGCCTGAATACGAGACCGTCAATGTCGTCTGCGATGCAACCTCCAGTTGCGAACGCACCGCATCCACCATCCGCACCAACTCATCAGCCGCGTCGACAAAGAGTGCCGATGCGCTGGCATCGCCGGCGCGCGCCGCCTGCGCCATCAGCGGCGCGAGCGCGGCGAGATGGCTGCGTTGAACCTGCGCCTGGTCATAGATCGCCGCGCACAGATCCAGGTCAGATTGCAGTTTGAAATGCGCTCGCAGGATCTCGTACAGGGGACCGCGTGCGGCGCGTCCATCGCTCATGCGCGAGAACAGAGTCAGTCCCTGGCGCGCGATCCAGTAGGCCGACCCCTCGTCACTGAACAGTTCACCCCAGCCGCCGGCGCGCGCCGCGCGGCCCTGGTATTGCCCGTAGGCCATCGATCCGGTGCCCGCGATGATGTTGATGCCGTCCGCGCCGGCGAGCGCGCCGGCCCAACCGCACACAGCATCACAGTCACAGCGGTAGCGCGCCGCTGGCAGCAGCGGTGAGGCGACCGTATCGAGCGCGGCGAGCAGGCGGCTGTCTTCGCCGTAGGCGGGCAGGCCCAGGAAGGCGAAGGTCAAGGCTTCCGGTGCCAGCGCGGCCTGCGCCAGCGTGGCCTGTATGCCGCGCGCCAACATGGCTCGCATGGCATCCCAGCCGATCTGCAGGTAGTAGGCTGGTCCTTCCGTATGGGACCCGAGCACTTGCCCGCTGTCATCGATCAGCAGAAATGCCGTCTTGCTGCCGCCCCCATCGATGCCGAGATAGGTACTCACGCACTGCCGCGCCACGGATGGATGGAGACCCCTTTGACGACGCGACTGACGGTGCCGGCCGCGTTCGGGCTGTCGGGCCGCACGCCCAGGGACAGCGATCGCAGCAGTGCCAGCGACTGCGCAAACATGGCGTACGGGAGACACAGTTCGAGGTCCGAGACATCGCTCGACGCTCCGTCGCCCAGCAACACCAGATCATCCGGCTGCGGCGGCGCATCGGACTGCAGCGAGAGCGTGATCACGCGTCCTGCCACGCCATCGCGCCGCAGTTCCTCTATCAGATCGATATCGTACTGCCGCGTGTACGGATCGCTACTCACGAATACCACTACCAGCGTCGCGCCGTTGAGAATGGTCTTCGGCCCGTGGCGAAATCCGAGCGGCGAGTCTCCAATCGATACCACCCGGCCATCGGTAAGTTCCAGCATCTTCAATGATGCTTCGCGGGCCAGGCCGTGGAATTCCTTGGCGCCGAGGTACACCACGCGCTCGAAGTTCCCGCTCACGAGACTGTGCAGCAGTGATTCGCCGCCCGGGAGAATGCGCTGGCACAGCTGCGCGAGCCACGCACTGCGAGCGCCACCCGCGCCTATGCCCTGCAAGGCCAGGGCGGCCGCCAGCAGCATGCCGGTGAAGCTCGAAGTCATGGCGAAACTGCGGTCGTTGCTCGCCTCGGGCAGGCACACGACATGGCTGCGAGGCGCGTGCGCGGCACGCTGGTACAGCGCCCCCGACCGGTCGCAGGTGAAAATAAGGTGGTGGCAGTGCGTGAGCTGCCGATTCGCGATCTCGATGGCGGCCATGCTTTCAGGACTGTTGCCAGAGCGTCCGAAGGACACCATCAACGTGGGCGTGTCGGCGGTCAGATAGCTTGCGGGACTGGCTACCAGATCCGTCGTCGAGAGGGCATCGACCCGCCGCGCCAGCAGACGGGTCAGCGCCGGTGCCAGGCATTCGCCGATATGGGCCGAGGTGCCTGCGCCGGTGAGCACGATGCGCAGCCCAGATGCCTGCAGCAGCGGCTGCAGGAATGCGTTGAGGCCGGCGGCCTGCGCTGCCATCTGCTGCTCGATCTCGGCCCAGATCTGTGGTTGCTGCAGGATTTCATGGGCGGTCCAGTGTGCTCCGGCGCTGTCGAGCTGCGCTGCGCTCAATCCAAAAGCGTTCATGCCCGAGCCTCAGGATGACAGGCGGCGGCGTAGTCTCGCAGGATCTGCGCGATGCCGGCGAGCAGCAGTTCTCGCGGATCGTTGACGAGCTGCCCCTGCCGGACCGCCGCGTATTGCAGCGGCAGGTACTGGCTCAGCAGGGTCAGCGGCACGCCGCGACGCCGCAGGTTCTCAAGCAGCGCCTGCAGCGCCGCGCGAACTTCGGGCATATTCCAGTAGTAGCGGATGCGGTCGCTCAGACTGTACTGCAGATCGAATGACTGCGCCGCGCGGTCGGTGTAGTAGGACTTCCAGTAGCGCGGATCGCGCTGCATGGCGCCCAACACGACCTCCCGCAACGATTCGGCCGGCGCAATGCCAAGTTCGCGTTCGATATCGACCAGCGCCCAGAGCGTCTCGCGCAGCGCAAAGGTAACTCCGGGCCCCACCTTGAGAATGGCAAAGTGATCGCGCACCAGCGCGGCCAGCGCGCCGGGCCTCTGATAGTCCGTGGAGTGCGCTTCGTACACCAGCCCCGGCTCGCGCTCGATTCGCGCCGACAACTCTCGTGCCCCGGAAGGATCGTAGTCGATGACCTTGTGGTGATCGAACTCGACGCCGGGCTGCACCACCAGGGCCACGACCCGCGGCCAGACCTCGATCAGGCCGGCCTCCAGTAAAGCGCTTCGATGCGCGGCCAGTGTGGCGTCGACGGCCGCCGGGGTGGTGACGGCGAGCGTCTCGAGATCTTCCGCCGCGCCCCCGGGCGTCGGCACTTCCGTGCCGATCACATACACCGGCGCCTCGCCGCCGCTGGCGCGCCAGGCGCTTTCGCTGGCCCGGCACAGCCGCGCCGCGCGGGCGGCGATGATGCCATCGCTCAGTACGGCGGGGTCATCGGCGCAGCTCATCGAGCAGTCCAGGTGAATCTTGCGAAACCCGGCCGCCACATAGTCGGACACCATGCGCTCGGAGCGCTCCAGTGCGACCTCGGCGGATTCGGTGCGCCAGCAGTTCGGGCCCAGATGATCGCCCCCAAGCAGCAGGCGATCGATGGGTAGCGACGCGCGCGCGGCAATCTCGGTGACGTAGCCCCGGAAATCCACCGGCGTCATGCCGGTGTAGCCGCCAAATTGATTGACCTGGTTGGAAGTCGCCTCGATCAGCGCGTACTCGCCGCGGCGAGCGGCCGCACTCAGGGCAGCTTCCACGACCAGCGGGTGCGAGCTGCACACCGAACAGATCCCCGATCCGCTGCCGGCCTTATGCGACCGGACTAATTCGAGCAGTGCTTGCATGGGATAGCTGCGGCCTTGAGCGCTCACTCGGGCTGCAGCGACAGCAGCAGTGAGCCCGCCAGCGCGAGGATGGCGCCCGCGAGCTTGTAGGGGCCGGGCAGCGTGCCCGCGATCGCCAATGAGATGACGACTGTCATCAGCGGCGCGCCGGCGTTGACCAGCGGCGACACCACGATGGCCTTGCCGTGGCGGAACGCATAGACCAGCAGCAGCGCGCCGACGGCGTTGAGGATCTGCACCGCGGCCGCGAGCCAGGGACCGTACAGCCCGAGGTTCACGGGTTTGGAGAAATCGGTGAACCATACGGCCACGGGAATGAACAGCAGCCCCGACAGCATCATGTAGACGAAGATGCTCTCGGCGCTCATCGTCCGGTTGGCAAGTTTGATCAGGTAGGCCTGCAGTCCCCAGGCCAGCATGCAGATCATCGCCAGCAGGAACCAGCCGCCGTAATCGCGCGCGGCGGCGTCGGGCGAATAGTCGAACAGCGGCAGCGAGATGACCGCCAGCGCGATCCCGACCATGCCGAGCTTGCCGGTGCGCTCGCGCAGCAGCAACAGTGACAGCAGGATTGTGATCACGGGCGAGAGCGACACGATGGGAAAGATCAGGTAGGTCGGTCCGATCGTGACCGCGCGGAACAGCACCATCTGCCCGCCGGCACCGGTGATGCCGATGGCAAGGCCCAGCAGGATCGAGCGGGCATCGCGGTGGAAGCCGGTGTCGGTATGACGGATGGCCCACAGTGCCGGCGCAATCATGGTGAGCGCCCAGACCACATAGGTCAGTGTGTCGGGGAACCCATGCTCGCTGGGAAGGGATGTAAAGGCGCCCCAGACACCCCACATGACTGTCGTCAGCAGGGCGTAGCGCAGCCAGCTTGCTGCTTTCATGATCAGAAACGATAGCTGATGCCGAGCGTGAAGGTGCGCCCGTATGCCGTGTAGCCCTGGCCGACGGCACTGCTGGTGCCGGAGCTGCTGGAGCTCAGATTGGTGGTGGTCGCGCCCGAGGCCCAGACCGCGTCCTCCCGATTGGCGAGATAGGTGCGCGCGATGGCGTTGGCAAGATTGCCGCCCTCGAAGTAGATCTTCGCGCCCTTGAAGAACTCGTATGACACCTGCGCCGTCACCCAGGAGAAGCTCTTCTGGTATGCCGAGAGGCCTTCGATTTCGGTAAAGGTCTGCGACACCGCGGGACCGTCGTAGTCCCAGTTAACGTTGGCACTGATCGGGCCGCTCTCGTACAGCACGCCAAGCGAGGCCGTGTTCGGCGAGACACCCTCGAGCTGGCCGACGAACTGTCCGTCGACGTATTCCTTGCTCCAGGTATGCGTGTACTGGCCGTGCACACCGAAGCCGTTGGCCAGTATGTGCTGGAAGCCGAATTCCATGCCTTCGACGTAGCCCTTGTCGCCGTTGATAGGCTCCTGTACCTCGTACAGCACCGGCACCGGCGTGGTCGCGCCGTTGAAGAACCCCTCCACGCCCAGATTGACGTTGTTCTGTGTGCCGGTGGTAATGACGTTCTTGAGTTCCTTGGCGAAGATCGCCAGCGTCAGCGCCGACTTCGGCTGGTAGTACCACTCCGCCGAGAAATCCTCCGACCAGGCCGTGATGGGCTTCAGATCGGCGTTGCCCGCGTACTGGATCTGGTACACGCGATTGAGCGAATTATCGGTGCGCGTCGGCGCCAGCTGATCGAGCTCAGGCCGCGTCATGGTCTCGGACGCGCCGAAGCGCAACTGCAGATCCGGCCGCACGTGGTAGAGGAAATTCAGCGACGGCAGCGGCTTGGTGTAGGAACCCGTCGAGGTGGTCGGCGTCGGGTTGCTGTAATCGACGAAGGCCGGATCGGTGGGGTTGGAGGTGTTCGCAACGGTGACCGACTCGATCTCATTCACCGCCGTGCTTGCGGTGGTCTTGGTGTGTACCAGTCGCAGACCCAAGTTGCCGGCCCAGCCGTAGCCGGAGAAGGCCGCCTCGAAATAGCCCGCCATCGTGTTCTCGAGCACATCGTAGGAATTCACCGCATTGAACTGCGGCAGCGTGGCGGCGAAATTGTAGTTCGGCGCACCAGCCACGTAGGTGTTCGGCTGGCCGTTGAGCTTCTTGAGAGCATTCAGCAGCGCCGGAATGTTGAACACCGCCACCGTGGTCGGAAAGCTGCCGCCTGCGCCCTGCATGTAGTTCGGAAACGTCATGGTCGAAATGACATTGGCGCCGAGGATGCCGTAGGTGATCGGGGTAGCCCCGGTCGGGGTGGTGTAGAAATCGTACTGACTCGAGCCGCCGGTCCAGTCGTTATCGAAATCGGCGCGTGTCTTGTGGCGCGAGGTATCCGCTACTCCAAAGCGGAACTGGGTCAACGGTCCCAGCTCATCGAACTTGAGCGTGCCGTCGAGCGTGCCGCCCGTCACCTTATCGTGCACGCTGTTGCCGTTGAGTCCGGTGTAATGCGCGGTCCAGTAATTGTTATTGAGCGCGCCCGAGGCCAGTGCCGAGGCGTAGTTCACACCGCCCGGCAGTGTCACCGAGATGTAGGGCAGTCCGCCGCTCGGATTGTTGCGCCAGTTGATGACGTCCTGGTTGTAGGGCGTGGTCGACTCGAGGCCCGAGGTCACGAACGCATCATTGCCGCCCTCGGGACGATTGGACTTGCTCTGGTAGACATCGCCGTCGACCGTGAAATTCGACAGCGGTTGCCAGGAGACATTCGCCCCGATCAGCGAGGTGGTCACGCGCCGGTCGATGGTCTGGTTGACGATCTCGGGCGTAAAAGTATTGGCCGTAAACGAGGTGATGAAGCCGTTCTTGACGACCACGTTGGACCATTCGGGATTGCCGTTGGCGTCGTAGTTGAAATCCGGGTAGTACGCCTGGTTGTAGGCCACCTGCGGATCTATCAGGCGCGAATACAGTCCATCGACGCTGACATGCAGCGTGTCGGTGGGACGCCACTCGAGCGTTCCCGAGAACGCATCGCGGCGCTTCTGATCCACCACCGAGCCGAACGAGATGCAGCACTCGGCGACTACGGGTGCGCTGCTGGGGCCGGACAGCGGCCACACACCGGGGTTATCGCCGTCATAAGTGTTGTAATTGAGCGAGTCGGTGCGCGTCTTCTGGCTGGAAAACACGGCGCCGAGCAGCAGGCCCCAGCGGCCGTCGGAGGTGGTATCGCTGATGAAGGCCGAACCCTTCTTGCCCCAGTACTCCGACATGTCGTTGTAGTCGCCTTCGAGGCGAACCGAGGAGTGCAGCCCGGGATTGTCGAAGGGCCGCGCCGAGCGCAGATTGACGGTGCCGCCGATGCTGCCCTCGAGCGCCGAGGCCTGGGAGGACTTGTAGACATCGGCGCCGGAAATGACATCCGCGGGCAGCACGTCGAATGCCAGTGCGCGGCCGTCATCGTCGGTGGCAACGATGCGATTGTTCAGCGTCACGATGTTGTACTGCGAGCCTAGACCGCGGATGCCGATGTACTGGCCTTCGCCGCCAGTGGTGCGTGTGATATTGACGCCGGTGATGTGACGCAGAGAGTCGGCGATATCGGCGTCGGGAAAGCGGCCCAGTTCGATGGCGTCGATCGAGTCCTGGACAATCTCGGCATTGCGCTTCTCGTTCAGCGACTTGGTAAGGCTCTCGCGCAGGCCGTCCACCACGATGGTCTGCAACTCAGTATCGGAGGGCGTCGTAGTCGCCGAGGTGGCCGGCGCGGGGGTGCTGGACGCATCGTCCGCCCGCGCCAGCAGGTGGGCACCGCTTAAGACAAGGAGCAGGAGGCCGGTGGAGACGCGCCGCAGGTTCTTATACATGACCGTATTCCCTACTTATGTAATATGAAATCAAACGAAAGCTCATGCCCCTGTAATCACTTTCGTTTTATTTCTTTTAATATTTCGGATATCTTCGTATCTGTCAAGTTGAAAACGAGCCGGGATTGGTAGACTCGGCACCAGAGGGGCAGGGCAGCGCGTGAAAAAACTCTCCACCAGCAGGCGCCGATTCCTGCAGCTTGCCGCCGGCACGAGCCTGGTTTCCGGCAGCCTCTTCGCCCGCGCGTCCGCCCACTCGTCCACCGATCCGCGCATTGCCGCCGCCGTCGGCGATGGCCGCCTGCTGCTCGAGTTCGACTCAAAGATGCGTACGCGCCTCTGGCACGGGAAAGCCGCATTGACCCGCTGGGCTGCCGCAGATTACCTGCTGCTCAAAGAGGGATCCCGCCTCGATGACTTTGTCATGCAACGGCACACCACGCAGAGGATCGATGGCCCGCTGGGGCCCGGCATCCGGCTGCAGATGACCGGCGTTGCCGGGACGCGCCTGGAAAAGAGTGCGGAAGTGGATCTGTTCGAACGCTATCCGGGCTTCGCCCTTTACCGCGTCTCCTATCGCAACCTCGAGCCGCAGGCGATTGCGGTCACGCGATGGACCAATGCAAACCTGCGCTTGTTGCCGGAAGGCGCCGGCGCCGGGCCTGCCTTCTGGAGCTATTGCGGTAGCACTCACGAGGACCGGCGCGACTGGGTGCAGCCCGTGCTGCCCGGTTTCAACCAGGACAACTTCATGGGAATGGAGGCGTCCGACTACGGCGGCGGCACGCCCATCGTGGATGTGTGGCGCCGCGATTGCGGACTGGCCGTGGGCCACCTGGAGATGACGCAGGAACTGGTGTCGATTCCCGTGCGCCATGAGGGCACGAGCGTGGAAGTCGCTCTTACCAAAGAACTCACCTCCCGCCAATTCGGCTCCGACAAGCTCAGCGCCCGGCTGCTGGCGCCGGATGAGCGGCTCGCCACCCACGAAACCTTCATCGCCACGCATACCGGCGACTATTTCGCCGTGCTCGATACCTACCGTCGCATCATGGCGGATCGCGGCATGGTCTCCCCGACCCCGCCGAACGCAGCCTATGAACCCATCTGGTGTGCGTGGGGCTACGAGCGTGATTGCACCGTGCAACTGATCGAGGACACGCTGCCCAAGGTGCGCGATCTGGGACTGCGCTGGGCCGTCATCGATGATGGCTGGCAATCCAATGTCGGCGACTGGAATCTGGATCGCGACAAATATCCCGGGGGCGAAGCGGACATGCGGCGCCTGGTGCAACGCATTCGCGCTGAAGGCCTCAAGCCGCGGCTGTGGTGGGCGCCGCTGGCCACGGCGCCGGGCTCCGACCTGCTGCACGACCACACCGATCTGTTGCTGCTGGACAAGGACGGCGCGCCGCAAGCCGTCTCCTGGTGGAACAGTTTCTATCTGTGTCCCGCCTACGCGGGCACCATCGATTACACGCTGGCGCTGGTGCGCCGATTCATGGGCGAATGGGGTTACGCGGGACTTAAGATCGATGGGCAGCATCTGAATGGCGTGGCCCCGTGCTTCAACCCCAGGCACGGCCACGCGCGCCCCGAAGAGTCGGTGGAAAAACTGCAGGACTTCTTCCAGGCGATCTATCAGACCGCCACCGGAATAGATCCCGAGGCGGTCGTCGAGCTGTGCCCCTGCGGCACCTCGCAATCGTTTTTCAATTTCCACTCCATCAACCAGGCGCCGGCCTCCGATCCCGAATCATCCTGGCAGGTGCGGCACAAGGGAAAGACGCTCAAGGCGCTCATGGGCCCGAGCGCGCCATTCGCCGGCGATCACGTGGAGCTCAGCGACGGCGGCGCCGATTTCGCATCCACGGTTGGAGTCGGGGCCATCATCTCGACCAAATTCACCTGGCCGAGCGACCCTAAGCCGAAGGATTCCTTTCTTCTGACCCCGGAGCGCGAAGCGCTCTGGCGCAGGTGGATCACGCTGTTCAATGAGCGCGATCTGCCGCGCGGCACCTATCGGGGCGAACTGTACGACATCGGGTTCGACAAACCCGAAACGCATGTGGTGGAGAAGGGCGGCCGATTTTACTACGCCTTCTATGGCCACAGCTTTGACGGGCCGGTGTCGTTGCGCGGCCTCGCAGCCGCCCGCTACCGCGTGCGCGACTACGTCAACGACCGGGAACTCGGAGAAGTGATGGGCAGCCGCGCGGTATTGCCGATCGCCTTCGATGGCTCCCTGCTGCTCGAAGCGGTACCGGTGTGATGTTGAACGCGGCGGAAGGCGGCCTGCTGGTCGAAGAGCGCCGAAGGCGCATCTGCGAATTCCTGCGTGATGAAGGTCGCGTCACGGTTGATGCGCTTGCCAATCATTTTGGCACCTCGCAGGTCACCATCCGCGCGGACCTCTCTGCACTCGAATCGGCCGGCGTGCTGGTGCGCACGCACGGCGGCGCGGTGCCCCGCGAGGGAGAAGACGAGCCGCTCGGCGTCAAGCAGCTGCAGCATCACGCGGAAAAGGTGCGGATCGCGCAGGCCGCCGTGGCCCTGATCCGTGACGGGGAAACCATCATTCTCGATTCGGGCACGACCACCGCGGAAATTGCGCGGGCCCTGCGCAAGGCCGATCTCAAGTCGATCAATGTCATCACCAACGCGCTGAACGTGGCGGCACTGCTCATGGATGTGCCATCGGTGCGGCTGATCGTGCCGGGCGGCATCCTGCGCCGCGAATCCAATTCGCTCTCCGGGCCCATGGCCGAGGCCACGCTCGACAGCCTGCAGGCGGACCGACTCTACCTCGGCGCCGACGGGCTCGATCCGGAAATCGGCGTCATGACGCCGCATCTGCAGGAGGCCGAACTCAATGCCAAGATGATCCGCATTTCCCGACAGGTGGTCGTGGTCGCCGATTCCTCCAAGCTGCTACGCCGCAATATTTCGCTGATCGCCAAGATCGAGCAGATTCACATGCTGATCACCGATCGTGCGGCACCGGCGCCTTCGATCGAAGAACTGCGGCAGCGGGGCGTCGAGGTTCGACTGGTCTGATGCGCTGGCTGCCGCTGGTAATGCTGGTTTCCTCGCTCGTCGCGCAGGCGCAGGAGCAGGAGCGGGCGCAGGAGCAGGAGCGGGCGCAGGAGCATTACTACTCGCTGACGGATTTTGGCCGCGTCGAGAAGATCGACGCCCATATGCACATTCACGGCCGCGCGGATCGGTTCATGGCCCGCGCCATTCAGGATGACTTTAGCAT
>Ga0181516_10001076_pt1 | contig 21835 bp, 23 predicted proteins | sample PEATcosm2014_Bin_25_FD_121104 | JGI IMG/M metagenome (GOLD analysis project Ga0181516, IMG submission 121104) | Peatland microbial communities from MTU Mesocosm Facility, Houghton, MI, USA - PEATcosm2014_Bin01_10_metaG | ecosystem: Environmental > Terrestrial > Soil > Wetlands > Peat | place... | reverse complement strand
CAACTCGGAAGGGTACGCAGCAGAGTTTGGCTGCGATGGAGCAGCAAAGAAGGAGTCCGCGCCAGTACTGCTAACTGCGCTACAGGCATTGCTCATCTATGCAGATAGCTATTCCGAGGAGATAGGAAAAATAGGCAGGGGAGCCGAAGAGCTAGGCAAGGATGCGAAGTTCCCCGGAGTTGGATGGCAAGCCCGCACCGCTATTCACACGGCCACGGGAGTTTGGGCAGATTAAACCCGCAAAGCGTAACCGCCCGCCGGAGCGCATCCGGCATCCAGCCCGTAAGAGGGACCATGACGACGAAGGCAGAGACGAAGCCCAAAAGTGGGCTTGATTGTCCCAACTGCGAATTTCACATCGACGCGGCGACCGTTGCCCGCGCGTGGTTCGGTGACCCCTCCAAAAGCGGTCGGAAAAAGATTTTGCGGCCTTGCCCCAAGGGTTGCGGCAACGAGTTCGGAGCGCGGGAGATGAGAGTACACATCTCCGATTGCGACGGGTCGCCCGCTGCGCCCCCGGCACCCCACCCGCGCCCGCGAACAGGCACTCGACGCCGAGAGTCAACCAGCCTAGGGCCGTCGAGCTAGCGAGGAAAGGGCCGCTGGGCGTGGGTTGATACGAGAACTCAGAGTGCGGCCTGGAGCGGATCAAGTCGTATTCACGGTCTTTGCAAAAAGCCATCTTTGAAAACTGTTTTAAATTCCGGATTTGCACCGTTTTCTCATATTTCATACTGGCCTTCGTTTTTTCTTGACAGACTTTACCGGGGCGGTATAATGGCGCTGCTTCAAGAAGCAACGCAAAAGGCGTTTTGGAGATTGAACGTGATCCCTAAGTACGAAAAATGGGCGAACTGGTTTGCAGTCATTGCCACGTTCTTGATGTTCGTCGATTTTCTTGCTGGCTTTCATAAGCAGCACGAAAATCTTGACTGGGTGTTGATTGCCGTCTTCGTTCTACTCATCTTGATTATTCTCTCCCTTCGCTATCTGAGAGTAGCTAGTCTTGTGAGTGACGTTTATACCCGGTTTTCAATTGGAGAGAACATCACTGTCTGGCGCCGAGTTCTTCATAAATACCGTTATGTCGGCGTTAGCGGAGCAACATTTATATCCGAATTCCGCGCGTTTACGGCTCCCCCCAGAAATGGCCTTCATGGAACGGCGATTCAGATCCTCTTGCTCCTGCCGGACCCCGAGCTGGTACGCGAGTCGCAAATCCACGAAACCGGCAAAGAATTGAACACTGCCGACGCGGGTGTTGTCCTTCAATGCAACCGAATTAAGGACACCGCATCCACCTACCTGAGCGCGCCGGGACTGAACATCGAAGTCCGCTTTTACAGCGAAATCTGCCGCTACTGGGCCCATCTTGTCGACGATAAAGAGGTTTATCTGTCTCCCTTGCTTTTTAGGGAATCCGGCCTGGAAAGCACCGTCCTCCGCTTCGCCAATGGACCCGGCAAGAACTTGCTCGTTCGTTACTACATCGACGAATTCGAACGTCTCTGGAAAAATGCGATTCCGGCAGCCGAATACTTGAAGAAGACTACGGGGGTTCGTAATTGATATGGGCACAACGACCGTACCAGCCGCGCCTCCGGTTTGGACTCCATCAAGGTCCCTCATGTTTGAGTGTCATGCGCTCACCGATATTTGGACCGCGGGCGAGAATGCGAAATTGAATGATCGCCTAAGACTGACTGGTTTACTTGGTAGCATCCGCTGGTGGAGCGAGGCCATCGTTCGCGGATTCGGTGTTCGAGCCTGCGACCCGGTGAGCGAACCATGCAGGGGAGATCAGCATTGCGTCATTTGCGAGTTATTTGGAAAGGCTGATCCCCCCCAAGCAGCCAAGTTCGCCATAAGGGCCTGGGAGGACGCTAACAGGAGACAGCCGTTTACAAGAAAGCTGTCTAAGGGCAGCACTGTCATTCTTGAATTCCATTTTTATCGAGATAGAAATACTACGCTGGCAGAAAAGTACCTCTTGGTTAAGGCAATGGATGTAATCAGCCGCTATGGATCAGTTGGGGGTAAAACTACACTCAAACCCACTCGTCCCAGCGATATCCCGACCGACGCAACTGCGGCCAATCAAGATCGAGTAACAAGGGAGAATGCAAAGAAAGCTTGGTTAAATCGCCATTCCGACTACGGGTTGCTAAAGATCAAGACAGTCGATGGCGCTGAGCCACAGATTTGGAAGTCTCACCAAGAGCTTTTCGAGCGCGAAATGGGATGCGCCGCGTCATCGGACCAAAATTTTTGCCTCGATTTGCCTTCTTTGTCCTCCTTCTGGTTCCTGCCTGCGAGTACGCTTTTTGTTCACCCATCCCCAACGGGAGGGGATAACAGCATTAATAACCTACTCGGACTCGCGGATACGTTTAAGACAAGAGATGACAGACAACTTACACCGAAGTTAACTACTCCACCTGTTGGATGCAATCCGCTGAGACTGCACCTGCGTGGATTGCCTGAGAGGTTTTCGAAGGATCCTCTCGCATCCAGCAAGAAGGTATTCTCCTTCGGAAGCATGGGGAATAATGGCTACGCGCGAACATGGGGCTATGTATTAAACCAAGGCCTACTCACACATTTGCCTGATTTGTTAATCTCGGCAGGGATCACAAAAACAGCGGTCGATGGCGAGATTGTACTTCGGGAGCCGATTGGCGGGTAATTCTAGGCGCGAATATTCCAGGAGAGTTAATATGCACTTTTACGATACGTCCGCATACAACATAGGCCGGCCGCAAACCTCTGCCAGATGTGCCTCGCCGAACCCCGGGCAACTCAGGTGCTGTTTTGCCACTCCCGGATTCGCGCAGGATAACCTTGCCAAGTTCCCTGCGGATTCCTTTGCGCTCAGTGTGGACTTCAAACTGGTCACGCCATACATTTCAAAGGACGATGTGGATCCAACAAATACGGACCCCACCATCGTAAGGGAATGGGTGTACCGGATTCCAATGGTTCGCCCCACTACGTGGAAGGGACGGTTGCGCTTCAGTGCCGCGCAGACAGACGCGGGATCATCCACAATCGCAATGCATTTGTTTGGTCCGCGAAAGGATGCGGAGAATCCGGAGGAAGGCAGGCTCCACTTCTTCCCGACGTTCTTTGAGTCAAATGCCGAGGGGAATGAAGTCATCAATCCACATAACCGTACAACCCGGCGCGGAACGGTCCCAGTGACGCTGAAGTGTGTGAAAGAAGGGACCGTGGGAAAGTTCTGCTTGCTCTATCTGGGACCAACTCCTACCGAATTCGATCCGCAGACGATTCAAGGGGCAGTGGTTTCATGGGTGCGCGAGATGATCGAACTTCATGGTATTGGCGGGAAGACATTGAAGGGGTTTGGGCTTGGCAGTATTTCAGAGTATTCGATCATTACTGAAAAGGACAAGACGCGCGTAAAGTTAGGCGCTGAAGGTAACCCACAATGAATCCGATTGAGGATCGTCTCAAGAAACATCGTGAATGGATTTTGAGTGGCGAGTTCTGCTCTCTTTTGCACGACCTCGGAAAACTCAGTTCGAAGTTCATCGAATATCGGCAAACTTGGTACTTATCCCCCAATGGTTGGAACGAAGACACTCACGATCATTATTTTCTAAGAGATCACGAACCTTTCGCTGGCCAATATCCAAGCCTTATTGCCGATTTGAGCGTGGGCAATTGCTTCCCAATCGTGGGCGACACGTTTAGCGTCGAGCAAATCATGACAACCCACGCGAAAGGGTTTCCATGCTTCACGACCAAGTACGAGTGCGCACTCAAAGCCGGCGACTCGCTGGATTCCGCCCATCAGCGAAACAATCCGCTATTCAGCGGTGAGCAGACGCCGCGAAGCGGCGATCCTATCACTGATGTAGATCATCCCGTCTTTACATCGAATGTCTTTGGTTATGAGTCCGATGAAACACGCCTTACTCCCTCGATCCTGGATGAAAAGCGGAAAGCTCTTTACGCGAAACTGGAATCCAAGCCTGCTTGGAGATCATGGTGGGCTGGAGCAGCAGATGCCGAATCAAGAGTAGCCTGCCTGGAAGCAGTGCAAGAAGCCTTCGAGTTTGGTTTGGGCGATACTACGCGGCCTGTGAACGATACGTCCCTATGGGAACACACCTATTCAGTCGCCAGCCTAACCAAGGCAATCCAGGCCGCGTATGCAATTTATGGAGACGCTGCGTTCGAGACTGAAGATCAGTGGAGAAATCCTCCTCTGATGATGTGGGGGATCGGTTGGGATCCCATTCGCTTCATCGGGCAAGGCCAGCGTATCTACGATCTTGCCGCCCGGCGTGAGGTCATGCGCAAAGCAAGGGAGAGTGTCAAGAGTCTCATTGAATTCCAGTGGGCGATAGGAAATACCGTTTATGAAGACGACGGAGCCATGGTCTTTGTCGTCCCAGGCCGAGAGGCGAAGAACAAAGATGGCGCGTCACTCGAAAGCGCGTCTGAAGAATATACGCAGTTCCTTCAGAAATGTGAGAAAGAGATCGTACAGCTATTTGCCGTCGAGACAAGCTGTGAGTTGTGTCCGCGATTTGCGGATCAGCCTGCCTACAGGTACGGTGCTCCAGACCTGACCATGATCGTGAAGCTTCTAGCCGATATACGTATCCCTGGCAGCGCATATGTTCCAGCCGCGTTTTTCGAGAGAGCTTTAGAGCTTCCCGCAGAGTCCACGGATTCGGAAAATGTATGCCCTATCTGCCGTATCCGTCAGGCAAAGAGGCACGAAAAGGCCTGCGGCATCTGCCTCGGGCGGCGAGACAAGACTGCGCGTAAGCTGCGTGACGAGAGGAAGAAGCAAGCTTATCCAGAGACGCCGTACCTCGCTGAGATTTCGGATGGAAATGGCCGAATTGCCATGGTGGTTGCGCGATTCGGACTCGACAAATGGCTCAATGGAGAGATGGTTCGTACAACATTCGTAACCGAGGCCAATGGACTGGAGCGAGAACTTCTGTTGCTCGGCAAAACCAATGATACTGGTTTTATAGTGAACGAGCAGAATGCTTTAGACAAGATCAAGCGGATATACGGGGATAAAGATTGGTCCAAATACGATTTCCAGAGAATTCAGAATGAAGTTGAGGCTGCCCGCCGGAAGAACGGTAGCGACGAGTTCGTTCGTCCTGGTCTGGCAGAGGCCACGTATTTCTTGTATGGATATAGGAAGGCCTTCGAGCCGGAGATAAAATCGGCATGGCCGGACAAAAAGACCGTAAACCAAATTATTGCGAAAACTCCAACCGCATCTCGCCTGTTGAACGCGTGGATGACTACACAGCGCTTCTTCACCGATTGGACTTCCGCAGCAAACAGCGATGGGAAGAGCAGAATTCACAGGGTTGTGCCTACTCGCGAACGGATGGTTTACTCTCTGGACTCACTACTCGATAGCTGCCACAAGTTTCAAACTTACACTGGGACTATCAGCGAAAAGCCGATCGAGTTTACCGTTGATCCAAGCGATAGAACCGTAAGCATCATTCGAGGCATGATCGATTCTGCTGGCTCCATTACAAATATTAAGACAAGCGAAGGAACACCTATCGAGGGCGAAATTCAGGTTAATTTAGAGCGTAGGCCTCCGGAGCCATTTTCGCCTTTCCGCGTAGTTCTCGCGACGCCTGAGCTTTTCCTCATTCTAGTGCCTGCGGATAGTGCTCTTCCCGTGATTGATGCCTTGCATAAGGAGTTCGAGGATAGGTTTGGAAAGGTTATTGGCCGATTGCCTTTCTCCATCGGGTCCATATTCTTTCAAGAGAAGCAGCCCATGTTCATTGTTCTCGATGCAGCCCGTCGCATGTTAAACAATTTCGCCAGTCGCCATGGCAAAGTCCAAAGCAAGTGGACGGTTAACAAAGATTCGGACAAAAGCGGAAGTATCAATTTTGAGAACGGCTATAGCTGGAATCTATCCTCGAAACCTGGTCATCAGAAGAAAGACTTCTACCATCCCTATGTTCTTGTCGAGAATTGCGATGCGAGCCGCAATTCTTATCAGGAAACGCCAATGGGCAACGTGGTGCATATTTCAGATGTCAAGGAAGGCGACATTGTGCATCCGCCGGCGAGTGACTTTGACTTTGAGTTCCTAGATTCGAGCGCGGCGCGATTCCGAATTTCCATCGGCAAGAATAACAAGCGAGTAGATCATGTCTTAAATGATTCCTTGCTTCTTCCAATTCCTCTTGAGGCGCTGAGCGCTGAGATGGTCAAGACCTGGGATTTGCTGAAGTCTCAAAAGTTAACGAACAGCAGCTTGCGCGATATGCTCACGTTGCTCATGGCCAAGTTGGAGGAGTGGCATGTCCAGTTACCGCTCCTGGACGTGGGGAGGTCCGGTGAACCTGCCTTCGAATGGACACAACTCGTGCATCAGCAGATCGTTCACAGACTTCCCAAATTGGACGATAACGAGCGGAAAGTTATCGAGGCGCAAATCGAGAGCGGTATCTTCTTTGAAACGGCCTTTCTGTACCTGCACATTCTCAAGCAAGGTTTAGAGAACGGAGATTCAAATGTCTGAAGTCTATCAGCAAGTTCGCCACTGGTTATGGGCTGTCGATCCAATCCACGTCGGAATGGGCCGCCAGCAGATCTCGCGAATCGATATGCCTGTGACCCGCGAGCCGGGCACAAATCTGCCCGTGTTGCCTGGGTCGAGTCTCACCGGTGTTTGCCGCGCATATTCTGCAATCAAGCATGGGAAGCCTGGGCTTCTTTGCGCCGGCAAAGGAAATCAGGAAAATGAGGAAGGAGAGGAGCATTGTGGCGAAGATACCTGTCCAGTATGTTGTGCATTCGGCTTTTCCAAAAACAAACCCAAGAAGAGCCGCCAGGGGCTCGCTCAGATCACAACGGCGCATATCCTCATGTTTCCTATCGCCACCCAGTATGGACCTGTCTGGATCACGAGCTATCGCCAGTTACAAGATGCCGGATTCGAGGGTCAACTGTCATCAATCACAAGTGGGAAATTTGTTGCAGCTACTGGCGGAGACCTCGACGGTGTCGCAGTTCTGTCGCTTGGATGGCTTACGCTTCAACGTCAGCCCGGCACTTTCAACGTGAGCGATTGGAAGTTCCCCGGAGTTCTCGCGGATGGCGCAGCGCCGAAAACGGATAAAATCGGAGATGATTTTATTAAGAGGCTAGGCGGGAATGTCGTAATCGTTGACGATGCGCTCTTCGGCACCCTTGTCAACGACAATATGGAGGTGCGCACCCTCGTCTCTATTGACCCGAAGACCGGAGCCGCAGAGGCTCATATGCTTTTTACCTACGAGGCAATCCCTCGCGGCGCGCTGCTTTGGTTTGAGGTTATCTATACCAACCCGGCCACCTACAACATTCTTGAGATGACCACGGACAAGATGAAAACTGCGGTCGTTGCTGGTTTTGAACTGATGAAATATCTCGGCCTGGGTGGAATGAATACACGGGGCCTGGGCAGGGTTGATATTCGACCAACTCAGCTACCATCACCGCCTCCGCCAACAAGCAAGGAGCCAATATGACGCCAGCATCCTCCTTACCTGTGCTCGATCTAGCTTGCGCAACCGTCGGGCGGGAAGCTGCTCAAAAGATTGGCGCTGGCGGTGTGCCTTTCTTTTCCGATCTGGCAACGCTTCTGCATCGGGAAGGCCTATATATGGTCTTCGTCTATCTTTCGAGCCGGAGCTCCAAGGCTGACGCAGTTGCTCCAAAGTGTGTTCCGATTATGAGATTGTTTCATGACCTTCTGAAGAACAATCTCTCCGGCCTGTCTTGGACACAACACGTCACCGCCACATCAATGGTGAGCGACATATCCACTGTTTTTGGCGACCGTCTCGCGGAACTGATCCAAGCCAAAACGATCCTGGAGCGTTGCCTGGACTATGCCAGCGCACACGCGAAGAGTTATAGAAAAGAAGAAGCGCCACCGAAGGGGAATGAATGAGCTGGCAATTGTTCAAGACCATATACGAAGCCGCCAGCGATATCACCATCGGCGGCGACAAGCTCGGGTTTGTGCAAAGGACGCGGTATTATATCCCGGCGAGAAGTCTATGGGGCGCTGCCACGGCTAATCTGACGCAACAATTGAATGCAAAGCCGTGTGCCTATGACTATCAAAAAACAGGCAATCAATTGTTGGATGATTGCAGATTCTCTTACCTATATCTTACCGATTCCCACAAGACGGTGATGCCGTGGCCGGTGACTACGACCGACGCAATCTCCGGCCTCGACCCGGAAGAGTTTGAGCAGTGCTATGTCTACTCGCGTACGCGAACCGCAGTCGCGCCGGGTACATCTACCGCAGAAGATTCGGCGCTCTTTGAATTTGAATTCCTTCGTTCCAGGAACGATGATGGTCTACACATCATGTGGACAGGGTACGTTTGGCTCAGAGATTCGGAGAATCTTAGCCCTGAGCAACTGCGCAAGGCACTTTCCCGGATTCAGGTAGGCGGTGAGCGTCACTACGGCGCTGGACAACTCTTGCTACGGGAATGGACGGAACTCCCATCCGCCTCCGCCGAGATTTTCGGCGTGACATCAACCTGCGATGAATCAGGACCAAAGTTGCAGTTGGTGGACGACAAGCCCGTTCACTTGCCTGCCCACTTAGCAATCAAGGGTCTGAATATCGACGTGAGTGGCGAGTTCGAGTTGCTTCAGGGAAGAGTGTGGACAGACACGAAACCCGTTCAGGGACCGGGCAGAACTGTAGAGCCATTCGGAGGACTTTGCTGGATGCCCGGAGCAGTACCTAAGGTCTCCCAGACTGTTTCGCTGACAATTGACGGATACGGAATTCTAAGATCTGTAGCCGGATGACCGTCTGATGATGCTCTTCTCTCTCCCCCCGCTCCGTATTGCTCGCCTATCAATAGAATTGAGACCTGCCGGTCCGTTGCACTTTCCACTCGAAGAGCGTGGGAACGCATTGCGGGGCGCATTTGGCACGGTCTTTCAGAGATTAGTTTGCGATCATGGCTGCCCGGGAACTCGCACCTGTGCCAAGCGTGAGTCCTGCGAATACGCGCGAATATTCGAGCCTCGGTGGGGGGACGGTCCAAAGCTTGGAAGTGAAGCCCCCCGCCCGTTCGTTTTTCGTCCCCCCCTTAGCAGCAATGCAGAATTCGGCCCCCACCGACCGATCTTTTTCGAGGTACGGCTCTTCGGCGAATCCGTATCAGCCGCCGAGCAATTCATACGAGCCTTTCAATCACTTGAGCATACAGGCCTCTATGGTCAATCTGTCCGCCTTGAGTCTGTCAATTTTCTTGACTGGATGGGAATTTCCCATGGATCGCCGGTTCGCTGTGGAAGCATTGTCCATTCACCACCACCGCTCCAGCTAGTCCTCGATGAACCGTGCTCTACGCCGGCGCCATCCTCTTCGGAGATTACTCTCGACTTTTCCACTCCAACCTTGCTCAAGCACGGAAAGCGCGTTCTGCGAGTGCCCACCTTCGCAGGCTTAATCAACAGGGTTGCTGACCGCATCTCCGATCTTTGCGAACTCTATGAAAAGTTCGAGTGGCAGGCCGATTTCAGATCGATCGCCGTAATCGCGGCATTGACCAAGACGCTTGACTGGGAGGGGCGATGGGTGGAAGTTCCCCGCACCTCCACGCATACCGGCCAGCAGATGCCAATGGCCGGGTTTCAGGGCACAGTGGTTTTCCACGGAGTCGACCCGCGGCTATGGCCACTTCTGCTCATGGGCCAAGAAATTCATGCCGGAAGCCACGCCGTCTGGGGCCACGGCTGGTTCCGCGTGCGGCAGGTATAGGAGTAGAAATCAATGCCCAAGTTCCCCTGGCTCACTTCCGATTCGCTCTTCAGCGCATGGGAACATGTGCTGGAGAACGCCGGTTGCGCCGGTGCGGACGGCGTCACGGTCAATCAATTTGCGCGAACCGTTGAAGCCGAAATCGCCACATTGCTGCACGAGGTGGAGACGGACGAGTATCGTCCCCTTCCGCTATTGCCCATCACCGTCCAGAAGAAGCCAAACTCCACCGCTACGCGCACGCTGATGGTGCCGGCTGTGCGCGATCGCGTTCTGCAAACAGCGGCAGGCCGGCAACTGGGTCACGCCTTCGAAGACGAGTTCCTGGAGTGCAGCTTCGCCTATCGTCCCAAGCGGTCGGTAAACTCGGCCATCGCTCGCATCCGTTTCCTGCGCGACCATGGTTATCGTTATGTCGCCGAGGCCGACATCGAAAGCTTCTTTGACCGCATCGACCACTCCCTGCTGCGCCAGAGGCTGGCCGTCGCGGTGAAGGACCAAGGGCTACTGGCGCTGCTGGGGCAATGGATTCCTGGACCCATATGGGATGGGAACCACATTCGCCCTCTCCGCCAGGGTGTTCCCCAGGGCAGTCCGATCTCGCCGCTGTTGGCCAACCTTTTTCTAACCGACTTCGACCTGGAACTGGAACAGGCCGGTCTCAAGCTGATCCGCTATGCCGATGATTTTCTGATCCTGTCGCCAGACTCTCAACATGCCACGGCCGCCATCACCATTGCTCGCGACCGTCTGGAAGAACTCCACCTGCGCCTGAAGGATGAGAAGACAAAGATCGGCAGCTTTGAAGAAGGTTTCCGCTTCCTGGGCGCATTCTTTCAGGGCGGCGATGTCTGGATTCCCTGGAATAAACACGCCCGCAATCGTCGCGTGCTCTCCGTTCCGCATCCCATGCCCGCCGGCCTGATCCGGCGATATCTGGAGCCGCCTGCTCACACCGCAATGGAGCGAGCCTTTTCGGCGGCAACTCTCGATCATTTCAATCCCACAGTCACCGGCGACGCCGAGGATGAAGACATGGCATATCTGTATTTGACCGAACAGGGTTCTGTTCTGCGCAAGATGGGTAACCGGCTGGTCGTTGAAAAGGACGGCGCAATCCTGCTGGATACCCCCTATCACAAACTCGATGCCGTACTCATCTTCGGCAATGTGCAAGTTACCACGCAGGCCATCGGCGAATTGCTGGAGTGCGGCGTGCGCATGAACCTGCTAAGCCGCCACGGCGAGCTGCGCGGCAGCCTCGATCCGCCACAGGGCAAGAATATCCCGATACGCATTGCGCAGTTTGAGTTGCACCGCGATGAAGCGCGTGCGCTGGCCATGGCGCGAACGCTGGTGGACGCAAAGCTTGCCAACAGCGCCCAAGTACTGGCCACCTTTGGCAGCCACGAGGAGACGCGCGATCCTGCCACAGACCAGGCAATTGCGGAAATCGAAAAGTCGCGCCAAGCCGCTGCTGCCGCTGCAAGCCTGGAAGCTCTGAACGGCGTGGAAGGTGCCGCAGCTCGCCTCTATTTCGATGTGCTCATGCGGCGCAACAAGTCGCCGTTCGCATGGCCGGGACGCATAAAGCATCCGGCCACAGACCCGCTCAACTCGCTGCTTTCGTTTGTCTATACTCTGGTAGGAAACGAACTCGCCGGGCTTGCCGAAGCTCTCGGGCTTGACAGCTACCTCGGCTCGCTGCACCAGCTCGACTATGGCCGCCGCTCGCTGGCGCTCGATCTTGTGGAACTCTTCCGCGCGCCTCTGGCCGACCGCCTCGTGCTGACAATGTGCAATCGTCACCAATTCAGCGAGGCTGACTTTGAAACCGTCGATGGGGGAGCGCTGCATCTTCGCCCGGAAGCCTCCAAGCGATTCTTTGCCGAATACGAACGCTGGATGCTTCATGCACCGCTCGCCGGCAGCAATACAGGCTTCCGCCCAGTGCTGCGCAAGACTGCGGAAGACTATGCCGCCGCAGTGAGAGATTCTCACCCCTTCATGCCGTACCTTTATGACTCTGACGCCAAAGCACCGGCGCAAAAGGAGGCGGCAAAACCATGAGATACCTTGTCTGCTACGACATTGCCGACGACCGCCGCCGCCAGCGCGTCTCCGAACTCCTGCTTGACTTTGGCTCCCGCGTGCAGGAAAGTGTATTTGAGTGCCTCATCGATGCGCCGCTTGCCGAACAGATGCAGGAGCGGCTACGCAAGGCCATCGAAACGGAGAGCGACAGTGTCTTCATCTTTCCTGTGTGCGACGCATGTTTGGCCCGCAGCTCGAATCTGGGCCTCGCACGGCAGGCGGCGGACCCGGAGGTCTACATCGTCTGAATAGGCCGATTTTGGGGGCCAAAAAGATGGTTTTCCCCAATATCCATGCGGCTCCGGACGGGGGTTACCAGAAAGTCAATGAGGTCTGTCAGAATCGCGCAGGTGTATGAATATGAACAAGATAGAGACAATTTTCGAGTGGGATTTTTGGCCTGAATTTCCATTCTGCAGTGCCTGCCCAGGGGGTCTGTCAAAATCACCCTCTGGACAATTGAAAAGAAAGGGCTTAAATTAGGCGGAGTAAGAAGAAGTGCGCCGCTACCGAGGCGATTGAGACCCTCGACTTTGATCGTGCCGCTCACGTCAATGCCAGTAAGAAGAAGTGCGCCGCTACCGAGGCGATTGAGACCATTTATATATCCCGTGGACGCAGTTGATCCAGGAGGAACGTTAGTAAGAAGAAGTGCGCCGCTACCGAGGCGATTGAGACCAACGCATCGCCGTCACTGTAAGACGCCGGGCGAAGGAGTAAGAAGAAGTGCGCCGCTACCGAGGCGATTGAGACAGGAACGGTTCGGGTTGACGGGTTGAGCCATCTTTGTCGGTAAGAAGAAGTGCGCCGCTACCGAGGCGATTGAGACCGTCCGCAAGTTAAACTCTGTGAGCCTACCAGTGATATCGTAAGAAGAAGTGCGCCGCTACCGAGGCGATTGAGACCCTTGAACGCCGCACCGCAAAGTTACGATACCCTTTGTAAGAAGAAGTGCGCCGCTACCGAGGCGATTGAGACAACAGAGCCGAGAGTGGTTAGGCTGGCATCAATGGTTGGGTAAGAAGAAGTGCGCCGCTACCGAGGCGATTGAGACTCTGTCCATTTGTCGCCTCGACAATAAATTTAACTCCGGTAAGAAGAAGTGCGCCGCTACCGAGGCGATTGAGACACCCTGGGTTTGGTCGGTGAACATTGCCCCCGATAGAACGATGTGTAAGAAGAAGTGCGCCGCTACCGAGGCGATTGAGACTCCATCATGCCTCCATGGTTTCCCCTGAAAGCATAGTTCAGGCGTAAGAAGAAGTGCGCCGCTACCGAGGCGATTGAGACTAACATACTTAAGGAACGGCGTCATCTGCCCCATAGTAAGAAGAAGTGCGCCGCTACCGAGGCGATTGAGACTCTTCTTGGGTGCCAAAAATTGAGCCAGCGATTGCTTGATTCCGTAAGAAGAAGTGCGCCGCTACCGAGGCGATTGAGACAGTTATATGTTTCGACGCCGCCATCGCCGTTGATGACGTAAGAAGAAGTGCGCCGCTACCGAGGCGATTGAGACTTCGCCGCCAGATTCTTCGCCAGTGTCAGGGAGTTCAGGTAAGAAGAAGTGCGCCGCTACCGAGGCGATTGAGACAATATCCTTCGCCACGCGCTGCAGGTCCAAAACCATCAAGTAAGAAGAAGTGCGCCGCTACCGAGGCGATTGAGACGGACGTATTCCGCATGGGGGTCGGTAATCGGAGTAGTAAGAAGAAGTGCGCCGCTACCGAGGCGATTGAGACGTGTTACGGCGCAGTCGCGGGAAAGGACGAAGGCATCAGTAAGAAGAAGTGCGCCGCTACCGAGGCGATTGAGACATGCCGCGCAGCGGGTCGCTGTCGTCTTCGTAAGGCTGTAAGAAGAAGTGCGCCGCTACCGAGGCGATTGAGACTCGGGATGGATGCGTTCCCGTTCAGGAACCATTCGCGTAAGAAGAAGTGCGCCGCTACCGAGGCGATTGAGACCTCACCTTGGCGTTGAGTTGCACATTTGCTGTGCCGTCGTAAGAAGAAGTGCGCCGCTACCGAGGCGATTGAGACATTCCAAGCTTTGACTTTGGATAAGACCTTAGCCACCTGTAAGAAGAAGTGCGCCGCTACCGAGGCGATTGAGACAGGCGATGAAAATGCCTCTTACGACCTCGTACTCCCAGTAAGAAGAAGTGCGCCGCTACCGAGGCGATTGAGACGATGTGCGCCGCTCTCGGCCGCCAGCTTCTTCGCATTCATCAGGTTGCGTAAGAAGAAGTGCGCCGCTACCGAGGCGATTGAGACGATACAACGTGGCGTCATAATGCCACGGTTGTGCCCTATAGTAAGAAGAAGTGCGCCGCTACCGAGGCGATTGAGACAAGCTCGAAGCCGGTGAAAATCGACCGACTCGTACCGGGTAAGAAGAAGTGCGCCGCTACCGAGGCGATTGAGACGTTCAACCTCAACGAACGGCATTTTATCTGGGGATGTAAGAAGAAGTGCGCCGCTACCGAGGCGATTGAGACCGTCGATCCCGATGTACGCGCACTGCCCAATGTACACCAGGAAAGCAGGCTTCGGCGGCTCATCACTCGCTCCGCGCTTTGAACCTTCGTTATCAAAGAAGAGCAGCGTTCAACGTGGTCTTTCTCATTCGGAAAGAGAGCCGGTGAGGTTTGCGGGTTCTTCGAGAATGTCGAGCAAGACTTGCGCGCAGTAAACGCGGTCGCGTTTGGCCTCTGTCGCTTGCTTCACAATTCCGATGCGCTCCAGCCGCTCGATTGCGCGCTGTGCGGTTGTGAAGGCAACGCCCAGCTCGTCGGCAATGCCCGTCGCGGTGATGAATGGATTTGCCGCCAGGAGATCCACAATCCGCAGCGGCGTGTTGGTTGACTCGCCCGCTACCTGCCGTTGCCATTGGGCAAGAATCACGTTGATTCGAGTCGCCCTGCTCAGAGCGTCCTGTGAGGTGCGGGCGACGCCGAGGAGAAAGTATTCCAGCCAGTCGTTCCACGCCCCGTGCTCACTCACACCGCGCAATCCCTCGTAGTAATCGCGCCGCGTGGCTTCAAAGAAGGCCGACAAATAAAGCAGCGGAGCCGGAAGAATCTTTTGCTCGATCAGGAACAGTGCAATCAACAGGCGACCAACGCGGCCATTGCCATCCAGGAACGGATGCACGGCCTCGAATTGGTAGTGGGCCAGGGCGATGGTCACCAGCGGCGGCAGTTCAGATGCGTAGAGAAATTTCTCCCAGGCCGCGAGACACGGCTCAATCTCACCGGGCGGCGGCGGAATGAAAGAGGCTGTTGCCAACGTGCTTCCCGGCTTGCCAATCCAATTCTGCGATCTGCGGAATTCGCCCGGAGTTGCCTGATCTCCTCTCACGTTCGCCATGAGCTTGCCGTGCAACTCGCGGATGAGCCGGACGCAGAGAGGGAGCTTGTGAAGCTGGGCGATTCCATGCTCCAGCGCAACAATATAGTTTCCGACTTCGCGCAAATCTTCCGGGCTGCGATCAACGACAGCCCCGGCCTCGGCAGCCAGCAGTTCGCCCAATGTGGCCTGAGTGCCTTCGATCCGGCTCGACAGAACGGCCTCACGGCGGATGAATGGACGAATCAGAATATGAGGGTTGGGCAGCCGCCCACCTTCGCCTGCAAGTCTCCCTATGAGGCGATCCGCATCAGAAAGCGAGCGGATCAGCCGAGGCGTCCAATCGAAGACTGGAGGCAAGGGCGCAGGGACAAACGCACTGTAGGTGCCTTGGGAGACCTTCTGGCCCGGTATCGCTTTGCGTTGGTTCATTGGTTTCACGGGCGCTAATAGCGTCCTGCCTCTATTAGCGTTATACACTACAAACGAAAATAGCGCGCGTTCCTATTTGTGTGCGTGATAATGGAGACACGCCTGCTGCTCAGGCAAATCGGTTGGTATTCTCACCGTGCATTCTGTGGTGACTTTGGCATTGATTGGGATTAGATTCCGCAGGGATAGCAGGGGCATCGTCCACGCTTCGGAGGAACCAATGCTAGGTGTCTCCGAGCGTTCAGACTTTTCCTTCTCTAATCTATGCTTATTGCATAGCTTTGCACACGGATTCTTGTAGCCAATTTGTAGCCAGTGCGTACCGTATTCTGTGCGCAAACGTGCAGCCGTGTTCAAAGTTTCTTCATCGATCAACTTGTTTATTTTCATAAGATTAAGGGCGAAGTTTCTGTTTCTAAGTATATTGAGTTATTGGCTAAATTCGGATTAAAAGGGCGTTGCTCTACCAACTGAGCTACGAGCTCTCACCAACCACAACTTAATTAAGTTCAGTAAGTTGCAGTATATCAAACCTCTTGGTCTTGCATGGCTTACTGGCGTTGGCAGCCAAATTGCAGCTAGCTGATTCCGAAACCAGCCCAGACGCACCAAGTTCACCAACGTCTGCAACTGTTGAGCCAAGGCGGGTCTACAGGGCGGTCATAGCGATCGTCTTGTTTACCACCGATTCCGGCACTGTCTTCAAGTCTACCCCATACATCCCCAAACGGCTAGCGAAGGTGCCGGACGGTCAGGGCAAACGCATCTGAATTTCCTAGCGGGAGGAGCAGGTAGTCATTGTCCCACCCAGCTTTCAATCGCTTTCCGTGAACGCCGCAGTTTGAAGCCTTGTCTTGTTTGAGCAGGTTGAGGGCGATGCGATTCAGCGCGGAGAAGTTTTGTGCCGCATGGCTGCCTTGTCTGCGGTCCAGCCTTCGTTGAAGCCCACAATCCAAGACCCAGCACAGCTCGTCTTCGATGCCCCAGTGGACGGCGCAACGCTTCATGCGCTGATAGGCGCGGCCGGCCAGCGCATGTATGCGGTGAAGGCCTGGGCGCGGGGAGCGGTGCGGGGAGCGTAGAGCAAGTATCGTGCTCAATATGACCCACCATCTAAGTTCGGATATAAGAGCCTAAGGCCACATCGGGACAAATGCTGCAAGGCGTCCTATCGTCCGTGCAAGGCTCGGCGAGTTTGTCTTTGCAACATTGATATCCCAATGTTCTCGAACAAACTGGCCAACACAACCGTTGTATCCTGGCCCCTGCTTCGCAGTACTGCCACGCCGAGGCACAATGCTTTCGCGAATCAACTTGGACTTGGATTTCATACCCAACGATACAAGTGCTAACTTTGGATCCAAAATATAATCTGGATTCGTTGGAATCGTATTTACGGGCACTCCAATAAAATGCGACAAACTATCGGGATCGGCGAGAACCCAAGATTCAACTTCTCGAACCGCAACTCGAAATAGAAGGTTCGAATGCTTGGAGATCGGTAGCCAGTCTGCAATCAACTCGGCAGGGCATACATATTTGTCCAGATCAGTTAGGACCAAAAACGGCGTTCCCTTTGCGGCCTCATTCCAGCCATGGATGGTCTTGCGTAAATAACCGAATCCACCTCGTCGATAGGTAGGTCCAATTGCGAATCTACCTACGCCATGCAGAATCCTGTGTAGAACTGTTTCACTCAGTTCATCTTCAACAGCCAAATTGATGGGAATTGGACTCATGAGAACATGTCAAGTTGATTAAGATGGCCCGGAGAAGTTCTGGGCAAAATAGCATCCGCGACACTTAATCCAGAGTCGAGAAGAATCCTGACATCCTGAATCGACGAAGCGACTTGAACAACCGTGCCCTCCTTGTCAGGGCTCAGAACAAGAACCTCCTCGCCACCAATGCTTTTCTGTGACAACATATCTCCGCTGTGAGTGCTGACAAAGATTTGGCGCCTCTTTTGTCTCTGAAGCCTGTAGAAGAGTTCAGGTAGCTTGGATACTATTCCAGAATGTAGAGAAAGTTCTGGCTCTTCAAGGAGCAAGGGGGAATCACCGTCTAGGAGAGACCAAAAGAGTCCGATGAGCCGGAGTGTCCCGTCGGAAAACTGGTCTTCCCGCTGCTTGCCTGCATTCGGACGCCAGTGTTCATAAGTCGCTTCAAGATGAGGTATACCCGACTCATCTCTCGTGTCGATTAAATTCCTCATCTGGGGTACGGCGGCACGCAGTGCATCCTCGATTCTTCTTAGGCGCGACCTTCTCGTCTTTTCAGGCGTTTTTACTACCATCTCAAGAAAATTCCGCCCGTAGGGATCATCTGGTACATTTGGCCCTTGGAAGGCCTCAGGGTGTCTGAGTAACTGAGGAACGAGGTGTAGGTAGCGAATTGATTCAAAAAATTTAGCTATTTCGCGAAATTCTGCATTTGAACTTATCTGCTCAAGATGTGTCTGAGTCAGTCGTTCCTCGTCGGATTTGTCTGCACCGTCTGGGCGATCACAAATCAACTTGTCTCCAGACCATATCTTCTCAAACTGGAGAATCGGCTGCCTATAGCCACGTACCTGCTGCTTGATTCCTATGCCGTACCGCCAGGTTGGAGAAATGCCATCATCAGACAATTCGACTTCAATTTCAATATCGGGTTCCCTGCGCGCGGCCAGACAGCGTACCTTAGAGAGTCCGCCGCGATCCTTCATCGCACTCTGCAATCCGCCGCCAGGTTTCGCGATGTCGCGAAGAAATCGGAAAACGTCAAGCAAATTAGACTTACCTGAGGCATTTGGTCCCGTCAAAAAGACACGTTGCGTAAAGCGAACATCCGCTGAGCGAAAGTTTCTCCAGTTTTTCAGGACAAGCCGCGAAATTATCATCGAGGATAAATTTTAGCCTTCCTCGGCGCAATTGCCAAGCAAAAACAACAGACGAGACCCGCTACTGAATGTTTAGCGGGATTCATCCTTCACGCTGATCTGATCCCCGGCCAGCCTCTCCAACTGATTGCGCCAGTCGAGCGATTCCACGAAGCTCTTGGACTCGCGCCAATTAGGTTCGACAATGACGTGCAGCTCGAGATAGACGCGGGTGCCGATGAGCGACTCAATCTGGCGGCGGGCATTGGTGCCGATCTCCTTTAACTTTGCGCCGCCTTTGCCGATCAGAATTGCCTTCTGGCCGTCTCGCTCGCAATAAATGGCCGCGGCGATGCGGGTGAGTGGCGGGCGCGCAGGCACGGCGCCTTTCTTGCGCGGCACAAAGGGCGCCGGCTCCTCGAAGCGCTCGATGACCACAGCCGAGGCGTAGGGAACCTCTTCGCCGGTCTCGACCAGGATGCTCTCGCGAATCAGCTCGGCGACCATGAATCGCTGCGGCTGATCGGTGTATTGATCCTTGGGGTAGAAGCGCTCGCCGACGGGCAGTGCCTCCACGATCTTGTTAATCAGAAGCTCCATGCCGTCGCGCTTGCGGGCGCTGATCGGGATGACCTGCGCAAAGCCGAAGTGCCGGGTGAGCGTGTCGATCAGCGGCAGCAGTTGGTCTTTGGCGACGAGATCGATCTTGGTGAGCAGCAGAAAGACCGGGCAATCGAGCTTGCGGATAAGGCCGAAGAGAAACTCATCTTCGCTCGCCCAGTTGGTGCGCTCATGCTTGGGGGCTGTAGTCCTTGATGCATCGTGAACAGCCGAAGGACTGGGCACCCCAGATCCCGATTCTGGAACCTGGGATTCCACGACATTCTCCGCAACCGAAACCGGCTCCGCGGCCGCCTCCAACTGCACGCGCCGCGTGGCATCCATCAGCACCAGCACTACGTCGCGCGTCTCCAGCGCCTCATAGACCTCCTGCAACATGCGGCGGTCCAGATGGGTGCCGGGCTTGTGGACGCCGGGCGTATCGACAAAAACGATCTGCGCGGCGGGATGAACCCCTTTGCGCGCCGGAACCTCGACCACTCCCGCGATTCGGTTGCGGGTGGTTTGCGGCTTGGCGCTGACAATGGCGACTTTTTCACCGGTAAGGGCGTTGAGCAGCGTGCTTTTGCCGGCGTTGGGCCGGCCCAGAATGGCGACAAATCCAGATTTCAAAGGTTTTCTCTAACTCCTGACTTCTATTATCGCGGATTCCCAGACTGCGCGCTCTGGCTATCCATGATCAGTGGTCATATATGATCTGCGCGCCGTTGGCTCGATTGGTACCATTCACGCATGATCAGCGAAGGCAGAACTGAGCGCCTCCTATTTCGCCCGCTGGAGATGGCCGACGCGCGGCGGATGCAGGCGCTGTTTCCGCAATGGGAGATCGTTCGATTTCTGCTGAATCGAGTACCCTGGCCTTACCCGCCCGATGGCTCACTGCTCTATTGCCGGGATGTTGCGCTTCCCCAGGCAGCGCGCGGGGAGGCCTGGCACTGGACGATCCGCCTGGCTGCCGAGCCATCCGACATGATCGGCCTCATCAGCATGTTCAAAGGCGCTTGGGACAATCGCAAATTCTGGCTGGGCCTTCCCTGGCAAGGGCTTGGGTTGATGAGCGAGGCTTGCGCTTGGGCCAACGACTTCTGGTTCGACAGCCTCGGATTTCCTGTTCTGCGGGTTGCCAAGGCGGTTTCCAACTATCCGTCGCGGCGAATCTCAGTGAAGCATGGAATGCATGTGGTGACGGTGGTCGATCGGGATTACGTTTCCGGTCCGTTCCAGGCGGAGGTCTGGGAGCTTTCGGCTGAGGAGTGGCGGGCGTGGAAGGCGCGGGCTAGCCCCGTTGCAGCGCTGGCCGATTGAGGTTCGCGGCTTCCCGAATCCCAAAAGTCAGTTTGCTGCACGCGGCCGACTGCGGTGGTCCCGGTTGTTCTGACAGTTTTAGCCGATTCTGAAGTGGAAGCTCTGTTCCCGGCTTGGCCGCCGGTGGGCGTTGACCGGGTCGCGACATTGCCGCAGATGGTTGCAGGTAATTACAGTCTCTTCAGGCACAATCAAGAAAAGCGGTCAAAAATCCACTCGCAGCACCAGAAGCCGTCATGACCAGAGCCATCCAATCCGCAGTCGCAAACCGCCCAGGCCATGCCCCGCAACCAGCCCGCAACCTTCAATTTCCTCTCCTCGGATATCCGGCGAAAGAAGGAGAAATCGGTATAAATGTTCTTAATCGCCTCGTTCGCAGCGCAAAACACCCATTCAACATGCTTATTATCAATAGTTTGAATAGGCATAAACGCAAAACAAGCCTTTTTTCTTCTCTTTTTCTTCGCTTTAACCACCAAGTCATTCATTTAATTTATCTTATCCGTTCAATTATTATTCGCCATACCTTCGCTAAAGGCTCTCCCTGTCAAGCCCACTTCGCAGCGCCGGTCTCGGCTGACCTCCCAACAGACCCTCCCAATTGACATGCCTTGGCTCTGTCGCCATCGATGGTCCCATTTCACCAATCCTGAAAATGCCCTAAAATACTCCCAGGAGGGTCTCATGACCAACAACTGGATGAAGCGCCGCTGGGTTATCGCATTGGCAGTTTTTGCCGTCACCGCCGCCAGCTATGCGCAGTGGTCAAACCCGGCCGACGATGTCCCCGCCTACCATCCCTCCGCCCCGCTCACGGTGAGCACACTCAAGCCGATCCTCTCTGGCGCGCAGTTGACCGGCGAGCACTTCAAATACCCCTGGCAGGTCCACGCCTACCAGCAGGCGGCCAAGATCAGCAGCGTCCTCTACCAGCTTCCCTGCAACTGCCGCTGTGATCGCGCCCTGGGCCACACCAGCCTGCGCAGTTGCTATGAGACAGCCCACAGCACCCAGTGCGACATCTGCTCCAAAGAGGGCTTCCTCGCATATCGCATGACCAAGGCGGGCAAGACCCCGGCCGAGATTCGCGCCGCCATCGCCCGCCGCGAATACGAGTCCATCGACCTCGACAAGCAGTAACCCGGCGGCGTGAAAATTGAAATCGGCGTAGAATGAAATCAGCAGCACGAGCCAGTTGGCCCGGTGCGTACCTACCGGGGTTCCCGACGACAGGTCTTCGTCGGCGGGGTGGTTTTGGGGGCGTCACGGTTTCGACGGGATCGATTGCGGCTTTGGAGTCATGTCGGGGTGTGGGCACCCGTAATCGCCTGCAAAACTAAAGTTGCCGACTACAGTCTGCCACTTGCT
>Ga0181516_10001075_pt1 | contig 21837 bp, 19 predicted proteins | sample PEATcosm2014_Bin_25_FD_121104 | JGI IMG/M metagenome (GOLD analysis project Ga0181516, IMG submission 121104) | Peatland microbial communities from MTU Mesocosm Facility, Houghton, MI, USA - PEATcosm2014_Bin01_10_metaG | ecosystem: Environmental > Terrestrial > Soil > Wetlands > Peat | place... | reverse complement strand
GATCTGGCTGTCTGGCATCGTGCCAAATCTGAACAACATTCAATTGCCTGCAAAGGCCCGCTACATCAGGCTGACAGCCAAATAGACCCCTTCAATTCACCCACACTTTTCCCGGAAGAGCCCCTTTTCCCTTTTTCGGGATGGAACCTGACCAACTGCGTTTCGCTAACGTCTTCACCATTTTCGGTGCCGACTCGCCAGATGAATGTTGTGGCAGTTCCATTGGAATTGGAGTAAGCTGGTCCATCTAGGCTAAGGTCGTTTTTCTGGTCAGAGAGGGATGCATGCCAGATTTGTTTTGATCCGTCGGCATTAAATCGTAAGACGCCTGAGCCCTGGAATAAGAAAAAACCTTCTGCGTTGAGAGCCACTGCATAACTGGTTCCTATTCCATATTCTTGGAGTCGAATCTTTTCTCGCTTGAGGCTGTTGCCTTTCAACGAGACCTGATCCATTGCCTTCTCATCTGGGACGGAAATTTGAAAGTCTTCATCCCCCAATCCAAGAACGAAGGATTGTGCCTCCACATTAATGTTTTTCACAGGAAAGACAGAAAACGGATATTGGGAATTCATGGACGGACCTTTCGCCAGAATAAGGGTGCCAAGGACAAATGCGACCAGAATGACAATCGCGATCCGGAGTTTCATGTCTCCAGTCCTTTCGCCAAGGATTTGGTGCTCCTGTAAAGAAGTTCCGCCTTGTCGCCTTGGAAGTTCATGTCAAACAGGGACTTGTCCAGATCTTCCACCCACTCCCACGGACTGGACGAACCCGTGATCTTCAATTTCTGGTGGACCCCGCCAAGATCCAGGTATTGGAGGGGATTCAGGAAGCAGGCGCGGAAGAAGAAGTCGCTGGGGATTTTCGGGATCGCCGCCTGAAACCCCTTGGCGTAGCGGTGGAGCATGTTGCCCCCCTTGGCATCCGTCACCGGTTTCTGTTTGGCGATGAGCGGCCAGTCGGTTCCCCACAGGATGCGCTCGAGCAGAATGGGCTTGTGCTCGCGCGCCCATTGGAACAATTCGGTGAACTTGGCCGCATTGTGCTCGGTGAGGATCACGTAGCTCAGATCGGCGAAGACCCGGTTCTCTGGCTGGATCAAATCCAGCAGGTCGTAGAGGAACCGATGGGTTCGTGCGGGGTCGATGCGATCGCCATCGAAGGCCAGAGTCAATTTCTGCGCCTTGCGATGCGGCTCGCGATCCTTGCGCGTGCTCCAGGATTCCGAACTCAAGTGATCCGAATCGCCGAAATGCGCCAAGCAGATCTTTAGGTTGGGAAACCGCGCCAGTACTTTCCTCCAGGCCTGAGCCGATACATAGTGATGGATGAACCACCAGACCCGGTCCTCCTCGTGATGGGACCACCAATGCTCGTCCTTGGTGGACCTTGGCGTCATCGGTTGGCGGTCGGGACCGGGTATGGTGCGGGCGAATTGGGATATCCATCCGGCTTCCATTCGATCGTCGCTTCCATCCACGATCTTTCCTTCCCGGAGCAAAAGGTCGAAATAGTGGCGACGGTCGTGCGTGTAGTAGCCGGCGGGCGTGCCGTGGTTCAAGAGGGGGATGTGATTGGATTCGCAGAAGGAATAGAACTCCTCCTGAAGTTGACGAAGGAAAGGATCTCCCGGTGCCCAACCCATCGCGGTGTAGAGTTTGAACCCGAAATAGTTCGGAGTGCCGGAACAGGTGGAAGACTGAATTGGCTGGCTCAGTACATCCGCGAGAGACCATCCAGTTTCTTCCAGCGGTGCCGATTGTGCGGTGTACCTTCGCGGGTCGAAATGGAAGAAGGGGAGATTTCGAGCACGACTTGATTTGCGGGAATTCGAGAAAGTCGAGGAGTGTGCATTCCGTTGTGTTTTCCATGGCTCATAGCTCTTCGCATCTTGGGCCTCCATCCAGCACCAAACCTCCCCGTTCTTCGACCTAGGCGCGTTCGAATACCTTGCCGGGAATTCATATCCGTCGTCGGTCGCCACAGGGCGATTGTTGGTCTCGAACTTCCAGATTGCATCCCAGCAATACCAGCGCGTCGATTCGATCTCGCCGGACTCCGAAACTCGCGAAGGAAAGACCTGGGAGATGGGGATCCCAAAATACCCGTTGAAGTGCATGTACTCCATGTCCATGGGCATCAGGCAGCCAACATGGTCGGCATTTGGCGAGAGAAAGGGAAACACCTTGTGGAAGCTTCCGTTCGGGAGGTCGTTCAGGAATGTGTTCGCGATGGTCGCTGTGGGACCAGATCCGATTTCACCGCCTTCGCCCAACGCCAAGGGTGCCAGCTTGTCCTGCCACCAGTAGCCTGGCTGGAAAGCGTGCCATTCGATCGCGTTGTCCCAGATATGCACCCACGCGGGCGGCAGCGGCGAGCAGTGGTTGCTTTCCACGTGGCTGTGCATCTCGAAATGTGTTGGGGTGGCGAACCGCCACAGGTAGATCACGGCGATGTCGTCGAACTCGGCGAAACGATGTGCCAGATGCCAACGCCCTGGAGCGGAAATCGCATGGTCCACCGAGTAGTTGCCCGCCTTGTTGTCCTTTTGGATCTGCTCTACGGAGGGGTGGTCGGGGTTCCATGAAACCGTCCAAAAATCCAAAGACAATGCTGGCGTTACGGGAACCGGCACCGAGGTGTCTCTCGGGTCCAATGACCTGTAGAAAAGTTGGATCTTGCGAGGGTCCTGGCCCGTGGGCCAGTAGAGCATGCACTCGAAATAGGCGTAGCCGTCCTTGTCCACGAAATCGGTCATGGAGACCGTGCCCATCTCCCTCATCACCTTCCGGGCGCCGGGCCCTGAGCCTTGCAGGAATTGTGCAAAGACGACCAACTCTTCGGCGAAGTCCTTGGTCTTGTCCAGAGCGTGGTTGACGGCCACTGCAAATGTGATGCTGGTCAGATCCTGACCATTTTCGAACGTGATTCCGGGAGGCAATCAATCGCCTCCTTCGGAAGGATGGAGTTCACTTGTCCCCACGCCGGGGGAAGCCAGTTCGATGATTGGTTCCTGGGAGGCGTCCTGCTCCATTTTGGATCCGTCGGGAAGGGTGGCGGAATACTTCTTCTTGGTCCCCTTCATCCGGATCGTGAGAGTGGTCTTCACCTTCACCTCCGCACTCCTCACCACCACCCCCAGGCAATTGAAGTGGGCCTGGAACACGGCGTCCTTGTAGCTCTCGGAGGTCGGGTCCAGTTCATTCTGGCTCTTCTTGGCGGCTTGTTCGAACGGGTAGCGGCTCTTCCAGACGATCTCGCCCCGGCCCTGTTTCACGAAGCCTTGGCCCGAGGCCACGGTGGTCTGGTGGGCGGCATCCTGGTGGCACTGGATGCGCCAGAGGAAAGTGGTGTCGTCGGGGAGGCCGGGCATCCGGCAGGTCCAGCGGATCTTGTCCCCGATCGCGACCAGGGTCAGAGCCTTGCCTTGGAGGTCGGTGGCTTCCAGGTTTCCGATCGCGGCGCCGGTGCGGACCACAAGGGTGTCCGAGCGGCCCACCAGTTCCACGTCCTTGGCCTCGGCGATGAAGAACAGGTTCCCCTTGGCCTTGGCGGGAACGGTCCACCTGGCCGATCCGATGTTTTGCCGGACCTCGCCTTTGAGCCTGGCCACCGTGGAACCGTTCTGGTCCAGAATCCGGAAGTCCACGGGGGAGCCGTCGCCCACGTAGCCGGTGTGGATCAGGAGCGCGACCTCCCCGCCCGCCACCACCTCGGACTGGCCCCACCGACACCCCAGAAGGACCGAGGGAACCGTGATCTCCAAAAGGGTGCCGAGCTGTCCGATGTAGGTGGGCATCAGGTGGCCACACCCATCCGCAAGGTGGTCCAGTTCGACATGGACTGCGGACCCTCGTAGCGGCAGGAACCGCGCCACACGACTGTCATCTGGTCCGTGCCCTTGTAGATCACCACGTTCTGCAACACGGGTTCCATCCACTCCATTCCGTGCCCCACGTCCAGGAAGATCCTCGGCCGCTCGCCGGGAAGCCGGAATTCGAACTGGGGATGGTCGGCGTCCAGGTACACGAGGAGAATCGTTTCGTCGCCCCGCAAGTGGGGCAAGGAAAGCCCCTTGGACGCGCAGCAGAAATAGTCCGGATTCAGGACCGGCACGGGTGGCCGGGTGGAGGTCCCATCGGAAGCCGCGGCGCCTTGGAGCCGGAGAATCTCCGCTTCGACGGCCTGATCAGGTTGCAATCCCGCCAGAGTGACGCGGGGGTGGAAGTTCCGGCTGGTGCAGCCCAGGGCCCATGGCTCGGGCGCGTCCTTCCATTTCTCGAAGGACTTGAGGGCCAAATTCTGCGGCAAGAAGAGTTGGGCGGGATTTTCCAGGTTGGGAAGCGCCAGATTCGCGAGATCTTCGGGTTGGGGAGCGACGACGAATCCCTTGCCCACCGGGTTGCGCGGATAGTTCAACTCCAGTCCATCCGGCCTGCGGTGGCGACCGCCGTAGGCCAAACCGTAGTGGAGGGGCATGGAGTCGAAGGGCTCGGGATCCGTGAAGTCGAAGCCCATGGTCTTGAGCTGCACCTTCCGGTTGCCGAAGACCCGGACCACCTTGCGGAACGCCCCGATCTGGATGCCGCAGTCGAAGAATTTGGCGCGCTTGCCGCGAGGAGCCTGCGCCCGGCCCACCACCACCACGTCCGTGCACGGCTTCCAGGCCACGAGTTCGGACTCCGCCTTCGCCGCGTCCAGGATGGGATTGTTGGTGTCCCAGTATTCGTCCACCTCCACCCAGTCGATCCCGGGGCCGGGTTCGGCCACGGCGGGCTCTCCATGCCGGAATCGGTAGGTCTGCTTGGCCAGCACGGAGACCACGGGTCCGCCGTCCGGGGCGTGGCCAGGCATCAATCGCGTCAACCAGGTCATTGTGCGTCGATCGCAAGAAGGAACAGGCGCAAGGTCAAGGCTTGTTGGGAATTCGAACCTGGCAGGGAAGGCATCGCGGATCTCCTATCCGGCAAAAGGAAGTCATTGTCCGGGAATTCTTCCACCCCGAGTCTTGCTGGGTGGAGCCCGACCCTACCTCTCCGGCGCCTTGTCGCAGCAGCGGAAGCCCACGGCTTCGTAGCGGTTCTGGCTGAAGAAGCTGCGGGTGGTGCGGCCGCACTTGTTTTCGGGACCGTCCACGTAGGTGCCACCCACGGCGTAGTGCGTGGAGCCCACCGGGGTCGAAGACCACTCCCAGGCGTTCCCCGTGAGGTGGAAGGCGCCGTACCAGGAGCGGCAGGCCGGCTTGGACAGACCCCGGACCAGGGAGCCCTCCGAGTCCTGGCAGTGTCCGGGGATGTAGGTGTCCCCGTAGGGATAGGTCCAGTCCTTGGGCCCGCGACAAGCCTCCGTGAGCTCATCCACGCTGCATAGACGCTTTCCTTCCTTGGCGCACAGGGCGTCGGCTTCCTCCCAGCTCACGCTGGTCCGGGGCAGCCCGTTGGGGTTGTCCGGGTATTCGAAGGCGTCCATGCAGAACTCGCCGGAGTCTGTGGTCACCAGCACGTGGAGCTTCCCGCAACGCGACGCGTCGGGATCGATCACGTAATCCAGTCGCTGGGGCTTCGCGCGATTCCCCACCGAATCCTCCCCGGAGATCCACAAGGTGGCGTGGTCGACGATGCGGATCAGGTCCCGGCACAGGTGCAGGTGGATGGAATCCGACCCGCACAAGGGAGTGACGTGCGGCTCCTCGGAGAGCACCGCGACCTCCACGGGGGAAGGATGGACACCCGCGGCGGGATCGGCGAACATGTGAGGTGGAGTGGTGTCCGTGCGCGACCTCGCCGATCGCGAAAGGGAGTCCGCCAGGCGCAGGCTGTCCGCGCGGCGCAAGGAGTCCCGTCGCGCCCGCCACAGCGAATCCGACCAACGCGATCTGTGCCCGGTTCCCAGCGCACGCAGCGAATCGGCCACGCGAAGGCTGTCCAGCCGCCGCAGGGAATCCAACCGCAGCGAATCCGAATGGAGCTTTGCTCGAAGCAGGGAGTCCGCGCGTGCCAGGGAGTCCGCCACATCGAGGCTGTCCAGGCGACGATGTGCGAGATCCGCGTCGGCGGGGTTGCCGGAACGCTGGAGCCCGCAGCGGACCAAGAGAAGGAGCAACAACAGCAAAAGCAGGATGGGCACGATCCAGCGGGAGAGCTTCCGCTCCTTCTTCTTCTCCCCGCCCCCCGCGGGATCGGGTGGGCCGTTCATGCCGCCACCGTGCAGGCTTGGAATGCCCGCCACGCTTCCAGGGTGGCGGCCACATCGTGGACCCGCAGGATGTCGCAACCGGCATGGGCGGCGGCGAGCGCCCCGCCCAACGACCCGGCAAGCCGGTCGCTCGCGGGCGCGGTGTTCGGCAGGTCCCGGATCCATCCCTTCCTCGAAAGGCCCAGGTACCAGGGATGTCCCGGAAAGCGCGCGCGCAGGGTCGACGTCCCCGCTACCAACGACAGATTATGACCTATCCGCTTTCCGAATCCGATCCCGGGGTCCAACGCCAGGGCGTCGGACGCGAGTCCTGCCGCCTCCCAGCGGGTCGCGGCCCCGAGGAGGAAGCGTCCCACCTCCTCGACCACATCCGCGTAGGTGGGTGAAACCTGCATGGTGCCGGGTTCTCCCTTCATGTGCATGGCGCAGGCGCCCGCGGCGAATCGAACGCAAAGATCCAGCGTGCGCGGATCGCGGAGTCCCTCCACGTCGTTGACCGCGCAGGCCCCGACCTCCAGCGCGGCTTCGGCCACCCCGGGTCGCCGCGTGTCGATGCAGACCTTCGCCCCCTCCTGGACCAGCGCTTCGACGACCCTCGCGGTCCGATCGATCTCCTCCTGCGCGGAAACCGTCGCCGCGCCCGGACGAGTGGATTCTCCGCCGACGTCCAGCAGGTCGGCTCCTTCCTCGAGGAGCTTCAGGCCGTGGGACACGGCGGCATCGAACGCCGCGTGGCGTCCACCGTCGAAAAACGAGTCCGGGGTGACGTTGAGGATGCCGACCACCAGGGGCCGGACCTCGCCGAGGGGCGCAACGACGACGCCACCCCGCACCCTCCAACCCCGGAACATCTCAGGCCGCGGCCTCGGGTGCGGGAGCGGGCACGGGGTTGGCGGCGGAAGCGAGGATCTGGCTCGGTGTTGGGCGTCCGATCTTCCCGGTCTCGAACAGCTCCTTGATGTCCGGCTTCTCCAGGCTCTCGTATTCCAGGAGCGCGTTGGCCAGAAGTTCCACCTCGCGCTTGTGCTCCACGAGCAGTTCGCGGGCCTTGCGGTAGCCGTCCTCGACGATGCGGCGCACCTCGGCGTCGATGGCGCGGGACGTGTCCTCGGACGTGGCCCGCTGGGTCGTGATGTCCCGGCCCAGGAACGGCTGGTGCTGGTCCTCGCTGAAATGCAGGGGTCCCATCTGGCTCATGCCGTACTCGCAGACCATCCTGCGGGCGAGTTCCGTGGCGCGCTGGATGTCGTTGGAGGCGCCGGTGGTCATCTGGCCCAGGTAGACCTCTTCCGCCAGGCGCCCCCCCATCAGGATCGCGATCTCGCCTTCCAGGAAGGTCTTCGCCACCAGGAACCGGTCGTTTTCCGGCAGCTGCCAGGTGAGCCCCAGGGCCCGCCCGCGCGGAATGATGGTCACCTTGTGGACGGGATCCGTTCCTTCCGTGAACCAACCCACCACCGCGTGCCCCGCTTCGTGCCAGGCCACGGTCTTCTTGTCGGATTCCGCGATCACGCGGGAGCGCCGTTCGGGTCCCATGTGGACCTTGTCCTTGGACTTCTCGAAGTCGTCCATGGCCACCGACTCGCGCCCGATCCGGGCGGCCAGGAGCGCGGCCTCGTTGCACAGGTTCGCGAGGTCCGCACCGGAAAAACCCGGCGTGCCGCGGGCGATGACCTCCAGGTCTACGTCCTTGTCCAGGGGGATCTTGGTGCCCGTATGGACGCGGAGGATTTCCAGTCGTCCCTTGACGTCGGGCGCGTCCACCACCACGCGGCGATCGAAGCGACCGGGACGCAGAAGGGCGGGATCTAGGACGTCGGGCCGGTTGGTGGCGGCCACCACGATCACGCCTTCGTTGCCGGAAAATCCGTCCATCTCGATGAGGAGCTGGTTGAGGGTCTGCTCCCTCTCGTCGTGGCCGCCGCCCAGGCCCGCGCCGCGCTGGCGCCCGACGGCGTCGATCTCGTCGATGAAGATCAGGCATGGCGCCGTCTTCTTGGCCTGCTCGAACAGGTCCCGCACGCGGCTCGCGCCCACGCCCACGAACATCTCCACGAAGGAGGCTCCCGACATGCTGAAAAAGGGCACCTTGGCCTCTCCGGCCACCGCCTTGGCCAGAAGGGTCTTGCCCGTGCCCGGCGGGCCCATGAGCAGGACGCCGCGGGGGATCTTGCCCCCCAGCCGGTCGAATCGCCCCGGGTCCTTCAGGAATTCGATGATCTCCACGAGTTCGGCCTTGGCCTCGTCGCACCCCGCCACGTCGTCGAAGGTGATCCGGGGCACGTCCTTTCCGGTGACCCTCGCCTTGGACTTTCCGAAGGAAAACAGGCCCTTGGGTCCGTTCTGTCCCTGGCGCAGCATGAAGATCCAAAGGACCACGAACACCAGGGCGGGAGAGACGTAGACCAGGTACCCGAGCCAGTCGTTTCCGCGTTCCTTGACGCGGACCTCGATGCCGCGGCGCGAGGCCCAGTCGCGCAGCGTGGAATCCTGCACCCCCAGAAGCCGCACCACGAATTCCCGCGCGTCGGGCTTGCGCAGGAAGGCGTGGTCCACCTGGGAGCCCTTCTCCTTGGCCGTCAGGTCGCGCTTGCCGTGCAGCTCCACACCGTCGGCGCTCTGCTCGATGACCAGGCTGCGCACGTGGAACGTCGAGTCCGCCATCAGGGACAGGAATTGATTGTAGGAGAGCTCCGAGGAGGGGTCTCCCTGCGGCATCAGGACCTGCGCGACCAGGAAGCCCATCAGGACCACCAGGAGCAGGATTCCCGTACCTCGGGGGAAGCGGAAAGGAGCCTTGTCGGGATCCCGGTCGGGGGCCCGGTTGTCGTTGCGTTGATCAGCCATGCCGCTTCAAAGTAGCCATCGCGACGCTCGTCGCCCTCATCGAGGTTCTACACTTCGGCTCCATGAGCCTCGTCCCTTGGAATCCGCTGGACACCGTGGAGATCCGCAGGTTGTTCGGAACCACCACCGTCCACGAAAAACCTCTCGCCTTCCGGGCGCCGGATGGTCGCCACCACCTGGTGCTACGCGGCGAGCTGGATGAAAGCGGAGAGGAATCCCTGTGGTGGAGCCTGTGCAGGGCGGAATCCGGAGAGAGCGTGGAACTCGCCCGGAACTACGGGGTGGAGGAGATCGACGGCGAGATCGTGGAAATCTCCTGGGACGGACTGTTCCCCTCGGAGTGGGTGGACACCTTCGCCGCCGGGGACTCCGATTGGATCCGGATTTCCGTCACGGAGACCCTGGAGAAGTTCGGCGATACCGTGGAGTTTGAGCAACCCCAGGCATGGCGGCATCGCTCGGGGGAGTTCTACCTCGTGCTTCTGGGGGAAACCGACAAGGAGACCCAGGAGGAGGAATACGCCTGGAGTCTCGTGCGGGAACAGGGCGGGGAGTTCGTGGAACAGGCGGAATGCCATCCCGACAACGACTTCGGAGCGGAAGAGCTGGACATCCTCCCGTCGGAAGCCGATGAGACGGAGGCCGTGTTGGATGCCGGAGAGGAGCCGGTGGTTCCCGCCTCCGCCGAGGAACCCGATTCCCTTCTGGACGAACAGGACGAGGAAGAACTCTTCGACGGCTGGTGGGAGACGCCGCCTTTCGCCTGGGGCGATCGCATGGTGGCCGCGCTGGAGAAGGTGTAGACAAGTCCGTCGGGGCGACATCTCGGTATCTTTGCGGAATGTCCGAACCCACACTCTTCGAGAAGATCCACCAGGGAACGATCCCGGCCCGGTTTCTCCTGCGCGAGGAACTCGTCTTCGCCATCGAGGACATCGATCCCAAGGCTCCGTTCCACGCGTTGATCATCCCCGTCAAGCCCATTCCGTCGCTCTCCGCCGTCGAGCCCGAGGACGGACCCGTCCTGATCGCGATCCTGATGGCCGCCCGTCGCCTGGCCAAGGAGCACGGACTGGAAAACGGATGGAGGCTGGTGGCCAACACCGGCGGCTACGGGGGGCAGACGGTGCCGCACCTGCACTTCCACATCCTGGGCGGACGCCGCATGGGGTGGCCTCCAGGATAGGTGCGGCCATGGCCACGCTCCGGCTGCGCGCGGTGGTCCTGCGGCGGATCCCCTACGGCGACAGTTCCTGGATCCTCCATGTATTCTCGCGCGAGGAGGGTTCCGTGGGCCTGATGGCGCGCGGCGCGCGTCGACCGAAGTCCCCCCTTGCCGGGGCCCTCGAGCCCTTGGGCCTCTCCGAACTGGAGGTGGTGGCCAAACCGGGCCGGGACCTGCAGACCCTGTCGCAGGCCTGGGCGCTGGATTCCCGCGACGGCCTGCGCGCCGATCTCGCCGCTTCCGCCACCGCGATGGTCTGTGCGGAAACGGTTCTCCGCCTGGTCCGCGAACCCGGGGAACACCGCGGCGTGTTCGCCGCCCTGGAAGCGGCCATTTCCTGTCTGGATCGGTCCGGATATGCGCCGACTCCGCTGTGGCGCTTCCTGGGACGTTTCAGCGAAGAGATGGGCTGGGCGCTGGCGGTGGACCACTGCGCGCAATGCGGCTCGGAGGAGATCCCGCCCGCGCCGGTCCTCTCCCTGCCGCACGGGGGCTTTCTCTGCCTCGCCTGCGGCGTCCGCTCGCACGAGCCCCCGCTCGTGGACCGAGTCTGCGCCGCCTTGCGAAGCGCGGCAACCGGTGCGCCGTTCGCCGCCGGGTCCTGGTCCAAGGGCGAATGCGACACCCTGGAAGACCTCTGGTTCGAGCACCTCCTGCGCCACGCCCAGGCCAACCCCCGGATGGAGACCAGACGGTTCCTGTCGGAGGTGCGGCCTTGACGGCGCTCCCCGGCCCCCGCACACGGCTCGCGCCCACACCCTCCGGCGCCCTGCACGCCGGGAACGCGTTCTCGTTCCTGGCCGCCTGGCTTCGCGCCCGCGGCGCGGGAGGTTCCGTGGTGCTGCGCATCGAGGACGTGGATCTCGCTCGCGCCCGTTCCGATCTGGTGGCCGCGATCTTCGGGGACCTGGAGTGGTTGGGATTGGATTGGGACCAGGGCCCTGCCGGACCGGGGGACGGCGAAAGCATCCATCGCCAGTCCTCGGGGAACAGGCAGGAGCGCTACCGGGCCGTCTGGATCGATTGGATGGACCGGGACCTCCTGTACCCCTGCCGTTGCACCCGGGCCGAACTGCGTTCGGACGCTCCCCAGGCAGAGAGGATCGGCGAGGAGGCCTCCACGAGCACCGCCTATCCCGGACGATGCCGGAACCGCTCGCCCACGGATGCCGGGACCCGGGATTCGTGGAGAATGCGATTGCCGCCGGTTCCGTCGGAATTCTTCGACGAACAGCGCGGAATCCAGCGGCTGGCAAGCCTGGATGCGCTCGGGGACCCGGTCCTGCGGCGCGGGGACGGGATCTTCGCCTACCATCTCGCGGTGTGCGTGGACGATGCCGACCAAGGCGTGGACCTCGTGGTGCGGGGGCGCGACCTCCTTCCCTTTTCCCACCTGCACATCCACCTGCATCGACTTCTGGGGAAATCTCCCCCCCTCTACATCCACCACCCCCTGCTCGGCGACGCGGAGGGAAATCGGCTGGCCAAGAGGGCGGGGTCGAATTCCCTTTCGGCGATGCGCGAAGCCGGCATCGATTCCCGGTTCCTGGTGGGACGGCTTGCACCGATCCTGTATCCGGACGCCGGGTTGGACGGGTCGCCCTTGCGTCCCTGCGACCTGCTTCCCCTGGGACGTCCCAGGCCAGGAATCCAGGACATGGTTTGTCCCGACCTTCCCCGAGGAGCACACGCGTGAACGCCCAGGAACTGTTCGATGGATTCCGCCGCCCCGCGCCGCGGCCTTTGTCCATGGTGACCGCCTACGATTCCACCTTCGCGGCGATCGTCGTCCAGGCGGGCGTCGACGTGATCCTGGTGGGCGATTCCCTCGCCAACACCATGCTGGGGATGGGGAAGACCGCGCAGGTGGGGATGCCGGAGATGCTGCACCACCTGGTGGCCGTGCGGCGAGGCGCACCGGGCGCCTGCGTCCTGGTCGACCTTCCCTTCGGCGCGGACTCCACCCCGGAAAAGGCCCTTGCCAATTCCCGGCTGCTGGCCGAAGCCGGTGCCGACGGCGTCAAGCTGGAAGGGTGCGTGCCCGACCAGGTGCGGGCCATCCGCGCGGCGGGAATCGCGACCGTGGGGCATCTGGGGCTCCTGCCCCAGACCGCCATCTCCTTCAAGCAGACGGGGCGCACCGAGGAGGACAAAGAGCGCATCGTCATGGAGGCAGCGGTCATGGAGGAGGCGGGTTGCTGCGCCATCGTGCTGGAACACATTCCTTCGGACCTGGGGAAGCTGGTGACGGAATCCATCCGGATCCCCACGGTGGGAATCGGAGCCGGACCCCGTTGCGCAGGCCAGGTGCTGGTGCTCCACGACCTGCTGGGCCTTTCCGCTCGCCAGCCCCCGTTCGCCCCCGCCCGCGTGAACCTGCGCGCCATCGCGCTGGAGGCCCTGGAGGGATACCATCGGGACGTTTCGGAACGGACCTTCCCGGCGGCCTGAGCGGCTTCCTATGCGGGTCGTGCGAGGAGCCTGGCCAGGACGCTCGCCTGCCCCAGGTGGTAGGAGGCGTGCGAAGCCATCGAGGCCATGCACAGCGCCAGCGAGTCGAAGGTCCGTGCCGACGCGATTCTCGGGGAAATCCAGTCCGGTTCGGTCACGGCCTTGTCGGCCTCCTCGATCAGCTTCAGCGACGCCTCGAGGCCGCGCACGAGGATGGACTTGTCCACGGGCGGGGCGCGGAATTCAGCCTCGCGGTCGCGGACATAACCGGTGGAGAGCACGTCCGCGCCCACGTACTGGTGGACGTTCCCCGCCAGGTGGCGCGCCAGGACTCCAGCAGAATTCGTCCATCCCTCCGGAACGCTCCAGAGCAGGGACTCGTCGAGCTTCGAGACGAACTCGTGGAAGAGTCCGACTTGGCGGTGGAATTCCTGCAAGATTGGACGGGAAAAGACATGGGACATGGATCGACTCCCCTGGAAAGAAGGAAAACCAATCCCGGAAACTACACGCCAGGACCTGATCCGGTCCGGATCAGAACTTCCGTCGCATGCGGGCCGGCAGGATCCCCATCAGGTCGCGGTACTTGGCCACCGTGCGGCGTGCCACATGGAGCGTCTGGTCCTCCAACACGTCCACGATCCTCTGGTCGGAGAGGGGATCGGCGGGGTCCTCCGATTCGATGAGCCTCTTGATGGCTTCCCGCGCTTCCACGGAACTGATCTCGGTGCCGTCCTCCTGCGTCACGGACGCCGAGAAGAACGACTTGAGCTCGAAGACCCCGTGCGGGGTCTGGGCGTATTTCTCGTTGGTCACCCGGCTCACCGTGGAGATGTGCATCTTCACCTTGTCGGCGATGTCCTGGAGCACCAGGGGCTTCAGATGCCCGGGCCCCTCCTCGAAGAACTCGATCTGCGCTTCCAGGATGGCGTACATCACCTTCAGCATGGTGGATTTCCGCTGCTCGATGGAGCGCAGGAGCCAGGTCGCGGAATTGAGCTTCTCGCGGACGTACTTCTTTTCGTCCACCGAGGCCCGCGAGCCGCGCCGCACCATTTCCTGGTAGCTGCGGCTGATGCGCAGCGACGGAACCGTGCGGTCGTTGAAACCGACCAACCAATTTCCGTCCATTCCGCGCTCCACCACGAGATCGGGCACGACCGCGGGCGACTGGGGCGCGTTGAGCTGGCGTCCCGGTCGCGGCTCGAGCTGCCCGATCTCCTTGACGGCGGCCTGGACCTCCTCCGGGGTGCAGTCCAGGCGCCGGGCGATGGTGGGGATCTTGAGCTTCTGCAAAAGCCCGAAGCAGTCGTGGACCACCTTCCACGGCGGCGTGTCCCGCAACCCCAGGCGCGAGAGCTGGATCAGCAGGCATTCGCGCAGGTCGCGGGCCCCGATTCCGGCCGGATCCAGCCTCTGGAGCACTGAGAGGGCCTCCTCCCAGGTCGATTCGTCGATCCCCAGCTTGGCTTGCGCCTCTTCCTTGCCGCCTTCCAGGAACCCGTTCTCGTTGAGGTTCCCGATCAGCCACTGCACGACCGGCTTGAGCGCCGGATCGAACCGCTTCTCGTCCAGCTGGCCCAGCAGGCTCTCCTCCATGCTCTGCAGGTGGACCGGAACCCTCTCGAAGTGTTCGTCGGGGTCGGACCGCTCTTCGGTCATGCGCCCGCCCGGATCGAAGCCGTCGTCGAAGTAGGCCTCCCAATCGATCTCGGCGTGCTCCTCCTGGGAGCTGGCCACCACGGGCTCCTCGGGACGCTCGTCCTCCTCGAGGGGGTCGGACGTCCGTTCTTCCTGCTCCTGCTCGCGCTCCTCCTCCACCAGTTCCGGCTCCGGGCCGTCGTCGATCTCCAGGACCGGATTGATCTCCATCTCCTGCTTCACCAGCATCTCGAGCTCCAGGGCCGAGACCTGCAGGAGCTTGAGGGACTGGATCATCTGCGGAGAGAGCTTCTGCTCCATCCGCATGTCCATCGAAAGGCCGAAACCGAGGTTCATTGCGTTTCCCGAAGGAGACGGAGCGCGAGCTCCGGATGGAAGCGGAACACATCGGCGGGATGGTCCAAGGACCAGCGCAAAAGGAAGGAGCCGGTCGCGACCTCCACGGTGCGCGTCCATTTGCCGTGCCGGAAGAAGGAGAGGGGGTCGACGAACCCGTCCTGGTCGGGCTCGATCTCGATCCGGGACCCGCCCTGGCGCACCTCGTGCAGGATGCCCGCCGCGCATTGCCAAAGATCGGTGGCGCTCTCGCCTTCGCGGAAAAGGATCCGGGATTGGAGGACCATTTCTCGCACCACCGGAGGGTCCAGTTGCTGGACCAGTTCCTTGAGCCGGGCGTTGGCATCCCGCAACCGTTCCACCAATTTCAGGTTGAGCACTCGGGCCAGGTCCGGGAAGTCGCGGAAGATGGATTCGAAGGCCCCGCCTTCCAGCCGCACGACCACGCTGGCACCGGAAGATCGGATGGAGGCCGATCGCTTCCCGTCCAACTGGTGGCTCATCTCCCCGAAGGGGACCATCTGCTCGGCTTCTTCGGTGTTGGACAGCACCTTCAGCACGTGACGGGAGCCTCCGGAGACCTCCTGCTCCACCACGAGCGACCCTTCCTCCAGGAAATAGACGGAGTCGTCGGGGTCGCCCTCGTGCAACACCACCTCCCCGTCCTGGCAGCGCATCCGCTGGATCCAGTCGGGGTAGGCCTCGGCGAGCTTGGCGAGCGCCGCGTGGCGCGGCAAAGGGTCTTCGTGCGTCTGTGGCATCTGGGGAACAACGATAACTCCAGACATCTCCTGCGGACCACCCAGTCGCGTCGGCCCGGATTTTGTTTGGAATCCCTGGGTCGGATCCGTGCCGCGTCGCAGAGATTCACCCCAGGCGCACGCCGCACGCCGTTCGGAGAGTTTCTCCCGGGCACAGCACCACCAGGCCCATTCCGTTGTTGAAGGCGTCCGGCGCGCAGGTCATGGGTTCGATGGCCAGGCAGTGGCGGCGCGGATGCGTGAACACCTGGACGTAGCCGTAGCGGCCCGGGCCCACCTCCTGCCAAAGGTCCAGGGAAAGTCCCGACGAAGGATCCGTCAGACGGGTGGTGGCGACGCCCTTCTTCGCGGCGATCTCCACGCAGGCGTCCAGGAAGTCGGGCCCGATGGCGGCGGGACGCGAGAATTCCGTCCACGCCGACTTCTCGCCCGAAGGCACCGCGCGCGCCGACATCTCCAGTCGCTTTCCCACCGGGAGTGTCAGCAGGCAGGGCAGGACGGAATCCGACAAGCGGAAGTAGGGGTGCCAGCCGTGTCCGGCCGGGAGATCCTTCTTTCCGATGTTCTCGAAGGTCGTTTCCATCCGGAATCCTCGCGAAGGATCCAATGCGAACCGAAACGACATCCGGATGGGGTAGGGGTATCCCTGCCATCCTCGGGATCCGAGCGACAGTTCGAACCAACCGGCGTCGGGGTCCTTCGCGGAAACCTTGGTGGTCTCGAACATCGCCAAGCCGTGGATGGCATGTCCACCTTGGGGACGGAAGTTCTTGGCGGGTTCGAGCCGACTTCCCTGGAACTCGTAGCGAGCGTCCTGGATCCGGTTGGGCCAGGGGGCGAGCTGCGCGCCCTTGGCCCAGCGGTGCCGTTCCACCTCGATTTCCGTGCGCATGGGTTGCAGCACCTGGTGGATCGCGCCGTCGGGCCCCGGAAGTCCCAGGCGATGGACCGTCGCGCCACGCGTGGGGAGCACGGAAACGAAGGCTCCGGAATCGGGATCCGCGAGGGTGAGGATCGGGAATTTTCCGATGGTCGTCCGCGAGAGGATCATCCGGAAATGATAGCCACGGCGATCCGTCTCTCCGCGATGGAATCGGGCTCCCCGAACCGGTGGTATCTTTCTCGCCCTTCCGTTGCCGCCCAACTCGGCGCGGAGGACCGGAAACCACTTCCCGGAGCCGTCCATGGACTACGCAGCCCTCATCGCCAAGGAACTGAACCTGCAGGTGTGGCAGGTCGCCAACACCCTCGCGCTCCTGGCGGAGGGGGCGACAATTCCTTTCATCGCGCGCTATCGCAAGGAGCGCACCGGCGAAATGGACGAGACCGTGCTCCGCGAGGTGGACCATCGGTTCACCTACCTCAAGGAGCTGGACGAGCGCCGCGCCGCGATCCTCAAGTCCATCGAGGAGCAGGGCAAGCTCACCCCCGAGCTCAAGGCGCGCATCGAGGCCTGCGGGCAGAAGACCGAACTGGAGGACGTCTACCTCCCCTACAAGCCCAAGCGCCGCACCCGCGCCACCATCGCCCGCGAGGCGGGGCTGGAGCCGCTGGCCAGGCTCCTGGTGGAGCGCCAAAGCGAAGGTTCGCTTTCCCCCGAAGACCTGGCTCCGGAGTATGTCTCCGAGGAGAAGGGCGTTCCCGACGCCGCCACCGCCGTTCGGATGGCCTGCGACATCCTGGCCGAGGAGCTTTCCGAGGTCATCGAGATCCGTCAGGGCCTGCGCAACCAGGCCGAGCGCGAGGGCATCCTCCGCTGCGAGGCCCGCAAGGAGTGGGTGGGCAAGCGCACCAAGTTCGAGATGTACTACGACTTCAGCGAGAAGGTCTCCACCCTGCCCTCGCACCGCATCCTGGCCATCCGGCGCGGTGAGAAGGAGGAGGTCCTCCGTTCCCAGGTGGAAGTGGACGTGGAACCTGCCGTGGGATTCGTGGCCTCCAAGCTGGTGACCCATCCCGCCACCATGGTCGGGATGGTCCTTTCCGCCACGGCCCGCGACGCCTACGAACGGCTCCTGGCCCCGTCCATCGAGACCGACATCCGGCTCCTGCTCAAGGAACACGCCGAGGCCGAGGCCTACAAGGTCTTCGGCAAGAATCTCCACGACCTTCTCATGTACCCCCCGGCGGGCGCTAAGACGGTCATCGGCGTGGATCCCGGCTTCCGCACAGGACAGAAACTGGCCGTGGTCGACGAGACCGGAAAGTTCCTGGAGCACGCCACCGTCCACGCCCTGGAACCCGCCAACCAGTTCGACGAAGCGATGCTGGTTTTCCTGGCCCTTTGCCACCGGCACAAACCGGTCCTGGTGGCCGTGGGCCACGGCACCGGCGGCAGGGAGATGGAATCGTTCCTGCGCAAGGTGATCAAGGAAATCCCCGAGGAAGCGGGACGACCCCACATCGTGATGGTCTCCGAAGCCGGGGCCTCGGTCTACTCGGCGTCCCCCCTGGCCGTCAAGGAGTTCCCCGAGCTGGACGTGACCATCCGCGGGGCCATCTCCATCGCACGCCGCCTCCAGGACCCGTTGGCGGAGCTGGTCAAGATCGACCCCAAATCCATCGGGGTGGGGCAGTACCAGCACGACGTCAACCAGAACGAACTGAAGAAGAACCTGGAGGAGATCGTCGAATCCTGCGTGAACAGCATCGGGGTGAATCTCAACCAGGCCTCCGAGGCGCTGCTTTCTTACGTGTCCGGCATCACCAGGAACACGGCCAAGGAGATCGTGCAGCACCGCGACAAGGAAGGGGCCTTCGCGAGCCGCGAGGACCTGCGCCGCATCAAGGGCTTCGGCCCCAAGTCCTTCGAGCAGGCGGCCGGATTCCTGCGCCTGGCGGATGCGGTCAATCCCCTGGATCGCTCGGCGGTCCATCCCGAGCGCTACGCCCTGGTGGAGACCATCGCCGCGGACCTCGGCGTTTCCGTTTCGGATCTGCTCGGAAACGAAGACAAGATCCGCCAGATCGACCCCGCCAAATACGTTTCCGACGAGGTGGGCCTGCCCACCCTCAAGGACATCCTTTCCGAACTGGAAAAGCCCGCGCGGGACCCGCGCGCCGAGTTCACCTACGCGAACTTCGACGAAAAGGTCTCCAAGCTCGGCGACCTACAGCCCGGAATGGCCCTGGAGGGCGTGGTCACCAACGTGACCAACTTCGGGGCGTTCATCGACATCGGGGTCCACCAGGACGGCTTGGTGCACATCTCCCAGATTTCCGACCGGTTCGTGAAGGACGCCAAGGAAGTCCTGTCCGTGGGCCAGGTCGTGAAGGTCAGGGTCCTGGAAGTGGACGCGCAACAGAAGCGCATCGCGCTCACCATGAAGTCGGACATGGAAGCCGCCCGCGTGGCGCGCGGCAGCTCGTCGGAAAAGCCCGAGCGACGCGAGCCCCGCGAGCAGAGGGAACCGCGTGAAGGGGACCGCCCGCGGGCTCCTCGTCCGGTCGGCGAGCTCGCGCCGCGCGGAGACCGTCCCCTGCGCCAGGATGGACCTCGACCCGAAGGCCGACCCGACCGAGGACCAAGGCCGGAAGGCCAGGATCGCGGCCCCAGGCCCCAAGGCCAGCCGGGCCAGAACGATCATGGTCCGCGTCCCCAGGGCCCGGGTGGAGATCGTCGCGAAGGGGGGCGCCCCAATTTCGATCCCGCACGACGGGAGCAGGGCCGCCCCGGCCAAGGCCAGCCGCAGCACGCTGGCCCTCGCCCAGAGGGCCGGCCGGACCGTGGACCGCGTGAAGACCGCGGACCTCGGGAGTGGATCGACCGTCCCCAAGGCGACCGCGGCCCGCGCCAGCCGGCCACATTGGAAGGTCTGCTGGAAAAGTTCGGTGGCCAAGCCGAGAAGAAGCAAAACAACACCAAGCTCGCCATCTCGGTGAAGTCGCTCATGCGCGGAGGCCGTTAGGCCACCACGCCTTCGCGGCCATGATAACATGGGTGCCATGATCATCATGGATCCAAAAGTCTGTTTTTGCAGCCTTGTGCTGGGACTGGGGGGCATGGCGCTGGGCTCGGCCCGCGCCGCTCCCTTTCCCTCCACCGTCCTGGTTCGGCACGGGTTCGACGGGACCGCTCCCAACGACACTTGCTGCGAATCGCGGCTGGTGGGTTGGGGCCCCAAAGCATCCCCCGTCGTCCTCTCCTCGGGATGGGTGGAGGCCGAGGGCGCCTTCCGCTTCGCCTTGGAGCTCCACGACCCCTCCGGCGCCAGTCCTGTCGAGCTCTACTCGATGCGGGTGTTCCGCGAAGACGACAGTTTCCCCGGGGTGTGTCCCGATTCCATGGACTTGTTGCGCTGCGTGTGGACCGGCCATGCCTCCCAGATCCAACGGGAGCTTGCACGCGCCAAGGTCAAGCTGGTGGGAACCACGCCGCTTCTGGCCCTTCCCCCCTACTCGGTGGAGTGGACGTCCGACACCGTCGCCAACGTCAGCACACCCTTCTCCTTCGACGATTCTGCGGGCCGACTCGTCTTCCGGATTCCGGACACCTCGAGCCCCGGCCTACACCTCCTGCCGGTGGGACTCCTGAAGACCACCGCTCCGCATGGACGGCTCATCGTCCTGCGGCTGGCCCACAACGACGGCCGGGACGATCCTCTGCTGGACGTGGGCGTTCGTTTCCTTCCTCTCCCGGAAGCCGCGGCTCCGGGGGGAATCCGGCAAAAAGCCCACGGGAAGACCAAAAAATAGGCGCCACCCCGCTTGAGGGATGGCGCCGACCGAAACCGTTCCGGGCGAATGCGTTCAGGCCGCCAAGCGCAACGCCGCCTGTTCGCGGAGGCGGCTCAAGGCCTTCTCCTTGATCTGGCGGACGCGTTCCTTGGAAAGGCCCACGATCTTGCCTATCTCCTGCAGGTTGAAGGCGTCGCCGAATCCGATCCCGAAGTACATGCAGAGCACCCTGCTCTCCGTCTCCGGCAAGGATCCGATGAGGGCCTTGATCCCCTCGAGCTCGTCGGAGGCCTCTGCGTCGGCGTCGGGGAGGCTCGCCGTTTCGTCGCGGATCATGTCCAGCAGGCTGGTGTCTCCATCGTCGTCCAGCTTGGAATCGAGGCTGGCGCTCCTCTGTCCCATCTCGATGACCTTCTCGACGGCCTCGGAGGACATCTCCATACGACGACCGAGTTCGACGGAATCCGTCACCCAGGCCCCGCCGATGGCTTGCGCCACCGGGTGGTTCATCTTGGAGAACCGGCGCAGCACCAGCTCCTTCTCCGCGGAGATCCGGACCGTTCGGGCCTTCTCCGCGATGGCGCGGGTGATGGACTGGCGGATCCACCAGACCGCGTAGCTGATGAACTTGAGGTCCCGGCTGGTGTCGAAGCGGTTGGCCGCCTCCACCAGGCCGATGTTCCCCTCGTTGATGAGCTCGGGCAGCGCCAATCCCTGGTTCCGGTACAGGAACGCCACGTTGACCACGAACCGCAGGTTGGACAGGATCAGCTTCTGCTTGGCCCGGTCGTCTCCCTTGGCGAGCTTGTCCAGCACGGCGCGCTCCTCCGCGCGGGTCATCAGCGGGTAGCGCTGGATGTCCTTGATGTACATGTTGTAGAGGGCGGCTCCATCCCAGTTTTCCTTCATCGGACTCGACATCGGTTCTCCTCGGTTCAGGTGTCTTCGTTGGATCTGCCTTCCAAAGGTGGGGTGTCGAAGGAGGGAGAATGTCACCACCCCGTCATGGGACGGTCGGGACATGGCCCCAGCCGTCGGACGAGCGGCTCCAGGATCGGAAAATGACCGGACACAGACGCGGCGAGAGGGTTGAAAATATGCCCCAAGTCCTTGACAGCAAGGGATCCAGCGCCTACATTCCGTGGCTCGAATTCCGAGTGTGCCAGCGTAGCTCAGTTGGTAGAGCTACTGATTTGTAATCAGTCGGTCGCAGGTTCGATTCCTGTCGCTGGCTTCGCTGGGGGGAACGGGAAGGGTCGGTGCCCGAGTGGTTAATGGGGGCGGACTGTAAATCCGCTGACGCGAGTCTACGGTGGTTCGAACCCACCCCGGCCCATCCCGGTCGCGAAGCTTTGGGGTTCGTGTGCGGACATAACTCAATTGGTAGAGTTCCACCCTTCCAAGGTGGCTGTTGTGAGTTCGAATCTCATTGTCCGCTCCACGCCCAGGTAGCTCAGGGGTAGAGCACTTCCTTGGTAAGGAAGAGGTCTCGGGTTCGAATCCCGATCTGGGCTCTTTGCCACCAACCAACCAACCACCTCCGTAAGAGGAGCGTACCATGGCCAAGGAAAAATTCGAGCGCACGAAGCCTCACATGAACGTCGGGACGATTGGTCACGTCGATCACGGCAAGACGACGTTGACGGCGGCGATCACGACGGTTGCGGCTCGTCTTTACGG
>Ga0181516_10001073_pt1 | contig 21852 bp, 17 predicted proteins | sample PEATcosm2014_Bin_25_FD_121104 | JGI IMG/M metagenome (GOLD analysis project Ga0181516, IMG submission 121104) | Peatland microbial communities from MTU Mesocosm Facility, Houghton, MI, USA - PEATcosm2014_Bin01_10_metaG | ecosystem: Environmental > Terrestrial > Soil > Wetlands > Peat | place... | reverse complement strand
CTAGCAGCCGAGAAAAAAGCAAAGGCAGAAGCTGCGGACCAAATTAACAAACTGGTCATCGAGCGTGACCAGGCGGCGGCGAAGACTAAAGAGGCCGAAGCCCGGGAAGCTGTGATTCGGAGCAAAGTGACGAAGGATGCCGAGGAAACGCGACTGCGGGATCTCGCGCAGCAGCGCCAGGCCTTGGAGAATGACAAGCGAGAGGCTCTTCTCAAGCAGCAGTGCGAGTCCAACCGAAGGATCGAGTCTATTCAGAAAAAGATGCAACAGGTGGAAAAGCAACTCCAGAATAAGACCGCAAACGAGTTGGGTGATGGAGCGGAGATAGATTTATTTGAAGGTCTGCGCGAGCATTTTCCGACTGACAAGATTAGTCGTGTCGCGAAGGGGTCGGCGGGTGCAGATATCCTCATTGAAGTCCTTTACAAAGGGACTTCTTGTGGGCGTGTCATAGTTGAGTCGAAAAATCGTAATGATTGGAAATTTGAGTATGTGACTAAGCTTCGGTTGGATCAGGTCGAGGCTTCAGCCGAGCATGCCATTCTGGCTACGACATTTTTCCCAGCCGGGAAAAAGGAAATGTGCATCGAGTCGGATGTGATTGTGATCTCCCCTGCACGCGTCGTTTACGTTATGCAGTTGCTCAGAAATGCAATGGTGACCATGCATATAAAAGGGTTGAGCATGAAGGAGCGGTCGGCTAAAATGGCCAAACTTTACAAGCTGATCACCTCGGAGGCCTATTCACGAAAGTTTGCCGAGGCAGGCAGACTCACGGAGGAAATTCTGGAAGTCGATGTGCAAGAGAAGAAGACGCACGATAACGTTTGGAAAAAACGCGGCTCTCTTACGAAGCAGGTGCAAAACGTCCTGCGAGAAGTGGAGACCGAGGTCGCCGCTGTGATCGAGAGCGCCGACGACTTGGAAGTGCCGCCCTCATTCGGCGTGAAAAGCGCTCACGGTTCGCCGGTCGCCTCACGCACTCGGGAGATTGGTTAATGGAACAGGAATTCACACTTCACTGGCAGGAGCGTCGACTCGGGCGAACGCTCCTGCGAACCTACCGTGACACCGTTGATCTCAACGATGTCTTTCCGAACGAAAAGCAACCGCGTATGGGCCCAAAAGAGGACCCAGAGCTCCAGCGTCAGATTGAGGCGAATGAGGGAATATTTGAGCCATTGCTGCTCGAGCCGCACCCGGACGACCGGAATAAATTTCGAATTATTGATGGAGATCGCCGCTGGACAAATTCGAAAATCTTGGTGGAGGTTCAGAAAAAGGATCAGTACAGACACCTGCCAGCGGAAATTACAGATCGCACTCTAACTGAAGATGAGCGCCTCCGAGTTTGGATCTATATCCACCGTCAAAGGCGTGAGTGGGATACCAAAGAGAAGGAGATGGTCGCGTACAGCCTCGTAAATATGGTGGGGCGCGCCAGCGCCGCAAACATTCTCGGGATTACGGTAAGAGAGCTAGACAAACTGGTCGAGATATATGATCTGTCGGAGAAATTGACAAATTTGGCAGAGCCTGGAGCCTCGATCACGTGGGCTCGTGAATTGAAGAATTTAAACAGAAAACTGTTCACGCCGACGGTCCTAGATGCGGTTGTGAAGAAGATTAACGAACAGGAGATCACGAACTCCAAAGAGGTCCGAAAGCTTCGGCAGATACTTAAAGACCCTGTAGCAAAGGATGCTTTTCTTTCTGCGGGTGGCACGATCGAAACCGCGCTCAAGACCCTCGGGCCCTCCCCCGCGAAGAAGACCCATGGTTTGATTGGCGACATTGATCAACTGACGGAGTCGCTTCAGCGCTATCCGTGGACCACCCTAGCTGCGATGAAGGGTGACCAGCAGGTGCTGAGGAAGCTGGAAGAGACTGAAATACTCATAAAACAACTCAAGAAAGCATTGTCCAGGTAATGGCGGTCTGGCGACGCGCGGGATTAATAGGGCGCGCCAAGCGCCTCGGATGGTCTTTCTGAGTGGTGAGACCTCAACAGCAAAGGCCGTTCGCCACGGCGAACGGCCTTTGTATTGCGGAGAGAACCAAGGCGAAGTGAACTAGTCGCCTGCGACCAGTTCGTTATCCGGCCGTCTGTTGATGGGGCTGGCGGCGTTGTTCGATGCAGGAGTGATGGAGTCGAGACGGACCAAGCCTTCGATGGGCTTTTCGCCGAGGACGTGCTCGCGGTAGAGCTTGGCCATCTTTGCGTTCTCGGCTTCTTCCTTGATCTTGGTTTCGCGGGCGCGCAGTTTTTCTTCGCGGGAGTTCTTGGCGATGCCGAGGTTGTCGAGGGTGTGGTTGGCCTCGGAGTTGACGTGCTCCATGTTGAGGTTCAGGTCGTGGCCCACGTGGGTCATGCCGACCTTCTTGCCGCCGGCGAAGATCTCGTGGCGGCCGTGCTCCTCATACCACTTGGTGAGGGTGGCGGTCATGTGCATCTTCTCGATGATGTTGCGCCAGCCGACGCCGGTATTGTAGGCGCAGAAGCTGATCTCGCCTTCCTGGGTGGCGTACGGAATAATGCACTGCTCGGTGCGGCGGAAGTCGTAGTTGAACAGGTCCTGGAACCACATTCCGGCGATGAAGAGGAAGTTCCAGCGGTCTTCGCGGCGCTTCTTGATGTCCTCGATGGTGCGGTCGCCCTTGACGCTGCCGTAGTTTTTGCCGGTAGCGTTGAAGGTCTTGTCCATCTTCTTCATCATGTCGGTGATCTTGAAGTGGGTGGGCGCCTGGAAGGGATCGTAATTGCGCAGGAGCGAGAGGCCGAGGCCGATGACCGAAAGCCACTTGCCGCGCGCAGCGTCGTTGACCTTGGCCAGATCCTTGGCCACCTGGCCCATGTCGAGGAAGGCAGTGACGGGCGCGGATTCCTTGGTTTCCTTGTCGATCATCAACGCCATGCCGATGCCGCAATTGGGATGGCATCCGCAGCTGAGCTGGCCCCACTCGGCGGTGGGCCCGTGAATGAGATCGGCCCAGTCAGAGAAGGTGCTCATGAAGCTGATGGGGAACCAATCGCGCGCGGGCTCGCCGATGCCGCACTGGGCCTTGACGTCGTGGGCCATGTGCGAGAGGGTGTAGCGCTGGGCGATGCGGCGCTCGTCGGTGATGTCCTCGTCGCGGCCGGTAAAGCTGACCGGCTGGAAGCTGAGGAAGCTGATCTTCTTGGGGTTGTCGAGGGCGAACTTGATGATGTTGCCGACCTGCTCGTTGTTGATGCCGTTGATGATGGTGGTGACGGGAACGATTTCAACGCCGGCTTCGTGGAGGTTGTTGATGGCCTGGAGCTTGACGTCGAAGAGATTGCCCACCTTGCGGTGCGAGTTGGCCGCGTTGCCGATGCCGTCGAACTGAAGATAGACGTAGCGAAGGCCGGCTTCAGCAGCGGCGCGGCACAGTTCCTTGCTCTTGGCGAATTCAATACCGTTCGATGCTGCCTGCACGCTGTTGTAGCCAACCTTGCGGCTGTAAGCAACGGCGTCAAGGAAGTAGGGCGACAGCGTGGGCTCGCCACCGGAGAACTGAACGCTCATCTGGCGCCTGGGCTTGACGGTGATGGCGTTGTCGAGCATGGTCTTGATCTCGTCCCATGTGAGCTCGTGGACGAAGCCGACCTGGTTGGCGTCCATGAAGCAGGGATCGCACATCATGTTGCAGCGGTTAGTGAGGTCGATGGTAAGCACCGAGCCGCGTCCATGAGTCACTGTCGACGTGCCGTGGTGGTGGAGTTCCTCGTCGCCCTTGCCGTGGGCGCGGATGTCGCGGCCAGGGAAGCTTTCTTCGAGGTGCTTGAAGAACTTGGTGTCGATGGACATCACGTCTTCAAAGTGGCCGTGCTTGGGGCAGTCCTTGACCATCAGGATCTGGCCGTCGCGCTCGATGATCTGGGCCTTGATTTCGCCCACCTTCTCGTTGAGCAGGACTTCATGGGGCAGCTTGCCGTCGAGAATCTGCTTGCGAATCTCGGGGACGCACTTCGGGCAGAGCGAGTCGGTCGTGCGAGGCCAGCCCAGGGGCGGCTTCTCCTTCTGATAGCTCTTGAGGAGAGGCTTGTCGCTCCACTTGGGAGTGAAGGAAGAGTTGGGGCTGATGCGGTTCAGCTTCTCAAAAACAACCCAGCCTCCCTTGGCGGCGTAGACGGCAGCTTTCTCGACATACTTGATCGCTTTTGGCATTAGAAGTGCAATCTCCTCAATTGAAGTAGCCGACGACATGAGATGCTCGCCCGGCCCTGCTCTGAAGTTTCGGTGGTGGAATCCGAAGGCTGAAAACTCATTGCTAGGGTAACCGGGGGGCCCGGTCAACCCAACTAGGGTGCAGTGAACGGCGGTATAGCAGGCTGAATGGGGATTTGGGGGCAGTGAATGGGGCGGATTCAGTCTGGTTCGAAGCAGAACGCGTTAAGCTCTTACAGGAGAGGGTGATAGGGTGATCGGTCCAAGGGAAGCCAATCCTACCTCGACCACCTCTTCCCGACTGAGGGCCTCGCTCGCTCTTTCTGCTTCCCGTTCGATCCAAGCCCTTTGTTTCCTATCGCTTTTCCCACGGAAAGGATTTAGCGATTCGATAATCACGCTCGAGTCTAGTGGAATCAGAGACGCAACCTCGGAAAAGGCTTGTATCGAGCCAGACGATAACGGGAAGTGATGTCCTGTTGAATCGAGTTCGCTGATATGCAATTGGCAAATCCTGTCGCCATATTCAGAGAGGATTCTAAAAGCTTCAGTCATGGTTCGATCGAATTGATGCGCATGAGCCAGATCGAAGCACAGTCTTGCCTTCGGGAGGCGGTCAAACCAGCGGCCCAACTCATCTACACGCCGCCCGTCAGATTTCCTCATGTCCATGTTCTCAATCGCAAGTTGACTGCCGAATCCGTCCCATTTCTCGGGCTCATGAATCGTATCAGGGTGAACAACGATGGGCCACCCACAGGGAGCGCGCTGGAGAAGTTCGATGACACCATCTTCATCGTCCTCTGAGAAACGACTAGGGGCATGAACGGAGACGTAACGAAACCGGTCCAGCTTTAATGTTGGGAGGGACTCGATTAGTATCGGCAATTCCGTAAGGCGCAGAGCTGATATCTCGACCGCGGACATGGTCGTCTCATGCAATAGCCGCAGAGCCTCGCGAAATTTCCCGAACGCCAATGCACCAGTCGAAAACCCAATATACGCCATCAGAAAACCCCCTTTTCGATGCTGTGTTGACGTAGTGGAGAATCTTCACCCAGGAACATTTCCTGAACAGCCAAGCGAAAGGTTCGCCGAATTTTACGAGCGTCAACGAAGGCCGGATCATTCTCTTCGTCCGCAGGTTTAAGTTGTTCAAGGTGCAGGCGCTTATCTTGATTGTTCAGCAAGCCGAGGAACGCGTCGTATGCACCGAACAGACTGGTTGCGGTGGTTCGCAGAGATTCTGATTCCGAGGTCTTCATGTGCACGAGAAAGAACAGGGCGAGGCGCTCAAGTGGGGTCCGCGAGAGGAATTTACCCAAGCTGTCGATTAAGCTTTGCTTGTTCGGCGTTTGCTTTTCGTTCCTTGAAATCGCTGGATCACACCAAAAGCAGGCCAACAAGCCCGAAGCAAACAGCAATTTCCTTGATGTCCCGAGCTTAATGCTCCTGAGCGCATAGCCTTTATTGCCGCGGTCAAATTGCTTGTATGCGAAATCAACAGCCATCGTTCGCCAGTAACGGGCGAAGTCATTCAAAAGAAACAGAGGAACCCATCGCTTGTTTTTTGCAATATGGCCCTCACGCAAAAGGCCCCGGTCTTCATCGAGGTATCGCTGCAGAATCCCATTTCGAACCCGCTCAAATGCGCCGTGCCGCTCGCCTATTGGTACGGCCTCCAGGAGCAGGAGTACTCGTCGAGTTGTATTGGAGTTCGAGTCCTCTTCTCCTCCGATAAAGTGCATGATTGGCTGGCTGAAAGCTAAAGCGCCAAATGTCCCTTCTGTGCCAGGCTTCTTGAGCCCCAATTCATCAAAATTGGTATCGCTGAGGGAGTTTTTGATGTCGAGGAATCTCTGCTGAACCGATGCATCAGCTATTCCGTCTACCAGGAGGGTCCAATCCAAGTCACTCCCCTGCGTACACTCTAGCCGCGCCAAAGAACCATGTACCACTACGCTCGTATCGGGTCCGACGCTTGTGTCAGCACCCGGATGTCCCCCAATGATCGTCGAGAGGCTTTTTAGGGTTATCTCGGTTTTCTGTCGAGCATCCTCGATGTTCTTCCAGTTGCACCCCAATTCGCTCTGAACAATATCCAGAGGCGATCCACGTTGACTAGCCAATGGGCCACTGGACATCGTTCTCCCCCGAATCCTCACCCGGCTGGCAAGCGGTCCAACCGTCACTCCATCCTAGCAGCGTTCCCTGTGGAACCTTCATCATCCTCAGGCAGATCGCCTTAACGCCTTTGAGGCTGTCTGCTGCTATGGTCCGCCGCTTTCGGTGGTCGCTACCTGGTTGATGATGTGCTGGACCAGGACGATGCGGACATGGATGCGACGGGCCACGTCGGGCACGAATTCGGTGATGAAATTGTCGACGGGCGCAAGGGCGAAGCCGATGGCGTAGCGTTCCGCGCTCGCCGAGAGGTTGGTTTGCTGGCCGGGAACATACAGATTGCCGATCTCGTCGTCGATGGCAGAGCCCACCAGGTTGGCGTAATTCATCATTCCGTTGCCGTCGTCGGCCTGGGTCCAGACGACCTGGTAGAGAGCATGGGCGATGCGGCGCTTCATGGAGGCATTGGGCATGCGGTGGTAGTGCGGGTCCTGATGGACGATGGAGGGGATGAGGAAAGTGCCGAAGAACTCGCCGGTCAGGTCCTGGGTATAGCTGACACCGACGTTTCGCCCGAAGCCGGTCATTCCCGGGCCGTAGGCGGAGTGGGAGTTGGCGGCAACGAAGATGGCGGAGCTGCCCAGGATGGTTATGGCGTTGAAGGGGTCGATAAGGTTGCGGGCGGCCAGATGGGCCTTTTCCTTCGGGGTGAGCGCCTTTACCTGCGGACTGTTGAGGAAGCGGGCATACCAGTCAATGAAAGGCGCGAGGGGCGGGCAAGGCGCCGGTTGCAGGCTGGCGCTCAGCGCAGGCTTGCTGGGAATGGATGCCATGGCTCCGGCGGCCCCGGCCTGCACCACGGCGACTGCGCCTCTCTTGACCTGGCAAGGCCCGGCGACCGGGATTTTGATTCTTGCATGAAGAAGAGGTTGAGGCGCTTCTGGCGGAGGCGGCTCTGGTGCCTGGTTTTGAACCTGCCCGGCCCAGGCAGGAATTGCAAGCAGGACAAACAGCATCTGAAGCAAGGCTGAGGCGAGCAGCCGCGCCGCCCGCGTGCATCTTCTTTGGCCGCGGGCGTATCCGCATTTCTTGTAGTCGGGCGGACCGCTTTCCAAGAACCGGACCCTCGCTGGGTGATGTTTGGCCTGCACTCTCGTCTGATTCAGAACCGGCGGACCGCCGGAAGTTTCGGTCGCGATCGGCGCTGGACGTGTTGCAAGTGCCTTTGCCTTAACGGTTTGACGCAAGAATACGGGAAAAAGTCACATGCAGCATATCAAGGCAGGGATGATGGGTAGCGCGATGCTTCCCAAATCCACCTCAATATTGACCTTTGCGGCACCTTTGCGGGTAACCGCATTGACGCGCCGAGGAGCTTACCGCAGACTTGGAGGGGGAACCTGCTTTCCTGGTTGCCCGCATAGGTCATTTGCCATGAGCTCATATCCACCTCCAGGCCCGGGGCCAGGCGGCGTAGGCCGGCGCATCGAAGAGGCTGTCGAACTGATCGAGATGGAGTTGCGCCATACCATCGCCTACGTGAATGACGCGGTGATCCCACAGGTGCGCAGGGAGTCAGTCTCCGCCATGCGCTCCGTGGCGGACACCTTGCGCAGTCTTGCCGACCGAATCGATCAGGCTCCCAATCGGCCGCCCAACCCGCCGAGAGATCCGCGAAGCTGATGAACGGACCCGTCAATCTGCGAATCGGCCTGCGAATCTTCCTGGGCTTGGCTCTGCTGGCGATCACTGGTTGCGGGCATCACAAGAAGGCGGCAGTGGCTCCTCCGCCAAACGAACTGGCGCCCTATACGCAGCCGACGTATGCCAAAGTGCCCCAGCCGCAGCCACCGGCAAGGATACCTGTCTCGCCGGCGCCGCCTGGAGGCGTGAGCGAGGCGGATCTTGACTATGTGGCGACCCATACGCCCATCCTGACCGAGGAAGGGCTTGCCACCTGGTATACGGCGCCCTACGCTGGCCGCAAAGCCGCCAACGGCCAGGTGTTCGACGACGACGCCATGACTGCCGCGCATCGCACTCTGCCCATGGGCTCACTGGTGGTGGTCACAAATTTGAAAACTGGCCAATCGGGAATTATGCGCATCACGGACCGCGGCCCGTTTGTCGAGGGCAGGATGCTGGATCTGACAATTGCCGCCGCCAGGGCCACGGGCATTTATCGGATGGGCATGGCGCAAGTCCGGCTGGATGTTTACTCGACACCGAAGCCCATCGACACGGGCGGCCGCTGGTGCGTGCAGATTGGTGCATTCCATAGCGAACGCGACGCGCTGCTGCTGAAACAGGAACTTCTGCATAAATACACCGATGCCAACGTGATCGAGTTTCCCGGCGAAAAGAGCTACTGGGTTCGTATTCGTCCCGGGGGCGACAATCGCGAAATGGCGGAGTATATTGCGGAGCACCTTCGCCCCACCGAGGGCGAAGCGTTTCTGACCCGGCTGGACTGAGGCTTGCGGCGGGCGGGTCCCGAATGAGTGAATATAGATTCCCCGCAGGACGGAAAAGTGCTAAGGCGAGCTACCGCAGGCATGCAGTATTCTGCTTTGAAAGGGCGCGGCTGGCAGGTTAAGGCTTTAGCCCCGAGGGAATGTCGGTTCCACAAACTGAATTCATCCAGACTTTGCTTATCCAGGTTCCTCCGCCTTCCCTATGCCTCTAGCGCTGATCAAGAAACTCTCTCTGAACATGGTCTGCCTCGTTTTTGCAGCCGGCATGCAGACTGCTTTCGCCCAAAATCCATCCACTCCTCAATCCACAACGATTCCTACGCGCTCTGAAACCATGGTTGTTCTTGGCTCGGCCGCGCCCGTGCCGCTCGCGGAGTCGTCGCGCGATGTGGTGGTGTTGCCTTTGGACGGCAAAAAGCTCGCCGCGGAAACACCGCTCGATTTTCTGCGCCAGGACTCCTCCATCTTTCTCGAGCAGCGCGGCGCGGGCGGAGCACAATCCGATCTGGTCCTGCGCGGCGGCAGCTTCGAGCAGACGCTGGTGCTGCTCAATGGATTTCGCATTAACGACAGCCAGGCCGCGCACCACAATCTCGACCTCCCCATCCCTCTCGAGGCCATGGATTCGATCCAGGTCCTCGAGGGCGCAGGTTCCACGCTGCACGGCGTCGACGCGCTTTCGGGCGTCGTCGACTTCCTCACCGCCGCACCCGATCACGCGACCCTGCTCCTTCGCGCGGCCGCAGGCAGCTACGAATCGAACGAAGAGTCTCTGCTTGCCGGCGCCACCCTGGGCAGTTGGAGCGGACGCCTGACTGCCAGCCGCAACTTCTCCACCGGCTTCATGGCCGATCGCGACTACCGCAACGAAGATGCCTCCGCCGAAAACTGGTTCGGCTCGCGTCTCGGCATTACCGACCTGATGCTCGCCGCGAGCGACCGTTCCTTCGGCGCTAACCAGTTTTACGGCCCGTATAACTCATGGGAGCGCACCAAGGGCTGGTTTGCCTCCGCGCGCCAGGAGCTGGGCAGCCGCACGGTGGCGGCCTTCGGCTATCGCCGCCACACCGACGAATTCATTCTGCTCCGCGACAATCCATCTGTTTACGAGAACAATCACATCGACGGATCCTGGCAGGCGTCGATGCGGCACACGGTTCCCATCGCCAACCCATCGCTGCTGCTCCTCGGTCTTGAAGCCGACGGCGACTCCATCCATAGCAACAACCTTGGCACTCACGCCCGCAATCGCGGTGCAGGCTACGTCGATCTTGACCTGCGTCCTGCAAAGAGGCGTTGGAATCTCTCCGTTGGCGCGCGCGAAGAAGTCTTTTCCGGCGGCGCGCAAGCGGCATTCGCTCCGCAACTCTCCGGCAGTCTTCGCGCCGCAGATGAATTGAGGCTGCGCGCAAGCGGCGGCTATGGATTCAGAATTCCCACATACACCGATCTCTATTATTCCGACCCCGCCACTATCGGCAATCCCAATCTCAAGCCAGAGTCCTCCTGGTCCGGCGACGGTGGCGCGGACTGGGCGCCGTCGAAGCGTCTCTCGCTTTCGGTAACTGGTTTCTACGCGCGCCAGCACAACGCCATCGATTATGTGCGCGCCAACCCGGCGCAGAAATGGCAGGCCGTCAATCTGAGCGGACTGCAATTTGCCGGCGTCGAATCAACGCTCACCTGGGTCCCGGCACACTCGCAAGCAGTGCGCATCTCCTGGACTGCGCTTCACGGCGCGCAGAGCGCCCTCAACGGTCTGCAATCGGAAGACATCTTCAATTATCCCGTCGAAAACATTCATGCCTCGTGGACCGTAGCGCTCGGCCGCGCCTTCGCAATCGGTAATTCAGTCCAACTAGCCCAGCGCTACCAGCAGACCGTCTACCCCGTGTGGAATGCTTCGTTCACGCATGACTCAGGAAGAATCCGCCCCTATCTCCGTCTCAGCAATCTCAGCAACACCGGCTATCAGGAGATCACGGGAGTCGCCATGCCCGGCCGCTCCATCACTGGCGGCCTCGCCCTTCAGTTTGGGCATTGATCCTGGCCTGGATCGCGCTTGACGCTGGATGTTAGCATATGCTAACCTCGCTTCCAGTGATGAAACCAATGTTTACGCCCGCCTACATCTCGCCCGGAGACGCCCCCGCGAAGAAGAAAATTCTGATCTCGGCACTCAAGTTGTTTGTGAATCGCGGGCTTTGCGAAACGACGATACGCGATATTGCAGCGGACGCCGGCTATACCAACCCCGCACTTTTTAAACACTTTGACAGCAAAGAGGCATTGGCGCTCCATCTATTCGAATGCTGTTATTTATCTTTGTTCCAAGCCGCCTCGCAGGCTCTGGCCGCTCATAAGTCCTTCGAGAAAAGGCAGCAGGGAGTCATCGCCGCCTTCATTCATGCGCTCCACCAGGATCGATCCGCAGTCTTATTTGCTCAAGAGAACCTCCGTCATTTTTGGCCGAGCGTTAATCCGGCGATCAGGAAACATTCAATTCTTGGCCTTGTTCGAAAGATGCTCGAGGACGGCCGCCGTCAGGGTGCGGTAACCGCCGGGGTGGACATCGAGATTCTCACGGTCGCCTGGATCGGCACAGTGCAGCAGTTTGCGCGGGTCTGGTCCTTCGGAGACTTCCAAAAGAAGGAGACTGAAATCACCGACCAGTTGCACACAGTGCTGCTCAGGGCCGTGGAGGCGTAATTTTTTTCCTCGCGCCGTTAGCGAATGCGCACTTCGCAGCAACGGAATTTCCCCAAGGAGGAATTGTGGCAAAGATTCATGCGATTCGGACAGGAATGGTCCAGGTACGCAAAGCACAGGCTTCGTCCAAAGGTCATGGAGTGGCCCGCATCGTAAACATGCTTATCGATAATGAATGGACCGATTGGCTGCCCATCTACGCGTGGGCCATCGAGCATGGAAACCGGGTTGTGCTGGTGGACACAGGCGAGACCTCGCGGGTGCATGAGCCCGGCTATCATCCGAGTTGGCATCCGTTCTATCGGCGAGCTTCTCGCTTCAAGGTTGCCCCTGAAGATGAGCTGGGGCCGCAACTGCGCGCATTGGGCATGCAAGCGTCGGATGTAAGCGATGTAATCCTGACGCATCTGCACACCGACCACGCCGGTGGCCTAAGGCATGTTGTTGGCTGCCGGACATGGGTCGATCGCTCTGAACTCAAGCGCTCACAGGGGCTCATGGGACGCCTGAACGGCTATCTGCCGAATCGATGGCCAAAGTGGTGGCAGCCCGAAATGCTCCGGTTCAACCATGGCCCTGTGGGTCCCCTTCCGCAGAGCGCGGATGTAACAGGCAGCGGCGGGATTCTCGCCATTCCGACGCCAGGACATACGCCCGGCCATGTCTCCGTGCTGGTCGATGGGTCTCCGTCGGTCTTGCTTGCCGGGGACACCAGCTACACGCAGGGGTTGCTGCTTGCCGGAAAAGTGGACGGCGTCAGCCCAAACGAAGCGGTAGCCCGGCAGACTCTGGGCGACATCCGCGCGTTAGCGCGCCAGCGGCCACTTGTCTATCTTCCCTCGCACGACCCCGAGAGCGAGGCGAGGCTGAACGGCAGCCAGACACTCTCAGCGTGACCCATAAGTTTCACCTTTGCTTCCGTTCTGCATTCTGCTACTGTATTTTCGTACCTCGCGAGTCCGCGCTTTGCAGTCAATCAGCGGGCTCTACCTGCTTTCTCCCGCTTCTGAGGGATTGCGGATGGGGGCGCTCAGCATTTTCAGAGATTGCACTATTCGAAGCGGATGACCTCGAGCCGGAGCGACCAACAGGGAGCGATGGCCGACTCAAATGTTCGCAATGGCTTGATATCTCTGGAAATGCTCTCAGGAGCACGCCGGGAAGGTGTGCCTGCGCCTCGATAAACGCAGACCTTTCCCTCGACTCCACGCAGCCAAAAAGGCAGCAAACCGCAAAGGAGAAAAGCCATGGGCAATCCACTTCAGCATCACAAGATCAGTTACATCGAGTTTGCAACCACCGACATTGAGCGCGCGAAAAGGTTTTACACAGACGTCTTTGGCTGGACCTTCAAGGATTGGGGGCCGGATTACATTGACTCGAGCCCGGAAGTTGCGGGTCTCGCCATTGGGTTCAGGCGTGGAGAGCCGGAGCAAACGCAGCCGAACTACGCGCCTCTGGCCGTCTTGTACTCCGCGGACTTGAAGGCCACGGAAGCCGCGATTGTAGCGGCGGGCGGCGCCATCGTTGTGCCCACCTTCGAGTTTCCCGGTGGACGCCGCTTCCACTTCGCCGATGGACTGGGCAACCTGCTCGCGGTCTGGTCAGAGTAGAAGAAGCAACTGGGGGCCGATGTTTCGCTCGGTCCCTCAGTTCACCCTCGGCGGCAGCATCAGCGGCTTGCGCGGGCCCAGTTCTTCGCGCACCAGGGTCAACCCCAGAATGCAGCGCTCAAAGCGGTCGGAAAGCCGCGCAAACAGCGGCGCTTCCTGCTCATACTCAAACAGGTTGAACTGGCTCACGATGTAGTAGCTCTCTTTGCCCGCCTGGATCAGCTCGCCGAGACTCGGCTGGTGGCGGCGCATCCGGCGGCTTGAGCCCATCGCCTCCGGATACATCCCGGCCACGAACAAAGCATAGTCGCCGATGTGTTTGCGCAGCGCGCGTTCCGCATCGAAAGAGGATGCCGTGCCGTGAACCGGGTCCGCGGCCTGCACCATCTCCGTCAGCTCTTCAATGGGCCGGCCCATCTCGTCCCGCACCATGTAGAGCTTGTCGGACTCTGAAAACTCGCACAGCAGCCGGGCCACATACGACGTCACGTCGGGATCGTTCAATCCCAGCTTGCCTTCATAGCTGTTGCGAACCGCCTGCTGAAAGAAGAGTTCGAGTGGATGAGTCTGCATTCAATCCTCCTGTCGATTTCATTCGAGCATTCGTTTTGCTGCGAGACAGCGGTATCTCCTCATCGAGCGGACTTGGGGAGCTAACTGGCCTTTGTCCGTTGAGCATGTGTAGCATCTCTATCAGCCGTTCTCTTTGCTGTAACACAGACATTACCCGATTCGTCGTGTTTTCCCTATAAGGCGCGCCGCCTTTGCTAGCAGTCTGACACCTCATTTGCTTGCGGGGTCTTGCGATACCCTTTGAGATCCCTCTCACGATTCCGCAAGTTTCTCTCTAAGATAGACTTCGCCTGTACGGGCTATTGCCGCGAAAAAAGGAGGCCGCTGTTTTGCGCAGAGCTTACGAATATCGGGAAGAGCCCTTTCCAATGCGGAAGCCATCTGATGCCCACTCATGTCGTTCTTCGAGAAATAGAACATCCGCACTTTGTGTCTTATGACAGCCTGTTTCTCGTTGGCTCGATAGCGGATTCTTTTATCGGTTGTGAGCAATATCCAACCATTCTCGCCAACGATAGGTAGCCATTGCTCATCGGGTGTACCTCGAGCAAAGTGGTCCAAATGACGCTCGACCTTTATGTCAGCGTTTCTAAGGACAGCAAGAATGCTCTTGTTATTACAATGGTTCTCGTCGAGATAAATTACCAGACTCTCAGGCTGCATTTAGTTGCGGTAATTCCCAACGCACCGCATCTTCAATCATCGATACCGGTACTCCATACTCTTCAGCAAGATCGGAGACCGAGTCGCGAGCACGAAACCTGCCGGCAATCACATCGGTCGCAATACCCGTGTTGGCAAGCACGGGGCGGCCAAAAGCAACGCTTGGCGACATTTGGATTGTGCGTGGCTCGTGAGAATCTTCCCTGACAATAAATGGGAAAAACCTGAATTCATAGTTTTCGAGGCGATCAATCCGCTGAAGATAGGTTGAGAGGATTTGGGGAATACCTCTTTGCCTTGGCCTATTCAGGTTGAGATACTCGTCACCATCGTGCAAGAACAGATGGATACCGTCAGTCTCAAGTCGCGGATCAAGGAAGGGGTGATCCAAATGCTCGGTCTGTTTGTATTCCTCAAGCGCCTGGCGGATTCTCTGAAGGGGGAGACAGAATTCTCGGCGAAGGCCCTTCAGGATATGCAACTCAAGCAAGTTCAGGAAAGAAACGCCTCCGCTCGGGGCGCGAACAAGACCTTCGCCAATCCACCGTCGCACATCATCGAGCTTGAGGCGCAAGTACAGAGCAACCTCAACTGAGCTGTAATTCGAGACTTCATACGACGCTGCATAACTAGGCATTTTTCATCACCGCTTCAACGCTAATCCTGGCTTGAGCGTTCTTTTACAGCATATTACGCCAAGACCTGGGAGGCAGCCAGTGCCCAACAAGACTCGCCCAGCGCGTTCCAGCCTTTGACCTAGACAGCCGTAGGCGTGCGCGATTCAAGCGCCGCCAATCGAGCAGCAAGCAGCGTCTCCAGCTTCACCAGCGCTGCCGAGAAGCCCTCAATCCCTTCCTTCAGCTTGTCCGTCGCCATGCGGTCTGCCGCATGCATCCGGTCGAACGCAGCCTTGTCCACATCGATCTTCTCGAGGTCAAGCTTCTGCGCCGCCTGCGGGTCGAGCTTGCGCGGCAGATCGCCTTGCGTCGCTTCCAACTCGGCCAGCAGCTGTGGCGAAATGGTGAGCAGATCGCTTCCCGCCAGCTCAGTGATCTCGCCGATATTGCGGAAGCTCGCGCCCATCACCAGTGTCTTGTAGCCGAACTTCTTGTAGTAGTTGTAAACCTTGGTTACCGACTGCACGCCGGGATCGTCGGCTCCGTGGTAATCCTTGCCGGTGTCTTTCTTGTACCAGTCCAGAATGCGCCCCACAAACGGCGAAACCAGCGTAACGCCCGCATCGGCAGCCGCAATCGCCTGGTGCAACCCGAAAAGCAGCGTCAGGTTGCAGTGGATGCCTTCCTTCTCCAGCACCTCTGCCGCGCGAATGCCCTCCCAGGTCGACGCAATCTTCACCAGGATGCGCTCCCGCCCGATTCCCGCCGCGTCGTATTGCGCAATGATGCTGTGGGCCTGTTTGATGGTGGCCTCGGTGTCGTACGACATGCGCGCGTCCACTTCTGTTGACACACGTCCCGGCACAATCGCCAGAATCTTCCTGCCGAAGGCAATCGCCAGCCGCTGGAAGGCAAGGTTCGCCACTGCCTGGTCGCTGGCGCCTTCGCCCAGCTCCTTGCGCGCATCCTTCAAGACCCCATCCACAATCGGCTGGTAATGCGGCATCTGCGCGGCTGCCGTAATCAGCGAGGGGTTGGTCGTCGCATCCTGCGGACGAAACTTTTCCATGGCTTCAATGTCGCCGGTGTCGGCAACCACAACGGTGTACTTGCGCAACTGTTCAAGCAGATTCTGCGGCATGATTCCTCCAGGGAAGGGGATTCCCGTCTATAAGCCTGTCCGGATTTAGTGTACCGCTTATTAAGATGCATCAGCTCGGCCCGGGTTTCGTCCCGGGGGCAGTTTTCGGTTCACGCGACGTCCGCTGCCACCGAGTGTGCCAGCGTGCCGAGGCCTGCAATCGAAACCTCAACCTGGTCTCCAGGCGCCAGCGGTCCCACTCCGGACGGCGTCCCGGTCAGGATCACGTCCCCCGGCTCAAGCGTAAACACCCCGGTGATAAAACTCAGCAGCGCGGGAATCGAAAAGATGAAATCGGTCGTCGATCCCTGTTGGCGCAGCTCTCCATTCACCCGCGTCTCAATCGTCACTCCAGCCAGAGGGTCCACTTCATCGCTCACCAGCGGACCTATCGGGCAGAACGTGTCGAAGCCCTTGGCCCGCGTGAACTGAACGTCCTTCTTCTGCAAATCGCGCGCGGATACATCGTCGGCCAAGGTGTAGCCGCGAATCACGCCGCGCAGGTTCGCGTCCGGCTTGAGCTTGTGCGCGCGCTTGCCGATCACCAGCACCAGCTCGCCCTCAAAGTCCACGCGGCTCGAGGCTGCCGGAAGCAGCACAGTGCCTGCAGGATTCAGCAGCGACGAAGGCGGCTTGAAAAAAATCAGCGGCTCTACCGGAATCTCGTTGCCCAGCTCCTTCACATGGTCGCGATAATTGCGGCCCACGCAGATGATCTTTGAAGGCGTCACCGGCGGCAGCAGGTTGGCTGCGCTCAGGGGCATTGGCTCAAAATCAAAGCTCTCCGCGGCAGCCTGACCCACGGCCAGCCGGAAGCGAAGATCCTCCTCCGGCGCTTTAGCCGGCCCCGTAATCCAGAGTTCGCCCTTCCGCTCTTCCACGGTCCCGTAGTGAATCTGGTTGTTGAGCAAAAACCGGCAATACTTCATGGATGAAATCTCCTTGCACAATAAGGATGCGGAGCCAAAGAACCATATTCAGGGGCCAGGAACCGTTTCTTCCGCCTCGTCTGACCGCCCGCTCTCGTGCCCCCCCTCGTCGATGGCCGTAACGGCGTAGCTGTACGTCTGTCCTGCTTGCACGTGTGCATCGTGAAACGCCGGCCCCACCACCGGCTGCGCAGGCGAGATGCGCTGCCAGTCCCCGCCTGCCGCGCGCCGATAAACAATGTAGCCGGCCAGGTCGGCCTCAGTATCCGGTTGCCAACTCAGGTCGATCGCAGGCTCGGCGCCGTTCTCCGCTGCAATCGCCACGGTTACCAGCCCGGCGGGCACGGCCGGTGGGAACACATCCAGCGCCCCCACCTGAACCGGCTCCGACAATTGCCCGTCAAGTTCCAGTGTCTGTCCTTCCATCTTTACGCGCGCCACGCGCTGGGCGCGATACTCATACGTCTCGCCAAAACGGATGTCCTTGTCCAGGGCCCGATCCGGAGAGCGCCCGGATTCTCCGCTTACAGCCACCAGCAGAGTCTGCACTGGCTGCTCGGGCGGCGGCGCGAGCGGACCTTTCTGCGCGCTATCCTTCTTCATAGGAGTTGGCGTCATCAGCTTGCGATGCAGCCGGATCGCCGTCGGCGCAGCCTCCTGGGGAACGGGGTTCCAGTGCAGCACCACGCCCTCTTTGCGCACCTCCGCCTCCAACCCGGTCACACTCCCAGGCGCTTCGCCCGCTAACACGACGGCTGCATTCGACAATCCCGCCGAGCGGCCGCTGCGATTCCTGACCTCAACAAAATAACTGAGTTCACGCGGCGCGCCTCCACTCAGTGCGGATGGCAGCGTCTCGGTGAAAGCACCCGCGGCTTCCGGCGCCAGTTGCAGGTCGCCGGCCGCAGCGCACGGGGCCGCCGGGCCTTCCCTGCGGCACACGACCACCTGCAGATTGCCCTTCAGCAGCAGCTTGTCGGTGTTCTTCCTGGGCATGGTCCAGGCCAGCGAAACCTGGTCACCTGCGCGAGTCGCGGCCAGGTCTGCAACCGGAACAGCCAGGTTCAGCGTCGGCGGCATTGGCGCGCCAGGCATGCCGCAGCCACTCAAAGCCAACCCCGCACCCGGCACAACCCCCAGCGCAACCACTTTCGCGAACCACCAGCATCCTCGTACCCAATTCATCGCCCTCCCAGTCTACTGGACAAGCGCGAAACCGGATAAGACGACACCGGATAAGACCAGTCCGCCGCCTTATTCCACCCGCAGAGCCTTCATCGGGTCTAGCCGCGAAGCCCGCGTCGCCGGCAGCCACACTGCCAGCAGCGCCACTGCACTCAGAATCAGGGGCACCATCACAAACACCGCCGGATCCCAGGTCTTCACCCCGAACAGCAAACTCGCCATCAGCCGCGTCAGCCCAAACGCAGCGCCAATTCCCACCACGACTCCCACAATCGTGAGCCTCATTCCGTGCCACACCACCAGCTTGCGAATCGACCCGCGGTCCGCGCCCAGCGCCATGCGAATCCCCAACTCCTGCGTACGCTGCGCCACCGAGTAGGCCATCAGCCCGTAAATCCCAATCGCCGCCAGCACCAGCGCAATTCCTCCGAAGATCGTCAGCAGCAGCATGTTGAAGCTCTGGCGCGCCGTCGAAGTCGAAACCATCTCGTCCATTGTCCTGACCTGCGCTACAGAGAAGCCTCCGCTTGCCTGTCGCAACTGCTCCGTGATCGCGCCAATCAACTGCCGTGGGTCCCCGCGGGTGCGCACGGCCCAGCGCATCGGCAGTATGCGCGCGTTCAGTGCTGTCATGCCATCGGTCACCTGCGCCTGCGGCACAATCATCATCTGTCCCGGGTCGCGTTCCAGGCCCCCCTCATGTGTATCGCCCACCACGCCGACGATCACCCGCGCCGGCTCTTCAAACTCCGGCCCCACTCCATGCCCGATCACGATCTGCTGACCCACCGGATTGTCTGTTGGCTTTGGCCAGTACTGCTTGGCCAGTGCCTGATTGATCAGCACCACCGGCGTCGAACTCGCCGTGTCCCGGTCAGTAAAATCGCGCCCCCGCAGAATGGGAATTTTGAACGTGCTGTAATACCCCGGCGTCGTGCTCATCCATCCCGCGCCCGGCGTGTCCCGCTGGTTTTCTACCGGCCTGCCTGCAATCGTGAACGGCAAGCCGAACTCTCCCGCAAGCGGCAGGCAACAAGTAAACGTCGCGTCTTCCACACCTGCAATCGCCTTCAGTCTCTCCAGTCCGTCACGCCCCAATTGCGCCACACCTGCCGCCTTCTGGAAGCGCTCGCCGGTCAACGACATTTCCAGCGTCAGCACGTTATGCGGATTGAATCCCGGATCAACGCCGCGCAATGCCACAAACGTTTTAATCAGAAGTGCTGAGCCCACCAGCAGCACCAGCGCCAGCGAGACCTCGCTTATCACCAGCAGTGAGCGCGCCTTGCTCTGCCGGAAACCGGTCCCCGATCGGTTGCTGCTCTCCTTCAAGGTCGAATTCAAATCGGTCCGCGAAGCGCTCAGCGCGGGGAACAGCCCAAACACAATGCCGGTGAGCACCGATACGCCCAGCGTGAAGGCAAGCACGCGCCAGTCCACGCCTACCGCCGCACCCTTCTCGCCAATGCGCGGAAGTCCCGGAGGACTCGCGGCCAGCAGCGCCCGCACGCCCGCAAAGCCCAGCGCCAGTCCTGCCACTCCGCCCGTTGCCGCCAGCAGCACGCTCTCGGTCAGCAGCTGGCGGACAATCCGCGCCCTGGTTGCCCCCAGCGCCGAGCGGATGGCAAACTCGCGCTTCCGCCCCGTAGCGCGCACCAGCAGCAGATTCGCCACGTTCGCGCACGCAATCAGCAGCACCATGCCCACCGCACCCAGCAGCACCAGCAGCAGTTGCCGCACGTCGCCCACAATCGTGTCCCGCAGCGGCTCCGCAGCAAACCCCATTTGCGGATTCGAGGCCGGATACAGCCGATGAAAATCCGCCGCCGCCAGCTTCAACTGTGCGTTGGCCTGCGCCAGCGTCACATCCGGCTTCAGCATCGCGGCCGCCAGAAAATAGTGCCCCTGGTTGGTGCTGTTTGGCGGAAACTGGAAGGGCAGAAAGATGTCCACCGGCGGATCGGTGAAGAAGTCCTCTCCCAGCACGCCCACAATCGTGTATGGCTCATTGGCCAGTGACAGTGCGCTTCCAATCACATTTGGATTTCCGCCAAATTTACGCTGCCACAGCCCGTAGCTCAGCACCACCACCTTGCCGCCGTCTGGCGCGTCCTCCTGCTGCGTAAACGTGCGCCCCAGCATTACAGACGCGCCGAACACACGAAAGTATCCCTCCGTTGCATGGATCCCGTGCACTTGTTCCGGCTGCCCGCCGGTAAGGTTGAAGCCTGGCCCGCCAAAGTCATACGCGGCCACGTCCTTGAAGATGCTCGTCTGTTGACGGAACTCCTCAAACTTTGGGATCGACTCTGGAGCTGCGTTGCCGCGCGGCGTCGTCCACTCAAGCGCCACAATCCGGTCCGCATCAGGATACGCCAGCGGCTTCAGCAGCACCGCATTCACCACCGTGAAGATCGCGGTATTGGCCCCAATCCCCAGCGCCAGGGCCGACACCGCGGCCAGGGTAAACCCGGGACTCTTCGCGAACATGTGCAGCGTATGCTTCAGGTCACTCCAGACCTCGCCCATCGTTGAATCCGGCCTCCAAGCTCATTCAATCGCACGTTGAATCCCGTCGCATGGCCCATCCTCCGCGCCGGGCATTACAATTCGGACGCGCTCCAACTGAAAAAGTCCCGCCTCCTCCGGCGAGACGCACCGAACCCGAAAGGAACCTGCCCGCGTGCTGATCTTTGCCGCCATCCTAGCAATCTTCGTCTACGGAATGATCGCCGCCATGCTGGGCACCATTCTGCCTGACCTGTCGGACCGCTTTCACCTGACCCCGGCGCAGAACGGCACAATCGCCTTCTCCCAGGCGCTCGGCCTCATCATCGCCTCGGTGGGCGTGGGCCCGCTGCTCGACAATCAAGGCGACAAGATCGGCCTCATTCTCGGCCTCGCCTTTATCGTGGCCGCGCTTTTCGCTCTGCCGCGTTCCCAAGGATTCCGCGGCATCGTTCTTCTTCTCTTTTTGCTCGGCATCGGCGGCGGCATCGTCGTCACCGGCGCCAATGCGCTGGTCAGCGCCGTCAGCGCCGACCACCGCGCCACGGCACTCAACCTCCTCAATCTCTTCTTTGGCCTCGGCGGACTCACCACCCCCTTCATCTCCGCCAACATTTTTCGTCGCAACTGGCAGCGCCTCTGCTACACGGTCGCGTCCCTCACCTTTATCGCACTGGTCATCCATGCAGTTACCCGCATGCCCGCACCCACGGCGGCAGCAAGCTTTGTCCTTGCCGACGCCGGCCCTGTCCTCGGCCGCCCGCTGCTCTTTCTTTTGGGAGCTTTCCTCTTCCTTTACATCTCCTGCGAGGTCGGCGTATGGAACTGGCTTCCCCGCCACCTCATTGCCCAGGGAATTCCCGAGTCCCGCGCTCTCAACATCCTTTCGCTCGGCTTCGCGCTTGGCCTGCTCGTCGGCCGCGTCGGCGTCTCGCCCATCCTCATCAGCGTCCCGGCAATTCAGGTTCTACTGGCCGCCTCCATCGCCATGGCGGTTACTACGTTTCTCATGCTTCGCACCGTCAAGCCCGCCGCTGCCGGGGCCCTGGTCTTCATCGCAGGCGTCGCCATGGCCCCTGTCTTCCCCACCACACTCGCCATCACCGCAACCGCCTTCCCCCGCATG
>Ga0181516_10001070_pt1 | contig 21882 bp, 26 predicted proteins | sample PEATcosm2014_Bin_25_FD_121104 | JGI IMG/M metagenome (GOLD analysis project Ga0181516, IMG submission 121104) | Peatland microbial communities from MTU Mesocosm Facility, Houghton, MI, USA - PEATcosm2014_Bin01_10_metaG | ecosystem: Environmental > Terrestrial > Soil > Wetlands > Peat | place... | reverse complement strand
TAACTACAAAGAGCTTCAGAGAGAAGTCGATAAGCATAAGGATTGGGTAATGGTTATGGATAACGGGGGTGATATAATAGGGGCTAGAGAGTTTGCTGATGCCAACAAAGGCAAAGTGTTCCTCTGTACTTTTGTCCAAGACAAAAAGTCTATGGTGCTTATTAAATACGGCGAGGGAGAGGAATATGGCCGTGTTCTCGTAGATCGCAATCGTCTAATCCAAATGACTGTAGACGAAATGAATGACAAGAGAATACTGCTCAGAGGCAATCTTGAAAAATGGTGGAATATGTGGCTTCACTGGTCGCACATGTATCGCATAGTCGATGAGGACAAAATGGGTAATCTCGTTTATGTCTGGGAAAGGTCGGATAGGAACGACTGGGCAATAGCCATGTGTTATTATAGGGTGGCTTATGACCGATTTGTAGAGAATGAAAGTACGTTTGAAGGAGGAAGTTCCATTGAGGATGGAGTACCCGAAGCTCCTTATCGAAAACTTGATGGAACGATGGACGGAATAAAGCTCACGATGCCGGAAGTCAGTGGTCGAAGTGACGACTGGCGTTTTCACTAAAATGATAAAAGGACTTATTGCCATAAACCTATCGAACGAAGATGCTGAATTGTTCAAGCAGTTTATGCAATATCACGACAAGATACAATTTCTCATAGAGAATCAGTGTTTAGACATCAAGCGCGGATCGGCTACTATTAACTTCTCCAAAGAGGGAGAAATCCTATCAGTTGACCGGCATTTGTATACCTATTCTTCTAAGTCAGACAAGTATTGATTTTATAGGCATTGTATGGTAGTCTTTAGACGTTAAAGGTTTAATTATTATCAAACCAACATGAAAAAATGTATCATCATCGCAGTCGTATTGTTCTCGTCATTCGGATTAAAAGCCTCGGCACAAGTAGTTTGCCCTGATGCCTATGTGTGCGTCCCAGTTTGCCCAGTTGGCTATACCTGTACGCCTATAATTCCAACAGGTGAGGCAACTTCAACCTTTGTATCGCAATTACAAAATCAGATAGGACAGCTTCAAGCATTGGTAGACGGACTTAATCAAGTTTACTCTACTCCCGTAGTTGTTCAGCCGGTGCAGAGTTCCCCTGTAGTCGGTTCAGTGCCTCAACCTACTCAGACAGTTGGAAATGTTCCTGATAATTCTCCATCGTTCAGCGTAGGTTCTGAAATATGCAGGGGAGACGTGAGGATCTGGCAATCTTGGTTTTGTACCCATTTCAACCAGTGGAACATTCACAAATGGAAAAATCTATTTCACGGGAGTAAACAACCATTTCGGTTATACATTCACTTACCAGAATATCCTTGACAAGGATGCTCAGTGGTATTACACGTCGCCCAACGATGATACTACAGGTCTTCTTTTCAGCCCAGATTCCTATACCTATACATGGAATTTGGATGATTCAAGTGGGTCAGGCTCGTTCGTGGTGTCCCCGTGTTCTCAGTAGTTTTCCACAGTTGACACGTTTCTATCGTAGGCGTATAATTATTTAGTACCATTCACGCTTAACCGACGCAACGGGAGCGCAGAGGAATTTTCCTCGGCGCTCCTTTTTGCTTTTTATAAACTAATAAAACTAAAATCGCAGGAATACTTACATCAGGATTTTATTCTCTCTTCGCGAACTACAACAAGGCTAAAGGCAAAGGTTCGGACGGAGAAAAACAAGAAGGGCTGATAGAAAGCCTCGGTGAATTGACGCTGAATAAGACAGACGATGATTTGGAAGATTTAGAAAAATCATGGTCGCTTCTCTACGGCGGTTCAACCACGAAAAAGAAAATCCACGAGGAAGGAGACATCAACCAGCGTTATTGGATTGGCAAGCAATTCCCGGACAGCGAATACGAGAATGGGAAGCGCCCTTTGACAGATAACATAGTTTTCGAGGCGGTTGAGACAATGATACCGCAAGCCACTCAGCAGAACCCTGAGCCTATTGTGGGCTGTGATAACACTCCTGAGATGAAAATAGTCGGCGACAAGATTCACATGGCCCTTGAATATCTGGCCCAGTACAATCATCTCAAGACAAAATTAAAGAAGGGCGTTCGTCATTGGTCGCTTCGTTTCCTCGGTTGCTGGCAGATCGGCTACAACGGCGAGGAAAACGAGATAGTACTCAAGGCAATCAATCCGAAAGATTTGGAGCTTGACCCGAACGGATATATCGAGGACGGAGAATATGTCGGGGAGTTCCTTAACTTGAAACTCTATGACAACGCCCGAAACCTCATCACACGATTCCCTCAATTCGAGGAAAAGATAACCAAGATATGCGAAGGCAAGCTCGGCTCTCTGCTCGGTTACAAGCAATGCTGGACTGATGAGTTCGTGTTCTACAAGCTCAAGGATATCATTCTTCACAAGTCTAAAAATCCAAACTTTAATTACCCGAAACAGCAGACGACTATTGACGCGACCGGTCAGCCCGTTACGAGAATGGTCCCGGGCCACAATCACTTCTCTCGGCCAAAGATTCCATTCACTTTCCTCACAGTATTTGATTTGGGAGATGAGCCGTGCGACAAGACTGGGCTAGTTCAGCAAGGACTTGTTACACAGGACAACATCAACAAGGGATTAAAACAATACGACAGGAATGTTGACAACATAAATGGGGGAGTGGTGGTTAATGGCTTAATGTTCAACAAAGAACAAGCCGGACAAGTCGCAGAAGCTCGTCGTCAAGGGAGGACAATCGTTACGCCAGGCGAACCAGAGAAAGCTGTCATGTTCCCTAAAAACGACGCCATACCAGAAGTCGTCTATCAGAGAATTACGGACGATAGGACTAGGTTTATGTCAAGGTTTGGTGTTGCCGGGTCCACGTCTGAATCGTCTCAACAAGAGGAAACTGTGCGTGGAAAGATAATCGTCGGGCAACAGGATACTTCAAGGACGGGAGGCGGCGTCGTTGAAATGCTCGAGCTGTCCGCAAGCAGAATATACAACCATTTTCTACAGATGATTTATGTCTACTGGGATACGCTTCACACCATTTCAGTTATCGGGCCGGAGAACACGCAGACAATGCAGACGCTTCAAGCGAGTGAAATCCCACAAGGACGAAAGTTTACAGTTACGGTGCAAAACGGCTCCCTCATTCCTCAGGACGAGCTTTCAATCTACAACGAAGCTATGGGCGAATATGAGGCAGGCGTACTTGATCCGCTATCCTACTTCGAAAAGACCAAAGACCCGAACCCTGTAGAACGTGCAACGAAGCTTATGATTTACAAGACAAATCCGATTGCGTATATGCAACAGTTTCTACAAGTAGCACCGCCCCCTGCGGTAGCACCTGCACCTCAACCAGATTCTAGGAGTGGTGCGCCACCGACGAGCGTACCGCCCCAGAAACCAGCGCCCACGGCCGAGCAAGCGCAGTCAAAAAATTTAATAAAATCAGAACCAATACCAAAAATATGAACGACAAATATCAAGAAAAAGCCATAAGACTTTCTTCAAGTCAAGCAGGGCCGAAAGTCTGCTCGACATGCGGTGCGCCTTGTGCCCATTGCACGCAAATGGACGAGAGCAATTCACCCGATGAGCGTTTCAATGAGACGGAGGAAAGAACCACCAGCGAGTTGAAAGAGAAAAAGGCGGTCGGTTTGAAGAAAGGCGGTCGGTTTGAAGAAATATAATTATTATAACGGTCTTTTCCTGAGTTGCAGACCAAAAAAAGAACAGCCTGCCAACAATATGCCCACAATTTTTGACGGAACTCCAAGTGAAGGCGACAGACTCGACATAGACAAGTCGTTTGAGCGCCTAGAACAAAAGAGTAAGGAGGATAAAACCCCCTCGGAATCGTCACCCGAAAAGAAAGAAGCGGTTAAAGAGCCATCGCAGAAGGGCGAACAGAAAGAGGCCGTTAAGCCTAAGACTGATAATACTCCTGCTGAACAATTACCGTTCCATAAGCATCCTCGTTGGATTAAGACGCAAGAGACGATTAAAGAATATGAGAAGCGCGTTTCGGATTATGACAAGAGGATTGCAGAGTTAGAAAAAGGCAAAGACACTCTCGTTTTGCCGGACTGGTGGAAAACCCGATATGGGGATACGCCAGAGTCAAAGAAATCATACGAGAACTATGCCGCCAACACGAAAGCCGAACGCGATCGTCTCAAAGAGGAAATCAAGTCTGACATTCAAAACAAATCAGAAACAGAAACCAAGAACCAACAGAAAGCCGACGAGTATGTAAATACTTCGCTGGCCGAAATGAAGGATGAAGGACTGGCTTTTGAGAGAAACGAGCTTTTGAAATTCATGGTTGATTTCCAAAAGGAATACGGCGCGGGAAGTTTGCTCGATACGGAAGGAAACTATGATTTCAGAAAATCTTTGGCTCTCATGCAAAAGATGCAACCAAAGGAGCCAGATGCAACGAAAGACAACCAAAAGAAGATAGGCGCGGATATAATGCGTACCAAGGTAAGAACTGCCTCGGACAAGAATATACCCTCTATCTCTCGAAAGGCTCTCAGAGGCAATTGGCGAGACGCAGGAATTTAACAGCTAATTATCAGTAATATTATAAAATCATGTCAAGACTAAACACTCTCACGAACACGTATCTTCTTCCAAAAGTCGTGGATAGCGTGCTCCGTGAAAATCCTTTGACCGAGAAAATCCTCACTTCCCCTGAAAAGTGGCGCGGCGAGCAGATAAAGAAATCGGTAAAGGTCGTGAAGAATACCAACGGCACATCGTTCGCTGGATTCCAAACGCTTCCTTCGCAGGCCGTAAACACGAGGCAGTACCTTTTGTTCCCTGCAAAGTTTTATCAGATTGACGTAACCATCCCTCTTACGGATATGGCCGTCAACATGACAGATGATGAGCGCGTTCTCGACCTTGCGGAGGCGGAAATGACGTCATCTGCAGAGGATATGGCCGATTCAATCGGTAATATATTCTATCTCGACGGAACGGGCAATGGAGGCTTGGATTTCAACGGTCTCGCCAATATCGTCGATGACGGAACAAACTATGCCACATATGGAGGTTTGTCACGAACGACGTATAACACCCTAGACTCTACACGCACGAACTGGACACCAAACATTTCTCTGCAAAAGATGAGTACGTTGTACAATGCGATTACAGATGGCACAATCATGCCTTCAATGGGCTTGTGCGACCGCTCGACGTACTCGTATTACGAGCAGTTGATTGAACCTAAGAATCGCCTCTACACGACAGTTCCCGAAATCCGTCACGAGAACAAGGAAGGACTTGCCGGCACAGCTGGCTTCACCACGCTTACCTACAAGGGCCTTGGTATTGTCCCGGATCGTAAGGTTCCTATCGCAACAGGAGGCGGTCAGTTGTTCTTCATTCGTGAGGAAGACCTTGAGTTCCGCTCGATTGAAAAGTTCCCAGAATCAGAGCCGGTGCAATTCGTCGAAAAGGATTTCGAGGACAATGATTACGAAAACATCAAAGGCCTCGGTTTCCACTGGACAGGATGGGTCAAGCCGGTCAATCAGCTTGCCTACGTCGGCCGCGTCATCCTCGCAGGAGAGTTCTGGTCGAAGAACCCACGTCGTCACGGCGTTGGCTACAACATCACTGGAATATAATTACTAGTTTCCCTTTCACGTCCTGAAAAATGGTCAGAGGGTTAAAATAAAAAAACATGAGTTACAACTTAGCAAACGATATTCCGGGTATGAGATATAAACAGATTACGAACATTACATGGGGAGCGGGTGGAAACACCCGAACCATAACGGATACGAATATATCTCCCAATAGTCAGATGGAATTGTGGGTAACAGGCTCGACCCCTCAAGCAGGAAACTGGTCGTATGTCTACAATGAAGGAAATGTGGTCGTCACTTCTTCATCTTCAGAAAGCTCGTCATTACCATTAAGCTACTACATAAACTAATATGAAAAAAACATTTTATTGTATTATTGGAGTATTGGTTGCTGTAGCAATTACTGGTGGATATTTTTATCCAAAGAATAACGCAGTGGTAAAGGGAGCAAGTCCAATCGGTATAGTCCAAACGTCTCCGCAGATGTATCAGTTCTCATTCAATGCCTCAACGACGGCAACGACTACGGCAGGAAACGGGATATACAATGCCATCGTTATCCCTAACAACTCTAACGACAGGATGATTACTGGTTCGATTGCTTCGTGTAACAACGTAGCTAAGGAAACGCAAACGACCACGTTCCAACTACAGGCGGCTACTTCGACAATCTCGACGACAACTAATTCCAGTTATGCCATAAACCTCACCTTGGCGACGACTTCCACTAATGAAATCGTTTCGTCATCAACGGGTGGAACGACTGGCACTGGAATAGCATCCGACAATTATCTGTGGCCAGCGGGAGTGAATCTCATATTCGCTACCACAGCCACGGATACGGCGGTATGCAATGTTCAGATTCCGTACCTTCAGTTATAATTAACAGCATAATCATTACAAAATCATGATTTCAGGATTCATTCTCGCTTCACCCTTCGATGTTCTCGCCACCTACGTACCGGCAAACGTCGAAGACACTCCGTCAGTTATCGGCGGCGTAGCAATGACGACCGACGGCCGCAGATTCCGCCTCGGTTACAATGCAACGACTTCGACGACTTTGGCGGCTTGCAAAAACACGCAAGGCCCCGTTCAGTCATCGTCATATTCGCTCGGCACGGTCTCGGCCCAGAACATTGGCGACACTTCCATCACCTACACCTTTAACGGTGGGGCGGCTTCGGTAGTTGTAAACTACTTTACAGGTGGATTGCTCTCCATTGTCACTGGCACGGGTTCCCCTCAGACAGTTCAGATAAAAGGCAACCCGGCAGTTACGTCATCGACGACCATTGTTCTTCAGTTGCAAGACCCGCTTGTCCTAGCGACTTCGGCTTCGGCAACCGCAAACATCTGGGCCAATCCGTATTCAGGCGTCATCATCTGCCCGACTACGCTCACTGGTACAGTTACAGGCGTCAACCAAGTAGCTATTCCCGGCTCAACGTGGGGCTGGTTCCTTACTGACGGCCTCGGAACATGTCTCGGTCAGGGCACAACCGCCCAAGGCCTTGATATGGGTATCGGTTCTGTTGCAGGTTCCCTCGCCGTCTCCGCCGCAACGACACAGCGTGTCGCTTCAGCCGATCAGGCAGGCGCAGACACCTTGTACACGTTCGTCAACATGAAATTGTCCTAGTAGATATTCTTCCCTCACTCTGTTCCCGGATATCGACGGGGATAGGGATGAGGGAGGAAAGAAAATTAAAAATTAAAGTCTTTTGCTGAGAGTTAGACGTTAAAAAAACCCCTGCTAACAACATGTCAAAACTAAACATCGTCAAAGAAGTTCCTTTCAAGAATTGGACAGCCACAGATTTCACGCATAATTACGGAGGCGAGAGCTATACATTTGCCAAAGGCGGCACGTATAGCATCCCTTCGGATATCGCACTTCACTTCGCCAAACATTTGGCAATAAGAGAGCTTCACGCCCAGGCAGATAAAGCTCGCGCAGAGGCAAAGGCGGATAAGCGCAGTAGCGATGAAATCGTACAAGCGGCCGCGGCGTTCGAGGCATTGCCTGAAAACCTTATGAAGGAATATCAGGAGAATTGTTTTCCTGCTAAAGATAAAGCACAAGGTGCGTCGGGTTCGTTTGAGAGGATAGACATCAAAGACACCAACGCATCAGAGGCAAAGCCTATAGTTGAAAACAAGACTGTCAAAGATGAGCAGAAAGAAACATCGGAAGACGATGACGCAGACGCTTCGGACGATAAGAATAATGCAGGTGCGCCACTCATCAAGGGCTTGGCAAAGAGAGGCCGTCCGGCGAAATCAAAGGATGCTGAATATGTAAAATAATGTCTACAAAGCTGTTCAAAAGACCGGAAATAGATAAAACCGCTCTTCTGGAAGAGCTTGAAAAAAGCATATTCGATAAGACTGAAAGAGTTGAGGCGCTTGACAGGATTTTCAAGGATAAAAACGACACTCTCGAAGCACATCATTCATCCTTGAAATCAGCAAAGGAAAAGGAAATAGCCGATATTGAAAACATCCTTGCTTTCAAGAGACAAGAACACGAGCAACTCTTGAAACCGACAGTAGAAAGAGAGATTGCTGTCGGAAAAAGAGAAACCGATGTTTTTGAACGCGAAAAATCCGTCTTTTCAAGAGAACAGGATGCACTTGAAAAGGAGCAGGAAGCAACGAAGGCGTTATCTGACCTTGAAAACCTTTCGGATGAGATTGGAGACACTAAAGTAAGTCTCGACAGGCGTGAAAAAATAATTGCGGCAAAAGAATCAGCCTTGAAAGACAAAGAGAATGAGTACCTATTCAAAGTAGACGACACAAACAAGAAACACGCAGAAAAAGATGCCCATATTTCTTCTCAACTTGATGATTTTCGCAAGAGAGAATATGCTCTCGATGAAAGGGAAATATCTCTCAACAACAAAGAGAAAGAATTGAACATACTAGACCAACAAGTCAAAGATAAGTATAAAACATTAGAAATAACCTTAACCCAAATTAAAAAATGATACAAAGAGATTCAGTACATGCAACAACGGGCGGATCAGCATCTGCCGCTACCGCTTTGGCGGCTTTCACAGATCGCCGTTTCTTCTCGATTCAAAATCTTGACACAGGTGCTCTTTATGTCAAGTTTGGCTCTGGCGCAACCACTTCAGTCTACGACATCATTTTGAAAGGGGGTGTGGGTTCAGCCGATGGTTCGGGAGGCGCGATAGTTGAAGCCGGAGAATGTGTCTATGGAGGTATTGTAACCGTAGCGTCGGCGGGTACACCAAATTATGTAGCTTACGACATATAAAAACATGCACACCGAAGAAGACGTAATAAAACATGAAATCACACGCTTGAAGGCTGAGGAAAGAAATATGATTTTGGTATTGAGGGGTTTACAGGGGGACATCCAAGAGGCAACTTCCAACAAGAAAAAAATACAAGACAGCACCGAGGCTGTCGTTGCGGACAAAAAAGCCGCTTCGGACGAATACGGTACTCTGGTCAAAAGGAATGAAGACTTGAAATCTGAAATAGCCAAGGCTTATACAGAGCTTGATGAGATAAAGACGGAGGGCAACAAAATCCGCGCCGATTTATCTTCTGAGAGAGCAAAGATTGACACAGAAAGAAATCAACTCGACAATGAAAAAGCCGTCCACCAGACAGCAGTCTCAAATCTCGCCGAGGATAAAAGAGATTTCCAAACAAAGGTCGATAAACTTACAAAAGCACTTGAATGACAGTAGCCGCAAAAGATGTCAATAGCGTTTCGTCTCTCATCTGTGCTCTGAACACTGACGGAAAGACTATACAGAGAGTCTATGTAAATCCGGTTAATAATACTCTTTGCATATCGAATGGGACAACAGGGTCGGATCATGGTCCGGCGCAAGCGGTTCACGATGACAACAGCGCAACTACACTCGTTGGAGTATCTTCTACCGACTTCGTAACTCCTGTAGTAGCCTACGCTGATTCAAGCGGTAATTTACTCACAAAATCAACATGAGCCAAGCAATAAGAGACGTAAATAGCGTGGCGACACTCATAGGTGTTTCCAATGTAGATTATTCCACGCCAATCACAGTCGCTGTCGATCCAGTCACGCATAGGGTTCTTACAAATGCGACAACGGGCACTTGGTATCAAGATGAGATTGTCGGAAAAAATACGACAGGGACTTCTTTCAACCTGTTGAACAATCCATCGAGCGTCGTAATGCTCTATAAAAACGGGCAATATCTCGTTTCTGGCGCGGGATACGATTACACAAGAAGCGGTCAGGCAATAACTCTCGCGGTATCTCTAATGAGTTCAGACCTTTTAACAGCAACATACAGTTAAATCCATGAAAAAAATAATTTCAATCATAATTACCGCAATATCGTTTCTATCATTTTCCCCATTGGCCCAAGCGGGTACGTTCGGGGTAAATCAAGGTGGCACGGGATCGACTTCATGGACGACAAATTATATCCTACTCGGCAATGGAACAAGCCCTTTTTTACAAGTCTCGACTTCTTCGCTCGGTCTGACATCTTCTCTATCGACTAACCCTTTCCAAGCGACATATTTTCAAGCAACATCGACCACGGCGACTTCTACATTCCCCATAGCATCAACTACTATCCTTTATTCAAACGCGGGAACCGTCGCTCTACCGTCAATTCAAGTCACTGGTAATGAGGGACTCTATCAAAGTGGTGTCGGTGTGCTCGGATTGTCTAACGGAGTAGCTGGCCTATCGTGGGACGGAACGTCTTTCTATCCAAATACAAATAATGCCCGCAATATCGGTTCGGCATCGGACATATGGAACAATGGTTATATCGCCACTTTGACGTTGACAAATGCTCTAACTGTTGCTAATGGAGGAACTGGCGATCAAACAATTTCCCAAGGTTGGCTTTATTCTTCAGGAAGCACTGCCGCAATAACATCATCCACTTCCCCCACAGTCGGATATATTACGGCTACTTCAAATGCAACCTCGACATTTACAGGGAGCGTGAATGTCACCAATGGAACAGTGCTCGTGAATGACCTTGTGCAAGCCACTTCTACTTCCATGAACATATTTATGGCTTCATCTTCTTCAATAACAGTGAGACTTGGCACGGCGACGAACACGATAACACTAGCAAGTTCTAGCCCCGGCGATGTCCTCCGTATATTTACTTGTAATCCCCCAACTGGAACAGCAGGAACAACGACGTGGGCGGCTAATCCATATTATATTCACTGGTCGGGTACGACAGTCCCGACACAGACTTTGACCGCAAACGCTTGCGATTTGTGGACTTTCGCTGTGACTTCGGGCACTTCCACTCCGTTCATATTCGGAGCACAAATACCATACTAAAATGATTAAAAAACTTCTATCATCATTCGCAGTTGGACTTTTGATGGCAATACCATCAATCTCTTATGCTTCGGTGACACAAGTTTTTCTTACGACGACAGGAACGAACAATTGGACAGTGCCGTCGAATTGGAACAGTGCGTCGAATACTATAGAAATAATCGGGGCCGGTGGAAGGGGTGGTCAAGGCACTGCAACAAACGGCGGTGGCGGTGGCGGTGGCGGTGGGTATGCAAAATATAGCAACATGTCTCTGACTGTTGGGGCAAGTATTTCCTACACCATAGCCACAGGAGGATCGGCCGGGGATTCATATTTCAATGGTGCTTCTTACAGTGCCGCTCCCGTTGGTGCTCATGGCGGAGCAAATGGTGGAGATGGAACGGCAGGGGCTGGTGGAACAGCCAAAGGAAATGCAACATCTACCGGGGGAACTGGTGGAACTTCAACAAGTTATGGAGGTTCAGGGGGTGGTGGTGCGGCTGGCCCAAGCGGCAATGGCGTTGCCGGTACAAATAGCGGAACGAGTGGAGGAACTGCTGGTGGAGCAGGCGATAATAGTTTAGGCGGTGGCGGTGGCTCTGGTGGAAATCCGGGCGGGGGTGTTGGGGGAAATGGAACTGAATATGGAACTTCCCCCAATTATGGTTCAGGTGGTGGATCAGGTGGAGGTGAAATCGGCGGGAGCATATCAAATACGGCAGGAAATTATGGCGCAGGAAGTGGCGGAGCGGGCGTAGGTTGGGGCAATAGCACAGGTGCACAGGGCTTAATCATTATCACCTATACGCCGTCCACAGTCGTTTCAAAAAACAATTTGCTTATGGGAATGAATTTCTAAAAATAAAAATATGTATACATACACAGGATCATTACTTCTCGCAAAACAGCTTACCAATAACACGAACACGACATCATTCGATGCTTTTTTTGCAACCCAACTTCAACAGTATGACAATGAGACTGTGCATAAAATACCGTCTTTGTATCAGGAGCGAACGAATAGCACGTCTATGGTCACTTATCCGGGCCAGCAATTCTATGAGATGCCTCAAAATGTCCGTAGGATAATCACTCTTTCAATTCTAGTGAACAACAATAGTGGTACGATTCCTGCCGTCGCAGGATTTAACTGGCAACCAGAAGAATGCCCTTCAATGGAACGATGGATTACCTTGAATATGAACCAAAACATCCAGTCTGATATCACTCAATATTATTTCTTTTACGACGGTCAAGTGGGATTGTATCCAAAGCCTGCCGTTGGGTACAATCAGGCAACGATACGGTATCAAGAAGACTCTAAAAACTTCTCACAGCCCGATTATACGACAGGTACGATAGTAAGCGTGCCTTTCACTACCACACTCACTGCCACGCCAGTTGTGGGGGCTTTGGCGGCCACATTAAATTCGTCTTGGACACTTCCAACAGGTACATGGGAAATGGTCTTTAGCACGGGAGAAAAGAGGCTAGTTACTTTGACGAACGGGGCTACCACAGTTACTTGGACTTTTGGTCTCGTTTCGGCTGAGACGACAGCCGTGACTATAAATACTTCAAATGGAGGTTCTATAATCACTGGAAATGGAACGACATGGACGACTGCAATGCAGGGATGGTATCTACAAATAGCTCCGCCTACAGGAGACGGTATATATTACAAGGTTGATACTGTTTACAGCACGACTGTTTTATCTCTCAAAAAGCAGTATCAAGGCGTTGCACTTTCCTCCGCCACTGCGACATATTTAGTCGGGGAGACTTCGCAAATACCAGAAGCGTACCAAGTCATCCCTATTTATCTTTCGGTTGCCCAATACTACGAGACGATTTCAAAAGACGAAGACAGGGCCAAATCTTACACGGAAAAGGCGGATAAAAGTTTTGCTCAGATGATGATTGACTTCGGGAACAAGTCTACCGATCCGACTGTGCACGATGATTTCGGAAGGAGCCTGATAAATCCAAATCTCGCCGTGAACATCACGGGATCTAGCACTAACCAATAAAATGGATAAGCAAAGTAAACAACTACAAAACGCATTAGAGAGGCTTACCGAAAGAGTGGCCGAGCTAGAACGAGACGATATCAAATACGATATGCCCAATGATACTCGAACTAACATACAAAGAGCGGTCATTGCCGGTACTCAATATCTTGGCATACTTTCAGGCGTTAATCCTCCCGTCAATGAGCCAACCCCTAGCTTTTTGCAATTCAATTTCAACGGACAATTATGGAATGTTCCCGTCAGCGCGAATATAACTTCAGGTTCAGGCGCTCCGACATTTGACGCTTCTAAAGGATCTGTATATTTGAGGACTGATACGGCCACGATATACATAAACACAAACGGATCAACAACATGGTCTTCAATAACGACTCCTGTTTTGCCAACTGGCGCGATAATGCCATTCGGGGGATCTTCGGCCCCGACTGGATTCCTTCTTTGCGACGGAAGTTCCTACTCAACGTCAACATACGCCGCACTCTATGCGGTGATAGGATACACATACGGGGGAGTCGGTTCAAGTTTCCTAGTGCCTGACATGCGGGCAAATGTTCCTGTAGGATATAAGAGCGGTGATGCCAATTTCGGAACACTTGGCGGTATTGCCGGAGAAGCAACACACACGCTTACATCCGCACAAATACCTGCAACTTTTGCAACTCAACAAAATGTCAGCTTAAACCAAGGCGGAAGCTCTGTAAATCCATCGTTCGCGGTCAATACGGGTGGTGGTAGCGCGCATAATAATATCCAGCCATCTCTCACAGTTTCATATATCATAAAAACATGACCGTAATAATTCCATCATCATATAAAAATTTCGGAGTAGGAGAAGAATATATTGACACTCTTCAACTCAACACATCGACTGTTCTTGGAGATTTTGTCGGTACTTTCAACTGTGATTTGTACACAAACAAGGGAAAGATACGAGTAGCTCCGAGGGGCATGTTCAACACCACGACTGACGATATTCCAGTGGCTATAAAACCATGCCTATTGAGCGGTGGGGCAACGTGGGGAATATCAGCCGGTAGATATGTTTATTTCAATTCATCCGACAATCCATCCGCCACTTTCACACAAGATGCGACTGCGAGTAGTCCGACTGATGGAAGCCCGCTCTATTCCGACATGGAAACGTTCAATGGATATCTGTATGTTACAGGATCGGGGACATTCGTGAATAAATTTAGTGGCACAGCTTGGACTACCGTGAGCGCGGGAACGTCATCAAATCCTCATCTTCTGTGCGTCTTCAATAATAGAATGTATATGAGCACCACCAATTATAACGTGATATCGTGGGACATAAACGATTCTGTCGCAACAATCGGAAGTCAAAATACAATATCTATAAAAAGTGCAAATGTTTTTAACTCTACGATTACATTTTTGCGCGTCGCACAAAATCGTATTTTTATAGGAACAATGAGCAATATCGGAGGACACGGGTATGTGTATGTCTGGGACGGGGTTTCTCCTACAACATTTGACAAGCAGATAGAATTGAAATCTAACGGAGCTTTGTCATGCGTAGTTATGAACGATATTCCTTACATCATGGACGCTAGAGGTTTTCTTATGGAGTACAACGGGGCAAACTTTGTCGAAGTCGCGCGCCTGCCTTTGTACAATAAGAGACTTCTTACTGGAAGCACGGCGTTCAATAACGGCAGATGGATTCATCCAAATGGAATGGCAGTATCGTGGGATAAAATAAACATCTTAATAAACAACGCTGTCGATCTTGGCATAGAGCCATATTGCCCTTCAGGTGTGTGGGAATATGACCCTTCAGTCGGCTTATATCACAAAACATCTTCGACAAATACTTCAGTCGCAACAACAACGATAAATGATTATGGTCAAGTATATGTAAACGGAGTTGGGGCGCTTGTAGATGCAAGCATATACTCCGGCCAATCAACTTATGCCGGAACCCTTTTATGGGGGTGCAATACGACTTTTGGAACAGGCGTATTCACGAATGATTCCACGAATACAACTCAAAAATGGGGGTATATAGTCTCGCCAGAAATGTATTCACAGAATATAGAAAGCATGTGGGGGATGATATATGCGAGATACAGAAAACTTTTGGACAGTGCGGACGAAATAATAGTAAAGTATCGTTCAATTATAGACATCCCGACAGAACAATCTATCACATGGATAAATACGAGTTCATTCACGGCAGGTTCTTCGGTTTTGTCAGCCGGATACGCGATAGGAGACGAAGTAGAAATCGTAGAAGGATATGGGGGAGGAAAATCCGCTCATATCACTTCTATATCAGCGAACGGACTGACAATAGGACTTGACGATACATTTACTGGGGTTGCGACAAATACGGCGACGGCCCGGTTTACACACTGGGTTAAACTTGGTATAATTACACCAACTACAACCCTCAAACCGCAGTTTTCCAAGTTCTCTTTTCCTATAAACAATAACGATACCAAAATACAGATTAAAGTCTGTATGCAATTCCTCGGCAACGACGAATTGGAGCAGATACAAATCGTCGAAAAGCCGGAGGTCGAAGCCACTTAATTATTAAAACAACATGCAATTACCAAATCTTTCATCATTTTTTTCAGGACTTAATTTAGGGACAAATCAATTTGCCCCATCAGGCACAGCTTCTGTTGTTCCTCAAGCACCTGCCAACCCGTCGGGTAAAACCGATCCGGCAAAAGTTGCGGCTTCCACTGCTGTTGCTAATCCAAATACACCATTAGCTCCCGGCCAAACGACGACACAAGGGAATCAAGCGTCACATCAACCTGTACAAAGAAACGGATCGACTGCGGCACAATCAAGTGTGATAGCTAACGGATCAAATAGCGGAAGTCTCACAAGCCAACTCTATAACGGACAAGGTGGTGTTAACTCAAATCCGTCTGTGTCAACCACTCCGACAACTCCGACTAATCCCGCGATAACTGGTAATGCACTACTTGACGACCCTGAGCTTTCTAGTATAAATTCAAAAATATCATCTGTTGCCGACCAAGAAGCCCAAGTACAAGGGGCACAAAATGAATTTGTTACTGACCAATATGGAGATGCACTTGCCAGTCCTATATCGGGAGACTTCCTTGATAATCAAACGGGGCCTGGTAGTTTCAATTCAATGAAAACGGCACAAGAAGAAGGAAATCTCGGTCTTGCTATGACTGCCGATCAAGCCGCGTTCGCGAATAGAGAAGGGCAGATAAAAGATGCGTTCACGCAAACTCCCGTATCGCCGGGAGGAATTAATGTCAATCCCTATACTAGCGAACCTGTAGCCTCTGCCCCTTCCGTAGTCGGATTCGGTCAAGGTGTTTATACTCCGCCTGTTGTTACGCCTGAAAATCCTACTGGTGGAAGCGGCGCGGCTTCTTCAGGTTCAACAATTTCTCCAACTGACCCATTTTATCCTACACTTCAATCATACGCTCAGATGGCGGCCAATGGACAAATGTCAAGTATTCCAACTTCAATAACCGGAAACTCTGTGTTAAACGCTCAATTGAACGAAATGGCAAAGGCGATAAATCCTAATTACAATCCGGTGGTTTCTTCGGCAGAAAGTGCGGCGACTGCTTCTAATGTAGAGACGACAGGAACAGCTACGACCAATGCCGCGAACACTGGTTATACAGCGGCTAATCAAGAATACAATAATAATGTGGCTTCCTACACAGCCTTGACAGGAATATCAAATCAGGTAACAAGTACTCTTGAAAATTACGCCAATAGTGGCAGTTTGACGGATATGAACGCGGCAATAAACACACTTCAAGGACATTTGTCAAATCCTGATTATCAGAAATTCATAACGGCAATAGGAAACGCACAAGCATCATATCAGTCCATTCTAGGTTCTTCGGGTGTGACGCCGACCAAAGCAGATCAAGATGCTCTTAGTGCCCTCAATCCAAACTCGTCTGCAAGTACTATAGTCGCCGCCCTAAATCAGTTGTCATCAGATGCCCATGCCTTGATAATCGCTCCGACTTATCAGAAAGTTCAAACTTATAAACAGCAATTGGGAATACAATAAAAATATGAGTAATTCAATGCCACCAGTAGCACAGTTTAGTCTCCCGAACCTTAAACAAAAAGGACAACAAGGTGCGGCCACGCCTCAGCAACAAAACAACTCAGGTATGCCACCTGTGGCTACCTTCAGTTTGCCCAATTCACGGGGCGGTCAATCTCAAGATGGTAGTAATCAAGATGATGGCTTTATGGGAGATGTATCAGAAGGAAACTTTGGAGGTGCGGCTGTTGACGCGGCTAAAAACGTAGGCAACTTCCTTTTCCCTATTGTTGGAGACTGGAATAATGATATACAAGGAAAGAGCGATAAGACCGTTCTACAACAGACTGGCGATGCGGCATTGTCCGTGCTTCCTTTTATCCCCGGCCTTGGAGAAGTCGGAGACACGGCTAGGGCCGGCGAGGCGGCTGTCGAAGGAGGCGCGACACTTGCAAAAGGTGGGGATATCGCTTCTAAGATAGCTGATGCAAGTTCAGATCTTTATTCAAAAGCTGGCAGTGCGATTAACAAAATTCCCGGAGGTACGATAGGAAAAGGCGCGGCTGTCGGTTATGGCACGGGCGTGGCTTCTAATCTTTCACAAGGACAAGGCCTTGATACTGCTTTTGACCCTAATTCAAATACCGTCCTCGGTTCTGTTTTGGGTGGGGCAACCCCTCTGGCGACAAAAGGATTATCAATGGCAGTCAAAGGAATGTCCGGCATTGACCCTACGCTTGCAAATGACTTGGCCAAAATAGGTAGTAAAGCAAACCCAGAGGACGTTCCTTTGATGAATAAATATAACAATATAGCAAAGGCAAGGGCAACAAGTTATGACAATCCTTCAGTCATGGAATCGGCCGCGAGCAATCTTGATAAGGCAGTCAGCAAGATATCAGATCAAACCAAATTAGCTGGTCAAGCAAAGGGGGCAGTCCTAAAATCAGAAGCGATGAAACCATTAGGAGATGTGAGCCAGATAGGTAAGACATTTGCTCAACAAGTCGAGGATAGATTTGGTTTGAAACTTGGAACATTTGACGATACAGGGGCAGTAAAGGCAATTCCAATAACTGGTTCTGCTAGACGTGTTTCACCTGATGTCATAGCTGGAATAGAAAAAGCGGCAACAGACTTGAACAAAGTGGGTGTGAGTGGAAAAGTAGGCACAGCTTCAGAAGTTATATCCAATTTGGATGATGATATTAACTACGCCCCTCGTCCCGTAGGTGTTCCATCCACGCCGATCGAGGGACTATTAAGAAACACAAGAAGCAATCTTAATAATGCAGTAAGAAAATCATCACAATCTTTGGCAGATGCAAACGACAAAGTTTCTACCTTAAAGGATGCTCAATCTGAAATACGAGAGTTTGCCGGCAATAAGGCCCAAAGGGCAGAGCTTCTGTTCAAAAGGATATTCGCAGAAAATGGTGGAGATGCTCGCCAGTTATTCAACACTATAAAAGAACACACGGGTATTGACTTGCAAAAACACGCTTATTTGGCGAAAAATGCAATAGATAACCTAGGGGGCAAAGAGGAAAAAGGTTTGTTGCAACATGCTATATCAGGAGCAGTGGGTGGTCACGCGGGACTGGGTGCGGCCGCCCTAAACATGGGAAGAAACATAGCAAAAAGTACTATAGCAAATCCTAGTAAGATTGCCTCTAATCTTGTCAAAGGAAAGACTGGAATTATAGACAAATTGGCCCAGTCTAAGTTTGGTATCCCCGCAAAGGTCGGTGCGGAGGCGTCTAGGTATCCGATGTCGTTTTTACAACATTGAAATGATTGAACCGGGCACAAGTGGCGCAGGTAGTCCAGTAAAGCTAGAAAATGCTGGCGGCACGATTATAAATCCTGCAACTGATGGGAGCACTACGCTTGGAAATGGAAATATTACTGTCACTACGGCTGGTACAAGGGTTCAACTCCCATCAGTTTTGTGCAAAAAGGTTTTCATTCAATCAATCGGAGCTAACGGATCATTGACTAATGGTGGTATAATTATAGTAGGAGGTTCGACAGTTTTGTACGCATCGAATAACGGTATATTCCTTTATCCGACGAACATACAAGTATACGATGTAAGCAATCTCAATCAAGTCTACTTAGACGCTTCCGACAATGGGGCTATAGTATCTTACATATATGAGGCATAAATCAAAAATTATAGGAATACTCATTGGATTATCGTTGCCCATTTTTGCCTATGCTCAGTCGGCTAATTACTGGTATCCTGCCGCAAACAAGTTGAGACCGATTGTAAATACATACGCACTTCAAATACTATCAACCACAGCTACCTCAACTTTCTTCGGCGGATTCATCGCAGGCAACAACGGAGCGTTCACTGTGAACCAGCTGGCCGGAGCAAACTCGCTCTTCGTAGCAGGGAATGGCAACGTCGGAATCGGCACTTCATCTCCTTCAAACAAATTGGAAGTCAATGGAAATGGATATTTCAATGGAAATCTCACAGCCCCCTATTTCACCGCCACCTCCACTACAGCCACTTCCACTTTCACTGGTGGCATTTCAGTTGGCTCGAACCTGACTTATAATTCCTCAACTCATGTATTAGCCAATGTCGGAGAAATATCTTTTGGCTCAGGAGGAGCAATCACTATGGATTCCCCTAATGGAGAATCATGGAATGTCAACGCAACTCAAGGAAGTTCAAATGCTATCGGATTGCTCAATCATGGTGTTCAAAAAGGTTTCTTCGGTGCTACAAACCAAGGTTTCAAGGTGGAAGATGACCAAGGCATAGGCATCGTATTTCAGACATCAGGGACAATCGCTGATACTAATGGCACTACATACAATGACGGACTTGGAAATATGGCAGTCAATAACGCATTACTTGTGAATAACGGCGTATTTGGGTCTCCCAATCAGTTTGCTGTTTATGACGATAATAGCGAAAACGAGTTCAATGTCAATTCCCTAAATGACGAAGTTTCAACATTGAACAATACCCTCGATGATGGGAGCGGAAACTTGACGACGCTTGGAAACATAACTGATACAGGCGTAACGAGCTGTTCAAACGGCATCACCACAAACTCATCGGGTACATTCACATGTAATGGAACTGCTTTCGGAGTAAACTACTTTTCAAACTCATCAGCTACGACAACTCTCTCGACGGGTACAAAGCTCGCGGCCACTCTTGGGGTGTTTGGGAGTGTACAGGCTACAAGCACGACAGCTACGAGCACGTTTGCGGGTCCTGTAAGTGTAGGATCATCCACTCCAATCGGAGAGTTTGTAGTATCAAAAGTCTCCACTCCGACAACCACGCCGTTCTTTACAGTTGCCTCAACAACGGGTGCAACCTCGACGAATATATTTCAAATAGACGGTAATGGACACATAGTCATAAATGCCGGAAACGCTCCGACAATATCCTGCTCTCCTTCTGGTGGAAGCGTTGTAGGAGATGACGTGCATGGGACTATAACGACTGGGACGCTCTCAACCTCGTGTACGGTCACTTTTGCACGGCCATACACTTCCACTCCCTACTTCGTTGGACTGACGACCAATTCCGGCACTGTCACGGCCGGGGCAACGTCGTTATCGACCACCGCTTTCACTGTGGGGCTTTCCGTAGGCTTGACTGGGAAGGTTTATTATCTTTTAGCTCAATAACATGAAAAGAAACTCAGGACAAACTATGGCAAGCGTAATACTCTCAATCGCAGGAGGCGCGGGTGTTTCGTTGGCCTTTGTCTACACGGCTTGGATAACTCCGCTTCAGGCAAATACTTACACGACAAATGGCAATGTATCTTCCCTTACCGCTTCTGTTGGAGACATTCAAAGCACGTTGAACGACCAAGTTTTACCAACCCTTAATCGTATCGCCATACATCAGGGAATAGAACCTTACGCGGCGACATCAACACAATGACATTCAAACTCATACCACGAAGGAAATTAAAAGTAGTCCTAAAAGGATTTATTCAAACAGCTATCCAGTATGTGGTCAGAGTTACTGGTACAAATCCTTGGTTAAGTTTTTTCCCGACCTATGAGAATCAGCGTTGGGGGAATTGGGACAGCGACGATTGTTGGTGTTTGTCTGCTGTTCAAAACGCCACATTCAATCTCAACTGGATTCTAAAGAACAATATGTTTGGAACGGAAGCATTAAACTTTTGGAACTCAAATGGATTCATTGTAAACGGCACATTCCAACTCTCCGAGCTATTCCATGAGATTCTGTGCGGTAATTTGGACAATGGTGGCACTTCACCCGAAGCATGGCAATCCTTTCAAGCCAGGGGCTTTATACCTCGTTCTATGCTCAATTACAGCCAAGTATTAGCTCAAAATGACCCTACTGACCTAATTTTTATAGAAGATTACTACAATACAAGCCGTGTGACTCCCGCCATGCTTGCCCTTGGTCAGCAGTCTTTGAAGTACATCTCAATCGCATATCAATCACTTTCTGCAAACACAATGATAATGCAAGCGGCGCTTCAACAAGCACCTTTGAACATTGGTATACCAGTAGAACCGACACAATGGAATCAAGTGAATGTTCCGTTGAACACAAGCAAACTTTATTGCCATGAAGTTTCATTGTACTGGATAAATCCCGACAATAGTTTGTGTATAAACGACCAGTACCAGCCGAATCCAAAAGTATTGGCGGCAGGATATTCAATTGGGCCTGTCACACAGGGAATTATAAATGCCGTAGCTCCTGCTGTAGTTATTTCTGTACCACAGCCTACAGGAACGATGAATGATTCATGGTGGACAATGATAGAAGGGTGGTTCAATGGTATTTTCTATCCTAACGCAAAAATAGGTAGTGCTTAGAGCAGGGGGGACAAAGAACCATATATAATAATTCTTTGATTGGCTAAGC
>Ga0181516_10001068_pt1 | contig 21921 bp, 18 predicted proteins | sample PEATcosm2014_Bin_25_FD_121104 | JGI IMG/M metagenome (GOLD analysis project Ga0181516, IMG submission 121104) | Peatland microbial communities from MTU Mesocosm Facility, Houghton, MI, USA - PEATcosm2014_Bin01_10_metaG | ecosystem: Environmental > Terrestrial > Soil > Wetlands > Peat | place... | reverse complement strand
TCCTTGCGGGTGGCGCCCAGGGCCTTGCGCACGCCGATCTCCCGGGTCCGCTCGGTGACGTTCACCAGCATGATGTTCATGATGCCCACCCCGCCCACCAGCAGGGCGATGGCGGCGATGAAGATCATCGCCGCGGCGATGCCGCCGGTGACCTGGTGGAAGGTCTGCAGCGCCTCCTCGCTGGTGAAGATGGCGAAGTCATCGTCCTGGTCGGCCTTGAGCCCGCGGCGGCCGCGCAGCACCGCCACCTCCTGGTCGGTGAGCGCCTGGACCCGGGCGGGGTCCCGGGGCACCGTGGCGATGTGCAGGGTGTCCCCGTTGCCGTTCTTCACCTGGGGGAACAGCTCGTCGAACACCGTGATGGGCAGCAGCAGCAGCCCGTCGCCGCTGCCGCCGAACTGGGAGCCGCGCTTCTCCAGCACCCCGATCACCCGGAACGCCACCCCCTGGACCAGCACCTCCCGCCCCACCGGGTCCCGGTTGGGGAACAGGGCCTGGACGATGTCGATGCCGACCACGCAGGTCCGGGCCTGGTGGGACAGGTCGGTGCCGGTGAAGAAGCGGCCGTCGTCCACCCCGCGGCTGTTGGCCACGGCGTAGTCGGGGGTCACCCCCAGGATCACCGGGCCGTTGGCCTCCGCCCCCTGGCGGTTCTTCACCGGCACCGAGCCGCCGCTGGACAGCAGGTCCCGCTCCGGGGACACCGCCGCCGCCAGGGTGGCCTGGCGCTTGAGCGCCGCGGCGTCGTCCAGGGTGAGGTTGCGGCGCCGCTTCTGCTCTTCCGGGATCAGCTCCGGCGGGCCGCCGAAGCGCGGCTCGAACTTCTGGAACTGCACCAGGCTGGTGCCGCTGGAGGCGAAGGCGCCGGTGATGGCCTGGTTGAAGCCGGAGACGAAGCTGACCATGGCGATCACCGTCGCCACCCCGGCCAGGATGCCCAGCAGGGTGAGGAAGCTGCGCAGCTTCTGGGCGGCGATGGAGCGGAACGCGAAGCGGAACGTCTCCGGCCCGAGGGACCGGAGCAGCGCGCTGCGCTTGAGCAGGCCGGCCATGGCTACTCGGCCCTCAGGGCGTCGATCACCGGCAGGTTCGCGGCCCGGCGCGCGGGCAGGAACCCGGCGGCGAGCCCCACCAGGACGGCCACCGAGACGCTGGCCAGGACGATGCCCGGGGTGATCCGGGCGGGAAAGTCGGCCAGGGTCCGCACCAGCCAGGTGACCCCGGTGCCGGCCAGCAGCCCCAGGACCCCGCCGGCCAGGCTCAGCATGGCGGCCTCCAGCAGGAACTGCCGGGCGATGTCCTGCTTGCGGGCGCCCAGGGCCAGGCGGATGCCGATCTCGGCGGTGCGCTCCACCACGCTCACCAGCATGATGTTCATGATCACCACCCCGCCCACCCCCAGGCTCACCGAGGACACCAGCAGCATCAGCACGAAGGCCGCGCGGCTGATCTGCTCCCAGAGCGAGCGCAGGGAGTCCTGGGTGAGCAGGCCGAAGGGGTCCGGGTCCCGGAACCCGGTGTGGCGGGCGGCCCGCAGCAGGGAGCGCACCTCGTCCGTGGACGCCTCCAGGCCGGGCACGCCGCCCTTGGCCTGGACCTGGATGTTCAGGGAATCGTTGGCCGCCATGAAGTTCTTGCGGTAGACCTGGATCGGGATGCAGACGATGGTGTCCCGGCTGAAGCCCAGCGCCTTGCCCTGGCGGGAGAACACCCCGATGATCCGGAACGGCAGGCCGTCCAGGGTCAGGGTCCGGCCCAGGGGGTCCTGGTGCGGGAACAGCTCGTCCCGGGTATCCGCGCCGATGGCCGCCACGTTGGCCGCGGCCTGGTCCTCGGTGCCGGAGAAGTAGCGCCCGGCGTCCAGGTCCAGGTTGAACATCTCCGCGAAGTTGGCGGTGGAGCCCACCACGAAGACGTTGGCCAGGTGCCGGCTGCCGCACTTGACCGTCATGGTCCGGAAGGCCCGGGTGCTCACCTGGCCCGTGTGCGGCAGCCGGGCGTCCCGGACCCGTTCGAAGTCGGCCCAGGTGAGCGGCGGGCGCTTGAGCGCCTGGATGTATTCCTTCCGGGACAGGATCACCCCGAACCGGTCCACCACGTAGACGTCCGGGGCCATGCGGATGATCTTGTCCTTCACGTAGGCGTCCAGGCCGGAGATGACCCCCACCACGCTCACCATGGTGGTGACCCCGATGATGATCCCCAGCAGGGTGAGGAAGCTGCGCAGCTTGTGGGCCCGCAGGGCCCGCAGCGAGGCGCGGACAAGATCCACCGTGAGCATCTCAGTCGCTCGTCTTCGGCTGTTCCACCCGGACCGGCTCGCCCCCCTTGAGTTCCCTCAGGGCCTTGAAGGGCCCGACGATGAGCGATTCCCCGCCCTGGAGGCCCGAGAGCACCTCCACCGTGAGGTCGCCCATGAGCCCGGTGCGGATGGGCCGGAACCGGGCCCGGCCCGCTTCCCGCACGAACACCCCCTCCTGTTCCCGGGACGCGGCGGGATCCACCTTCTCCCCGGGTTTCGGCTTGAGATCCTCCACCACCAGGGCCTGGATGGGCACCGCCAGCACCTGGCTGCGGCTGCCGGTGAAGATGTCCGCCTGGTTGGACAGGCCCGGCTTGATGTCCAGGGGCGGCTTGCGGATCTGGATCTTCACCTTGAACTTGGTGGCCTCGTTGGTGTTGGTCGTGACGATGGGGCTGTCGCCCACCTCCGTGACCACCCCCTCGAACACCTGGTTGGGGTAGGCGTCGATGCGCACCTGGGCCGGCTGGCCCAGCTTCACCGTGGGGATCGACGCCTCGTCCACCTCCATTTCGGCTTCCACCTTGCTCATGTCCGACACCGTCAGCAGCACCGTGCCGGGCTGGTTCTGCAGGCCGGGCACCGCCGTCTCCCCCAGCTCGATGTGCTTGCCGGTCACCACTCCGTCCATGGGCGAGGTGATGCGGGTCTTGACCAGGACATCGGCGGCCCCGGCCAGGTCGGCCCGGGCCTGCTCCACGTGCCTGCGGGCGCTGGCGGCCGCGCTCTGGGCCATGTCCAGGGCCGTCTTGGACTGCTCCCAGTCGCTCTGGGAGATGATCCCTTCCTTGCGGTTGGCGTCGGCCCGGGCGAAATCCTTGCGGGTCTGCTCCAGCTTGGCCACGGCCGTTTCCAGGTCGTGGGCGGTGGCCTTCAGGTTGGCCTCCCGGGAGTCGGCGGCGGCCCTGGACTGGATGGGGTCGATCTCCATGAGCAGGTCCCCGGCCCGCACCGGGTCCCCTTCCTTCACCCGCATGAGGGTCACCGGGCCGATGGAATTGGCCGTGATGTCCACCTTGGTCACCGCCTGGATCTTGCCGTTGGCACTCACCTTGGACAGGATGTCCTCCCGCGCCACCACCGCCACCTGCACCGGCAGCCCCTGGTCCCGCCGGGCCAGGTAGAGGCCCCCCGCCGCAAGGAGCACCAGCGTTCCGCCAGCCAACCACCATCGTGTGCGCATCATGGCCCCAGTCTTGCGGCTGCGGCCGCACATGACAAGCCCCTGTTACGCAATCTATCCAGGCATTCGGTTTGCTGGCAGTCTATGGGGTCAGCGTCTGTTGGAGAGCCGTGCCGCGCCTACCCGAAGCCATGCGATCCCTGCGGCACCGGAACTTCCGGCTGTTCTTCACCGGGCAGCTGGTGTCCCTGGTGGGCACCTGGATGCAGAGCGTCGCCCTGTCCTGGCTGGTGTACCGGCTCACCGGGCAGGCCACCCTGCTGGGCCTGGTGGCCCTGGCCACCCAGGGGCCCATCGTCCTGTTCGGCAGCCTGGGCGGCGTCCTGGCCGACCGGGTGGACCCGCGCCGGCTGCTGGTCATCACCCAGGCCCTGCAGCTGGTCCAGGCGCTCCTCCTGGCCTGGCTCACCCTCGCCGGCCGGATCCAGGTCTGGCACATCCTGGCCCTGGCGGTGGGGCTGGGGCTGGCCAACGCCTTCGACCTGCCCGCGCGCCAGGTGCTGGTGGCCCGCACCGTGGACCGGGACGACCTGCCCAACGCCATCGCCCTGAACTCCTCCATCTTCCACGGCACCCGGGTGCTGGGCCCGGCCATCGCCGGCATCATGGTGGCCGCCGTGGGCGAAGGCTGGTGCTTCCTGGCCAACGCCGTGAGCTTCCTGGCGGCCATCGCCGGGCTGATGCTCATGCGCCTGCCCGCCTGGATCCCGCGGGACGACCATCCGCCGGTGTTCGCCCACCTGCTGGAGGGGGTGCGCTTCGTGCGGGGCGACCGGAGGCTGATGCTGCTGCTGATCCTGCTGGGGGCCGTGTGCCTGATGGGGATGCCCTACACGGTCCTGATGCCCGTCTTCGCCGCGGGCATCCTGCACGGCGGGCCCCGGGCCATGGGGCTGCTCATGGCCGCCTCCGGCACCGGGGCCGTGCTGGGGGCCGTGACCCTGGCCGGGCGGAGCCGGGTCAAGGGGCTGGAGCGCATCGCCTGGCTGGGGGCCGCCTCGGTGGGCCTGTCCCTGGCCTGCTTCGCCTATTCCCGGGTGTTCTGGCTGTCGGCGCTGCTCATGGTGCCGGTGGGCATGAGCATGGTGGCGCACATGACCTCCAACAACACCCTGGTGCAGATGCTGATCCCCGACGAGATGCGCGGCCGGGTGATGGCCTTCAACGCCATGGTGTTCACCTCCGCCATGCCCCTGGGGGCGGTGGTCATGGGCTTCGCCGCCCACCACCTGGGCGCCCCGCTCACCGTGGCCCTGGGCGGCCTGGGCTGCGCGGCGGGGGCGGGGCTGTTCGCGTGGCGCTATCCGGCGCCGGAGGCCGTCTAGTCCGTGACGCCTCCGGTGATGATGGCGGCGGCGGACTCGGCCGGCGCTGCGGGCCTGTTTTCCACCGGGGCGATCCGTGAAGGGGAATCGTCCTTGGCATCATCCCCGGCGGGGGTTTCTGCCTTGAATTCGATGGTTTCGGCCTTGGCTTCCGCCTCCGTCCAGGGCACCCGCAGCGCGGCCACACAGCTGCCTTTGCCGTGGGCGTGCATGGCGACCAGGCCCATGCCGCTGGCCGGGTCCAGGATGACGTGCTGCGGCGAGGCCAGCGTCGCGGCCGTTCCCGCGGCCAGCTTCCGGCCGTTGCTCAGCCGGCCCGCGCTGAATTCATGGCGTTCCGGGTCCCCTGCCACCGTGATCAGCTCCCCGGTATTCAGGTCCAGCCGGCGGAGGGCATTGTTGCCCAGGTCGGCGATCAGGAGATTTTCCTCGACCACCGTGAGGCCGCCGACCCCGGCCAGGCACGGAATGCCCTTCATCCGGTCGGCGGCGGCCCTGGCGGGCGCCTTGGCCAGGTGCTCCTCGAAACCCCGTTCCCCGCTCCCGATGAGGGTCGTCACCACCCCCTCCGGAGTCACCCGGCGGATGCGGTTGCCGTCGCCCACCAGCAGGTGGCCGCTGCGGGGCTCCAGGACGATGGCCCCGGGCGCCGTGAACCGGGCGAATTCGCCCTTGCCGTCCTGGAACCCGAAGGCCTGGTTCTGTCCCGCCAGGACGCTGGCCTTGTCGCCGTCGAGCTTCACGATGACGCAGTTGTCCCGGTCGGTGACGTAGAGGGCCCCGTTGGGGTCGAAGACGGCCCCCGCGGGCTTGCGGAACCGGTGCGGCGCGTCGCCGAAATCCCCGCTGGAGCCGGCCAGGGGGGAGACCCAGCCCTCGGGGCCCACCGCGCTGACGAGGTGGTTGCCCGGATCGAGCAGCACCGCCCGCCAATCCTTGAGCCGGCCCGTGCCCTTGGGCCAGACCACCAGCGCGGCCGGCCCCCGGAACCGGGCCTTGGTGCCGGCGCCTTCCGTGTGGCCGGGCTTGCCGTCCGGACTGCCCAGCCAGACCCGGACCGTGCCGTCGGCTTCCATCACCAGGATCCGGTGGTTGGTCTGGTCCACCAGCGCGGTCCGGCCGGCGAGCTCCGGATCCGGGTGGCCGTCCAGGCGGGCCATATGCACGATGTGGCCGAACCGCGCGGCAAGGCCTTTGCCCAGGTCCGTGCCGGACGCCTTGGGGTCGCCCGCCAGGAGCGAGAGCCGGCCACCGTCCAGGGCATTGCTGAAGGAGCGCACCAGGAGGCTGGTGAGGGTCTCCGGGTCGTTGCCGCCCTCGGGCGCCACCCTCACCTTGAACGTTTCCTGCGGTTTCCGGATTCTGGGGGCGGTGAAGGTCACCCAGCCGTGCCGGTCCGGCTCGCTGAGGGTGGCGCCCCGGTCCAGTTCCACCAGGCCCCAGCGCATGGCCGGCTGCGGCCAGGCGCCAAGCTTCGAGGCGTGGAGCCGGGCCTTGCCGCCTTCACGGAGGGTGGCGGGGCCGTCGACGGTCACCTGCACCTGGGCCGGGAGGGGGGCGCACACCGCGCCGGACAGGGCAGCCATCATCAAGGGAGAGACCAGTGTTTTCATGGCAATCCTTTAGGCTAGAGGTTTCCGTATTCCAACCAGAAATGGGATCCATTGCAGAATCTGGGCTTGGATGATATTGATGACTAGCCCATGCCCTGAAAATGCAATTAGCTATCAATTGGTTCCCTGGGCCCGGACCGTCATCCATCCGGGCCGACGACAGCCTGGATGAGCGGCTGCCCGGTAATGTTGCGCAGTCTGGACGGCCTTATCGAGAACCGTCCCCAACAGATCCGCCCCGATCTTGAGCAACCGCGAAGGATCCTGCAGCTGATGGATCTCATCAAAGACCACGATCGGCTTGGCGCACGATCGAAAGAACAGCTGAACTGGGCGCGGAACGGCCACGGACGCGCCGCCGGGTCCCGGATGACGGCTACGGAATCACCGGCAGGCTCGCCGCCGCCGCGGCCTGGCCCACCCGGCGGCACTGTTCGTCCGGCAGGAAGATGGACATCCGCTCCGCCAGCTCCGGGAACTCCGCGGCCAGCACTTCCCGGGCCCGGCCGAGGATCATCTCCCCGCCGGCGCCGGAGGTCACCCGGCCGAGGATCATGGCGTGGTCCAGCTCGTAGAACTCCGCGTACCAGGCCAGGGCGTAGCCCAGGCAGACGCCGATGCTGCCGAACACCGCCCGGGCCGCCGGGTCCCCGTGCTCCATGCGCCCCTGGACCAGCTTCAGCCGCTCCGGCAGGCCCAGCTCCGGCGGCAGGCCCATGCCCGCGGCCCGGGCCAGCCGGTCCACCCCCTGCTGGGAGAAATAGGCGGCGCCGATGCCGGGGCTGCCGGACCAGTCGTCGGTGCCGGCCTCGGGATTGGCGTCGATGGGCGCGAAGGCCAGCTCGTTCAGCCAGCCGGTGAGCCGGCCCCGCCGGTCCAGGTAGCCGGCCGCCTCGCTGGAGCCCATGGCGATGCCGAGGATGCCGGTGAGCCCCAGCGACAGGGCCCCCGCCAGGGCGGTGACCTCGCCGTCGTTGATCACTTCCAGGGGCACCCCCCAGGCCTGCTGCAGGCGCGGGAAGAACGGCTCCACGTGCTCCGCGAACGCCTCGGCGGGCACGGCCCGGAACAGCGAGGCCACCCGGATCCGGTTGTCCACGATGATGCCCGCGGAGCTGCCGCCGATGGCGTCCACCCGCGGCAGGTGCGCGGCCGCCAGCTCCAGCCCGGCGTTGAGCATCCCGTAGTGGTAGGCCGGGTCGGGCTGGTTGCGCGGATCCCAGGGCAGCTCGGCGCTGAACACCGTCTCCCCGTCCCGCACCGCCGCGACCTTGTAGTCGCTGGCCCCCAGGTCGAAGCCGATGCGGCAGCCCTCCAGGTGCCCGCCCAGGGCCAGGGGCCGGGCCTGGGCCAGCGGCAGCTGGTGGAGCGGGACCACCCGCACCTCGAAGGGCCCGGCGAAGGCCTGGCCCATGAGCCGGGCGTCGAAGGCGTGGGGCCCCTCCGGGCGGTACCGGGCCGCCAGCGCCGCGCACAGCCCGGCCGGGCCCTGGATCCAGGCCCGCCGTCCGCCCCGGGACCAGATCATGAAGTTCAGCACCCAGGCCGCGTAGCGGAGGTTGTCCGCATCCCGGCCGGCGCCTTCCGGGAACAGCTCCAGCTCCATCCGGCTCACGGCGCCGGCGCCCTGCTCCAGGGCGATGCGGAACGGCTCCCGGCGGGGTTGCCGCGCCAGCTCCCGGCGGAAGTTCCGCACCCCCGCCGCCAGCGGCCGGAAGCCCGGGTCCAGGGCCGGCAGGATCCCGGGGGTCACGGCGAACAGGCTGTCCGGGAAGGTCTGGCCGAGGTGGGGCATGGGCGGGCTCCGTGATCCGATGATGCAGTCCCTGGTTCCAATGTGGTGCTAAGTTGGTATGATACCATTATTCCTGGGAGCCGAAACCAGATGAAACCCGCACCGGAGCCATCGCCCATGGGCACCCAGCAGCTGGAGGGGAACATCCTCACCCCGGACGGCTGGCGCCGCGGCCGGGTCCGCTTCGCCGGGCGCATCCTGGCGGTGGAGGGCAGCCTTGAGCCCGGACCGGCCACTGGTCTGCCGCTGGTATTGCCCGGCTTCATCGATCTCCATGTGCATGGCGGGGGCGGCGCGGATGTCATGGACGGCGCCGGGGCGGTGGCGACCGCGGCCCGGACCCACGCCCGCCACGGCACCACCAGCCTGCTGGCCACCACCGTGAGCGCCGAACGGGCCGACCTGGAGCGGGTGTTCGCCGAGGTGGGGGAGCATTTCCTGCTGCGGGTCCCGGGCGGCGCCCGGGTGCTGGGCATCCACCTGGAAGGGCCCTTCATCAACCCGGCCAGGCTGGGCGCCCAGCCTCCCAGCCTCCGGCTGGGCACCCTGGAAGAGATCCTGGCGCTGCACCGGCGCGCCCCCATCCGCATCGTGACCCTCGCCCCGGAGCTGAGCGGCCACCTGGAACTCATCCGGGCGCTGGGGGAACAGGGCATCATCACCCAGATCGGCCACAGCGACGGCGGCTACGAGGACGGACTGGCGGCCATGGCCGCGGGGGCCCGGGGCTACACCCATCTGTTCAACGCCATGACCGGGCTGCACCACCGCGCCCCGGGCATGGCCGGAGCCGCCCTGGCCCAGGCCGAATACGCCGAGCTCATCCCCGACCTCCTGCACGTGCATGCCGGCGCCATCCGCCTGGCCCTGCGCGCCATCCCCCGGCTCTACTGCGTCACCGACGCCACCGCCGGGGCCGGCATGCCCGACGGCACCTACCACCTGGGCACCCAGACCGTGACCAAGTGCGGCGGGGGCGTGCGCCTGGCCGACGGCACCCTGGCCGGCAGCACCCTCACCATGGACGAAGCCCTGCGCAACCTGGTCGGCATCGGCCTGGCCCTGGACGACGCCTCCCGCCGGGTCTCCACCTACCCGGCCGACTATCTCGGACTGCCCGACCGCGGCCGGATCCAGGCGGACTGCCGGGCCGACCTGGTGGTCATGACCCCGGACCTGCGGCTGCGGCAGGTCTTCGTGGAAGGAGAAGCCATTGACCTCGTTGATGCTTGAAGAAGCCCGCTCGGCCCCGGCGGCCGCGGCCGCCCTGCTGGCGGCGGACCGGGAACAGTACCAGGCCCTGGGCGCGGCCCTCCGCTCGACCCCGCCGGCCGGGATCGTCACCATCGCCCGGGGCAGTTCGGACCACGCCGCGGCCTACCTCGCCTACCTGCTCACGGTCCGCTCGGGGCGCCTGGTCACCTCCATCCCCATGTCGCTGGTCACGCTCTACCACGCGCCGCTGATGGCCGAGCACCTGCTGGCCATCGCCATCTCCCAGTCCGGGCGCAGCCCCGACGTGGTGGAGCCGGTGCGCGAACTGAAGCGGGGCGGCGCGGTCACTGCCGGCATGGTGAACGACACCGCCTCGCCCCTGGCCGAGGCCGCCCAGTGGCTGCTGCCCCTGCACGCGGGCAGCGAGCGCAGCGTGGCGGCCACCAAGAGCTTCATCTGCAGCCTGGTGGCCGGCGCCCGGTTCACCGCCGCCTGGTATCCCGAGGCCGACCTGGTCCAGGGGCTGGAGACCCTCCCGGCCGCCCTGGAAACCGCCTGCGCCATGGACTGGTCCGCCGCCGTCGCCACCCTGGCCGGCTCGGAGCGGCTCATGGTCATCGCCCGGGGCATGGGCCTCTCCATCGCCAAGGAGGCCGCGCTCAAGCTCAAGGAGACCTGCGGCATCCAGGCCGAGGCGTTCAGCGCCGCGGAAGTCCGGCACGGGCCCCAGGCGCTCATCGCCGCGGGCTACACCCTGTTCGCCTTCGCCCTGCGCGGCCCGGCCCAGGCGGAAGTGCTGGCCCTGGCCGCCGAGATGCGGCTGCGGGGCGCCCACGTCATCCTGGCCGCGCCGGCCGACATCCCCCAGCGGGACCTCACCCTGGCCACCACCCGTTCCGAGTTCCTGGACCCCATCGCCGCCATCCAGAGCTTCCACCTCCTGGCCGAGCAGGTGGCCCGGGCCCGCCACCGGGACCCGGACCAGCCCCCCTACCTGAACAAAGTCACCACCACCCGATGAGCAGATGACGGAGTGACCGTCGACCGGGTCCCGGACCGGGTCCCGAAGCGGAAAGGCCTGATTCAGGCTTCAGGAGGCGGGGACGCTATTGCAGTTCTTTAACTTACCGAGCCCGTCCCAGGTTCCGCCCCGCTTTGGGGAGATCCGGACCGCAGCGCAGCGAGGATCCGGATCTTAACCCAAAGCGAACGCCGGGTCGGAACCCGCACGATGCGCATGGTATAACTTGTTCAGTCTTGGACGGTTGATTAAGAGGGGCTATGCGACTGCTTGTGACGGGAGGCGCCGGGTTCATCGGCAGCCACGTGGTGGACCGGTTTGTCTCCGAGGGGCACGAAGTGTGGGTGCTGGACAACCTCAGGAGCGGCTCCAGGGCCAACCTGCACCCGGATGCCCGGTTCATCCACCTGGACCTGAAGGATGAACGCCTGGCCCAGGAGGTGGCCCAGGTGCGGCCGGAGGCGGTGTTCCACCTGGCGGCCCAGATCGACGTCCGGGTCAGCTGCGCCGATCCGGTGTTCGACGCCACCGAGAACATCCTCGCCACCCTCCGCCTGATCGAGGCCGGCCTGGCCCACGGCATGGAGTTCTTCGGCTTCGCCTCCAGCGGCGGCGCCATCTACGGCGAAGCCGCCGGCCCCCAGGCGGAAACCCACCCGGAAACCCCGCTGAATCCCTACGGCGTGGCCAAGCTGGCGGTGGACAAGTACCTGCGCGCCTACGAGACCCAGCGCGGACTGCGCAGCGCCTCCCTGCGCTTCGCCAACGTCTACGGGCCCAGGCAGGGCGCCCGGGGCGAAGCGGGGGTGGTGGCGGTGTTCGCCAAGCGGCTGCGGGACGGCCGGGCGCCGCGGATCAACGGCGACGGGCTGCAGACCCGGGACTTCGTCTACGCCCCGGACCTGGCGGAGGCCGCGAGCCTCGTGCTCGGACGGCGGGCCACGGGCGTGTTCAACCTGGGCACCGGCATCGAGACCACGGTGCTGGACCTGGCCGGGCAGCTCTGCGCCGCCGCCGGCTGCGATCCCGCCGGCATCAAGCACGGGCCCGGGATCCCCGGCGAGCAGCGCCGGTCGGTCCTGGATCCGGCCAAGGCCGCCCGGGAGCTGGGCTGGACCGCCCGCACCGGGCTCGGCCACGGGCTGCGGACCACATGGGACTGGTTCCAGGCCAACCGCACGGACCCCGAATGAAGCCGGAACTGCTGGTCATGGCCGCGGGCCTGGGCTCCCGCTTCGGCGGGCTGAAGCAGCTGGAGCCGGTGGGCCCGGACGGGGAGCGGGTCATGGACTACGCCCTGTACGACGCCCGGCGGGCCGGGGTGGAGCGGGCCGTGTTCGTGATCCGCAAGGAGATGGCGACGGAGTTCCACCGCCAGGTGGGCTCCCGCTACAGCCGGTGGCTGGACGTGGCCTACGCCTTCCAGGACCTGGACCAGGTGCCCGAGGGCTTCCGGCGGCCCGGAGAGCGGACCCGGCCCTGGGGCACCGCCCACGCGATCCTGGCGGCCCGGGACGAGATCAAGGCCCCCTTCCTGGCCATCAACGCCGACGACTTCTACGGCCGCACGGCCTTCGAGCTCCTGGCCGGCTTCCTGGCCCGGCCCGGGGCAGCGGGCGCCTATGCCATGGTCGCCTTCCGCATGGCCAACACCCTGTCGGAGCATGGCCCCGTGGCCCGGGGCATCTGCCAGGTGGATCCCGCCGGGCTGCTCCGCTCGGTGACCGAACACACCGGCCTGGAGCGGGACGGGGACGGATGCCGGGAGCGGGACGCGGCCGGCGTCCGCCGTTTCACCGGACGGGAGCCGGTCTCCATGAACATCTGGGGCTTCCGCCCCGATATCTTCGCCCAGCTCCAGGAACGCTTCGCCCGCTTCCTGGCGGTCTCGGGCCAGGACCCCAGGGCCGAGTTCTTCATTCCCACCGTGGTGGACGCCCTGGTCCGGGAAGGCCAGGCCACCGTGCGCGTCCTGGACACCCCGGACCGCTGGTTCGGGGTCACCTACCGCGAGGACAAGGCCGCGGTGGTGGCCCGCCTGCAGGACCTGGTCGCAGCCGGAGTCTATCCGCCATCCCTCTGGAGCTGAGCATGCAGCCGAAACCGACCCTCGCCGACCTGGGGGCCACCGCAGGCCAGTTCGCCATCCCCGGGGTCTTCCTCGGCGCCAAGGCCTACGGCAATGGCCACATCAACGACACCTTCGCCGCCGTGTTCGACCAGGACGGCACCCAGGTGCGCTACATCCTCCAGTGCATCAACGCCGATATCTTCAAGGAGCCGCTCAGGCTCATGGAGAACGTGGCCAACGTCACCCGGCACATCCGCGCCCGGCTGGAGGCGGCCGGCGCCCCGGAAGTGGTCCGCCGGGTGCTGACCCTGGTGGACACCTGGTCCGGCGGCAGCTGCCACGTGGATGACGCGGGCCGGGTCTGGCGCTGCTACCTGTTCGTGGAGGGCGCCAGCACCTACGAGATCATCCAGAGCCCGGGCCAGGCCTGGGAGGCGGCCCGGGCCTTCGGCGCCTTCCAGCGCCACCTGGCGGACTATGCCGGGCCGCGCCTGTTCGAGACCATCCCGCGGTTCCACCACACCCGCAGCCGGTTCGAGGCCCTGCGCCAGGCGGTCGCCGCCGACCGCAGCCACCGCGCCGCCGGGGTGCAGGACGAGCTCCGCTTCGCCTTCTCCCGGGAGTCCCTGGCGGACAGCCTGCTCACCCTCCAGGAGGCCGGCGGCATCCCCGAGCGGATCACCCACAACGACACCAAGCTCAACAACATCCTTCTGGACGACCGCACCGGGGAGGGCATCTGCGTGCTGGACCTGGACACGGTGATGCCCGGCCTCAGCCTGTACGACTTCGGCGACATGGTGCGCACCGCCACCAACCCCGTGGCCGAGGACGAGCGGGACCTGGCCCGGGTCCAGGTCCAGGAGCCGATGTTCGAGGCCCTGGCCCGGGGCTACCTGGAGGGCGCAGGAGGGGCCCTGCTGCCGGCGGAGAAGGAGCGCCTGGTGCTGGCAGGGCAGCTGCTCACCTACGAGAACGGCCTGCGCTTCCTCACCGACCACCTGGAGGGGGACCACTACTTCCGCATCCACCGGGAAGGCCACAACCTCGACCGCTGCCGCAACCAGTTCGCCCTGCTGCGCTCGCTGGAAGACTGCGAGGAGCGGCTGACGTCCTTCGTCATGGGGCTGGGCTAGCCCCGATGGGGCGTACGTGTGTTTGGTGCCGCTGCATGTATCTCTGACGGCGAGCGTGGGATTCGGAACCATCGAGACCAAATCCAGGCTGGAAAAACAAGTTCGAAATAACTCGTTTCACACATTGACTTGATATATTCAAATCCCTAAATTGTTAACGTTTTCCCCAACCTTGGGGTGGTTGAAAACGGGTACCGGAACCGGGGCCACCAGCGTCCATGGACGGTGGACCTCCCCGGCCGAGCCGCGCCGGATCGTTGGCGAGACCGGACCCTGCATGCGAGAGGGCACCGACGCAACTCTCGATCCTTTTCCTTTCCCGCAAGGGACGATGCCAATCGGAGGCAGTATGATCCTCGTAACCGGGGCCACAGGCACTATCGGCAGGGAACTCGTCCAGGATCTCCAGGCCCGCAAGGTGAAATTCAAAGTCATGGTCCGCAGGGCCGAAGCCTGCGCGGCCTTCGAAGCCCAGGGCATCCAGCCCGTGATCGGGGACTTCAGCCATCCGGGCACCTTCCCGGCGGTGCTGGCCGGGGCCACGGAAGTCTTCCTGCTCACCACACCGAGCCCCGACCAGGTGCGCCAGGAAGGCGCCTTCCTGGCGGCGTGCGGCAAGGCCGGAGTGCGCCGCATCGTGCGGCTGTCGGCCCAGGGGGCCAATCCCTGGAGCGCCTCGCCGCTGACCCGGAGCCACGGGCTGTGCGAGGCCCAGCTCGAAGCCAGCGGGATGGCCTGGACCATCCTCCGGCCCACCATGTTCATGCAGAACCTGGCGCCCATGTACGGCGAATCCGTGGCCGAGACTTCCACCTTTTTCGCACCGGCCGGAGACGCCCGCATCCCCTGGGTGGATGTCCGGGACATCGCCGCCCTGGCCGCCGTCACCCTCACCTCGGAAGGACACGAAGGCCTGGTCTACGAACTCACCGGACCGCAGCTGCACACCTACGCCGGCGTGGCGGAACTGCTCAGCGCCCAGCTCGGACGGGGCGTGAAGTTCGTGGACGTCCCGGACGATGCGGCCTGCCAGTCCATGGCCAACCACGGCATGTCCGCCTGGCTCGCCCATTCCATCACCACCCTGTTCCACCAGTTCCGGGCCAACGCCGGCACGGCGGTGGTGCTGGGCACCGTGCAGCGCATCACGGGCCGCCCGGCCCGGACCCTGGAGGCCTACCTGCAGGAGAACCTGAACATCTTCAAGGGCGTCAGGGCCGCCTCCATGGCCCGCGTCTCGACGCCGACCACGCGATGAGGTACACCATGGACGACCGGCACCACCCGCGCGTTTCCGTAGAGTCCCAGTGCAAGGCCCGGTTCCGGCTTGGGGGGCTCTCCTACAGCGACATCACCGTCGCCAACCTGAGCCAGGACGGCTGCTGCATCCGCGTCCCCGGCACGGCCAACGCCGCCCTGGGCGTCAAGCCCCTGCTGGAAGGCCTGGAACTGGTCCACCCGGCCCTGCCCAGAGGGCCGGTCAAGGGCAGGGTCGTCTGGACCCGCCCCCACCCCAGGGACCGGGCCGGCGCCATCGAATCCGGCGTGACCTTCCTGGATCCCCCCGCCGGCTACGTCGCGGCGCTGGGCAAGTACGTGACCGTCATGACCATCGACCAGCCCCAGGGCGCCGACAGGTCTACTTGACCGCGCCCAGGGCCAGGCCCTTCACCAGGTAGCGCTGGAGCCAGGCGAACAGCACCGACACCGGCAGGGTCGCCAGCAGGGTGGCGGCCATCACCTGGTGCCACTCCACCGTGTAGCGGCCCGCCACCAGGTCGGTGATCTGCACCGTGAGGGTCTTGTTGGCGTCGGAGCGGATCAGGGTGTAGACCACCGCGAACTCGTTCCAGCCGTTGATGAAGGTGAAGATGGCCGTCACCACCATGGCCGGCACCGCCAGCGGCAGGAACACCTTGACGATGGCCCGGGCCCGGCCGCAGCCCTCCAGCCAGGCCGACTCCTCCAGGTCCCGGGGGATGGTGGCGAAGTAGGAGGACAGCATCCACACCGCGAAGGCCACGTTGAAGGCGGCGTAGGCGACGATGACGCTGATGTGCTTGTCCACCATGTTGCTGCCGTGCCAGTGGATCATGGCGGCCATGCGGAACAGCCCGATCACCAGGAGGATGGGCGAGAGCATCTGGGTCACCAGCAGGAACTGCCGGTAGGCGCCCTTGCCCCGGAACGGGAACCGGGCCAGGGCGTACGCGGCCGGAACGCTCACCGCGATGGCCAGCAGCATGCTGCCCAGGCTGACGATGAGGCTGTTCTCCAGGGCCACGCCGAACCGGGTGGCCACCCACATGTCGCTGAAGTTGGCCCAGCGGAAGGTGCTGGGCAGCCAGCGGGCGGGATAGACGAACACCTCGTCGGCCGGCTTCACCGCGGTGAAGAACATCACCGCGAACGGGAACAGGACAATCACCACCAGGGGCGCCAGCGCCGCCCAGCAGACCAGGCTGCGGCGCAGCTTGCGGCGGTCGATCGACATCAGGCCTCCCCCCCTTCCCTGGGCTGGATCCGCAGGTACAGGGCGGTGATGGCGAACAGCATCACCAGCATGACCAGGGAGACGGCGGCGGCCTCGCCCGGCTTGCCCAGGCGGAAGCCCTGCTCGTACAGGTAGGTCACCAGGATGTGGGTGCCGTTGCTGGGGCCGCCCTGGGTCATCACCCAGATGATCGGGAACGAATTGAACACGTAGATCACGTTCAGGACGATGGCCATGTTGATGAACGGCCGCAGCAGCGGCAGGGTCAGCTTGCGGAACTGCTGCCAGCCGCTGGCCCCGTCGATGCGGGCGGCCTCGTAGATGTCCACCGGGACCGACGACAGCCCGCCCAGGAAGATGGTGACCGTGAACGGCACCGACACCAGGATGCCCACCAGGATCTCCACCGGGAAGGCCAGGGTCGACGTGGCCAGCCAGTGCACCGGGGCGGCGATCAGCCCCATGCGCTGGAGGGTCACGTTGACCATGCCGTACTCGTCGTTGAAGGCCCAGCGCCAGACGATGGCAGTCATGGTCAGCGACACCGACCACGGCAGCATCACGATCACCCGCGCCACCCCCCGGCCGTAGAAGTCCTGGTTCAGGATCAGCGCCACCGGCACCGCCACCAGCACGGTCCCGCCCACCACCCCCAGGGTCCACCACAGCGTGCGCCAGAGCGAGGCCATGAAGATGGGGTCGGCGAAGACCTTGCGGAAGTTGTCCAGCCCGCAGAAGCCGCGGATCAGGCCGAACCGGGACACCTCGTGCACCGACTGGAACACGATGTTGTACAGCGGGTAGCCGATCACGAACAGCGCCAGGGCGAAGCTGGGCACGATCAGGAGCCAGGGGGTCAGGGGCCGGCGGGCGATCCGCGTCATCCGGGGCTACTGGCCCAGGGCCTTGTCGGCGATCAGGGAGGCCGCCTTCAGGGCGTCGGCCGGCTTGGCCTTGCCCAGGTACACCGACTGCATGGCGTCGCTCACCGCCTTGGCGGTGTCTTCCCAGCCGGTGACGGTGGGGGCGAAGCGGGCGCTGGGCAGCAGGTTCACGAAGGCCTTGGTGTCCGCGTCGGCGAACTGGGGCGCCGCGGCCTCCTCCTTGGTGGTGGGCAGGAAGCCCTCGTTGCTGGTGAAGGCGACCCGGGGCCCCTTGGTGAACAGGTAGTCCAGGAACTTCCAGGCGGTGGCCTTCACCTTGGAGTTCTTGAACATCACCATGGAATCGGTCACCGCGTAGGTGGCGCGGGAGGTGCCCATGGGCACCGGGGCGATGCCGTACTTGAGGGTCGGGGCTTCCTTCTTGATCTGCTTGGCCAGGAACGGCGCCGAGATCACCATGCTGACCCGGCCCTGCTTGAACAGGTTCTGCACGTCCTCGCGGCTGTAGTTGGTGACGCCGGGCTGGGTCAGGCCCTGGTCGATCATCGACTTGTAGAGGGTGGCGGCCTTGATCCCGGCCGGCGAGGCGAAGGCGGACTTGCCGTTCTTGCCCACCACGTCGCCGCCGTTGGTCCAGAGGCTGTAGTACCAGTAGATGTCGGTCTCGATCTCCTTGCCCTGCAGGCCGAAACCGTAGCCGCCGGCGGCCTTGATCTTCCTGGAAGCCGCCACCACGTCATCCCAGGTCTTGGGGCCTTCGGGGAACCCGGCCTTGGTGAGGGTGGTCTTGTTGTAGTACAGGGCCCGGGCCGAAGCCGCGATGGGGAGCCCATAGGTCTTGCCGCTGATCTGGCCGGGGGCCAGGAAGGCGCCGATGAAACGGTTCTTGAAGGCCGGGTTCATGTAGCCGTCCAGGGGTTCCGCCATGTCGTCCTTGACGAAATCCAGCAGCCAGCGGGTGCCGATGATCGCCAGGTCGGCGTTGCTGCCGCCGGCGATGTCGGTCTGCAGCTTCTGCTGCAGGGTGTCCCAGTTCACCATCTCGATCTGGATGGCGTCGCCGGGATTGGCCTTCTCGAAGGCCGCGGCCATCTGCTTGAAGTAGGGCTCGGTCTGGTCGCTGTAGTAGGCCACGGTCACCCGGACCGTGTCCGCCTGGGCGGCGGGCGCCAGGAACCCGGCGAGGCCTACCGCCGTCAGTGCCACGGCCACCTTGGTCAAGCGTTGGGTAAGGCACACCTTCATGGCTTCCTCCTGAGTGGTTGCGAGTGGTTTTGAATTGGTTTGGTAGTGGTTATGGAATGGATAATACGCTAATCTGAGGCCATCACAGTGTCAATATTCAATATCTGAAATCTTCATGGCATGATCTGACCCATTCTACCCGTTCGGGGGGAAAACATGGCCGCAGTGCAGTTGCAGGGAATCGTCAAGCGCTTCGGCGACGTCCAGGTGGTGAACGGCATCGACCTGGAGATCGCCGACGGCGAGTTCGTGGTGCTGGTGGGCCCCAGCGGCTGCGGCAAGACCACCCTGATGCGCATGGTGGCCGGACTGGAGGACATCACCGCCGGCGAGCTGCTGATCCGGGGCCAGCGGGCCAACCACCTGCCGCCCCAGAAGCGCAACATCGCCATGGTGTTCCAGAGCTACGCGCTGTACCCGCACCTGTCGGTGTACGAGAACATCGCCTTCGGCCCCCGGCTGCGCAAGGAGCCGGAGTCCGAGTTCCGGCCGCGGATCCACGCGGTGGCCAGGATGCTCAACCTGACCCCCTACCTGGACCGGCTGCCCCGGGCGCTGTCCGGCGGCCAGCGGCAGCGGGTGGCCATGGGCCGGGCGGTGGTGCGGGAGCCGGAGCTGTTCCTGTTCGACGAGCCCCTGTCCAACCTGGACGCCAAGCTGCGGGTGCAGATGCGCACCGAGATCAAGGCCCTGCACCAGCGCCTGCACAACACCGTGATCTACGTGACCCACGACCAGATCGAGGCGATGACCCTGGCCGACCGGATCGTGGTGATGAACGCCGGCAACATCGAGCAGGTGGGCCAGCCGCTGGAGCTGTACGACCGCCCCGCGAACCTGTTCGTGGCCGGCTTCATCGGCTCCCCCGCCATGAACTTCATCGCCGGCACCGTGAGCGGCGACGGCGCGCTGGTGGCCGCCAACGGCGAGCGCTTCCCCCTGCCGGCCGGGAGCGCGGCCCCCGGCCAGAGCGTCACCCTGGGGATCCGGCCGGAGCACGTGCAGCTCACCGGCGACGGCCCGGTGCCCATGACCGTGGACGTGGTGGAGCCCACCGGCGCGGAGACCCACTGCTACAGCCAGGCCGGCGGCGCCCCGTTCTGCGCCGCGGTGCACCACCGGCTGGACGTGGCGCCGGGCCAGACCATCCACATGGTCTTCCCCGAAGCCCTGGTGCACCTGTTCGACACCGGCAGCGGGGCGCGCATCAATTGACCGGGGGAGCCCGCTGGGATGGACTAGAATGGCAGCAGACGCGATGGAACGCCGGGACATGCGGATGACCTCCAGAGACGAGAGCGCCAGGGACGAGCCCGGCAACCTGGCCGAAGTCCTGAGGATCGACCCCCAGGACCAGACCCCGCTCTACCTCCAGGTGCGCAAGGGGCTGCTCAAGGCCATCAAGCGCGGCGTGTTCCAGGCGGACGACGCCCTGCCCTCCGAGCGCACCCTCTCGGACCTGATCGGCATCTCCCGGGTGACCGCCCGGAAAGCCATCGACGCCCTGGCCAGCGAAGGGGTGATCGTGCGCAAGCACGGCTCCGGCAACTACATCGCCCCCCTGCTGGAGCAGCCCCTGTCCCGCCTCACCAGCTTCACCGAGGAACTGATCCAGCGCGGCTTCAAGCCCACCTCCCAGTGGCTGAGCCGGGTGGTGGCCCGGGCCCTGCCGGACGAGCTGCTCACCTTCGGCCTGTCGCCCGGGGCCAAGGTGGTGCGGCTGGAGCGGGTCCGCCTGGCCAGCGAGGTGCCCATGGCCTTCGAGAGCAGCGTCCTGCCCCTGGCCTTCCTGCCCAGGCCCGAGACCCTGCACGATTCCCTCTACGCCAGCCTGGCCAAGTACGGCTTCCTGCCCTCCCGGGCCCTGCAGCACATCCGCGCCAGCAACGCCTCCGCCCGCCATGCCCAGCTGCTGGCCATCGCCGAGGGGCTCGCGCTCATGGACGTCACCCGCATCAGCTACCTGGAGGACGGCCGGGTGGTGGAGGTGACCCGGACCCTGTGCCGCAACGACTACTACGACTTCGTCGTCGAGCTCCGGAGGTAGAGGGGGGGCGGTCCGGTGGCGCGGGTCCCGGAGGGGCATCCGCTTCGGGAATTCCCTCCGGGCTTGCGCTCCTGGCGTCGCTCCAGCCCGGAGGGAATTCCCCGAAGCGGAGCTCCCGTGGGCAAAGGGGTAGCTTTTTGCTGGCCGGCGCAGCAGACTGGGAGGATAAACCATTCAGTAACGCAAGGATGTGGTTATCACTTAGTTGGCATTTGCTTGGATCGGTTCCTGTTTTTTCCCAGGTTCCGGGACTCTGGTTGTTCCCACCTTCGGCATTTCCGGGTGATATCGGTGTTCAAAGTTGAGCCCAATGCGGCGAAGACCATCCTTTACATAACCCTGTCCGGGCATTTCGACCTCGAGGAGGCGCAAGCCGCGGCGGACCGGATCATGGCCGCGGCGTCGCAGATGGGCCCGGTTTTCGACGTCGTCACCGACATGCGGAAATGCCAGCCGGTCGACGCCGGCTGTCTTGCCAAGCTGCAGCAAGTGCTCGAATACATGGCCAGGATCGGATTGCGGCGGGTCATCAGGGTGACCCAGATCGTCCTCAGCGCCCTGCAGGTGGACCGGGTGAGCCGGGAGGCCGGAGTCGACTTCATCAGCGTGCATTCGCTCACGGACGCGGAACGACTGCTGGCGGAACCCTCCGGGAAGGACCACCCGGACGCTGGCCGCAAATGGGACCGGGCGCGGCGCTACCGGAGAATCGTGGTCGGTCCCGAGCACACCGCCCGGTTCCGGGTGGGGGGCCGGGACTTCGATACCATCCGCCTCACCAACTTCAGCGCGCAAGGCTGCTTTGCCGTCATGGAAAACCGCTGGAGCGGCATGCTCCACGAAGGCGCGATCCTGGTGGATTTCTCGCTGGAGCACCCTGACCTGCCCTCGACCATGATCTCGGCCAAGATCCTGCGCCTGGAACGGAACCCGAGAATGGTCAGCGACAACGACATCGGCCTGGGCATGATGTTCCTCACCACCTCGCCCCAGTTCATCGAGCAGATCGACTCCTACGTCGCGGCCAAGACGGTGGAGGACTGACGAAGGCCGAAGCACAGGCCCCATCGCGCCGCGAGCTACCGGTCGAGTTCGCCGGCGATGACGTTCATGCCGCCCAGCACCGCCACCGCGTCGGCGATGATCCGCCCCCGCACCTGCTCGTCGAAGCTGCTGAAGATGGGGAAGCAGGGGGGCCGGACGTGGATCCGGTACGGGCTCTTGCCGCCGTGGGAGACCAGGTAGAAGCCCAGTTCGCCGTTGGCCGATTCCGTGGCGCTGTAGACCTCCCCCACCGGCATGGCGATCCCGTGCATGATCAGCTTGAAGTGGTGGATGAGGCTCTCCATGCGGGTGTAGACCTTCTCCTTGGGCGGCAGGGCGATCTTGTAGTCCTCGATGATCACCGGGCCCGGGCCGATCTGCTTCAGCCGGTCCAGGCACTGGCGGACGATCCGCAGGGACTGGCGCATCTCCTCGGTGCGCACCAGGTAGCGGTCGTAGATGTCGCCGGTGGTGCCCACCGGGAGGTCGAACTCGTAGCTTTCGTAGTCCAGGTACGGCTGGGCCTTGCGCAGGTCCTGGGCCACC
>Ga0181516_10001067_pt1 | contig 21937 bp, 21 predicted proteins | sample PEATcosm2014_Bin_25_FD_121104 | JGI IMG/M metagenome (GOLD analysis project Ga0181516, IMG submission 121104) | Peatland microbial communities from MTU Mesocosm Facility, Houghton, MI, USA - PEATcosm2014_Bin01_10_metaG | ecosystem: Environmental > Terrestrial > Soil > Wetlands > Peat | place... | reverse complement strand
CACCAACGAACAGATTCTGTTTTGTTACGGGCACTCGTTCGTGGGCCAGACGGAAAACTATGCTTACCTGGGCATGTATTGGACCTGGGGAAAAGACGACAAGAAGGACGATAAGACAGCGGCGAGGAATATTCCTTGGCCGGGACCTAGGAACAGGAACGGATTCTGAACGGGATGTGGCACTCCGGAAGTCATCTGCAACTGAGAGGTTGAGCGATGGAGATAACCGAGCGCAGTCTTTGGACGTTGATTCACGGCATGGGATTCGGAGCGCTTTATCTGTTGGCTTGTTCCGGGGCGATTGTTGAGCTGTGGCGTCGCTATGCGCCAGCCAGCGACCCACCGACGGCGAGAGACGAGGCGTTTCTCAAGGTCTATTTCATTGGGATGGCCGTGCTCGCATGGATGGCCGTGCTGAGCGGGGCGTACATTGTCTATCCCTGGTACCGCGCCGTACCACCGGCTGGATTGCACGATCTAAGCGCGTTTCCGAGATACCTTCTGCTCTCGAAGCCCACCACAAGCGAATGGCACAATATTGGCATGGAGTGGAAGGAATACATTGCGTTTTTCGCGCCGATCTCCATGACCATGGCGTCCGTGGTGTTCGTCAAGTATGGACGCAGCCTGAAGCGGCATCACGAGCTTCGCAACGCGGTGCTTGGATTCACGCTGGCTTCGTTTCTGGCAGCGGGGATTGCGGGATTCTTTGGAGCGATGCTCAACAAAAACGCTCCGGTTGAAGGCGGGACGACGATTCATCTCGCGGAAGGGAAGTGACAATGAGCGCACAGACGGCCTCTCCAAATGAGTTGACGAACGGCGCGGGCGCGGCCGCAGTTCTTGCTGCAGGGATCGGCACTTTCACAATTATGGTTCTCGATCTTGCAGCAGACAAAGTCGCCGCGATCAAGAGCATCGCAAACTTCTACAGGCCGACCGGACCGCTTTCGGGCGTGACCACAGCCGCGATTCTGGTCTGGCTCGCGTGCTGGGCCATTCTTGATTGGCGATGGAAGAAGCGCGAGGTCGCGGTGACGCGGGTCTGCACGATAGCGCTTGTGCTGCTGGTGCTGAGTCTGGTACTAACCTTTCCGCCGATTGCCGATTTGCTCTGAGGACTTCCGTCGAAAGGGCTGATGGTCAGGCGAGTCTAGTTGATCTTCTTCAGCCAGAGATTGCGGAAGGAGACCTTGCACGGAGTTCCTTCGATCTGCAGCCCAAATAGCCCGGAAACATTATTCGAAGAGGCCGGATCGTCGTCGACAAGGACGGCCATCAACTGACCGTTGAGGATGTGCATAATGACGCCGCCGCGCGCAACGATGGTGTACTGATTCCAATCGCCATCTTTGACGAGGTTGCCGAGCGGCCCGCGCTCACCGATGTTGCCGATCAACTGAGGAAATTTGCCGGGTAACGCTTGCACCACCTGGCCGCGCCAGACAATGATGCCGCGCGATGTGTTCTGCGAATAAAGCTGGCCGCTGTAGGCTCTGTTGCGCTCGTTGGTCTGGAGCCAGAAATCCGCCTGCGGCCCGATCATGACCCAGCGGGGATCCAGTGGCGGCTCGTTCTTTCCTGGTGTCCGGCCGGGGGGAATGCCGGTGGAGCTTCGGTATTGGATGCCGCTGCCACCACCCCACTCGACTTTGATCTCGAGCTTGAGATCGAAATCATGCGCTTCGGCCCCGTGGTAGACGAGGAAGGTGTTGCCGGCAACCTTCTCCTTTGTGGACTTGCCGACGATCGCGCCGTCTTCGACCGTCCAAGTGCCGGGCTGGCCGTCCCAATCTGTTAGCGTCTTGCCGTCGAAGATGGATATGTAGCCGGTGTGGTCGGCAAAGTCCATTGGATCGGGCTCGATGAATATGCCGTTGCGCTGGCCGGAGATGGTGGGTGGGATCTTGAGAAGCGTTGCGCGATCGGGAGGGGGTGCAGGGGCGGGTTGAGCCTGCGCGAACGCCGGCGGGGCGGAAAGGACGAGCAGAGTCAACACCAGCGGACTCACAGCAAGCGAAATGCGCGCGAGAATCCGCGAGGTCTTCATACGCTTCTTTCGATCAATAAACGCGGAGGTCGCCTTCGGGTTGGGGTGCATGCTTAAGCAAGCCGAGTTCGCCGGCAAGGCGCTCCAGTTTGAGCCGCGTGGCGGGCATGGGTGGAACCAGCGGGAGGCGCACGTGATCGGTGCAGCGGCCCATCATGCTGAGCACTGTTTTCACGGGGCCCGGGTTCGATTCCCAGAAGTTGGCGTCGAAGAGGAGAGAGTAGCGGCGCTCGAGCTCGCGAGCTTCCGTCCAGTTGTTGTCGAGGGCGGCACGGATCATGCGCGCGCACTCATTTGGAATCTCGTTTGACACCACACTGATCAAACCGTGGGCGCCGATGCCGATCGAGGGCAGAGCCAGATTGTCGTCACCGGAGAAGATCTTGAACGAGCGCGGCATGGTGTGAACGAGCTCGGCGACCTGGGGCAGCTTGCCGCTGGCTTCCTTGATGGCCTCGATGTTTGGAGCGGCCGCGGCAAGGCGCGCGACGGTCTCCGGTTCAAGGTTCACGCTGGTGCGTCCGGGAACGTTATAGAGCACCACCGGCAGCGGGTCAACGACCTTGGCTAAGGCGAGGAAGTGCTGGAACTGGCCCTCCTGCGAGGGCTTGTTGTAGTAGGGGTTGGCGGAGAGAACTGCGCTAAGTCCGGGCACTTCACGGAGGCGGCGCGCATAGTGCAGCAGGGTGCGCGTGGAGTTGAAGGTGCATCCGGCCCAGACCGGAACGCGACCCGCGGCGGCTTCAATGACGAGATTGACGGTGTGCAACCACTCTTCTTCGTCAAGCGTTGATGCTTCGCCTGTCGATCCGCAGGCGACAAGGAAGTCGATGCCCGATTCAATTTGCCAGTTGACGAAGGCGCGGAGTGCAGAGTCGTCAATTGATCCATCGGCCCGAAAGGGCGTAATGATTGCAGTACCGCAACCTGTAGTTTCCATAACTAGATGAGTTTATAACGTCACCGCAGGTGGCACAATGTACAGTGAAACTTGGGCCAAGGCCCGAGGAGATTTGGAATGTATCGCTTGAAGTTTTCTTCCCCAATGCGTACCGCGATCGTGGTTATGTGCCTTGTTCTCTTGAGCGTTTCGATTGCACAGGCGCAGGCGCCGGCAACAGCGGGTCCACACGAGGTTATCTGGAAGTTTGACCGGACGGACTCGATTGGCGGGTACACGACAGAGGTGCTGGGGCATCCGCAGGTGATCGATTCGCCTTACGGGAAGGCCGTTCAGTTCAATGGAGTGGACGATGGAATTTATGTGCCGGACCATCCACTGGCGGGTGCATCCACATATACCTGGGAAGTGATCTTCAGGCCGGATGCCGATGGGCAGCCCGAGCAGCGGTTCTTTCACCTGGCTGAGCTTGATCCGGCGACGGGGAAGGACACGAACAATCGCTTCTTGTTTGAGATTCGCATCAGGGATGGACAGTGGTGCCTGGACAGCTTTGCGTCTTCAGGCATGGAGAACCGGACCCTGCTGAATTGCAAGGCACTGCATCCCCTGGGGCAGTGGTATCGGGTGACGGCAGTCTTCGACGGAACGACGCTGCGGAATTATGTCGGCGACGAGTTGCAGGGCGAGGGGCCGTTCAAGCTCACGCCGCACGGGCCGGGGCACAGCTCGATCGGGATGCGGATCAACAAGACGTTCTACTTCAAAGGCGCAGTGCTGATGGCGCGCATGACGCCACGCGCGCTGGCTCCGAGCGAGTTTCTGAAGATGCCACCTGCCCACTGACGCGGGCCACATTGTCCCAGCCGTAGCAATGGTTCAGATTTGGTCTGCGATTTCGCGGAAGTCGTATGCGCCGTTCTTGTCGTGAATCCATTCGGCGGCGCGGACTGCGCCTTCGGCGAATCCTCTTCTGCTATGAGCATTGTGGCGGAGCTCCAACACGTCATCGCGGCCGGTGGCGATGACTACATGTTCGCCTTTGGCGTCGCCGACGCGGTCGCTGACGATCTCTATCACCGCGTGGGGCTGCTCCTTCTGGATGATCTCTTTCAATGACAAGGCGGTACCGGAGGGTGCGTCGAGCTTGGTGACGTGGTGGGTCTCTTTGATGGAGAAGGTGTAGCCTTCGAGCCTCGCTAGGTCGGCGGTGAGGCGGAAGAGCTTCTGCACGCCGATGGAGAAGTTGGTGCCGTACAAGAGCGCGCCGTCGCGCCTGGCGGTGAGAGCTTTCATGGCGTCGAGGTTGGCGTACCAGCCGGTGGTGCCGACGACGATTCGTCCGCCGAGGGAGAGAACGGCGCGGATGTTTTCGACGGCGGCTTCGGGGGCGGTGAAGTCGATGACGGCATCGACGCCTGCCAGCGCGGGGGCAGTGAGGGCGGAGGCGTGCTCGTTTTCAGTGATGTCGAGCGCGCGGACGCTGTGGCCGCGTTCGCGGGCGATTTCGGCAACAAGGGAACCGGTCTTGCCCTTGCCTAGAACGAGAATGAGCATCTTGAAAGCTCCTTACTCAAAGACTAATGTATTAGTTTCGCTTCGCTCAGGATGGCAATCGATATTGAGAAGAAAGCTGAAGGCCGCCGTTCTTCATCTTTCTGGCTCGCGCGGGCCATTTTCTCGTTGAAAATACCCGATATTCTTCAAAAAAACGGGCAAAAACGAGGGGTTCTGTTTACTGTTTGGTACACATGTCAATCTCATATCTTACTCATTCCTCGCTTGTTATAAGATTCGTGGCGGGGAAATCAGGGCAGTTTCGGGGGGGAGGGGAGGGTGGGTGTCAGATTTTTTGGGGTTTTCTTCGCCGATTCTTTGCCATTCGGCACATCCGGCACGCCCGCGAATGGAACCATTCCGGCTTGCCATTGCCTGCCTCTGAATCCATTGTGGACCGGAAGGCGGTAATTATCTGCAAGGGAGTGGCGATTTCGGGGAGTTCTTCAGAGGGCTCCGCGGGACGAGGGAAGATGGGACGCGCGTCGCCTGAGAGCTGGCAACTTCTCGAGTGGATGCGCGAGCGGCGATTCATCTCGATGGCCTCCCCGGTCCCCTCATTTGTGTGTCGGAAATTTCCCGGGATCGGGGCCAACCGCCTCTCATTTCATCTCCTTTGGCGGGTGCTACAGGTCTCGATTTTGAGACCTGTCACTCATTGGGCCAGCCAAAGCTGTTGTCACGAATTCGTTTCAGCTCCACGAAGCCCTTTTGGACTGCGATCCTGTTCGCTCTCATGTCCTTGCGGTAAATCGCTCTAAACAAGCCCTCAAGCTCCCGTATCTCCTCGTCAGTGATGTTGGGCCAAACAGCATATACGGAGAAGTGCGTCCACAGCCCCTTCTTTCGGTCCTTATGGTCCCGAAGTCTGCTGCGTATTCCGGTTCGGGACATGCCGATGTAAACCACATCGAATTTGGTGCCTCTTGTATCCTTCTTTTTCCTCCCCCTTCTCTTAAGCAGGGCGTATATCCCGCGAGTTCCACTGGGAATCAACTCAACCTCGGCCAAAGACCGAAACTCGGCACAGTGCTGAAGCAGTCTGAGTTTGCTGACCATTGTGGACCAACCCCCAAAATGCAGATTGATTAATAACGCAAATTATAGATCAGGAACGAAAAGGCAGAGCATTGCTAATGCAAACGGCAACCCTCGCGATCCTCCGTGCAGAAACCGGGGAGAGACGGGGCGTTCCCCAACGCATCAACTGGAAAGCTGACCTGACCTCGCGTTCGGATCGAGTTTTGGCGAGGAACAGGTCTGGAGACCCACGCTACAGCCGGTTGGGAAACCGGCGCTGGTTGCATGATTCCCGTCTCGCAAGCGAGAGAACATCCCTCAGGGGCTAAAGCCCGCAATTTTATTGGTCTATTTCGGCCCGACTAAAGTCGTGCCCTTGTTACAAAGCGCGAGGATTCGGCGTGGGTCTGGAGACCCACCATTTTGAGGAAAGGCCCAGGGCTGAAGCCCAATCGAATTGAGAAGTCCTCTTCGGTAGGCTTGAAGCCTGCCGCTCCCTCCGGGAAAGCAAAAGACGCGTTTGTCATCAGACCTGGCGTGGGTCTGGAGACCCACGCTACAGCCGGTTGGGAAACCGGCGCTACATTCGGTCGGGAGACCGGCGCTGGTTGCATGACTCCGGTATTGCAAGCGAGAGGACTTCCCTCAGGGGCTGAAGCCCGCAATTTTATTGGTCTTTTGCGGCACGACTAAAGTCGTGCCCTGATACAAAGCCGATGCTTGTGGTCCGACTGAAGTCGTGCCCTGATACAAAGCGCGAGGATTTGGAGTGGGTCTGGAGACCCGCCATTTTGAGGAAAGGCCCAGGGCTGAAGCCCAGCTGAATTGAGAGGGCTTCTTCGGGAGGCTGAAGCCTCCCGCTCCCTACGGGAGAGCAAAAGGACGCGTTTGTCATCAGACCTGGCGTGGGTTTGGAGACCCACGCTACAGCCGGTTGGGAATCCGGCGCTTGTTGCATAGTTCCCGTCTTGCAAGCCAGAGAACCTCCCTCAGGGGCTGAAGCCCAATGTTTAAGAGGCCTTTTCGGCACGACTGAAGTCGTGCCCTTGTTACAAAGCCAAAGGCTTTTCTGCCGTGGAGCAGTCGAATGCTTGAGCTGAAAGCTGATAGCTAGGAGCTGACGGCGGCTTTTCTTCCTTCTACGTCGAAGATGGCGGGGTCGGGGTTTTGGAAGAAGGCGGCATGGAGGGAGCGGACGGCTTCTTCGGCGTCGTCTTCTTCGATCATGAAGCTCATGTTGATTTCGCTGGCGCCCTGCGAGATCATGCGCACGTTGATGTGGCGCACGGCGTTGAAGACCTGCGCGGCGATGCCGTGCTGGCCGCGGATATCTTCGCCAACCATGCAAACCAGAGCCTTTTTGCCTTCGTACTTTACATCCGCGATGCGGCGGAGATCGGCGGCGATGGCGGGAAGCTTGTCAGTGGAGTCGACGGTGAGCGAGACGCTGACTTCGCTGGTTGAGACCATGTCGATGGGGGTCTGATGGTGGTCGAAGACGGTGAAGATCTCTTTCAAATAGCCGTGCGACATGAGCATGCGGCTGGCGACGATGTCGATGATGGAGAGTTTCTTCTTGACCGAGATGGATTTGAACGGGCTCTGGCAGTGGGGCGCGAGGGAGGCGATGCGCGTGCCTTCGCAGGCGGCGTTGCGGCTGTTGAGCACGTAGACGGGGATGTTTTTCTTGACGGCCGGGAGAATGGTGGCCGGGTGCAGCACCTTTGCGCCGAAGTAGGCGAGCTCGGCGGCCTCTTCAAAGCTGATGACTTTGACGCGGAGGGCGTCGGGACAGACGCGCGGATCGGCGGTCATGATGCCGTCGACGTCGGTCCAGATCTCGATTGCGCCGGCGTTGATTGCGCCGCCGATGAGCGCGCCGGTGAAGTCGGAGCCGCCGCGGCCGAGGGTTGTGGTTTGACCGGCCTGGTTTGAGGCGATGAAGCCGCCCATGACGGGGACTTTGCCTTGGGCGGTGAGGGGCAGGACTTTTTCAGCGGCGCGGGCTTCAATGAGCGCGTCCTGGGGGACGGCTCTCTGGAACTGCGAATCGGTGATGACGACTTCGCGGGCGTTGACGTGGGCCGCGTCGATGCCGAGCTCGCGAAACGCGGCGGCGACGATGCGGCTGGAGATGCGCTCGCCGTAGCTGACGACCTTGTCGGAGATGCGCGGGGTAATCTCCTCAATGGCCGCAAGGCCGCGGAGAAGCGCGTCGAGCGAATCGAATCGCTGATCGATGAGGGTTTGGAGCGCGGCGATTTCGGCTGGATTCTTGACCAGGGCGGCGGCGGTGTCGCGATGACGGCAGCGCAGGCGGGCGCTGATGGCGAGCGCGCCGGTCCGGTCGCGTTTCGATGCGGCGCTGGCGGCGGCCAGAAGCTGATCGGTGACTTTGGCCAGGGCGCTGACCACCACGACTGGCTGCTTGCCGGCGGCGACACGGCCGGCGACGATGGCCGCGGTGCGGCCGATGGCGGCCGGGTCTTCGACCGAAGTGCCGCCAAACTTCATGACTACTAAACTCATGGTTCTCTTCCGAAATGCAGCTCAGGCGCGGGCAACGGCCTCGGCGACAGATTCCAACTTACCGAGGCTGGCGAGCAGTTCGGCGTTGAGGATGGTGGCGCCGGCAGCGCCACGAACGGTGTTGTGGGAGAGCACGACGAACTTCCAATCGAGCAGGCCGCAGGGGCGGAGACGGCCGACGGTGGCGGCCATGCCGTTGCCGCGATTGCGGTCGAGACGAGGCTGGGGGCGGTCGGGCTGATCCACAAAGAGGACGGGCGGATCGGGCGCAGTGGGCAGGTCCTGGCCGGCGAGCGGGCGGAACTCAGCCCATGCGGCGAGGATTTGCTCGCGCGTCGCGGGGCGCGTGGTTTTGATGGAGACGCACTCGGTGTGGCCGTCTTCAACTGCTACGCGGTTGCAGTGCGCGGTGATCTTTGCACGAAGCGGAGTTACGGACCCGCCCTGGAGCTTGCCCAACAGCTTCAGTGTCTCGGCTTCCATCTTTTCTTCTTCGCTGCCGATGAAAGGGACGACGTTGCCGAGGATATCCATGGAGGCTACGCCGGGATAGCCAGCGCCGGAGACAGCCTGCATGGTGGTGACGAAGATTTGCTCGATGCCGAAGCGCTCCTGGATGGGCTTGAGGGCGATTACCAATCCGATGGTGGAGCAGTTGGGATTGGTGACCATGTAGCCGCCGGAGTTCTTGCGCGAGGGCTGTTCTTCAATCAGGTGCAGGTGGTCGGCGTTGATCTCCGGAATGACCAGAGGGACGTTGGGGGTCATGCGGAAGGCGCTGGAGTTGGAGAGCACGGCGCATCCGGCGTCGGCGAAGCGCGGCTCGAGCTCGCGGGCATACGCAGCGTCAACGCTGGCGAAGATGATTTTGGGCGCGGTCGCCGGATCGGCCGGAGAGACGGTCATGCGGGCGATGCGGTCTGGCAGTACGGTGTCGAGACGCCACTTGGCGGCTTCGGCGTAGCGCTTGCCGCTGGAGCGGTCGCTGGCGGCAAGCCACGTTATCTCGAACCATGGATGGTTTTCGAGGAGCTGAATGTAGCGCTGGCCCACCATTCCGGTGGCACCGAGGATTCCGACTGGGTATCTGTTTTTCATGGCCGTAAACACTCTAGTGTACAGGAAAACTGCTTTCAGCTCTCAGCTGTCAGCTTTCAGCTCATGCGTTCCCGGGTCCCGGAAGCGGGACCCGGATTCGCAGGAAAGCTTGCGGCTTAGCCGTTGGTTCCTTTGTGGCCCAGGCAGGAGCGGATGTAGACGACCTGGCCGGCGTGGTAGGCGTCGTGAAATGCCATGAAGCCGATGGTGCCGGCAATGGTTCCGCCGTAGCTGGGGACCTTTTCAGGAGCGGGGGCGGAAAGGGCCGCGGAGGTGGCCGCCTCAAGGGCTAAGGTGAGGGTTGCGGAGACTTCCTTGAAGGCCTGAACGGCTTCCTGGGGGCTGGGATAGTTGGCGGTCTGGCTGGCGTCGGAGCCGTATCCGACGGAGTCTAGCCAGGGGCGGGACCACTCGACGCCGAGAAGTTTGAGGACGATAGAGCGGGCCCAGGTCATGTGGCCGACGACCCAGAGCATGGAGTTGGCGGTCTGGTTGGGGCGGACGTTCCACTCATCGGCGGAAAGGTTTGCGACGTTCTTGTCCAGCGAGCCGGAGACCTGCTGGAAGATGGCTGCGGAAGTGGAGATTTCGGCGGGGATCGGCATGGACAGTGTTCTCCTCTTGGATTGCAGATGAGTTTTGACGACGATTGATTGATGGATCTGGATGGAGGAACGATGCAAATAGCAACGGAAATTAATTTGAGTACGTGCGCCACTTGGTTCGGCGCGGGTTGGAGATGAATCGCGCGGTGACTACGCCGAAGATGAATCCGGCGACATGGGCGATGTAGGCGACTCCGCCGGATTGCACATTGGCAACCGATCCTACATGCACCAACTGCATGAGGAACCAGAAGCCGATGAGGAATGCGGCGGGGACCCAGGCGATCTGAAAAAAGACGAAGATGAAAAAGAGGGAGCGGATGCGATCGCCAGGATAAGTGACGATGAATGCGCCCATGACGCAAGCGATGGCTCCGCTTGCTCCGAGGTTTGGGATGTCGGAGTAGGGATTGGCGAAGACCTGCGCGGACATGGCGATGAGGCCGCCAGCGAAGTAGAAGAGCAGATAGCGGCCTCGGCCCATGGCATCTTCAATTGCGGGACCGAAGGCCCAGAGGTAAATCATGTTGCCGACGATGTGAAGCCAGCCTCCGTGCATGAACATGGAGGTAAAAAGCGTGATCCATCGATGATGAAAAAGGATGAGAACGGGTATGGCGGACCACTTGTATACGAATCGGTCGCCGCCTCCAAGCTCCATGAGGAAGACGTAACAATTTACGAGGATGATGAGGAGCGTGATGAGGGGATAGCGCGCGGGACGCCGGGACGCATCGCCGAGGGGGACGAATCCTGCCATTGAAGTGAACCTCCTTTGGCCGAGACGGCAAGATCGCCTTCAAGAGACACGGGCGGGCCGGGGATGCAGATGGATGACGAGCGGAACGAACCCGGGTTCGCGCAGCTTGAGCGTGGTCATAGTATTTCATGGGATGTTGTTGGAGAGGGATGGAGCCGGATAGGGTGGTTCGGGTCTGTGCGTTCCCGCCTTTTCGGCTGCGGAATAGCAAGTCAGCGAGTTAGCAAGTTAGCTGGTCAGCGAGTTAGCGAAGAATGGCGGATTGAGATTCGTGGTTTCCTGCCCATTTCGCAAGGAGCCGCGAAATGGATGGGACACGCGCCAACGAAGATCATGCCTCAGGGGTTAAAACCCCGCTCCCGAAAGAGCGCAGTATTGCCGGGGATGAATCCCCGGCCTGCCGCTCCCGGACTGTGATCATTAGCCTCCCAGGTCTCAGAGGCGAGACCTGGGGCACCGCCCAAATCAGCGAAGACCGCCGGATTGAGGTTCGTGGTTTCCCACCCATTTCGCAAGGAGCCGCGAAATGGATGGGGCACGGGAGCATGCTGGGAGGCCGCAGTTCACTCGACGGGCTTGGCTTTGCCGTTTTTCAAGGACTCATCGATAGTGGACCTGATTTTGTCCTCCCGGTCGCGGGCGAGACGGCCCATCTGGGCTCCTAGCTTTCCTTCCTCGCCTCCGAATTTGCCCTGCTGCTGGCCGAGTTCTCCCATCTGGCTGCTGAATTGCTTGAACTGTTCGGAGTAGATTTTGCCTTCCATTTCGCCAATGCGGCTCTGCAGCTTGCCGATCTCGCGCTGCAAGTCGCGCAGCTGTTCCGCGCTGATGGTAGCGCCTTTCTTCGCAGTGAGCTCTGCTACGGCCGCGTTCACCTCGGCCATCTCTTTGGAAAGGTCGGGAGCGGGGATGCTCTTTACTTCACGCAACTTTGCCCCGAGCTCCCTTTGCTGTTTGCCGAGCTCCCGTTGCTGCATACCAATGGCGCGCATCTGCTCGCCAAGATCGCGCATGGATTTGTCGAAGGCTTCGATCTGGGAGATGAAGGCCGGATCGTCAACAATGTAGGTTTTGCCATCGTGCCGGAACCAGAGGAAGTGAGCGCCATTGGCCATCTTGCGGGCCTTTTCGAGGTCGAAGTTGCGAGCGCCATCCCAATCGCCGTTGAGGTTGAAGCGAACATCGTCGCCGACGAGGCCATAGGCTTCTCCGTTATTCGAATAAGAGTAGGAATAGCCGCGGCCATGATTGCGCGGAGGGGCGGGTGGCAGGGGAGGCAAAGGCGCAGTGGTTTCGTCCTGCGCTACGGGCGGCATCGGAGCCGCTGGAGCTGCGCCGGGTGCCTCTGCCATCGGAGGCAGCGGAGGGACTGGAGCGGCCTGGTAGACGGGGGCCGGCGCTGGCTGGGGTTGAGCCGCGGGAACCTCAACAGTGACCGGAGCAGGGTCGGGTGTAGATTGGCCAATACGGTCTGAAGGAGCGGCCGCTGGAGCAGATTCGGACGCCTGAACAGCAACTGGGCTGGAGAGTGCAGCTTGCGGGTATGCGGCAGCATGAACGCGAATGAGCGATGTGGCGGCAAAAAGCGCAACAGGCACGAGGAGAACGGCGAGCAAGGCGCGACGGCGAGCGCCCATGAAGGCCTGGCGGAAGTTCGCGTCGTTGAGAAGCCGTTCGATGCGTAGAGAGAGGTTCGAGGTGCGGGCCATGGCTACTCCTAGTTGGGTTGGGCGCGGGAGGGCCGCGAATTCGAGCAGGAGCTGGGCGTAGGAAGTGCGGCTGGCGGCGTGTTCCAGGCCTGCGCGGTCGCTGATGGCTTCACTCAGTTCAGAGAGTTTGCGTTGCAGCCACCACGCCAGCGGACTGAACCAGAAGACGGCGGCGTGGAGACCGGCAAGGAGCTGGAGATAGAAATCCCGCTGGCGGATGTGAGCTTGCTCGTGGGCAAGGACGATTCGGATCTTTTCCGGTTCCCACGATGCGTAGCTTGTTGGCAAGATGATGCCCGATCCGATGTTGACAGGGGATGAGACGCGGGCGCTCGAGCGGATGCCGACTGCGGGAGATGGACCGGACGTGAAGGGAATGGGATGGGCGGATTGCCAGAGCCGGACTGCGGTTGCGAGGCCGATGAGGAGACGGAGAAGCAGGATGGCGGCGACGGCTAGATAGAGGACGCCGGCGAGGGGGAGAAGACGGATTGGGGCGGCTACTGGAGCGGAGGATTTGGGTGCGGCGGTCACGGAAACTGGCATGGACGGCACATCGAGATGTGCTTGAGCATTTGTTTCAGTGCTTGCGCTGGAGACGGATGAGGCTGCGGGAGAATTATCCGAGGCCAATGTGGCCGCGGAGACTGTAGTCGGGCGTGTCAAGGACATCTCAGTCGGCATGTCAGCCGCCGGGGCGGCAGACGACCGGGCAGGAGATGGATTGGTGGAGATGTTCTGCGAGGCCCAAGCTGTGCGCAGCGCGGGAAGCTGGAAGGCAGCGGATTCGGGAAGAGGCTGCCAGCGCATGAGCAGAGGCATGGCGAGCGAGGCAAGAAGCACCAGGCTCCAGACTGCCTTGAGGATCAGGACATTGCGGACACGCAAAAGGCGCAGGCCGGCCGCGACGGTGAGTGCGGCGAGGAGCGTGCGGATTGCGGCTTCGAAAAGGATGGGTAAGAGGGACCAGGAATTCATGACGTTGTCTCCAGAATTTGAGCCAGGATTTGAGGCGGGATTTGAGCTGAACCGCCTTTGTTGGGCGCAGAGTTTGCGCGCCTCAAGGCTTCTTGCGAACAGCTGAATGCTCTTTTTCTGGCGTTCCAGACTTCTGGGCTTCAGCGATGCGGGCGGCGAGGCGCTGGAGCTCGGCGCGCCCCAGGACCTTGGAGTCGACCATGCCAACGAGCAGATCTTCGACCGAGCCTTCGCAGAACCAGTCGACGATTCGCTTAACGGCGCGACCGGCAACGCGTTGACGGGATTCGGCGGGGCGGTAGAAGAAGGTGCGGTTTTCGACGGTGTGGGTGACGTAACCCTTTTCTTCGAGCCGGCGCAAAACCGTTCGGATGGTGGAGTCCTTGAGGTGGCGGGCGAGCTCTTCGCGGACTTGTTCGGCGGTGAGGTTGCCGAGTCGCCAGACGATGAGCAGGATACTGCGCTCAAGTTCGCCGAGGTCGGCTGGGTCGTGGCTTGCTGGGCCGTGGCTGGGGTGAGTGTTACTCGTCATAATGTTACTGACTGTAGCACGTAAAATAGGTGAGCTGTCAAGGGCAAAGAAAGCAGTTTTTTTGAAGGTCCAGCAGCTTGGTGAAAGAGTCCCACCGCGTTGGTGGTATCGCGAAAGGCATACCCCGGGGCCTGAAGGCCGCGCTGATCATGCGCGGCTTGCGCCGGAGACGAATCCCCGGCCTACCGCACGGCTGACTTTTCACCTAGATGTTAGGCGGTGGCTATTTCGGCGGGTTGTTTTTCTTCTGCGACTGCCGGCGGCACGTCAGGGATGAAGATTTGGAAGACGGTGCCCGAGGGTTTTCCGCTGGCATTGGTGCGGCTGCGCAGGCGGATGCGGCCGTGATGCTTGGTGATGATCTCGTGGCTGACCCAGAGGCCCAGGCCGGTTCCGGTGACTTCCTTGGTGGTAAAAAAGGCCTCGAAGGCGCGCTCGCGGACGTGAGGCTCCATCCCGGAGCCGGTGTCGGCGATGGCGAAGCGGACGCCGGCCTGGGCGGGATTGCGCCAGTCGCGGGAGCGGCTGGCACGGACCAGGAGACGGTCGCCGTCAGCGACGGCGTCAAGGGAGTTGCCGACGAGGTTGGCAAAGACCTGACGCAGCTCGCCGGCGAAGCAGAATAGATCGAGCTGGGGGTCATAGCGCCGCTCAACCTTAATGTTGATGCTGTGGAGACGGCCGTGATAGAGGCTGAGGACCGAATCGAGCAGATCGGACATGCGCGCGCGGGTGGGAAGCGTGGACTGGCGATAGAAGCGCAAGGTTTGCTGGGTGATTTCGGCGATGCGGTGAACTTCATTCTCGGCAAGGGTGACGTAATTGAGGGCCGGATCTTCCAGTTGGCAAAAATTGCGCAGGAGGAAGAGGAGGTTGGTGATGGCCTCGAGGGGGTTGTTAATCTCGTGGGCGATGGAGGCAGCCAGGCGTCCGGTCGCCGCCAGCTTTTCAGATTTGCGAAGAGCCTCTTCGCTTCGTTTACGATCGGTGGCGTCGAGGACGATCACGCCGGCCCAGCGGACCTGCTCGGGAGTGGTCCAGACGGGATAGGCGCTGACAATCCAGGTCCACGTGCGACCCAGCTTGGACGCTGCGGAGACTTTGGCGGCTTTATCTACCGAGGCTGCAGAGGCGCCTGAGCCGCTATTTGGGACCATGGTATGGCCACTGACTTCGAGATTGCGCACCGGACGTTCCTCGGCAAAGACACGCAGGATAGCGTCTTCGAGATCTTGCGCCTCTGGTTGCGGGAGCAACTCGGGTAAAGTGCGGCCCAAATGACGGGTCAGGGGGAGACCGGTGATCTCGGCAAAGACCTGATTGACGCGAACAAAGCGGCAGCGGCGATCGAAGAAGGCCAGGCCGATGGGGGCGTTGGCGAGCATGGAATCGAGCAGGGAGAGCGTATCCCTGAGACCGGCGCGCTGTTCGTCGATGGAGGCCACCATGCGATTGAACGCATCGATGAGGTCGCCGAATTCGTTGTTGACGCTCACCGGCAGCGGGAAGTGAGCAGTGCTTTCCGGCGAGCGCATGAGGGCGCGAGTCCCGCGGTGGAGGACGGCAAGGGGGCGCGAGATGGAACGCGCCATAAGCAGGACAAGAGTGCCCGAGGCCACGATCCAAATGATGCCGAACAGCGCGGTGTCACTGAGGATCTCGGATAGGAGCTCCTGGGACAGGGCTTTGTTGTATTCAACCCAGGCATAGCCTTGCAATGTGCCGTTGGTGTAGATGGCTTGCGCGCACTCCCACTGATCGCCGGGGAGTGTCAGGCATCGAGGCAGCCGCTGTTGCAGGAGGGGTATTACGGCGCGCTCGGCGGGGCCGAGGGCGGCCTGGCTGGCGTCTCCTTTGCTGATAAAGAGCATCTTACCGGCTGGATCGGTGACCTTGGCCTGAGCGACCGTGGGGCCCTCGCCCATCATTCTGACGGAGACGCCGATCAGGCTGGGCTTGTCCTGAAGCAGATCCTCTTCCGACTGCAAGGCCAACGAAGAGGCTTCGTACGCAAGGCGCTGCCGGGCACGCAGGCGAACTCTCTGCGTCTGCTGACGCGTCATGAGCGCGCCAAAAAGGCCTATCGAAAGAGTCTCAAGCAGAAGCAGTCCCGCCAGCATCTGCCATCGAATCGACCTTGGCCAAAAACGCATAGGAAGCCGAGCCCCTCCGGAAACGATTGGTATGTACGTTCGAGTGTATCGGCAGAGGGCCGACCGCTACAGCGCAATTATTTGGATGCCAGAGCGGCGGCAATCTGCTGCCCGTGAAAGCGTCCGTTCTCAATGAAGATCTCGTTTGTTCTGGAGCCGGCCACAATCACTCCGGCTAGATAGATGCCGGGGACGTTGCTTTCAAGGGTCTTGGCATTGCAGGCGGGGAGACGGTGCGGGCCCTCGCATCGAACGCCGAGGCGCTCGAGGAATTCGAAGTCGGGATGATAGCCGGTCATGGCGAAGACAAAATCGTTGGCGAGTATTCGCGGGCCTTCAGCGGTCTGGAGGTGCACGGTGTCCGGGGTGATTTCGACGACGCGGGTGCTGAAATAGGCCTTTATCTCTCCGGCTTTGATGCGATTCTCAATATCGGGCTTGATCCAGTATTTGACGTGGCGATGGAGCTCGGGATCGCGATGGACGAGGGTGACGCGCGCGCCATGACGCCATAGCTCGAGCGCGGCGATGGCGGCGGAGTTCTTGCCGCCGATGACGAGGACTTCCTGGCCGAAATAGGGATGAGGATCGTAGTAGTAGTGATGGACCTTGCTGAGGTTCTCACCCGGAATGCTCATGAGATTGGGCAGGTCGTAGTAGCCGATAGAGATGACGAGCTTTCGCGCCTGGTATTGGAAGGGGCGGCGAAAGCGGTCTGTGGTGTGGACTGTGAATGCGCCATCGGAGCCGGAGACGGATTCGACACGGCGGTAAGGACGAACATCGAGCTTGTAGAAGGCCGCGACCTGGCGGTAGTACTCGAGAGCCTCGTTGCGGGTGGGCTTGGCGTTGGGGCTGGGAAAGGGGATGCCACCGATCTCGAGCAGCTCCGAGGTGGTAAAGAAGGTCATGTGCGAGGGGTAGTGGAAGAGGGAGTTGCAGAGGCAGCCTTTGTCGACGAGGACGGTGCGCAGTCCAGCTTTCTGGGCTTCAATGGCGCAGGCAAGGCCAGTGGGACCTGCGCCGACGACCAGCAGGTCGAAGATGGAGTCTGGACTCGCCGGGGAAGGCGGAGTGGGGTCGGTCATGGCATTAGATTAGGGCATTTGGGCGGATTGGGGTGGGAAATGAGGGGTTTGCGGAGATTTGATTGGGAAAGGTAGAATGGTAGAAACGAATGGTAGAAAGGTAGAAAGAAAGGATAATAAGGTGGGTTCCGATGGGGCTGAATATCAAAAATCCTGAGGTGGAGACCAAGATTCGCGAACTGGCTGCTTTGCGCGGAGTCAGCCTGGTGACCGCAGTCCGTCAGGCGACCGAAAAGGAGCTGGAGCGCGAGAAGGAGAGCCAACGCAGGAAGAAGCTCATGGCAGACTGGCTTATGGAAATCAGCCGCGAGACTGGGCCAATGATGAACGATGGCAAGAGCTCCAAGGAACTAATGGACGAGCTGTACGATCCTGAAACCGGACTGCCGATATGATCGTCGACACCTCCGCACTTATCGCGATACTTAAGAATGAACCGGAGGCGCAGACATTCGCCGACGCAATTGAGTCGGCCAAGGTGGTGCGCGTCTCGGCTGCGACTTTCCTGGAAGCGCATATCGTTGTGCGCGGATATAACAATCCGATTCTTCAAGCGCGCCTGGAGGAGATCTTTGAAAACCCGGGCGTTCAGATTGAGCCTGTGACCGCGGAACAGGCGGTTACAGCTTGCGAGGCTCATCGGTATTACGGCAGAGGGAGCGGGCACAGGGCGAACTTGAATTTTGGAGACTGCTTCAGCTACGCGCTGGCGCGGGTGAAGCGGGAACCTATCCTTTTTAAGGGCGATGATTTTGGGTATACGGATTTGCGGGCGGCGGTATGAGCGCGATCAGAGCGGATGCGCTATGCTGCTTGGCATGTACGCGCGATTGATTCTTGCCTTTACACTGCTGGCAGGTGCGCTTCCGGTGTTTGCGCAATTGGATGACGCGGACGATGCGACTCGGGCTGCCTGCAAGGAGGCTATAAAGACACCTCTGCCGGCCGAGGCTGCACAGGTGATGCCGCCGAAGAGTTGGCCTGAGTGCAACTCATACAAGCTCTACTCTGGGATTGGAACGAAGGTGGATTACGGCGCGGCGCGAAAGTGCGCGTGGCAGGAGCGGCTCGCCCAATTGGCTGACCTCGAACCGAGGTTCTCAGTTGCAAGCGTCTTCGGCGGCTCGGCCATGCTTACTGTCCTATATGCGAACGGTAACGGCGTGGACCGAAATATTCCACTCGCTTTACGGTTTGCCTGCGAAGCGGGCGGCGCCCCTGCTGAAATCGATGGCCGTCTGGCCTACCTCGAGTCCATCCGGAAGGGAGACAGCGCCCGCACGCCCCACTTTGATTTCTGCGACGACATCACCAGCGGCTTCATGATGGGATTTTGCGCGGCTAGAAGCAGCGAACTGGGCGATCGCGACAGGTCGCACGACCTCAGCGTTATCGAGGGTCGAATGACACCAGCACAAAAAGAGGCATTCTCCCACCTTGTTAATTCACAATCCGCTTATGCGCATGCACACGCCGCCGGAGAGATCGACCTCAGCGGCACTGCACGCGCCATGTACCAGATCGATGCAGAAGATACTCTCCGTGATGATTTCATTGCCGCCTTGCAATCATTCGAAGCCGGCAAACCTCCGTCTGGGAACTCCGAAACGTATCGCGATGCTGACGAACAATTGAATACGGCTTATGGCAAAACCATCGCTGACGCCGACAAGCACAAGACCGAATATGGCGCTGTCCAACCGAGCCTGATCCGCGACGCAGAACGCGAGTGGCTCAAGTATCGCGATGCATTTGTCGCCTTCGCTAAGCTGCGATACCATGCGGTGCCCGCCGAAGCCTGGCTCACTTTGCTTACCAAAGATCGGACTTCAGTCATCGATGGCTCTTTTTGCGACATGGATGCTGAGGATGGTCCTTGCGCGCAAAAGGGCGACAAGTGGAATCCCAGCCCATTACCCTAGAGAGTTCAGAGGAGCTTCACAATGACCGTCATCAAACAGGAAGATTTTGTTTCGAGCGTTGCGGGAATGTTGCAGTACATCAGCTACTACCACCCGGTGGATTACATTACGAGCCTCGCGAAGGCGTATGAGCGGGAAGAATCGCATGCGGCCAAGGATGCGATTGCGCAGATTCTCATCAATAGCCGGATGTGCGCCGAGGGGCACAGGCCGATCTGCCAGGATACGGGGATTGTTACGGCCTTTGTGAAGGTGGGGATGGATGTGAAGTTCACCGGCCCCAATGGGGCTGAGCCGGCAAGCATGCAGGAGATGGTGGATGAGGGCGTGCGGCGGGCTTATCTCGATCCGGATAACAAGTTGCGGGCTTCGATTTTGGCCGACCCGGCCGGAAAGCGGACGAACACGAAGGACAATACACCGGCCTGCGTGTATGTGGAATTGGTAAAGGGCGACAAGGTGGATGTGACCGTTGCCGCGAAGGGCGGAGGGTCGGAGGCGAAAGCGAAGTTTGTGATGCTGAACCCGTCGGATTCGGTGGTCGAGTGGGTTTTGAAGACGGTGCCGACGATGGGCGCGGGATGGTGTCCGCCGGGAATGCTGGGCATAGGCATTGGCGGCACGGCGGAGATGGCCATGGTGCTGGCGAAAGAGTCTCTCATGGATCCCATCGATATTCAGGACCTGAAGGCGAAGGGCGCCGAGACTACCGCTGAGAAGTTGCGGCTGGAGCTTTATGACAAGGTCAACCGGCTGGGGATTGGCGCGCAGGGTTTGGGCGGGCTGACGACCGTTCTGGATGTAAAGGTGCTCGACTACCCAACGCATGCGGCGAATCTGCCAGTGGCGATGATTCCCAACTGCGCGGCGACGCGTCATGCGCACGTGGTGCTGGATGGCTCGGGGCCGGTGTTTCTCGATCCGCCGAATCTTGAGGACTGGCCCAAGCTGGTCTACGACGTCTCCGGCGCGCGCAGGGTGAACCTGGACACGGTGACCCATGAAGAAGTGGCGACGTGGAAGCCGGGCGAGGTGCTGTTGCTCTCAGGGAAACTCCTGACCGGACGCGATGCGGCGCACAAGCGCATAACCGACATGCTGAATCGTGGCGAGAAGCTGCCAGTGGATTTCCGCGGGCGGTTCATCTATTACGTGGGCCCGGTGGACCCGGTGCGGGAAGAGGTGGTGGGGCCGGCCGGGCCGACGACGGCAACGCGCATGGACAAGTTCACTCGGCAGATGCTGGCGGAGACTGGGCTGCTCGGAATGGTGGGCAAGGCCGAGCGGGGACCGGTGGCGATTGAGGCGATCCGCGAATTTGGCGCCGTATACCTGATGGCGGTCGGCGGCGCGGCATACCTGGTGTCGAAGGCGATCTATGGGTCGCGGCTGGTGGCGTTTGGAGATCTGGGTATGGAAGCAATTTATGAATTCGATGTGCGGGAGATGCCCGTAACGGTGGCCGTCGATGCAAAGGGGACAAGCGTTCACGAGACAGGCCCGGCCGAATGGTCGCAGCGGATTGCGGGGATTCCGATACTGCAGTGAGGCGGGGATTAAAAGACCAAGGGACTGAGGGACTTGTGAGGTAAGTCTACGGGGTGGGAGGTTAGAATCTTGGTCTGAGCGAATTTGTTCGACTCATGGAGATTCAATGCGCACCCACGCAGTTTCCCTTGCCGTTTGCCTCTCTCTTTTCCTTTCCTTTGGTTCTCTCCGATCCGCGGCGCAGATGCCGAATCAATTTATTCCGCCAACACTTCCGGCGCCGACTCCGGAAGAAGTGAAGGCCGCGGCGGCGATGCCGTTTCGCAATCCTGCGCTACCGATTGCCCAACGCGTTGACGATCTGGTCGGCCGGCTGACGCTTGAGGAGAAGGTCGCGCAGACAATCGACCGGGCGCAGGCGATTCCGCGGCTCGATATACCCGCCTATAACTGGTGGAATGAGGGGCTGCACGGGATTGCGCGGTCGGGCTATGCGACGCTGTTCCCGCAAGCCATTGGAAATGCCGCAACCTGGGACGCGCCCCTCTTGAAGAGCATCGGCGAAGTGGTTTCAACCGAAGCGCGGGCCAAGTATAACGATGCTATTCGGCATGGGAATCACGACCGGTTTTACGGGCTGACCATCTGGTCGCCGAATATCAATATCTTCCGCGATCCGAGGTGGGGGCGCGGGCAGGAGACCTACGGGGAAGATCCGTTCCTGACCAGCAGGATGGGTGTGGCGTTTGTCGAGGGCATTCAGGGCGACGATCCGAAGTATTTCCGCGCCATTGCCACGCCAAAGCACTATGCCGTACACAGCGGGCCCGAGCCGACGCGGCACAGGGTGGATGTCGATCCCAGCGAGCACGATCTGTGGGACACGTATCTGCCGGCGTTTCGCGCGGCGATTACCGAGGCCAAGGCCGATTCGATCATGTGCGCTTATAACCGGGTGGATAAATCGCCGGCCTGCGCCAGCAAGATGCTGCTCGGAGATATTCTGCGCGAGGACTGGGGCTTCAAAGGTTTTGTAACCTCAGACTGCGATGCGATCGACGATTTCTCGCAGCCGAATGGGCACCACTACGCGACCAATCGCGAGACCGGTTCCGTGGCCGGCATCCTGGCAGGAACCGATACCGATTGTGGCTCGGCGTATCGTGCCCTGACCGACGCGGTGCATGACAAGCTGCTCACGGAGGCGCAGTTGGACGTTTCCGTGAAGCGGCTGTTTACGGCGCGAATGCAATTGGGGATGTTCGATCCGCCGGAGATGGTTCCTTACGCTTCACTGCCATTCAGCGTGGTGAATTCGAAGCAGAATGCCGAGCTGGCGCTGAGGGCGGCGCGGGAGTCGATGGTGCTGTTGAAGAACGATGGACATTTTCTGCCGCTCAAGCCTGGAGCCGGGCAGACGATTGCCGTAATCGGGCCGCTGGCGGCCACCAGGCTCGCTCTGGAAGGAAACTACAACGCGATTCCGGTGAATCCGATTCTGCCGGTGGACGGAATTGTGAAGACGTTTGGCGCGCAACATGTCGTGT